>Ga0208379_1000039_pt1 | contig 62826 bp, 54 predicted proteins | sample CryBogCBE02Aug07_FD_184559 | JGI IMG/M metagenome (GOLD analysis project Ga0208379, IMG submission 184559) | Freshwater microbial communities from Crystal Bog, Wisconsin, USA - CBE02Aug07 (SPAdes) | ecosystem: Environmental > Aquatic > Freshwater > Lake | place: Crystal Bog, Wisconsin, USA... | reverse complement strand
CTTCACCGAGGCTGCGCCTGTGCCTGCGCCTGCTGATGACGGCTGGCAGCAGGTCGGCGCTCCTGCTGCTGCGCCCGCGCCCGCACCTGGTCCGTCTATTGAGCTCCGCCGCCTCAACGACCTGCGCGACATCCACTGCGTGTGGAAAGCCCAGGACGGCACGAAAATCTACTCGGTCCAGATACACGAGAAGAACACTCGCGCTGCTGGTCTGGATGTCGCCAAGCACTCGGCGAACGTCCTCGCTGCGCTCAAGCAGTCGCTGTCCTGGCGCGTCTTGCCGAAGACGCACGACAAGGAGCTCTGCCGCATTGAGCTCCCCTAAACCCTAAAAACCAAATAAAAATACATAAAAATCACAAAAAAAAATAAAAAATTTTTTATTTGTTTTTGGCGTTTCGGGCTGCTTTGCGAGAGGACACAGCAATTGCCTGCCGCACGTGTTGCGACGAGTAGGGCGTACGCTCACGCTTTTCTTTCGCTTTGTCGGATTTTTTGCGACGGGAGGAGGAAGGAGGATTATCCATTTGAATAGGATTTGAATAGGATTTGTATTTAAAAAGGAGCAGGACAATATGTACTTTACCCGCATCGGTCAACTTTCAATTTTTCTCTGCTCCCGCCGGCAACGGGTCTGTCCCACCCCTTACCCCCGAAAATTAGTACCGTAAATCGTTTAAAAAACGGTAACCCAGTATCGCAATTACTAGTACCATTTTTAGAGCTAGCGGGGGTCGTAGACGTTCACGACGAATTCGTCAAATCGTTGATGCCAGGTTGGCTTTCGCGTGCTGTTCCAGTCGGCACGTTCCATAGCATCAATACATATATCAGCGTGTTCACTATCTGATTCGCCGACGATATGTTTCGTGGAGGAAGAAGGAAAGGGAAATTTACTAGAGGAAGAACCCATATTTGTGTAGAAGGAAGGAGACACAAAACCGTATAAAATACGCTGTCGTGTTTCAATTTTTTTAATCCCCCAACAACATTTATTTATTTGTTAGAAACCCAGCACCCCTAACGTCGCAATTTCCGAGTACGCCGTCTAGCGCGTCCTGTGCCTCCAGCAGGACCCATTAGCATATCAATATCTGCTATACGCCGGTCAATCTCCGCTGCGTCTTTGAGTGTTCGTAGTTTCTGCTGTTCCGCTTTGAGTGCGGGTAGTGAAAGAACCGGTACGCCGTCAATAACGTTCACTTGTGTTGCCGCCGCCCATTGTTCAGCGAGACTGATTTGAGTCTCATTCTCATCATATTCGTAGAACGGTACAGTCACCTCAATGAGTTTGATTTCAGGGCTCGTCTTGGTATAGAGTTGGAGAACAGTGACGTTTTTGGGCTTTACGAGTGTACGTATAATACGCATATTTAATATATTTGTGCTCGGTTGTGTGGCGTGGCTCGCATATGGATATTGATTCATAGTATCTGTGTAAAACCGAGAACCTAATTTATCTGGCACGCCTACGTATTCTTGGGGTATTGTATCTTTTATATTATAGACTGTTTTCCCCATGCCTACATCCCAATATGAGGAGGCGAATGGAATATCTGCTCCGTGAAGTTTTGTAATGACCTCCGCATTGAACCGCGGGTCATTCATTCCCGCCGTAAGACGTTGTATAATAGTATTAAGCATATATGAACGTAGGTCGTAGAAGTGTTTTTTATCCAATCCAGGATTTAGTAAGAGAGTAGTATCATAGTCTGATGTATGGTTCATGAAGGCTATACGATACGAACGTTTATAGAGGTGTATTGCGGCACTTCCCTTGAGATAAAAACGTGTATTTGGATTTTGGGTGCTGATAAATATATCGTGTAGAATCTGGTAAATATATCTATGATCTAGCGTTTCCCAGAAACGTGTTGCCGGCGGGGAACGACTATAGGGGGTAAATCCTATTTTGGCGAGCGATGGTGTTGGCGCACGTGGTATATTGGAGAAACTCGGTGGTGACGCAGAGGGTGGAAGGGGTAAAACAGATGGGGGTGGTGCTAATAAAGGAGGTGATATAGATGTTGTTGGAGATACAGAGGGCGGTAACGATGACGGTGACGGTGCTGGAGGTGAGGCGGAAGGTGTTTTCTGACCAAGTAAATATTTTGGTTGTGGAGTCGTCATTAGTTCAGGCGCACGCTTTTTCATAGAGGCGGCTAAGAGATTCGCCGACTTCTTTACAGCATTTTTTGCGGTTTTTTTCTCGGCGGCAATACGCTCTGCTTCCGCCTTTTTGGCTGCGTCGGCGGCGGCTTTCTCTGCCGCTAAGGCGGCGGCTTTTTCCGCTGCTAAGGCGGCTTCCCGTTCTTTTTTCGCTTTCTTTTTACTCGCCTTTTCAGCTGCTAACGCTTCTGCGGCGGCTGCCTCCGCTTTCTCTTCTTCCAAAAGGGCTTTTTCTGCCTGCTCCGCCGCCGCTTTTGCCGCTGCCAAACGTTCGGCTGCTGTACGATCTGCCTCCGCTTTAGCGGCATTATTGGCTCTCTTCTTTGCCGCTGCTGCTGCCGCTGCTCTTCCTGATTCTAATTGTTTTATTTCGGAATTTTCGGCTATTTCTTCATCGAGTGTCTTTATAAAATTACCCAAACGTTTTGCGAGTTCAGAATATCGTATTACATCTTTTTTTGCCTGTGTTCTAATCTCTATAGTCTCCCCATTTTCAGCCTGATGCTCTGCGGTTGCTTTTAATAAATTTGTAACATGCTGCTCTTGGTTTGCTAGAATATACAAAGCCCGCCAAGTATGTTCTTCATTCATTTCATCCACTGCTATAAATTGTATAAGAAACGTATTCGCTCCACGATATTTAGATGATTCTAGTAAACGAGGATCTATCGTTAATGAGCCAGATAGAACATCTAGAGACACATTGCGACGTCTGAAAAATTCACGTATAAGGTCCAATAAATACATAAACTTTTGTCCAATCTGTTCAACTGCTCGTTCAGAATAGATATCACGTTGCGTTAATTCTTCCCCAATGAGTAAGACCATAAGATGCATAAGTAATTCATGTGTATACAGAGTTGTTTGGTCGAGTACCATAATTTTTACTAAAACTCCTAAAAACTGAGAATAATGTTCTATCGCTGGAAAAACAGGATCAAACATATTATTATGCTTACTGTACCAAATAGCTTTTTCAGGGTCTTCTAAATCCATTACAAATCTAGAGATATTTTTACCAAGATAAAGTATCTGTTTGAGATATTCTTGCATCATCGGAATTAGATCACTATATTTACGAACTACGGCTTCCGCAGTGTGTAATAGTTCAATTCTATTACGCACAAGATTTGCTGGTAATGTATCCCTTACCAATGGCGATAATGGTGGTGGCAACGGTGGTGGCAACGGCGGCTCAGACATTCTTAATCCCTATTTTATCCAACTAAATTAGAATGGTGGACATCTTCCAGTTTAGCCCACAAAGTCTTATTGCCTGGATGGCGGCGTATGCGGTCCTAGAGCCGGCGAGTTTCTACATTATTCCGAAGGTGAGCAAGGGACAAACAACGCAAGAGTATTATTCCAAGTTTCCGTTTGCCGTGGTTGCGTTCGGCGACTTCATATATTCTACATTCTTGTTCCTAGTCGCTCAACAGGTTATCGCCCTCTTTTTCAAACAAAACCCGCCCAAATCGGTCGTTCAGTGGCTCCTACGATTTGCCACCTTCACGGCGGTCCAGTGGACGGGAGACCTCTCCTACTTCAAACTGATTAGCCAGCTCAAGCCGACCACAAAGTATATTGACTTCTTCCAGCGATATGGTAAGGAGGCGACTCTGGGAGCCCCGATAGGTGATACGGTCTATGGACTGGCTTGGTTCATCTTAGCACAACTCGCACTCTCGTATGCGCCTCTATGGAGCCAAATTGCCGCCATTACCTTATTTTTGTTTGGAACCCTAGTCGTATCATATTAAATTCTGAAAAATTGAGTTTTATTTGGACCCCCAAGTAAGTCTTACCGCCGCCGCACAATGGACCTCTGTATAAGAAATTACCAACAGGGGCAATACTCCCTTTCCACCCCAACGACACTACAAGAGTATACTGAGCCTATCACCTACAAGTGGTTACATGGTGATATTATCAATCCAGTGACAAAAGATGTCCAGCACCGAGACATAAAAAAGCATAAAGGGATTGTGGGAATCATTGATTTCCTCAATCGCATCAGAGTAGGAATGACGCCGAAGGGTGTCCCTCTCTATAATTTCCATCCCTACGACCCTGCGTATCCAACAATGATTGTGGCATCCAAACTCAAGCCGATGACAAATATGGTGGCAATTGCGTCGCTGGAGCACTGGAATGAGAAGCATCCACGTGCGGGTATTCAGCACATCTTTGGTCCAGTGGGTGACCAGGCTGCTGAATCTGCTGCCTTGCGTATGGGTATGTCTATCTCTAAACAACTGACGGACCCAGAGGACGAGGAGAATATTATTGAACAACATACTCGGCATCATAGTATGCAGCCATGGGATATCGTCTTTAACATTGATCCACCAGGATGCGAGGATGTAGATGATATAATGGGCTGGCGACAAACCGCCAAAGGCACCATGTTCTTCATTGGTATTGTTGATATTGCCGCATGGGTGCCCGAAGATTCGTTACTTGATAGAGACGCCAAAATCGCTGTTCAGACGTTGTATGTAGACGGTAAAGCGGTGGAGCCGATGTTTCCGCCATATCTATCTACACAGAAGGCGTCTCTACGCGCTGATGGTGTTAAACGTCCTATTATAGCATTAGTATACTCCATTGAAGATGGTAAGGTTGTACAAACGGATTGGAATATTCTCAAGGTCGCTGTTACCAACGCCTTTACCTATGAATCTGTGCTTCATGATACGCAAATCTGTGAAATTCTTCCAACCCTTCTGAGTATTATTACGGAGCAACCGCACTCTGGTGATCCGCATGTATGGGTAGAACAGGCGATGATTCTATATAATACAAAGGTGGCTGAGTTACTCAAACAGCGCCACAGTGGTATCTTGCGCCGACACACCGGCACTAAGAACGCCAACTACGCTCTCCTCGCCAAAACCACCGGCGTTCAAGAACTGGCGTTTCTGGGTGCGTCGGCAGGTCAGTACGTGCCTGCGACGGCAACCAACACAGAGCACGCCGGTCTCGCCCTCAAAACATATTGCCACGCCACATCGCCTCTGCGTCGGTATGCGGATGTCGTTAACCACCGCTGGCTCAAACATATTATGTTCGGATTTCAGCAGCCGTATGGAATTACAATAGCGGAGCATCTCAATCACCGAGCCAACCTGATTAAACAGTTTGAGCGTCTCATTTGGTTTCTGGAGCATCTTAACCAGGACGGCTCAATTACGACCACAAAAGGTATCGTCATCACATATAACGCCGAGGCAAAGACGGCGAAAGTGTATGTGCCCGAATGGAAGCGAACCGTGCGTGCCAGCCATACAAACGAAAATTATTATCAGTCTGGCACAGACGTAACGATTCGTGCGTTCTCTAATCTCAAAGCAATCTCTATTCATCAACGCGTGGTCTGCGCAATGGATTAGACTCATATTTTTTCCATTCGAATAATTAGAATGACCAAATTATCACACGGAACCCGTAAATACCGACCCGCCGCTGCGTTCAAGGTAAAACTCACAAAGCGTAATGTGAAGCAGTTGCTAAATCGCAATGCCAATGTATTGCCCACCCGATACGGCTTAGCCCTCAAACGCTTAGCCCCGATGGTAAGTAAGGTAGAGCGCCTAGTAGAAAATGATAGTGGTATTATTTCCGATTTACATGCGGAATTAACCATTCATCTCGGTAAGATTCGTCAGTCGTGCGAAGAAGCGTTAGAAAAGTACAAGGAGGAAGCGGTCATGAACAACAATAATATGATGAGCAACAATAAGCCTGGAAATAATGTCAGCAACGCAAATCTCAAAAAACTACAGCGTATGATTAACCGTAATGATACAAAGAAGCAGAAGAATACGGGTGTCAATGACCTCCTCGCAAGTTTTGGTGCTATGAAATTTTAGAAAATCTAAAACATCTAAACACAACCCCACCGACTAGAGTAGATAGAAGATGCCCATCTTTTGCGAGCCCCTAGCCGCCGAGACACTGAGTGCACTCAATCGTGCAGTCAATAATCTACCCGCTGAGCACCATCTCCGTAAGGATAGTGATGCCGGTATTGTGAGTATCGTCTACGACCAAGCGAAGGACGTCACCGTTTTTCACGGCAAGTCCGGTTTTTACTTTCGCCGTGGACCCGTCGTAGACGCCATCAAATCCGATATTAATAATGGTCGTGGACTCATTTGTACCGCCTACGAACTGACAGACGCCGCCGCCGCCGCCGCATCGGTTCTCACCGGTTTTGAAGAGAAGTTCGGACTCAAAAATTCAAAGAAGATTGATACGTATACGACGGAATTCAATAACCGCCAGTTCCTGCTCGCCAAGTTCCCCGCCAATGTTGTCAAGCAATTGTTTGAAACCCAGGGCGGCACAATGAAGACTGGTTTCAAGGGTCCCCGTGATTCGTTGCTCAAGATTCCAACGCTAGATAAGTATTTTGAATTCAAGGAGACTACAGAGCCTACTGTTGCCTCTGTATTCGCTACACAGTACGAGAATGGTAATTACGATTACGTAAAATCGGTTCATTACCAACTCCTACAGGAAGTGATTCGCAATCCAAATCTAGGAATTACACTGAGTCCTGTGGCGGAGTGGACGTCCTAACCATAACGGGTTCAAAACGAGGAAGTACATGTCGTTTGGAATTATAATACCTATACATCATTACTAGTAATACACCCGCCGATGATACACCTATAATAATACCTGGTATCCCAAACATAATAAGCGGGTCAGCGTTTACTTGATGTGTATCAGTGGTGTTCATCACCGGTGGTACAGGTGATAGAATCATTATTAATGTTAATAATAATTCTAAGACTATTCATTTTTTTGTAAAAATGGGAAAAATTGACGCCCCCATAATCTGATTTAGGGATTGCGGCTTCCTCCTTTCTCCTTATCTTCTTACCTAAAGCATTGAGCCCTTCTTTCCTTCATATCCCTACCATGTCCGCTTCTGCTTCTGCTTCCAATTACGACGGTCCTTCTGACCGTTCAAACACCCCTACCTACCCTCCTACACCGGACGCCGGCGCGGCTGCCCCAGATGTATCGGCGCCGGCGCCTTCTAAGTACGTGATGCGCGAGTACAAGAGCTTTGACGAAATGTGTCTTAGTGAACAGATTCTTCGCGGCGTATATTCTTTTGGCTTTGAAAAGCCTAGCCCAGTCCAAGAGAAGGCAATTGTGCCTATGATGGCTGGGCACGACCTGCTTGCGCAGGCACAATCGGGTACTGGTAAGACCGGTACTTTCGTCATCGGCGGACTCAGCCGCATTGACACTAGTAGAAACGAGGTTCAGATGGTTGTCATCTCGCCAACCAGAGAGCTCGCTGAGCAAACGGCAGCGGTCGCCAAGGGCATCGGTGCCTACATTGGTGTCCGCACGCATACGGCAACGGGCGGTCCACCGGTCAACAGTGATATTGACGTTGTTTCCCAGTCCAAGCTCAAGCCACCCCACGTTCCTCACGTGCTTCTCGTAACGCCTGGTCGTTTCTACGATCTCCTCAATCGCAAGGTTCTCTCTCCTAACACCATCAAGGTACTCATTTTGGATGAGGCTGACCAGATGTTGGAGGCTCGTTTCCGTGAACAGGTTCACTGTATTCTCAGCCTCGGCTGGCCTGTGACGACTCAGGTGGCACTTCTCTCGGCGACCATGACGCCAGATGTCGTTACAGTGGCTAAGAGCATTCTTCGTGACCCGGTAGAGATTCTACTTGAGCCCGAAGAGGTGAGTCTTGACGGCATCAAGCAGTGGTTTGTGGAGGTGCCTCGTGAAGACCACAAGTTGGACACGCTCTGCGACCTCTACGACCATCTCAGCATTCAGCAGGCGACCATCTTCGTCAATACGCGCCAGAAGGCGGAGTGGCTCGGTGACCAGATGAAGCGCCGCGGCTTTGACCTCAACTACATTCATGGTGATATGGATGTGGCGGAGCGTAAGCATCGTATGACGGAATTCCGTAACGGCAAGTGCCGTGTGCTCATCTCCACGGACTTGCTTGCTCGTGGTATTGACGTCCAGCAGATTTCCATCGTCATCAACTATGAACTACCTCTCCAGCGTGAAAATTACATTCATCGTATCGGTCGTTCAGGTCGTTTCGGTCGTAAGGGTGCCTCCATTAATCTGATTACTGAACGTGAGCGCCGTGCTCAGGACGAGATTGAGACGCATTATGAGAAGAAGATTCTCCCTCTCCCCCTTGACCTCAAGATCTATTAGACGCACAACTAAATCTAAACTATAAAAAACAGCAAAAACAAAAACAAACAAAACAAACAAAAACACAACAAAAACAAAAAAATATGGAAAACCATTCATATTTTTTTGGTTTAAACGTCGTTACGTATTCGTCGGTTGAATACTTTTTGCTTTTAGACACTTTATAGTAAATTGTCTAATAGAAATTGTCTAGTTGATCACTTATGCGATGAGTCCCTTGTCCTGGAAGTAACCTTCGGGGCAGACGCTAGCAGTCATTGGGATGCTGGCAGTGCCACCGAGAGTATCAATAGGGGAGCAGGTCTGGTAGCCGCCACGGAAACGGCGAGATACACGGCGGCTGCGACGGGTTGAGCGGCGAGCCTTGCGATTTACCTTGCGATTCGCCTTACGATTGCGACGGGTGTTCTTACGAGAGTTCTTGCGTGTGTTCTTACGGTTCGCCTTACGATTGCGGCGGGTGTTCTTACGCCGGGCACCACCGAACTTCTGGTTATCGGTATTGTAAAGGGGGACCGTTGGGTCAACACCGCCGGGCCAAGTTGTGTAGGCGTTGCGGTCGGAGAGCGGAGCCTGCTCCGGTGGAGACTTAATGAGATTCGCATTGCCTGACCAAACAGCGGGGGAATAACCGACCATCTTCTATTTCTTACGCAGGAAATTAATATGCCCCTGCGCCTGGGACAATGGTGGATGGGAAATAATCGGAGACATCGCAGTTCGCAGGGCAGGCACCGAACGCCATCGCCTCAGTCGCCCGCGTACCCTGGAAATGCGGCTTCTGGTCGCACGATCCAGCAGTTGATAGATAGACCAAGGGATTCGCATAAGGAGCAGGGTTACCAGAGTACTTATACGGTACCGGTATAGTGTAGGGAATTTGGAAACCGCCCTGTACAATCGGTGGCAAGTAAAAATTAGACTGGCTCTGAATAATAGCACATGACGCTGATGGTATTGTCGGTGGTATAGGTAATACATAATCGGAGCCACCGAATCCAATACGAGTACTATCCAAGTTATTCATATTTGTCAAAGGGTTGCCGTACTGTTGTGTTGAAATATTCATATTATTCGCATAATTTGTTGTATTTGGTAATACAGCGGGCGAACTGTAGGGTGGTGTATAGGTTTGGTTCACCGCTTGGCTAAGAGCCCAGGTACGAAGTCCGGACTCCGTACATCCGCTACGACTTGTAAAAGTGCTTAGGGAGCGTACTTTGTATCTCATGTATTGACCGGCGTCCATCTTGTAAGGAATAAGAAGAAAAAGAAAATCAAGTGACCCAGTAAGAGAATCCGATGAGTGGCAATTTATCGCCAACATTAAGCATAGTTATTGCGGGAACATTAACTCTTCTTGTAGTTGGTGTATCACTTTATAAGCGTAATTTAGTACAGGATAATTTTGTAGATTTTCAGGATTTGCTACCGAAACAAACCAAGCCAAATCTCTACTGGTTTGTAGATTCTGAGACGAATTCCCGTCATTGGTGGGACTTTGGCGCACGCAATAGTAATTTACCGAATCGTGGCTACCTTCAGGTATCATTGGAAGCCTTGAAACGTACACAGGAGAACGATTTCAATATTATTGTATTAGTCGGTCGTGAGGCTGTCCTTGCGCTCTTCCCTAACGTGGATACGAAGGTCACTCGTTTACCACCCAATCTATGGCGTCGTTGGGTGATTGCGAACATATGTAATAAGTACGGTGGTTTAGTCATGGATGCGAACTCAACGCTGTGCTTAGGACCCAGTTTCTACCCTCTCATCAAAGAGGTGGATACTGCTGTGTTCGGCACTTACCCCGATGAGCCTCGTGTAAGTACTGCGACGGCTGTCGCACCCGGACCTGCTCCCTACGTAGGATGGGCGATGGTACCAAATACGGCGTCATGGACCTATGCCGCCAAAGAAATCAATGACTTATTCCAGCGTGGACCACAGGCGTGGAGTGCTGCTACCGCCCGTCGTCAGGCTCTTTATGTATGGGAGCACCAAAAGGAACTGGGTACAAAGGTTATACGTGCGGCGGATGGTGGCAGACTCCCAGATGGACGTCCACGTGAATTGGAGGACCTCTTTGGACGTCTAAATGACGATGAGAACGATCCAAAGTCGGCAGTCTTACCAAATACTGTATTTATGTCATGGGACGGCGACCAACTTGTACGTCGCTTTGAGTTCAATTGGTTCTGCGCACTCAATGCGGACGAGGTCCGTAATACGGATACGTTGTGGACAAAGTTAGCTGGTTATTAGGCTATTAGACTAAAGTACATTCAATGTACATAGGTCTAACACAAATCAACATTAAAACAATACAAAATCGTCCAAATCTCGCATAAACATTCCGTCCATTCCCTTCATTGCCCGTCGTTGTATAAGTCGTAGGTCACGCTGTACATCTGGCGAACGGGATACGGATGAAACTACCGAATCGACCGAATCAACCGAGTCCTTGCGTTTGTTCTTCTTGGGTTTTGGAAGGTGAGGCACAAACGCGTTGATAACACCAAGGACATCGTCAGGCAGCAGGGCGCATAAGCATTCTGGCAGCTGAGGTTTCATTGTCCTACCGAGGCGGTCCAAAAAAAGTGGCCGCCCGCCGGGGTGCTGGCGGGGCGCCGCCGAGAATTTCCCACTGTATTTACAGTACAAACTGCCTCACCGACCTTCCGGCTCCCGTCTTGCCCGACCCGCCCCAAGGCACCACCCTTGCCCCGCCGGCGTGCCCCCGCCCCCCAAAAATTTGAAACTCCACCTTACTTATTGTTAGAAACCCAGGCAAACCAAATGACAGTTACTACAGCACAACTCTATCAAGCACTCCCTGCTCTTAAGGCAGCGTGGAACGGCGATGTAGAATTTATTGATCCGACTGATATTGATCACTTCTATAGCGATGGTATCAGTAAGGGCTCAATACTCAAGATAGTTCTACGGTATCCTGACAATGTTGAGCGTATAAATGTAGTCTTTATCTTTCCTAGTGGTGGATATTCACAGGTCTTTGAACGACCGGTGAATCATATAATATCAGCATGGATGGCTGGAATTCTAAAAAAGAAGGATTAGTAGGGATGGTCAAGGAGACTCGTAAAGCAAAGCGGGAGTTTATTCAGCACCATCATTTGCTGATGCGTATGGAACTGGTTCACTGTCCTGAAAAAAAGGATATCCCATTGGTCAAACAGATGGTCAAGAACATCTTGAAGGCGTTGAATATGAAGTCGTTGGCTCCACCGCGTATTTATTATTTGGACAAGCCTGAGAATAATCGTGGTATGACGTGTATTGCGCCGATTAAAACGAGTCATATCGCTTTCCACTTTTGGAGCAACCCCGACCCAAGTATTTTTCAGAACCCAGAAAGCCGTTGCCTTTTGGAATTTGATATTTATACCTGCGGTAGTATGAGCCCTAGTGCCGTCAAGCATATTCTTCATCAATTGGCGCCGTTCCGCCCTACACGTGCGGATATTGATATTTTGAATCGCCGCATTGGTATGAAACTAGAGCACCATTTTTCGTGGGATACAAATCAGCGCCCTGAGTGGAATGATTGGCTGGATTCCAAGGCATTTTTGAATACACGTCGCAATCGTGACCGGCAAAAAAGTAAGCAAACCCGAAAGCAGCAAGGAGGAAATAGACGTAGGACAGGTCAACTGCGTCGTCTCCCTAGTGAGGTAGTAGTAGTAAATGTGAGTCCTGAACAGTTAATGGAATTGATCACTTCCGCACGCGGTAAGATTCGTGAGATACGCGAAGCGGCTGAAGGTGCTATTGAGGATAATCCCAATGTATTTAGAGATGTATATCGTTTATCAAGAGATATTGATAATAAGACGCAACAGAACGCTGCGAATGCTAGAGGGGCTTATTTAAATGGTAATACCGAATTATTAGATGAAATCGGTAAAGACATATTAAATACTCTTGTACAACTTAAAGCAGTATGGGAGACGACAGTTGCCGCTGAACAAAATGCGGTTGTACCTTCGCAGAATGGCGGTGGTGCCCAGTTTGATGTAGTATTTTATACTGAAGTTGGTCATACAATCCATAAACATATACTTCCACCCTTTGAAATCCCACTGCTAACTCGTGAACAAACGGCTATGAGAAGCCCTGATGTATTATTTGAAAAACAAGACCACAAGGATCGTGCGTTTGTGATTGTTATGTATGATAATGATGCCCCACATCCGGCACGCGTACACTGGTTATATACTCAGTGGTTTGATCGTAGAGGACGATTGGACGATGAGGTTTTAATTCCGTATGAGCCTCCCAATCCGCCCCAAGGTGAAACTCATACCTACACAGTCCAACTCTTATCAAAGCAACTACCACCAGATACAGATATTATAAACACTATACCAAACAAGAACGGGTTCAACATAGAGGAGTTTATTGAACATGAGGGTCTTTCTAAGTGGTCAGTCCGCCAGTTCAAAGTGGGTCCCGCCTAATCTCGTCCCGTATAGTAGAAGATGAAGTTAGAAAAACTACTCACTCCCATTATTGTTGGCATTGTGCTTTTCGTTCTATTCAAGGTGTTTTTAGCAACTCGTAAACATATTACAGAAGCGTTCGGCTACAGCGAGGGTACAATGGTTCAGTTGGCGACCAGCCACGTTCCGACTGCCGAGGACGAGGAAGAACTTCGCTATATGAAGCGCCAAATTGACCACGATTTGATTGATATGACTGGGTCCGCATAACCCCGACCACCAAACTTGTTTTCAGTATCCTTTGTAAGGATGGCGAAGACTCGTAAACTGCGCCGTAAGGGCGGCGCACTCATTGGACAAGGTACCTACGGATGTGTATTTCGTCCAGCACTACCATGTAAGACGAATACCCGAAATCGTCCAGGACAAATCTCTAAGTTAATGGACGGTGCCGATGCGATAGAGGAGCTCAAACAACGTGACCTATTTCATAGTATTGACCCAGACCAAAGGTATTTCCTATATCCCTTTGAAATCTGCGACCCTAAACTCCCCTTTAATGCGAACAATAACGTCAAGAATTGTAAAGTTCCGATGAAAGTGCGAAAAATCTTACAGTCGCTGGATGGCGGCGAAAGTATCGGCAGTATCAAATTAGAGGTAGATGATTACCCCGCCTTCTTCAACTCTATTACTAATTTGTTTGAAGGCTTGGAGAAAGCGCACGCCAAGGATGTTATTCACAATGATATTAAACCCGATAATATTGTGGTATCCCACGTAAAAGACCACTTTAATACTCGTTTTATTGACTTTGGCATTTCATTCAAATGGGATGACCTGGAACGGCTCTCCGCCAATAAGAAGACACCATTTTCTCGCAATAGATATGGGCATAGTTTATTTGACCGGTTATATGCATATTGGAGTATTGAAGTACATTTCGCGAATCCCCATCCTGTAAATAAGCGAAAGGCGATTCACGATTTCTATAAGCAGACCATTCATGGCTATAAGGCGATTCCGTATCGTATGTTTTATAAGAAGACAGAGAGTGGTGAGAAAGCGGTCATTGATGAAGAGTACCTATCATGGTTAGAAGAGACTCTTGAACCGATGACGCCCGCCGAAAAATACAAGTTTATCTTTGAAAAGGATGATGTCTACGCACTGGGTCGTACACTATCGGAGATTTTCTACAATCGCACAGGGCAGCGCGATGAGGGTATGTCGGCACCGCATATTCATATAGACCATAATCCGCTCAGATTTACAAAGGCAAATGAATTACGCTTCTCCGAAGAGGTCGCCATACCTTACTATCATCTTGTTCGTAGTATGATGAGTCCTGATATCCGAACACGGCTTACGATAAAGGAGGCGAGTAAGATATACACCGGCGTGGTATACAAGATTGCCCATTTTTTCAGGAGCCTTTAGTAGAAATGAAGGAATCTATGGCAAAACGCTTTTGCGGATGTATTAAAAAGGTCCGCAAAACCATCAAGGGCAGTTACAAAAAGCAACAGAAGGAGTCTCGTGCTATTGCTATTTGTGTGAAGTCGGTTATACAGTCCCGTGGTAAGACGCTCAAGGCGTTCCGCTGCGGCAAGAGCCCCAAGCTCACGACGCAGAACCCGAAGTATTAGGCAAAATTTTCATAGTATCGCACACGGTCGCTGACGTCAATACCGAGTTGCTTACAAACTCCGCCCTCCACCTCAATCACCTGCTGCCCGATACCTTTGTAAGTAGGGCAGGGGTCTCCCTTACACGGTGGGCAGGAATGGGCGATAGAAGTGACGATGCCATCCTTGACAAATATCATATCAAGGGGAATAATACAGCCTTTCATCCAGAAGGAGCGCTGGTCGTCGTCAAATGCGAATACCATACAGTTGAATCCTGAATCAAAGCGCTGTCCCATCATACCTTTGCGTTTTCCTTCAGCAGTCGTCGGGACGGCAGCTTTCAGAACAACGGTCCCAATCTGTACGTACATTCTATCTATATGAGCGAATAAACTCAGACAATCTAAACGGCACGCACGAAATTTTAACTAAATGTCGTGCGCTCATTGCGTAGATTTGGAGAATGCGCCTGTTCTTGGTCATATGTATGCGAAAGCTCAGGCGCATCGCCTAGCAAATGAATATGCTGAAGAACAAACGAAAAATATAATGGGTATTCCGTATATTAGTGAATATACGCGAATTTATAGTGAACGATTTGAGGAGTTGTATATGACATTTCGTTCAACGCATTTAATAGATTTTATTAATAAACTCTACGAGGTTCATACGAATACCCGCAATTTATGCGAGCATCACGGTCTTCTCGTTCAACAGGCGCCTGTAAATTCCACGTAACCGTTAGGGACTATATGTTCATTGAATGGATTGTGACTATTACACACGCACTACTATGTGCTGTGATGGTCATTGGTGTTCTATTTTCTCGCACACGAATCGCCAAGGGTGCGGTTTTGGCAATTTTAACGCTATTGTTTATTGGGATTCGCTTCTTCCGAGGCTGCGCAATGGATAACCTAGAGGTCTGTGAGAATAAACCTACTTTGGCGGATATGGGACTGGCAATATCGGTAAAAGAGTATAAGCAGGCGAGTATTTACGATTTTGAGCAGGCGGTTGTGGGAAACCTCCTCATAATCCATATTATCAAGATTTACGCCTTATCAATCTACCCATTTGATACACTGTTTTAGAAACATTACAGCGCCGAAGGCGATAACCATATTGGGCGCAAGGGGGATAAGGTCTTCCTTAACGGGTTCATGATTTGTACCAAACATATGGTCCAGGACATCGGGTCCGAAGTTGGTACCGACATTTTTATGATGGTCTTTGTGAACCGGCGACCCTATTATACTATAGTTCACGATGTGGACTGAGGTGTACCAGAGAGCATAAAATAGAATTACGCTTGTTGGAATAATCCAAATACCGAGCATACCCTGGAGCCATAGAACGGTGAGACTCATCGCAAGGTCGTTTATCATTTCTAAGCCGAGTTCCACTCGCCGGTCTAGGATTTTGAGGGGCTGATGGTGAAAAATCCAGTGCGTATTTAAGTATCGTAGGGGTCCCTCGGTGGGCAAATAGTGAAGCGCACGATGGAAAAAATAGACCCAAAAATACATGAAGGAGAGTCCGAATATAGCGGCACCTATTGACCGGTCGGGAGTTGTAAGTAGTACAGCGAAGGCACCAGCGGCGAGTATTGTCATTCCATAGGCGTCAATCCAGTCAAGAAGATTCTCTTTACCGAATATGCGGTCCATCCTTACCGAGCGTAGAGATTTCCACGAATGACCAGGTCCGCGTCCGCCTACCAAACCCTAAAAATTGAGTGTCCGGATCACATCGGCGAATTCGGTAAAATTCGGCGAAAAGCGAACAAACCTCGCACCCCTCTTTAGAGACCAATGCCTATCTATTTCTGTGGTACATGTGAATATACGACCGAACAAAAGTCCCGCATGGATGCTCATAGAGCACGTAAGAATCCATGTAAGCCGAAAACGCTGCTAAACGAACTGGTGGAGAAGAAGGTGCGTGAGGTACTCGCTGCGGTGCCTACAGTCCCGCCAACAGTCCCGCCAACAGCCCCGCCAGCAGCCCCCACCGTCCCTATCATCGTAACAAATACAACACCGTTCCTCAAGTGGGTGGGCGGAAAGACACAAATCATTGATGCGGTTCTAAATCTGTTTCCTACGACAATGAAGAATTATCACGAGCCCTTTCTGGGCGGTGGAAGCGTTCTTCTGGCACTGCTATCGCACGTCAAGGCGGGCAAAATTACAATGACCGGTAAGGCGTACGCAAGTGATCTGAATGCGAATATTATTAATCTGTATAAGACGATACAAAGCGACCCTGAGGGACTTATCGCTGAGACACGCGCGCTAATCACGGTCTTTGCGCCACTCAAAGGCACCACAATCAATCGCAAGCCGGCGACGATAGAGGAGGCGCTCACATCACAGGAATCGTATTATTATTGGATTCGCCAGCAGTTTAACGCGCTTCAAGGCGCCGACCGACAGACACCCAAAGCCGCCGCTATGTGTCTTTTCCTCAACAAAACCAATTTCCGTGGCGTATATCGTGACGGACCGCACGGGTTTAACGTCCCTTTCGGTCATTATACAAATCCGACGATTTTCCACGAAGATCATATTCGCCAGGTATCTACACTTATTCGCGATGTGGTCTTTACCGCCCAGCCATTCAGCGACTCACTTACCGAACCCGCTGACGGCGATTTTGTCTATCTCGACCCGCCCTACGCACCAGAGACGACCACCTCTTTTGTTGGATATACAGGTGACGGCTTTGGGCTTGACCATCATACACTGCTCTTCAGAACATGCGCCGAAATGCGGGCAAAAAATGTAAAAATACTGATGAGCAATGCGAATGTGAAATTGGTGAGGGATGCGTTTCTGGCGCCAGCGTTTCAAACACACACGGTTCAGGCAAGGCGAGCAATTCATTCAAAGAAGCCGGAATCAACGACGACTGAAGTACTGATTACAAATTGAGGGGTACATACTCCTCCACAAACGTCTTGCGCAGGTAAAAGGCGCGCGATGTGGAGCCGTGTCCTGCGCCCTTCGTGCGGTTCTGGAGATATGTGCCCGTGGCTGATTGGAGTATATTTTCGGTGAGGAACTTGTTGCGAATACTGGTGTAGTCCTTCTCAAGTTCGCCGTAGATACCTATATAGGCATCTTGCGCAGCGTCGATGAGGACAGGCGTTAAGAACTGGATATTGTCGCCGTCCCGCAAATAGGGCACAATGAGCACGCGCTTCAGTTTCGTGAAGCACTTAGACGCCTTAAAGTCATTCGCTTTGAGGTCGTCCTGGTTAAGCATTGTGACGGCGATTGTCTCTTTTGGTACCAGCTTACCGCTCTTGTGGCGGACAACAGGAACTGTTTTGAGCTCTCCGTCAGAGCAGTCAAGACAGTTTGAGGTTTGAGGTATGCCTGTCATCATCTCGAGGAGGAGACCAGGCTTACCCTTATTTTTGGTGACGGGGCAGCAGTGCTGCTTGCCGAGGAGGGAAAGGATTTTTGTATGAATATCTGCGAGCTTGAGGGACGACATTGTGTTGTGTACAGAGAGGCAAAAATCCACTCTCAGGAGTGTTCATATATCAATTTTTTCATACATGCTTACGCAACCCGCTGCCACACCTGGTTGTGCCCCACTGCCACAATATGCTGGACCCCAAACGCCGGCGTCAGATACTCCTTCGCCGCCCGTGATACATCAGGATGACCCAGGAACTGTCCATACGGCTTCTCAATATAGAGCGACGAGTCGTCCATAACGAAGTAGCCACCGACTTTGACCAGCGGTAAATACGCCTTAATATCCTCCACAACCACCTCGTAATCGTGGCAGCCGTCAATGAAGACGCAGTCGTAGGGACCGTCCGCAGCTACGTCACGTAGAATCGCCGGATCCTGCGATAATCCAATATGAAGCTTCAACGAATCCGCCCCTACGCCGCACTTACCCAGAGCTCCATAGATATCACCAAAGTAATTGGATTCATCGTAGCGCGAGTACTTATCGCCAATATTACACAGAGGAGTAACACCGTGGAGTTTAACCGAACGTCCAGCACGCTGAGCGCACAGTCCGACGAGCCCCAGAACACGCCCCTTATAGACGCCCACCTCTAGAAACTTAAAGCCCTCCGCCGGCATCGCATCCACGAGCAGCTTCCAGTTCCAAGCAAACGCCAGCTCGCCGAACCCCTCGCATGCCTCAAACGCCCGCAAAAGTGCCGAGTCGCCCCGTGCCGCCGACTCAAAGACTGTATATACGAAGCGATTGCGGTCATCTGGCGACAAAAGTGGATACATAAGTCGCACCTCGTCCATCGTATTCATCCTAATTATTGTTAGATATCCCAGGACGTCTTTAACCCGCCATCAATAATCTAGTACTCCAATAGGATGGCGAAGAGAGCCGATTTTTCATATTTACTGACCCTACTTGCTGTTGGAGTAGGGATTGTTATAGTCTATGCTATTTATAAGCATATAGACTCACGTAAATCTCCTAATATAGATACGATTCACGTGATTAATTTGGACCGTGATGTGAAGCGGTGGGAGTCTATTCAGAAGCAAGCTGCTTCATTAGGTCTCACTGTAAATCGTTTCCGAGGAATATACGGTAAGGATATTCCTTACAACCAGATGCGCACGCACGGTGTAGGCAATGCGATGGTGCGTGCGGACCGTAATGACCATAAGGGCGAGAAGTTACATAATTTAGGCGTGGTCGGTTGTTATTTATCACATCGTGGGCTCATAGAGCATCTAGGAACAATGAACGTCCCCGATTCTTACGGACATCTCATTTTAGAGGACGACGTAAATTTTCCAAAGGATTTTCTACAGCCTGGCGGTTCATGGGAAACCCTCAGCCGTCAAATACCGGCAGATTGGGATATGATTTGGCTTCGTATGTGGAAACCTTACGGCAACGACGTCGCTTCTGGAATTATAAAACTCAAATCGGATCCTCGTATCCGCGTGAATCTCGGCACGTTTGCGTACGTTGTACGCCACGGTGCTATTCACGGCAAGGTTCTCCCTTCTCTTAAGTATATGAATGATGCGTTTGATGAGCAGATAAATCAGCACTTTGACGAGTGGAATTGTTATGTGCTACATCCTGGTATTATTGATATTAATGATGAGTTACAGGCAGACTCCGCAATCAATGCTATTAATGTTGTTCCAAAAGAAACGAAGGTATAAGTAGAAATGAACGCCCCCTTTACACCCCTACGCAAACGCCCAACGACCCTGGAACTTCCAACAAATAATATGATGCGGTCCAATAGCCCTACGGCATATAGCCCCGTAGAATCGGTGTCGCTCAACGCATTCAAGCCGAATTTTAAGCCTGAGGTGCCGAAGTCGCTTCGTAAGATTATGACGCCGAATCGTCCTACAACACAACCGTGGGGCAAACCTGGTGCTCTACCGAGTAATGCGCCGCCCCGTCGTAGTCGTAAGACCCGCCGCCTGCGTCGCCGCCGTCAAACACGTCGCCGTTAAAATGCCAATTTAAACATAGTTATCTTTAACAATATAAATGGATTTATTTGTTATAGATATTCCTACCGGTCGCCTAGGCAATGGTATTTTTCGTTATTTAGCAAGCAGCGTGTTTTCTATTATTTATAAGAGAACGACACGCATTCAGTATTCAGATGAAAGGGCACAAAAATGTATACATCACGGACATTCTGTTATGACAGACGAGTTCTTTATAGGATGGAAGGAACTTATTGAATCGGGTACAGAGCCGAATATGGGAATAAATACGATTTATATGTTTAATGGTTATTTTCAACATGATACAATTTATGTCAAGCATAAGACGGCGCTTTTAGAATACATAGAACATCACCAGGACGATATTCTTATATCCGAAGTGGCTGGAGTTAAAGATATATATTATGCGAAAGATTTAATTATAAAACCGCCGACTACACGCCTATATGATGTAGTTGTCCATGTAAGATTAGAAGATTTTATAACCTTGGGTCAGGTTATACATCCAGTCTCTATACAGATATTGTTAGAGTCTATAGGAGCACCCTCATACTGTTTTGTGGTGAATAATCCGAACACGGATTTAGAAATTCAGTATCTTGAATATTTTAGCAAGCGGTTTAATATTATACTAGAATCTAACGATGTGATTACCGATTATCATATTATGAGGAATGCGAAGACGCTCGTATGTTCTTGCTCTACCTTATCGTGGGCAGCGGCACTCCTATCTGTCACGGTCCAAACCGTATATATGCCAAATTATAAACGCTATGACCGCCCCCACGAAACATTTCGTAAACCGATTGATAATACTATTGCATATGAGTATAAGACGTGTTCAAAGGCGGAATTAGAGGAGTTTTTGAGAACCGCCGTCTAAAGCCACATACATTAAATTAATCATCAAAATGTTGATTCCAGGGGCGGATGTCATTCGCATCTTAAATCATTATGGCATCAAGGTTACTGGTGTACTTCACATCGGTGCGCATGAATGCGAGGAGATGGGGTTTTACAAAACGATTGGTCTAACGCCGAACGATGTGACGTGGCTAGATGCCATTCCAGAAAAGGTCGAGGAGGCGCGGGCAAAGGGAATGCCGAATGTATATCAGGCACTGGTGACCGACAAAGACGATGTTCTCATCAAATTTAATATTTCCAACAATGTACAGTCGTCCAGTATTTTTGACTTGGGTACGCACGCAACTGCGCATCCTGAGGTCGTCTATACGGGGTCAATGGTTGCGCCTTCCATTACGATTGATACCTTTTGTGACCGTCATAAGATTGATATTACAAAGAATAACTTTTGGAATCTAGATATACAGGGAGCCGAATTCAAGGCACTCGTCGGCGGCGAAAAGTGCCTTGCATTTGCGAAGGTGTTGTATCTGGAGGTGAATGAGGATGAGCTCTATAAGGGTTGTACGCTCAAGCCGATGCTAGACTATTATCTAGAATCGCAGGGATTCAAGTGCGTAGCCCAGACAATGTGCGGTAATACGGGATGGGGTGACGCGATTTATGTACGCGTCTAGTTACACGTACCAATGTCGCCCCGTTTGTTGGCGGCACCAATAATTTCCATTTGCCTTGATTTGCGCCTGGGTTTCGGCATCAAACGCATCTAGACATAACCTGGAAAAGTCCCAGGTTTTGTGTAGCATTTCCTCATATTTTGCCTTCAAATACTCAGGAGTAATCTCGGAGTAATCGTCGGTAAAAAGAATAGGGCAGTTGCCATACTTCTCTAAAAGCCGTTCGTTGCGCTCTATAATCGGAATACAACCTGCCATCAGTGCTTCATAATGGCGATGGCAATCAATACCATTACCCTCAGGGGAGATAACGAATTGGAAGTGGGGGAGCATACGCAGATAGGCGCTACTAGGCATATCTACGTTCTTAATCCCGTTAGCCTCCAAATTGTCTATGATAAACCGACGGTTGATACCGGTAGGACGACGGGTCTTGTCGGTACCGGTACGAATCGCACAGAGAACCTGGTGCTCGTGAGGACCGAGTTGAATCTCTTCAAGTGCGCCATTGAAGAATGCGACCTCCCAACTCATACCAATAGAGAACGGAATCCATTCATCATTAAGACGGTCAAATTCCGAGCAGTTGTACATCAGTTGATCGCGACGCTTGAGCATCCGTTGCCATTCAAAAAGTGTCATTTGATACATTTTGAATTGTAATCGCCCCTCTGCTTTAGACGAACTGCTTAATCATATAGCGCATCAAAGACCGCCGTATTCATAATGCCCATATTCTGCCAATAATAACTACCACCGTGTACAATATGATGGTAATCCATACCTGGAACGACTGCCATAATCATATTATTGTTCTTCCACATAGAATAGTTTTGAAACATAACATCTGGTCCCTTCTGCGTTTCTAAGTATTTCACCTCTGGGTCGGTCTCAGTCGTTAGAAGAATTTTCTTAGATAGAATATAATTACCGGTATTGTAGAGAATACGTGCCATACTAATAAGTTTCCAATAATACTTGTAATTCGCACGAGTAATATACACTCCTCGTAGCATAGAATAGTCAAAGCCCTCGTGATTTGCCTGGGGAATTGTGCGGAATGGAGAGTAAATGACGTTTTCTGCGGGGGGCTTGCCACGAAGAAATGCTGCCCACGCATCGAAATAGGATAGAGGAGCAAAGTTATCGGAATCCATAAGACATACAAAGGGATTTGCCGCAAGAGATACGACTTTTCGCTTATTTAGAAAGGGTCCAAGGCACGAATCATTCACATAAAGGCGAATTTTAGGGTTATTGAATGTCGCACGAATACGTTCTGCGTCGTGACCATTCTCATCGGTAATCACAATCTCGGTAATATACGGATTGTCCAAATACAGCGGAAGATTCACCTTTAGAAAGTCCCATCGGTCCATCGTAGGAATACATAGAGAGAGAGGAACTGTACCTTTTGATGTCAACTGTGGCGCTGCTGCCGATGCCACTGCTGCTGCCGCTGGCGCCCTCGCCGTCACCGACTCTTTCTTAAACGAGAAAATCTTGTAATCCTTCCCATCTGCTGTTAGAAACTCAGGCACCAGATTATACTCTTTTGCGAATTCGTCTACCGCACGCGCTACATCTGGCATCCAATAGTCATCACCAAGCATACGCCCTCCTACACGTACCTTTGTCCACCAAAATCGTATATCCTGTTTGACGGCTTCATACGAGTGGTCGCCGTCTACAAATACGCAATCAAGCTCACCGTTGGCAATCTGGTCATTTGTAATCTCTAGACTCTTTGTACGAAACCAGGTAAATCGGTTGCGCCAAGGGCTCAGCTCCTGTTGAATAAGGTCATGAAACTCATTGAAGTGATTGTTCGGAATAGTAGGCTGGCATCGCATAATATCTTCCGCAAATCCATCATTCGGATAGTACTGCATAGGATCAATCAAATAGAGTCTATCTACAGCAGTTGTCTTGAGTACGTACTTTGCGTGGGTACCGTATCCTATACCGACCTCTGCCACCTTCTTATAGTTATTCTCATTAATGACTTTGGTAAATACACCGTAGTAGAGAGACCCCCATCCACCCACCTGTGAGTCATTTAGGTCCACAATGCGACGATAGAAGTGTGCGAGAGGCTCCATTTATTTTTTTATACAGATGTATCTTTTAGACCCACTGAACGCATGGTTGCCGTCAACCAGTCCCATACCTGTTTCTGTACATCTTTTGACTCAATGGCGTAGAGGGTTCCAATAATTAAAGAGAATGTTATACTATGGAGATGTGTTTCATTAATACTTCGTAAACGAAGTTCATCAAAAAAATAACCTTTTACTTGTTCTTTATATGTATCCGAAACTGTATCATTATATAAAATAAGGTCGTAGCCGAGAATAGATTGGTAGAGTTTACTATAGTCGTACATAATGTCGCCGCCCATCGTAAGCGATGAATCTAGGCGCCCTCTCATATCAATAAGCTTAATATTGTTTTTGAAATCTAACAGAATATTACTAAACCAAAAATCACCATGAATATACGGAACAATAGTTGGCGGTGTCTTAAGATACTCCTTTAGTCCATTTATACATATATTTTTATACACATCGGTATCAGGAAAATTATACACAGTCCTATCAGCGAATCTACGTTCTAGTTTATCAATATAGTTTGTACGAACCGCCTCTACAGAAGGAATAATACCAGTCTTTGTATTATGTAAGCAGTCTAGGATTTCAAACAGCTGTTTGATATGGTCTCGTGTAAGTAGTTCGGCTTTGTATAGAGTATAAATAGGTATACCACGTATATATTCGGTACGCAGTTCGGCGTCATGTCCTATAATCTTAGAGCCGTAATACTTGGGAAAAAACTTTGAGATAGATAACATAGGTGATAGATTTTCATAGTAGTATATTTCTCCTCGTAGATATTCAGCGGGTCCGTGTTTTACTACAATATCTCCATCAAGTTCTATAGAATTATACTTATTATTCTTCAGTTTATTGATGGGCGCAGTTGTTTCCATATAGTCAATAAGACCCATACTTTCCATATCATTTCTATAGGGATTCACTGCGCGGTCGTCAATATAAATATCCGCAATAGGTTTTCCAAAGAGCAGTTCGTCATATGGGATACCGAATGTATCTAACGTATCAAAGGTCTGTTTTCCAATATCACGAATCACCGCTCCTACATTATTCTTATGTGTAGCCATACGACGCGCGGTATGAATAATAATGGTATGTCCATCTGCGTGAAGTTTTCGTACAAGTTGAATCATAGTATCAATCGGTTGAACTGTAGAGTAGTCGCCAGGCACATTAGGATATGTAACCAGTGTATTATCAAGGTCAAAGCATATACGCATAGAAGGGTGGGTTATTTGTCCTGTAGCATATTTTAGCTCTTTCAAACTTCCAATATGGTAAATGGTGTTTGAAAAGCGTATACCTTGAATAGGCTGACCTCTGCTGAGAAGGTCTTCAAATAAGGTAGAAAGATATAGTTCCTTATCGCTAGGTGTAAACAGCCTCTTAAGTGCTACATCACGAAACTGATGTATAGATTTAAAACCATAGACTCCACATATAAAGTTATTTGATATACGCTTCTTTTCTTTTATCATAGTGATTTGTTCATCATGTAATTGTACAAAGCTGAATGCCTCAGATGAACTATTATCTACAGAGTAGCCAAGGAATGCTGTATTCTTTGTAGCAAACAGTTCTGGGGGGAACTTGTATAAGACATCGTTATCTAGAAATACGATGGGTTCATCATCGTCGTCACTAAAATTCTTTATGCCACACCACGCTGATTCAACAGGACCACGTGTAAAATACGATAGTGGTAAAAATATACAGTTACGATCTTTGAATTGGTTAATAACAATCTGCTCAAAGTTGAATTTCTTTAGATGCGGCGAATAGATAAAATATATAGTCTTAATATCACTTGGCAAACCCTGTAATGTATAAGTAATCGCAGGTTTACCATATATCATATTAAGCGGTTTAGGAAAAGAGTAATCCTCGAGTCTGGACCCAATGCCACCACATAGTACAAAGACTTTCATTGCTTATAATCTTATATCGGTCATCTTTAGATTTAACTCTGCTAAATCTAAAGGATAAAACTAGGTTATAGATAACGATGTCCGAGTCTACAACTGTATATGTTCTTGCTGAGCGAGGGAATGATATTCTTATGCACTGGTTTCTGTTTGTAGTCTCTGGGCTCTACGATTTATCTCATTTACCGAAGCCGATTCGTTTTCATACACGGATTTCTGAGGGGTTTCAACGTGAAACACTTGAACTCTTAAAGCCTGACTATGAATATGTAGAGAATATAACGGGTTATGATATTGTACACCATGAAGGGGCACCGGTTATCAATGTATGTCACGTGCCAGACTATTACTATCATTTTGTTCGCAATCAGATACTTGTAAAGAATAAACTAGAGATTGCGGCGGCACCTACGCGTCGCATCTATATTTCTAGGTCAAAGAGTCATCTACTCACGTGTAATAATGGACGCAAGAAGCGTCAGATTATTGATGAGCATTTGCTTATGGACAAATTACGTACAGAAGGATTTGAATGTATAAATCTTGAGGATTATAGCCTTCTTGATAAACTACGTTTATTTCAAGAGGCGAAGCTCATTGTTTCGCCTAACGGTGGCGCTCTTACAATGTGTTATTTTGCGCATCCGCAGACAACAATCTTTATTATACAAAATAAAGGTACACAAGAGACGCAATATTCTCATATTTGTGATGTATTGTCTATACCCGTTATGTATTACGAAAATATTCAATGTCTAGATAATGTTAGCAATCAAATTACTGGTGGATTTAATGAGGATTTTTCTATTAAGATACCGGACTACGATGACTTGTTACGCTATCTACCACCGATGACTCCTAGAGTTCTTCTAGTTGCCATTGCGATTGGGGACAAATATTTAGAGCATTACAATAGTATCTTTCGCCCTAGTCACGAAGCGTATGCGAAGCGTTGTAACTATGACTTTAAGGTTGTTACGGACTATCTTGATCCGACATTTCATAGTAAGGAGGCGATTACCTTTAACAAGATATTGGTCTGTAGCCAGCCTTGGAGTGCGGAGTACGATTATATTATTGTTGTAGATGCGGATATTCTAATAAATCCGGCGGCGCCTCCGTTACATTCAGCGTACGTATATGGAGATAAGATTGGTATGGTAGATGAATATTCTCAGCCTACGCCGGCAATACATAGAGAGATTCAGATATTTAATGGATTTGAGGAGACTGCGACCGATTATTATATGTTACACGCAAAGCGGCATATTCAAACAGAGAATATTCTTAATACGGGTCTAATGGTTCTACAACCCGTACGCCATAAGACTCTTCTTGAACATATTTACAACACATATAGCAGTGGTGCGGTTACGAGTAAGAGTGGCTACCATTATGAGCAGTCGTGTGTAGGATACGAAATACAGAAGGCGGGTGTCTATATGATTATGGAGAACCGATGGAATGCGATATGGTGTTTACAGAGTATATTAGGGAATATGTCTCTAGAACAGTTTGTAAGGGAAAACTATTTTACACACTTTGTAGGTGGTATGTTTCACGAGTATGTTCAAAGCTTGAGATTTTAGATGGTCTAAACTTATTTGTGTAAATAAATATACTATGGAATTAACAGACGCGTCTGAGCAGGAATGTTTAGTACTGAAGAATAATTATAAAGTATTTCAGGTAAACAATGTATCGGATTACACATATGATAGTAAGACCCATAATAAGATTCATATATCCTTTTATACACCAACGGACGAATTAAACATAAAGTATTATTTTATTCTTGACACAGATTCTAACGAAGCGTTTGGTCATTGGGTGTATGAATCGGCTATATATTTACCTATATATAATCTATTGAAAGAACAGATTCCGTCTCTAAAACTTGTACTAAAGTGTCCTAAAATGTATAAAACAATTTTTACAACATTTTTTGGCATTACCGATATAGTGTACACACTTGATACAACATCGGCAAACGTATCGTATTTTCCGTCTCCTGTATCAAGTTTAATTGTAAAAGAGTGTACGAATGTAAATATAGCGCATCTAACCGATTTTATGATACACTTTTACATGTATAAACTACCACAATCCGTAGATGATGCGCAGTATGATTTTTTGATTATGCCGCGGCAGAAGAAGGAAAATTATGCGCCGAACGATCGTATTATAAATTATTCTGCCATATGTAATTTTTTTGAAACAACTAAGGGATATTCCTACAAAATACTCCATACCGATGAAGTTACTGACCTTACACAGCAGATACGTTGTATAAGGAACGCAAAGAATATTATTGTTACCGATGGTTCACCGTTATTTTGTAATATGCTATTTGGAATAAATAAGACATTTTATATATTGGATGGAACACTAAGTTTTTTACACACGTATGAGATTCCAAAAAATACGTATATTGTAAAGATGGCGAAAAATGTATTTCAGCACAAAATAGTGTATATTAAACAATCAGTTATGATAGATAAACTACGTTCTGGTGAGATTCAATAACTGGTTTATGTGTGCGTTTTTGTGCGTGATTTTTTACTTTAGAGAATCTGCGCACAAAAAACTGCGTATATTTTGCGCGCATATTCTACAAAACACAAAAAAATACACAAAAACATCACAAAATGGGGCATTTTTCACGTCAAAAATCACGTGTCATTCATTAATCTATAGATTAATGAATGACACGTGATTTTTGACGTGAAAAATCGCGCGAGTTTCGCAAAATTCTTTACTTTTTTTGTGTTTCATAGAATCTGCGCGCATTTTGTGTGTAACTTTTTGTGCGCTATTTCTTGTAGTTCAAAAAACTACAGAAACTGCGCGAAAAACGAGTTATAGAATAACAAAGAAACAAAAATCTGCGCATAAAATATACGCAGATTTTTGTGCGCAAATTTTCGCACGCGTTAAATCCACAGTTTTCCAAGCTGTAACTCCATATCATCCGAGTAGATTTGAAGCCCTGCGTGAGGTGTAAACGTAAATTCGCTGAAATAGACCTTATTATCGGTGCCTAAATAGAAGTCAATCCGCACAAATTCAAACGGTTTTGAGAGGGCTTTTGCGCCGTCAAACATACGGTTCATCACCTCCTGCGGCGGCACAATAAACGGATGAAACACCTGGTTTTCTATGGCTAACTGCTCCATACGATAATCTTCGTGGATGTAAAAATGCCGATACCGTTCTAGACGCTTATCGCTAAAAATGACCGTATAAGGAACACCATGAATACAGTAAATCATGAAGGTAATAGCATTACCATTCTTGCCATTCATATAATCATCCACTTTCTCTTCAATAAAAAATCCAGGTTTTATATATTTATACTGTGACTCTCGGAAACTCAGATACTTCATACCATTAAAGCGTCGTAAGGTCTGTTTAATGAAGTTTATATTATACTTGACACCTGGCTCTATATTAATGTTGAATCCACTACCGTGCCTTGCCTTAATAATATGATCAGGATTCAAATCGTCTGGAGAAATATCACTCCATTCTGCCATTTCACGAACAACACGTGGGAGTTCAATCATATCTCCTGCTAATTCCTTCACGATACCTTTTGCCTCTAATTTATCTACAAACTTGCCAAACCCTGGAGTAAAGCGTGAAAAGGTATACTGTATCTTCTCAAACAGTTTCATAGTATTCCATTTCTTCGGTCGAGTAAAGTAATTCTTAAACACACTATAATCCATTTATAATTCCATACGAAAATCATCTTTAGATTTGCGTCCATCCCAATTCTGCATCATACATCCTAGGTGTTTTATAGTTAGGGGTAAAACAATCTTCTTTCTGAAGAATAATGTAAAATTTCCGTCACACGTTGAACAATTATTAGAGTCTTTATATTCTTTTAACGCACTTTGTTTATAAAGTTGGAAAAAACCGTAAAATCCCTTTGCAGCAGGATGGTCATACATATTGGTATCCTCTATAAAATCGTAATACGATGGATAATCATAGCGTTTTGAAACACCATAGAGTGTATCTGGTTTTATCTCTATTGACGAAACGACATCGTAAAAATTATCTGGTAAAAAGATGTCAGAGTCCATTAATAAAATCGGTTTCCACATATGTGTTTCTCTGACATATTCTTGCGCCATACGTATAGCACCACCTTTATTAAATACCGCATTATTATAAAAATCAAAATAGAGAAGTTTTATGTTAGTATAATCGGCACTCTCAACCACATCAATAGTCGCATAATCTGTTGGATGAGTTATAATATACCACGTCTGAAAAAATCGTTGGTTCTGATGTATAACAACACTGAGAATATCATCATAGTTGGTAGACACTGTAATCGCAATAAGGTCCTTCACTCGTGTATCTGGCATCCTTATAACGGCGAGGGATTTGGTGAGTGGCGACTCTCCGCGGCTACTTGCAAATTAAATGAACGTTGAGAAGTACATACTGCTTTACACCATTGTCCGTGAGTGATTTGGTGGCATCCAGTTCTTTGCCGTTCAAGGTGACTCTTAGGAAGAGAAGGTTCTCCACATCGGCGGCAGGAAGTTTGAGTTCATTCGTTACTAGTGTCATTAGGTCTAGAGAGTTTATAGGAGTCGCTGGATTGAGGCTCATCGGAAAATTCCTACCACGGAACTTAGACTCAATGCCTTGCACGACTTGCTTACGCATTATTGACAAACCGGGCGCAGCAAACACACTTACGCTAACACCAACGTTCATTGTGTCTAAATATAAATATTATATTTAAATACAGGTAGGGATGGACGCGTCGCAGCTTACACACGAACGACATTCAAGGGCGGTCTATGTAAATTATCGTATGCGGCGGCTGGAAACAGAGCAACGAAATTTATATGGCATACCTCGTCCCGTTGAATCTATCTCGCCTGCTGGAGGCGATGGTCCCGATTACACGAACTGGTATAATTATGTTATAACGGGTCCATTATATATTGAAGATTGTACGCTAGCGTGTATTCCAGGTATGGTGCCGGCGGTTGTGCTTCCACCACCTCCGCCACCACCTCCTGTTCCACCAGGATATACCTATATGGTTCTTGAGGACCCCGTAGCACACTGGACTTATCGCATCTATGATGTTGCAACGGGGACGTGGGGAGATTCTATTGATACAGGATATGCTATAACCGATGTTGATGGTTCTCAACTTACAGGTTTATCAAATGGATTTGGTATATTTTTTTTTATAGATTCGCCATTTACAATTATATTTAAATATCTAAATAATAATGGCACTGTTTTACAAACATTTACTATTACTGAAAATATAAATACTCAAATAAATGCTTTTCTATCTCCTTTTCTTTCATCTAGTTACGAAGGGGGAATATTGTCTGTTTCTCTTTTTAATTTGGCAACAAATGCGTATTCCTCTCCTACACCTTTTACTATTACTATAAATCTTTCTTTTTGTAACTTATTTGTACTTGATAATGCTGGTGTATTTTATTTTAATAATACTAATACAAGTTTTGATAACTTTTATTCATGGGGTGTAACGCAGACAGAGCCTACTTTAGTATGCTCAGCAACAGGAGAAGCTAATATTAAAGTTACAACAGACCAAAGTGGATTATATAACGGAGTTACATTTAACAATGCAGTCGTGCTTATACTGTATGATACAGGAGCGATTCGTATTTTTGCACAAGATGGAACTGTTGCGACATATGAAACTGGTATTACTACATACAGCAGTAGCAATATTAACTTTTATGGACAGGGAAATCTCCAAATGTGCTATATAAATGCTCATAATACAGACACAAGCCTTAATGATGTATATGTATTCCCATTAGGAACCACCTACGTACCAAACGCAACCTTTACACCCGTTATTATAACAGGATTGACAGATCCGCAATTTACCTATAAACCGCACGGTCCACATGTACCAACAGATGGTAGTAACCATCTTATTATTATAGATCCTATAGGAAGTGGTAATTTTATCGGTGGAAATGTATATGTTGTCTTCAATGGAACCCAAAAGGTAGGTCCGTTCTATTTTAATAATTCTCCAAATAAAATATACGGTCTTCCACTTCTCAATAACGATGGAGCTTGTTTGCTTGTATGGAATGGAAGTGCATTATATTCACAAGTTATAACTCCTTCGATTAATGTAACAACACTGCTACCGCATATGACAAATGATATATACGGTGGAAATAATCCATCTATGTTTGGATATTTTCTAATTAGCGGAGGTGGAGCATCAGAAGGCGGCGTTTTTCTTTTTCTTGTAAGTAGCACAACCGGTGCAATTACTTATCAAAACGTTCCTTCTAATACTGGAAAAACTTATTATTATTCAGGAAATAATAATGGGTATAATTTACTAGCATACGATAATGACAATCATACATTATTAACATTTATGAATGGAACTACAACAGAAATTCCTTCTTGGGAAAATAACGGTCATTTTGATATATATACGAGTCCAGAACTTGCGAATGGGACTAAGTTTTCAATCGGTAAAGTAACAGCACCTGGTGACTCACAAATATTATGTATGAATGGCACTGGATATGTAATTACAACTATACCATTTGCGACAGCAAATCTAAATAATATTGATGCTTATATATCATTTTATAATACACTTACGTTTAACATTATGACTCCATATGTTATTATCGGTGTTCTTGATGCTGATGGAAATTTTTATAGTTATAGAAATGAGGCACTTACAGGATATGTTTTTACCTACGTTTTTTATATTACAAATAATACGTTTATGTGGTGGTTAGCATCAAATAGTGGAACCCCACAATTCTACATTGGATTTAATACAGATACCAAAACGTTTAGTACAGGGTTTTCGGATACCGGCTCTGACATATCAATGCGTACAAATTATCCATATGTCGTAGGTGGTTAGTGGTACTACGCAGGTTTCTTTTTCGGCACTGAGCGCTTTCCCGTTACCTTTAATTGTGCTGGCTCCACGTCTACCTCAGGAACAGCCACCACTTCGGTTTCAGGAGCCGTGGTATCCTCCTCATTGACAATAGACGCCATAGAGTTCTTAAACGCCGATTGTACATTGACGATTGTTAACATCAATTCATCCAAGGACCCTTTGATGTTACGTTCTGCTGCCTTCGCCTTATTTACCATATCATTGATGATGAGTTCATTGTAGATAAAATGCTGGCGAATGCTGCGCAGTTTATCGCTGAGTCGCTCATTAAGGACCTCAGGACTCTCTGCCGCCTTCTTCGTCAGTTCAATCAGCGTGCGCATCACCGGTTGTAGGGATTGTAGATATAGAATCTTGTTCTCCTTCATATTGAAATTACCTAGATAGATTGCCGGTCGTCCATCCACGAGGGCAATATCAATATCACCAGGTCGCTGATGCTTTGGAACGTGTGCCCGTGCGCTAATAAAAAGAAGAATATGACACTCACTATGATTTGTAAAATCACGGTGCGCCTTACGAATATCTTCTGCGTCTATCTCCTTCTTATCTTTGTCTTCTACCATTATCTTATACGTCTCCCATACTACAACATGATCGCCGGATTCGTACTGCTTGTCTAAAATATCAAATGTATTTGCGGTTCCAAAGGCGTTGACAACGCAATGTTTAATTTTCTGCTCATAGACACCGCCCTTTTGCGATGAACTCGTACGCATACCTTGTAAAAATTCAATCTGACTATTTTTCTCCTCTATCGCCTTATCCGAGCGCTCCCTTTCAGCATTGACCAACTCTTCCGCTCGCTTCTTCTCAGCAATGACCGCATCCATCAACTTAGTTTGATACTCAGCCGCATTTGCCTCTGCCTTCTTTATACGAATTTCGGCAGTTTGAATACGCTGCTCGGCATCTTCGTACGCCTGTTGTCTAGCATTTGCGATTGCCTCTGAGAGGCGACTTTCCGCATCGGCACGCAGTGATTTTGCGAGATTTGTATCCGCTTGGAGTCGCTCAATCTCCTTTTGAAAGCGCATACGTTCCGCTTCAGCCTCTTTTTGTTGGCGTGCCAAAGCGGCTTCGTGCTTTGCGGTAAGCGTTGCGTTCGTTGATTTGCTGAGATTACTACTTGCCGATTCTACGGCTGCTACACCCGCTGTGAGTACATTGACACACATGTCTGCGCTCGCATTGAGAAGGAGGGGCGGAGTTACAAAGTCCGCCGTGACCTGTAAAGTGACGGAGGTCGTTGCCATTCTCTTTTGGAGGGCTCTTATATTTATGTGAGCGGGCTGGGCTTAAATGGCGGTGAAAAAATTGAAAACCCTTTTGGTGTAAATAGGTTTGTGCGTTCCTCTCTTCCTACTTTCTTTCCGTTTTAACATATAGAATGCCTCCTCCTTCCTCCGAGCCAAAAAAGAATACAACCCGTACAAAAAAGACGGCTGCTGCCAATGAAGACCTTGACATTAAAGCCATTATCAACGGTATTAAGGATAATAATAGTTGCGGTCCCAAGATTATGCTTGGATTTGTGAATAAGTTTCCTGGAAAACAAATTATTAGTGCTCGTACACGTACAGGTCATTCGCGCGGAACGCACTACGACTTTGACATTCAAATCCGTGACATCGGTTCCAAGGGAGACGGTGAATGGAAACACGTTGAACACAAGGGGTCAAAGAAATATGTTCCTATCAAAGATACCGATAAGCCGTGGAATGCTGGCGTTCAGTTCCACAACGGTGGTGCTGAAAAGTACAGTCTTGCACTCAAGTATGCACACGAGTGGTATGATATGTACATCGGCTCAAATAAACTCAAGGAAGAGTTTGGTATTTCCGCACCAATTCCTACCTTTACAGATTGGTTCAAGGGCGACTGTAAAGCACAAGACAAGCCCAAGACCGCCTTTAGCAAAGAACTCAAGGAGAAGGTGCGTGCCAAGCGTGGTGCTAAGTCAAGCCTACTGGCGGAACGGTCCGCAGTCAATGAGAAGCTTATCATTACGGAGGAGGACAAGAAGACTCTTATTAAGGAGGTACTTCCTATCGCAAACCAGGCTCTCGAACAAAAAGACTATTGGTTGACGATTCATGGAGACCTAGCTGGCGAGTTTCACTGTGCCTGGTACCCTCAGTTCGTCATTAAGACAATTGAAGAGGTGATTATAACAAAAAATAAGGATATTGAGATGGAGTTCCGTTGTAGCGAGGGATTTACCTTTCGCGGTATTCTACGCTGGGGCTACGGTGCCGGTTTCAGCAATCTCCGTCTTGATTTGAAGTGATTATTCTGCCTCGTCCTCGCTCTCTTCTGCTTCATCGGCGGCACCATCTACCGCTTGAGGCTCTGCCTTGAACACCACACGCTCCAACGACTTCACAATACGTTCTCCAAGGGGCGGAGGAACAGCATTTCCAATCTGGATAATCTGCTCTTTTTCAGTGCCCTGCCACGCATAATCGGCAGGGAAACCCTGAATCTGACCGAGTTCCTTTGGCGTCATACAACGAATCCAATACTTGCCAGTCGCTGCGTTATGGAGTCCTACAAAGAGCCGCGGGCAGAGATTGTATGTACTGATAATCGTATTACAGGCGACATCAGGATTCACTACCATACCGTGATAACCACCCTTGCGAACACCGAAACTGATTAATCCATCTTTTTCAACAAACTTCGCCGCAATATTTGGATTCGCCTTTTTCTCTTTACTTGATGGATTGCGTGTACCACTTACAAGAAGGACGAGATTAGGGTGGGGTGTGCCAGTGGGTGCCGTTTCCGTAGTAGGAATCCAATAATGGGCACCCTGTTCGGCGGGTCGGTAGAGCGCCGGTATCTCCATCGCATCCTTAAGGTGCGGCTCAAGAAAGGCACGAATAGAGTTATGCGACGAAGTACTCGCCGGCGTTAAATCGCCCCACGGCATATGAGGATACTGAGTTCCTCGGTGCCCCACAATAATCAAACGCTTTCTATGCTGAGGAACGCCGACCTCAGTCACATCAATCACCTTATAGGTAATTTTGTATCCTGTACGTTCAAACAGGTCTTTGATAATATCAATAACAGGGCGTAGAGGCGCATCGGCTGCTTGGGCGGGATCCCTACCCTTACGGGCGAGCAGTCCCTTGACATTTTCGCCAATAATCCACTCAGGTTCGGCAATACGTGCTGCACGAGCGAACTCATATACAAGTTCATTACGTTTATCATCTACACGCTTGGCACCGGCGTGACTGAAGCCCTGACAGTTATGAACTATCGTATTATCTACAATATAACTATTATCTGTATCAACTTCAAAGTTATAGACAGGCACTGGAGTTGTTGGACGCATATGAATTGATGCCGGTTTCATCCAAACATACTGTCCGTCGATAAACGATGACGAATTACGTTGTAAATCCATAATTCCATTTACAAGATACGTGTCTCGCTGATTAACTGTACGCCCTTGGATAATACATGTCTTAGGACGAATTGTCTTGTGAATGGATACAATATGTCCGAGTTTCAAATAAAGTCTCTGTAGTCCTAGTGCTAGATTATAGGATACAGTTGTAAAGCGTAGTTCTCTTCCGTGAACACAACCATCTGCAGAATGATATCCGTTGATAAATTCCTGAATTAGATTTGCCGGTGCATCCTGTACCCATTCTGGAATGAGTTTACCGTGTGCATATTTTCCAAATTGTTTTAGAATTGTATACCATGCGAAATCTGCACAGCCATACTTATCGGCAGCACCCGTTGAACAATGCTTATCCGTCAAAGGAAGGATCTTTTGAAGCCTTGCGAGAATAGTTTCTTTATCTGCATTATTAATGGCAAAACGAATTTTATGTGCACTATTACCATTTGCTTTTGTAGTCTCTTCAATCCACCCATCGCCGATAAAGTATCCCATCATAAACCACTGATCGGCGTCATTTAATACGTAGGTTATCTTATCTATACGCGATCCATTCATTTGTTTATTCAGTGTAAATTCTGGCACAATTGATTTGCTATTAATAACCATTCCAAAGTAATCATTCATCGTCAACGTCTTCGCATTCTTCCACCGTGGCTCTTCAAAAGAATATGTATATTTGCGGCTGGCATTATCCCAGATACGTAGCTGCGTGCGCACATAGAATGGATGCTCGTCCGTTGCGGTAATCGTCTCAGGATGATATTTAATACGAATGTCGTATAGAGTCTGATCGTAAATCTTTTGTTGAAGATTTACAATCTGCTGAAACTTGCCGGTATGCGTTAATAGTGTATTCTCTAATGTAACCGATTCAATAGGCATATACCCCTTATCGGTTAGCACACGTGTGCCTGCTACAAAGCAAGGGAATCCCGCAAAGATAAGACGAACCTTGCCCTTGTATTCCTGAAAGACCTGGTCTGGTACCTTTTTAATATCGGTCTTACCCGTTTCAGGGTTCACGAGCATCACCGAGTGCGGAAAGACCGCCTTATGAGTCTTGATTGCCGGCTCTTTGAATTCGTTGAAGGCGATCACCTTATAACCGGCACGCTCAATACCTAATGTATCACCACCAGCACCGCTAAATAGACTTATCGCAGTCTTATTGTCGCAAACGACGGAAGGCGCAGCGGGTTTAGGCGGTTCAAGTGCGGTAAGGCGTGTTGTAATATCAGCCACCGCCGTCTGTAGTTCAACAATGGCGGTATGGAGTGATTGGAGGGTCGGCTTGGGCATTTTATTTAGGGGTGAGAATTCTGCAGTGCCGGGAGAATGGGGTGCAGTGGGTAATTTTGTCAGAAAAAGGTGACTGCACCAGGGTCAATTTTTGTAAGTTTTATAGCGGTAATTAAATCTAAATTTACTCGCCAGTTTTTACAGTATAGGATGAGCTCCACTCGCAATGCCGATGAAGTCGCCGAAGAATTTATTGACTTTGATAACATAGATTTCGGTCCCGATGCTTACGGTGTTCTCATGAATATGGATTTCGGCGGTATGAATTTGCCCGAAATTGTGGAAGAACTCAAGGATAACTGTGACGACGCCGGTGCCTCACGCACTGATATTTTCCTTGTTCCCAGCCCAGATACAAAGTGTCTCACGCAAATCAATGTACTTGATGATGGCTGTGGAATGACCCCGAGACAACTCTTTAACGCGTGCCGTATCGCCGGACAATCTGTACATAAGAGCGGTGATATCGGTAAGTTCGGTATGGGTATGAAAAATGCGACCATGGCTGCCGGTCGCTTCATCACCATCTTCACTAAAACAGAATCGACTGGTGCGATTGCTATCATCCTGGATACCGACAAAATGAAAATGGATCGTACATTCCGCCCCACACATTTTACCGATAAGGCGATTGAACTCTCTTGGAGCCTGCCCAAAGATATCTGGCGTCGCTTCTCCGCCATGCCCTCTGGTACTCTCATCAATGTCCGCAATCTCAAGGATACCTACATTCGTAATGCGGCGGAGACCGCCAAGGAACTCCAGCGTGCCCTCAACTTGGCATACATTTCGGCGACCAAGAATTCCGCTTATATCCACGTCGGCACTCTACCAGGCAAGACCTCGCTTACCATCAATCCTGTAGATACCTTCTACCGTAACCGCCCTGATGCGCTCAAGTACTGCTCAGAAACGACGTTACGTGTGTATAAGGCGACCGGCGAAATCGGCATTCGGGTCCTAGAAGTGTTAGAAGGGCAGCGTGTTCTTGGCATTAATAAGACGGATAACACAATTCAATGGGGTAGAGGTGACGGGGAAGAGAGTCCTCAATGCTATCGTATTTGGCTTGACCGTATTCGCACCAATTCGGGTAAGGATAAGATAGAATATCGTCACGACCTTTTGGACGAGATTCCAAACGACGATTACGTGGCGGTCAAGGTTCGGTTCATTTCTTTGACGATTCAGGCGTTCAAGGAGGAGGGACTCAAAGGCTATTTCTCCGAGCTTGACGCACACCGCCGTGGCATCTATATGTACCGTGATAACCGATTGGTGGCACCTTGCTTGACTCTCGGCGAGCCAATGGACGATAAATGTAATCGGCAGCGTATGGAGGTCATTTTCCCGCCATCACTGGACTTTGAAATGGGTGTACGTACCCAGAAACAACTTACGAACCATTTGAATTCTCAGGTGATTTCGGACGCTTTGCGGGTTCTATGGCATCAACAAAATAGCGTTTGCGTGCGGGCGAAGGATATGAACGGCACTGTAGATGCTGTAACGGAAGAGGTAGAAGAGGTTCTTGTCAATGTACCGGTTGCGGTTCCTCCTCAACGAAAAGGTAAGATGTCGGTAAGAGCGGCTTCAACTCCTGAAGAGCTCTATAGCAATGAACTCATTCTAGAAACGCCTGAACAGACTGCGGCGATTGCGAATGCGGCGGCGGCAGTAATTGCCTCGGCGGCACCGGAAATCGTGGCAACAACGCCAATGTTTACCCAGCGTGTCTATGCTGAATTCGCAAAAGAGATGCGTGAGCGCCTCTTAAAAACCAATCCTACTTGGACGTCCCATGAAGTTATTCGCGAAATCGGTCGGTTATGGGGAATTCATACACAAACGCCTGATTATACAAGTGTCCCCGAGCCAGTAGCTGCTCCTGCGCCTCCTCCTGTCTCACGGTATGCGAATACTGAAATCCCTTTGCCTACGCCTTTGTATTATAGTGCAACCAATCATCCATTATCACCCCAAGCCTTTACTGCGGCGAAGACCGAAGAAGTTCTAAACGAGAAATTAATGGAGACTGTCGCACAGCAAGGATTTGCGGAGCCGCCACCAAGTAACGCACGCTCTTATACAAAATATTCAGATGAAATCCGCCCTTGGATTATTCAAACGTATCCTCGTTGGTCGGTAGACCAAATCATTTCTGAAACTACTCGCCTATGGAAAATGCAACAAGATAAGATAAAAGCGATTAAACAGGAAGTAGCACCACCGCCTCCACAAGTAAGCCGTGCACCTCCATCCTTTGACCGTCGTTCAACTGCCCCGCCACCTCAATCGGCTCCTACAGTTATACGCGGTCCACGTAGCACAGACCCTGTAATCGCCGTAAATACTACCGCTTCCGCTACAACTGCTACGACCTCCTCCACGACCCGTGGGGCTCGTGCCGCTGCCGCATCAGAAGCACTCGCGCGTACACCAAGAATGCCACCAGTTCCACCAGGACCACTACCTATTCGCGGACCCTCTGCCAATGGCGCTGCCCAAGAAATAGATTGGACGAAAGTCCTAACCGCATTACCAAAGTCGCTGCCGTCCAATAAAAATGAAAAACACGTTTTGGATGCTATTATGGGGGTTTGGAAGGCGGGTGAAGGGCAAAAAAATTGAAACTGTTTTGCGGTGTATAACATTTGTACCCTTCTCGCCATGTCCTCCCTCCTTGAACTTGCTATCGCACGTACCTCTAACTTCCAACGTCCCGTTGCTCAATTTACCATTGATTCTTTCACAATGATAGTTTTCTTCAATGATGAAGATAAGGGTTATTATATTGTAAATCCGGCTGATACCAATTCTTATACTCGTATTCCTGATACATTCACTATCGGTAATACGATTACTTGGTTCTATAATACATATTGTGCTCCGATGTTGAATCAGGAGCCAAATTATAATACTCCGTCATTCACTCTCCATAAGCGAGTTGGACGACGACTCTATCCTCTACGCAAATTGTCAAATTCAACCTGTATTCGTCTCCTTAAGGCAAAATGGCATGAATTGAGTCCCAATCCTGTTATTGGTAACCTGAGCTTCTAACAATAAGATTCATAGTGTGGCGGCGGTGGTCGTCGTCATCGGCGTTAAAAAAATGAACAACGTATAATACGTTGTTCTTTTTCCAATGCGGCGTATACAATATTCTGCCGCATATATAGGATTCGGAATGCCAAAGAGAAGTCGAAAAATGAATAGCCCTGTATCTGACAGTTGTCCTATCGGCGATGCCGGCGCACGCTGCTCGGTTTCGGGCAAAAACTACGAAATCAAGATTGCGAAAACTTGTAAAACGGTACGGTCGCCTTATTTAGAGATTCCGTTCAATACACAGCCTCTTGATACACTCGGCGGCTGTGGTGCCGATATTGATATAAAACTCAATTGGCGGACGGAGGGGGATATTGGTGTGGAGGCGAAACGCCCTACTCCCGATTGGATGCAGATGAAATTGGAAAAAAATAAGGAGGGCGTTTGGATCGGTGTAAGTGCCGGCAAAATTCCAGCCGCCTCCAAAACGATCTTTGAAACGATTATCGGTGCGGCGAATCTCTTTGGCGGCAAGACGCCCACGTTCCTAGAACGCCCTGTAACATATTCTGAATGGACGGACATTAAGAAATCCACACCTGAGTTCAAAGACTATTATATTCCTTGCGGCGCAAATACAATTTCGCAACTTTATAAAGCGAAGGGATGCCAATATATTCAGGTAGACGGAAAGGGACTCTACCATACCGGTGAAGATACGTGCGATTTTGGCGTTCCCTACTTTGAATGCCCGCAACGAATTCGTATTCGTCTCAAGGTTCATACCCGTAAAAACAAAAAGGGGAATATGTGCTTGTCTGTCATGGCGGCGGCACAACCTATAAAACTGAAAGAGTTGGTGGCGTCTAAGTTTAGTTTGGATGCGGCGGCGAAGTTGCCATCAAGCCTTGCGGCTGCTTCTTCTGCCGCCGCCCCGTCTCCTAAGGCAACATCACCAAAGACTGAAGCAGTGCCTAAAAAGAAAAAGACGGGTTCACCGTCGTCTGTGGTCTCTAACAATAATTTAGATGGATTGGCGGCGGGAATGGACAAAATGGCGATTTAGGGTTGTTGCTGCTGCTCCGCCTCGCGTATCATTTGTTGTACTGTTGGATTTTGGTCATAGATTAGATGAATATTATTCATGTATTCGCTTCGGATATCAGACCTGTCTCTATCTTGTTGATTCCACCAGTCTAGTGTCGTTTCAAATACAGGGCGTAAATCCCTCATTTCGTCATCAATATGACCACGGTCACTCCATTGAACTACCCAACGGTGTAGATTCTCCATCAGATTCTCAAAGTCGTCGGTAGGCGATTGACTATCTACGACCAGCATGTAAATACGGCGTAATTGTTGAACTACGCCTTGGAGCATGTGATTTGTACAGCTTTCATTTTGCTGTATAGCTATAAGGACACGGCGTAGCCCATAAATTATATTACGAGGAACTCGGGTGCTGACGGAATCAACCATTTTATCAAATGGTTCATTTCGGTTATATTTATTCATTTTTTTCAGCGGCGGCTGTGCTTGCGGGACTTACGGGACTTGCGGCTTCGGCGAGTACGACGGCGTCTAGCGCCGCCAATCTGCGCCTTCTGTTCCATTAATGCCGCTAGTTCGTCAAATTCGCCCTGTGACGCAACGCCATGCTCGGCAAAAAAGGTCGCCAATTCATCTATACCTTCGTCTTCGTGCATAGCACCATAGCTGCCCTGCGAATTGGAGGGCGCAGGAGGAAGTTGTGGGGCGCCCGCAGGAGGTGGTGCTACTGGCGCAGATGCCTGGAATGCTGCCGCAAATTGCGCTGCTGCCGCCTCCTTAAAGGCTGCCTCTAACTGCGCCTTTGGGACACCACCCATCGGATCGGGTAAAAAGCGAAAATAACGATGAACTGGTGCCTTTCGTAGAGGTTTACTAGATAATATCTCCTCAAATCCATTCGCAGGAGTCAAAACAGATAATTCCGCAGCGGCTCTAGGCTTACGAGTATCAACACTATAAATTTTCTGTTTGATGGTACGTTTCGACTTTCCATTTAAATTCATACCGTCCATTGGCTCACTCTACAGGTGGTGGAGGATAATTTTGCCGAGGTGGTAGAGCATTAAATGCGACCCTAGGTTCATCTTCTGGTGGTGGCGGTGGGGGTGGGGCTATGTAATTCAAATCAAATTCCGTTGTGGCAGGTGGGAGAGTATTTCGGCGGGACATAAATGGATGTATGAGTTGTCTGCTCGATGCTGATTGTTGGAAACCGTGAGGAACCTGTGATCCTATGGATGCCATCTTCGCCTTATCATAGGATAATCGGTTATTAATAGGTACAAATTTTGTACGCAATTTATCAAGATCCGGTTGACTTGGCTGCTTTGGTAGGTGAACATTTTCATGGAAATTTGCGGGACGTGCTGCTTGCTCGGGGTCGTAATACTGTTCATTCGTTGATGGTGGTGGTGGTGGCTTTGGTAAAGAGATTATTGTCATTGGCAAGGCGTTCTTCAACTGATTTATTGTTGTTGGTTGCGTAGGATCAAATGAGATACGACGGCGCTTACGTCTAGTCAAATAAATCGCAGTTCCAGCGACAATAACACCAAGTGCTGTGGCACCTACCGCAATTCCTACTGGTAACGCAATAGAGGGAGCGGTACTGGGTGCCGGTGTAGCAGATGGGGCAAGAGATGCGATTAAATTTGTGTAGGCGGATGAGAGAGGAAACCCATTTTGAAACTGTTGAGCATTAACTACGTTACCAGTGACTGTATAAGCGCCATTCGCCCAGGTTACACTATTCACTACTGCATTGCTGTAACCTGCCTGTGCGGCATAATTACTAACATATCCACGAATAAGTGTATCCGCATTTGCCTGTTGGGTACTTGGAATGCTTAGAGTAAAGGCAGTTGACATTGATGTAGATGGTGTTGGAGAGGCAGTTGTGCCTGCGGTTCCAGTAAATGTCATTGAATTGCTAGGTGTACGAGTATCCGTGGGTGTTTGAGATTCCGTACGAGTTAGTGTAGGAGTTTGAGAATCAGTGCGAGTATTTGTAATTGAACTTGTTAGAGAACCAGCTGCTCTTGAAGTAGTAGCAGATGCTGTTGCCCCAGGTGAGTGTGTTGCGGTATCAGTCGCAGTTCGTGAGGCGGTTATAGTATCTGTAGGAGAGGCAGTTGGTGCGGCACGACTGCGAGTTGCCGTTCCTGTAGCAGTGGGGGCGGCACGACTGCGTGTAGCAGTATCCGTAGCACTTGCTGACGCAGCGGCACGACTGCGGGTAGCAGTATCCGTAGCACTTGCTGACGCAGCAGCACGACTGCGAGTAGCGGTTCCTGTGGATGTGGCAGTGGCAGCGGCACGACTGCGGGTAGCGGTTCCTGTGGATGTGGCAGTGGCACCTGGACGGCTGCGGGTGGCAGTTCCTGTGGATGTGGCAGTGGCACCTGGACGGCTGCGGGTGGCAGTTCCTGTAGCTGTGGGGGCGGCACGACTACGTGTAGCAGTATCCGTAGCACTTGCTGAAGCAGCGGCACGGCTGCGAGTTGCCGTTCCTGTGGCTGTGGATGTAGGGGCGGCACGACTGCGAGTAGCGGTATCCGTAGCGGACTGAGTAGCGCCTGGACGACTGCGTGTAGCAGTATCCGTAGCACTTGCTGAAGCAGCGGCACGGCTGCGAGTTGCCGTTCCTGTGGCTGTGGGGGCGGCACGACTGCGAGTTGCCGTTCCTGTAGCAGTGGCTGTGGCGCCTGGACGGCTGCGGGTAGCGGTATCCGTAGCACTTGCTGATGCAGCAGCACGGCTGCGTGTAGCAGTATCCGTAGCACTTGCTGATGCAGCAGCACGACTGCGTGTAGCGGTATCCGTAGCACTTGCTGTTGCAGCAGCACGACTGCGTGTAGCGGTATCCGTAGCACTTGCTGACGCAGCGGCACGGCTGCGGGTGGCAGTTCCTGTAGTAGTTGCTGTTGTAGTAGGGGCAGCACGGCTGCGGGTGGCAGTTCCTGTAGTAGTTGCTGTTGTAGTAGGGGCAGCACGGCTGCGGGTGGCAGTTCCTGTAGTAGTTGATGTTGTAGTAGGGGCAGCACGACTGCGTGTAGCGGTATCTGTGGCTGTGGCGGAGGCAGCGGCACGGCTGCGGGTGGCAGTTCCTGTATTAGTTGATGTTGTAGTAGGGGCAGCACGGCTGCGTGTAGCGGTATCTGTGGCTGTGGCGGAAGCAGCAGCACGGCTGCGGGTAGCAGTTCCTGTGGCGGTAGGAGACGTTAGGGCACGGGACCGAGTTGTAGTTCCTGTAACAGAAACTGCAGCACGTGTAGCCGTTCCACTTGCTGAAAGTCCCGCCACCGAACTTGGTGAAACAAGTGAGAGCGATGATCGTGTCGCACTCAGAGTTGCTGTTCCAGTACTCTGACCAGCAACAGTTAAGATGCTCGCAAATGCGAAAACCAATTTATACAGACTAAGCATATTTCATATACCTAACTTATAATCTTGTTTTTTCTTTAACCCCTGAACGATTTTTCAATTCTGTTTATTATATATTTGCCGGAATCTAAATTTTTTATTATATGATTTATATTATAAATAATTTTTTTTTAACATTCAATAAAAAATCCACTTATATACGGTACAATTTATTGACTCGGTGGCAGAATAATTATCTCCGATGACCCCTTCTTCCCGTTATCCATCCCATACGACCACGTCACTATTTGAATTCGGCAATCCTTATACAAATCACGAATATAAGGGCAGTCGTTATAACTAATCATCCAGTCGCGGCGTTGCTTAATAGCAACCGCAAAGGCGGCATGGTCAAATCCTTCATGCATATCACCATCCTTACCGTAAATGTAAGAACTGATGTAATACGGTGGGTCAGCATATATGATTGTATCAGTAGTTTCAGGATTTGCGGTTAGAAACTCCTTACAGTCAAGATTGGAGAAGGTAACATTCTCTAGATTTGTATGTATGAGAGTTTCAAGCGACGATTCATTGAGTCGTCCTGTAGAGGCTTCCTTCGAGAATCCACCACAGAATGTGGCGCCACTAAATGAGCAACGATTGATGATATAATAGGCGGCGGCAATCTCCAATGGGTCGGTCATGGTCTGTATAGTCGTTCGCAGTTCCATAAAGTACTCTTTTGTGATAGGCATTACACTTTCCACTGCCTCCCTAATATCCTCAGACGAGTCCTTTAGGGTTTGCCAAAAGGTATATAAAGGCTTAAATAAGTCATTGGCTCGGATTTGGTACTGTTTTGTAGTAAGATACAGTTCAAAGCTACCACCACCAAAGAAGGGAGACAAAAGTGTTCTCCGGTGCGGATAATGTTCGGTGAGATACTTTTCTAGAATAGAAATTGCGCGCGTTTTTCCGCCAGGATATCGCAACGGTGATTTATTTTTGGTTGACATCGTTAAAAATCACTTATGCGATGCGGTTTGGCTCAATTTTTAAAACCCTTATACTCAGCAGAAAAAATGCCCATCACCTTACCCAAGAGCGACAATGAGTACCTTCTAGACAACTTCTACGTTATCGCAGTGATGACAAACCCTGAGCGATTCAAGACCCGCCCACGCTTATTCAAGGAGTTTATGGCTCGTATGGATAAGTACGGCGCCAAACTCTACGTCGTAGAGGGTGCCTACGGCGACCGTGCCTTTGAGGTCACCGACGCAAGCAATCCTCGTCATATCCAGCTACGTACTGAGTCTGAACTATGGCATAAGGAGAACCTTATCAACATCGGCATTTCTCGACTACCTGCCAGTTGGGAGTATGTTGCGTGGGTCGATGGAGATATTGACTTTACGCACCCCAACTGGATGGAGGAGACCGTTCACGAACTTCAGCACCACCCCGTTGTCCAGATGTATGAGGACGCCGCCGATCTCGGTCCCAAGCATGAGATTCTCTCCGTCCACAAGAGCTTCGCCTACTGCTTTAAGAACGGCAACGACCGCTCTATGATGGTAAGCAAGCCCGCTGGCGTAACCGTCTCAACTGTTGATCTCTCAAACGTTGACTACTACGGTTACTACGGCAGCGGCGGCAAGGGTGCCTACTGGCATCCTGGTTACTGCTGGGCGGCAACTCGTCAAGCCATCAACACCCTTGGTGGTCTCTTTGACCTTGCCATCCTCGGTGCCGGTGACCACCATATGGCGTGCTGCCTCATCGGCGAAGGTGAGCGCTCTATCCCTAAGGGTGTCCATCCCAACTACCGTGCCGCCGTTCTCAACTGGCAGGAGCGTGCTCTCCGCCTCCACAAGAACATCGGCTATGTCAGCGGCTCTATTGTCCACTACTGGCACGGTAAGAAGACGGATCGTAAGTACAAGGGTCGCTGGGAAATTGCCGTTGATAACCAGTTTGACCCTCATACCCATATCCATAAGGACTGGCAGGGTCTATGGACGCTCTTCCCTGGTCACGAGGAGATGCGCGACCAGATTCGTACATATTTTCAGTCCCGTAACGAAGACAGCGTTGATAAGGTCTAAACCATTATATTAAATATATGTTCAAGATGCTTGAGCATTTTTATATCGTTTCGGTTATAACAAACCCTGAACGATATAAAACACGTGTGCGACTTTTCAAAGAGTTTATGAAACGTATAGATGCCTCAAAACTCTATATTGTAGAGGGCGTGTTAGGCGATTCTCCCTTTGAAGTGACCGACAAAAACAATCCCCAACATATTCAAATTCATCTAACCTCAGAATTATGGTACAAAGAAAATCTGATTAATATCGGTCTTTTAAACTTACCATCAGACTGGAAATATGTCGCATGGATTGATGGAGATATTGAATTTATCAATCGGACCTGGATGGAAGATACTGTCTATGAACTCCAGCATCATCCTGTCGTTCAACTATTTACAGATATAGTTGATCTCGGACCTAAGAATGAGGTTTTATCAGTTGACAAAGGATTCGGATATTGTTATAGACATCGTGATATTTATTGGAGTGAGTTTAGTAAGAAAACAAATGAGCCAAAACCATATAGAACTTGGCATCCAGGATACGGTTGGGCAGCGACCCGTGAGGCAATTGACACACTTGGAGGGCTTTTTGATAAGGCGATCGTTGGAGGAGCCGATAGTGTTATGGCACGCTCATTTATCGGCGAGGTTGCCGATTATATTCCTGAGCGTGTTCATCCAACTTACCGTAAATGTATTCTTGAATGGCAAGAACGTGCCTGTGCTCTCCAACAAAATATTGGGTATGTAGCGGGGACGATTCTACATTATTGGCACGGGCGGAAGGCGGATAGGGGCTACAAAACCCGTTTGGATATTCTGGTAGATACGCAATTTGACCCTGAGGTGGCGATAAGTAGGGACGCTTGCGGAGCGTGGGTGTTGGTGGCGGACCAGCGCGCTCTGCGTGACCTGCTCCGCAACTATTTCCAGAGGCGCAATGAGGATAGCGTGGAGGTCTAGGTCTAAAAAAATTGACTTAGGGGTGCCTGGATTTCAAACAAGGTACTGAAGAAGATGGAGTTCGTACCTAAGGATGTTGTGCTCTTTCGTTCATCGGTAGAGGCTCTAAAAGAGTTTCTACCGATTGCCTCCCTTCGCATCGGCGCCGATGGTATTCGCATCAGCGGTATGGATGCCTCGCATGTTGGGTTCGTTGATTATTTGCTGGCGGCGGCGGACTGTACAAAGGCTACTGTTGGTCATCCGCTCATTGTTAGTGTCAACATGGCGGTATTGGCGCGGGTGATGTCCCCTATCGGTGCGGGGGATAGTGTGACGCTGATTTACAAGGCGGATAAGTTTATTGTAGAGTGCTATAATGTAAAGATGTCCAAGAAGGCGGTATACGATGTTCCTACACTAGATATTGACGGTGACGCTGCCGAATTGCCTGCTATGAACTACGCCGCTAATGTGACGCTCAAAACTGCCGATATCTTGGCGGTCGTCAAGGAAATCGCACACTTCGGCGATACGCTCGGTGTGGTTCTGAACGAGGATGGACTCCACTTATCGACGGTGGGTGATAGTGGCGCTGTCAAGCAGACGCTTGAGAATACCGAAGACCGTGAGATGGAGCTGACGGGCGATTCCGTTGAGGCACGCTTCGGTATGAAGTATGTTGGAATGATTATTAAGGGCGGTTCGGCGCTGTCGCCGGTCACACAACTGGAATTTGACCCTGCCAATCCACTCCGTGCCACCTTCCGTTTTGGGGCTGGTAGCCATTTCATTGCGTATCTGGCACCGAAGGTGGCGGAAGACTGAGAATTCGGCATAAGGTCTCCTTGACTCCTTCTTGAAGCAGCCCTTTCGCGGGCTCGCTGACCCATACAAAGTTTTTTAGATGCGGCGTCATATTTATATCATCTACCGCCACCCAAGTTATAATTGGAACGTTTGCTTCGTTAAGCCATATATTTATTTCCGCTGCTCTTTGTTGTGGATATAATTTCCATATATACTGGCGTGTTTTCGGTGTATAAGCAATTGGCTGCTTACGGATTCCTTGTTGTTTATAAAATTCACGCATTTCGTCTAGCGAAACCCAGTACTTCCAATCGGACGAAATGACAATTTCTATACTAGAATCGGATTCTAGAATAGAATTTAAGATGGCGACTGCTTCTTTATTAAAATCATCTAACTTGCCAGGATGCGGGTGGAGTTTTGTATACATTACACCCTGATGGTCTAGAAAAAGTATCTTCACTGCTTCAGACATTCTAATCTATTTATATACTGGATAGTTTCTTCAACTGATATTTGTTGCTCTGCTAGACGGAGACCCTCGTAGTACTTGGTCGGCACCGAATTGTACTCCGCGCTGGGGATTGCGGCTCTTTCGGACTTAATAAATGTCATATCGGTGATTGGATATATGTTATTATAGCGGCACGATGTGAGTATTCCGTTCGCAAATAAGTTTATATGTTTTTTGGTGATTATATTGTAATACTCGGTCTGCTCTTGGATAACGGTTTTATTGAGGAGCGTTACGTCTTTGTTTACGACGTGATACGAGGTGGTTCCAACGGGTGTGTCGTCGGTCATTGGGTAAGTAAATTTACCCGCTTCCTTATTAAAAATACGATGTTGATGAATGGTCTTCAACTGTGTGCCATTGTTGAATTCTAATAGATTGTATTGGTCGGCGACTTCCGCCTTCTTAATCCATAACGGCGGTGCTGTGGCTAGGCAGCCATTATCAAAGTCCCAAACCAAAAGACTGTCATTGTATGTAATCTCTTCAATCGGTTTTTCAGTGCGGTCCGCTAACATGATTAGGGTACCCTTAGCGAGACATATCGGGTAGGGAGTGACTGGGTTTGATGGCGCTGAAGGGAGCGAACTGCCGCTTATATTTGTTGCGACTATTGTAAATGTATATGTGACATTCGCCATCAAAGAACCCATAGAATAATTCGCAGGAGAAGAACTTGCGGTTAATGTTATATTGCCAGGGTCTGATGTTATTGTATACGAGGTAATTGCTGAGCCACCGTCATTTACCGGTGGCGTCCATGTTAAAAATGCGAATTGTGCTCCTGCTGTGGCAGTTAATCCTGTAGGCGCGCCTGGAACTTTATAGGTCGCATTTGTTGAATTATAGTTCGCGGTGATTTGAGCTTGTGTAAGCGGGGTTCCATAAATACGAACCTCACCGATTTCACCGGTCATATACGAATTTGTGCTTGTGTCCCAGCATATACCAATCTTATACGGTAAGTTTCCGCTTGCGTTTATGGAAGCACCACCTGGAGTCGTTGATCCTGAAAGTGTACCGTTTACATATGTAATTATTGTTGTTCCGTCCCATGTAACTTGTATATTTGTCCATACATTATCGGTTAACGTTGTTCCACTTCCTTGGTAGAATTCACCGCCATCAAAGAATCCTGGTTTTAATGCGAGAGATGGCGGTGAGAAAAATCCTAACAACATATTACTATTTCCTCCATCGTTACCCGCAGTTACAATACAAGGATAAACACTGCCAGATGTGCCCGTATTTTTATACCATACACTCATTGTCCATACTGAACCTGCGTTTATATCTGGAAACGACCAGTAAGTTGCGCCGTCTAAAATAATACCATTACCTGCTCCATTCTTTGCTATTGAACCTGTTATAATAGTAGCGTCTCTACCGTATCCACTTTGGTCCAGCCATTGACCAGATCCACTGTAGGAGACCGCCTGTAATAAGACTAAAGGTGCTGGTCCTATATTATAGGTTGCTACAGTATTATTGTAATCTCTTGTAATCTGTGTTTGATTGAGAGCAAAGTTATAAATACGAACCTCGCCAATCTCACCTGTAACAAAATAATTCGTATCTTGATAGCCACGTCCAATGTAGTAAATCTGTCCTAAATTTAATGATGTTTGTGCTGATACAACTGAACTTTGAAGAACTCCGTTTATATAGGTATTTATATTGGTATTGTCCCATGTGATTTGGTAGTAATTCCATCCTCCGTTATTGATTAGAAATTGAGTTCCATTATGAATATTAGTATAAGTTAAAAATCCTCCTAAAAAGTTATTGCTTCCATTGTTTTGAATATACAAATTAACCATACCTCCGCCATAATTGCTAAAACTTTGTGTAACAATACAACCGTTTGTCTCTGCCGGCGCAGTATTTTTATACCATACACTGACAGTCCAATGTTGATTAGCGGCAATATCAGGAAAACTCCAGTAACTTGAACCGTTAAGAACTATACCGTTTCCGGTGGTATTCTTAGCCGATGTTCCTGTAACAAGTGTAGCATTATTTCCGTTTCCGCTCTGGTCTAACCATGGTCCAGAACCGCTATATGAATAGGCTTGTAATAATATCTGTGCTGGTATTCTTGGTGTTACAGTAACTGTTGACGAAGCGGTACTTATACCGTTCACATTTACAGCCTTTAATTTTATACTATATGATATTCCATCCGTTAGACCACTAATTGTAACAGGACTGGTTGATTGGGTGGGACTGAAGGCTGTAAACGTTGTACCGCCATCTGTTGAGTAGAGGTAGTTCGTAATCGCCGACCCATGCGCCGCACCTGGCGTGAAACTAATTGATGCCGTAGTATCACCTGGGCTTCCTGACAAGTCTGTAGGGGGGGCGGGTGCGCCTGGTGTGACGGTGACCGACGCCGATGCTTGACCAAATCCTACGCTGTTCTGACCTTCCAATTTGATATTATAGGCTGTTCCATTGGTGAGTCCACTAATGGTCACTGGGCTACTCGTTTGCGATGGGCTAAATGGAATAAAGGTCATACCACCGTTGAGGGAATATGCGTAATTTGTAACTGCGCTGCCGTTGTCACTGCTCGGTGTAAACGAAATGAGGACGGTACCATTACCTGAACTGGCTACTAGATTTGTAGGCGCCGTCGGTGTACCTGGTGTCACATAAAGAGTTGCGGTCGCCGGTCCCGTGCCCCTACCATTCGTCGCCGACAGTTGAACCGCATATAAGGTGCCATTGGTGAGTCCACTAATGGTAATGGGACTGGTCGTTTGTGCGGGGCTAAACGGCGAAAATGTAGCACCGCCGTCCAGCGAATAGTTGTAATTCGTAATCGCCGACCCGTTATTTGACCCTGGCGTAAAGGTAATGACCGCCGTCGTGTTTCCAGGCTCTATATCAAGATTTGTTGGAGGTGCAGGAACTCCAGGAATAACGGTCACCGTTGAGGAAGCCGGTCCTGTACCAATGCCATTTATTGCTTTAATTTTAATACTATATGTGGTTCCGTCCGTAAGCCCTGTAATATTCAGCGGACTTTTAAATTGTGCCGGACCGAAAAGTGAAAATGTGGCTCCATTATCAATAGAGTACGAGAAGTTAATGAGTGGATTGCCGCCATCCGATAGTAGTGTATAATAAATGTAAGCGTTACCACCTCCAGGTATCGCATACACATTTATAGGCATGCCTGGAACCGTGGCGTTTCCAGAACAACAACAATTCGACCCACAGGAGCAGATTTTCTTATTGCTAGACATAAACTGAAACGGTGATGTTGTTGGATAATAACAGACAAGATTATATCTGAGTAAAATAAGATCCGCTTCACAGCCGGTAATTGTATTCATCGATAAGGGTATAAGGGATCCTAACAAAAAATACAGGGCGTTACGGGTAGCACCCACTGCTACTTGGCTATATGCTCCAGCGCTTGCTGTAGGAAGCAATGCGGTAGATGCCGGTGCCTGAGAAAACGCTAACGGCATATTATTGTAACCCGCATTATCAAATACATTGTTACCGGTTGCTGAATCAAGTTTAAATACAAATATACTTGAGTCGCCGGATTGTGGAATATCATCGTATGTTTGTAACGAAATGACAACATTCGGTATATCGTAGGCGCTGAGATAACGGTCGGCATTAATATAGGGGAGACCTGCGTCTACATACGTATAAGGAGCACGGTTGAATTGTTCGCCCTGTTGTACCCACGGCGTATAACCGGTGGGCGTGACCTTGGCGACGACAAGGTCGTGCGCTGAACCCGTTGAATAATTACCTGCGACCGATCCCGTAGTAAGAAATGCAATATATACATTTGTACCATCACAGGTAATACTTGGGCTGGAAGATATGCCTGGTGCCGCCGTTTGAATTGTACCATTCTGGCTGAGCACCCATTGCCGGCTATACGATGCGAGTTTATTCGCAGGGGTCAGCGTAGTTTGAAACTTGACCATTTCTATTTGCTGCCCTGTGACAACAGCACCCCCTTGGACTGTTGCGGTTGTTTCATATGCTACATATACACCACCATAAAGGTCGGCGGTCACCACGGGATTTGTATTTGAGCCTGTACTATTGATTTTTTGTTGGCATTCCAGCCATAGTTGGGTACCATCTAACGTAAAACATGACAGGGCGACTGTTGGGTCGCCTACAGGAGTATAACATAGAATATCACCGTTTGTTTGATAGGTAATATAGAGCAGACCGGTATTTGTATCAATGGCAAGTTGGGGCACCGTTTCATTATAAACCGAATTAAGACGTGCGTTTTGTATTACCCACGCAACCGTCTGTTTTGTATTTGAATAATTAATACGTGCTAATACAATATCATCCGTTCCTTCTACATCCAAATCTGGATAGAGTGGCGGACACCAGCGTGGCGTTGATACCATGTTGTAACATTTGGATACAGCAGCCGGAGTGACGAACGCAATATATAAATCATTATTCTTTCCTACAACAAGGCTGACCTGTTGTTGGTTTGCGGTGACAATTAATTCAGGGAAAAACTTATACCATAACAAGTTGCCATTGATATCTGCGCTTCCAACAACGACGTTATTATATGTCCAATACGACGAAGGTATAGTAGGCGAAGCGGTCGGATTTTGCCCTTGAACGACTGCCGCAAAATATGTATTTTCCTGTGAGTCTACAGCAAGTGATGGATTGCCTATAACACTGCCGGATGTGCCTGAATAATAGGCAAAACTAATACTCGGCTCCAAATTCCAGTTGTAGAGCGGATACGTGCTCATTCTGCTAAGGACCGCTGATATAAATGCTTGTAAACGGCGTGAGTGTTGAGAAGTCCGTGGTTACTGTGTAACCGATGGACTGAACATAGGAGAGCCATAGGGGGAGAGACCGCCAGGTGACGGCATTCCATGATGGCGATTGGTAACAGCATTGTTGTGAGAATCCCGCGGGCGGCGGCAAAATACGTTGAAAGTTATTCCCCTCATACCAATATGCGGGGTCATCGTATTGACGAGTACTACATTGCGTTTGAAACGTATTGGGCGGAGGCTGTCTATCAATAGCATAAACAGTCTGTGCCTGAAAGCATCCTCCTTGACTCCAAAGCTGTGGGAAGATGCGATATATATTAGACATGGTCTCTTGGGCTGGGTTAAGACTTTTTCCAAGGCGGGCATACAAGAGCATTGTGCGAGCTGGGCTGATACAAATTTGGTGGCACAACAATCGTACGGTCATACTTTGTAGGATTGAAGAAAAGACGTGCCGAACGGTTCCACGCCTCTTGATCATCCTCATTACGACATCCCGCCTGCTTTACGACACGAGTGAGTAGCGGAGAGAGAGTTGAACTATCACCTAAGTATACACCTGGTACATCACGGGTGCTCATTGAAGGTGCCGGGATGCCTCCTGGTGGGATATAACGTTTCTCAGCACACTTTGTCAACGCCTCATCGATACGTAAAACATCCGTCTCCGCATTGGCATTGAACTTATCGTAGGGAAAACCGAGACTCGCTGCGCCACCGGGTGGAAATACGGGTACAGCGGCGAGTGCGGGCGGCTGTGGCTTTTCATACGTCGCTGGACGGTGCGGACCTCCTAACAAATAGGAGGGTGGCTGTTGGGGCTCCATCTCTGGATACCGCTTGAGCGGGGCGTCTCCAGGCGATGTATTATAATAGACGTAACAGTTGCGAACAGATTCACGAGGGTCCAATGCCATATCGTGTTGAAATTTTGGTAAGATATGGTCAACAACCATCGTAGGGTCCCAATGCGTCTTAATACACGTTGCCTTAAAGACCTGATTCCAGTCCTTTGGTCCTCCCTGATAATATTCGGCTAACGTGGCGTTGATAGCTGCCATTTCCTAAGGAGTACGAATTATTTATTTTGATAAACGGTCAAATCACTGGTTGGTCCCAAGAGACTGGAATCGGTTGTCGGTACATTGGTGGTTTCTGTAATCTGAATCACCATATCGTAGTCGCAATCGGTGTTACTGAGTGTATTACCATTCTGGTCGGTCAAGTAGCACTCAATGACCTCATATTTGCCAAGTACTGGTGAGAAGTCCTTTTGTAGTTGTACGCCCGCACGGCAATAGTTCGCAAAATCGTTGAGAATAATCTTTGTAAAGTACTGTGTATCCATACCTTGAGATTCACGGGTCTCGCTCAGATTCTCCTTGGCGGATACCGCAAGCGTATTAATATTCTGCGCAGGGTTGAGTCGTAGATAAATATACTGTTGTACGATACGGATGAAGGTCGCAGAGGTCACGAGAGTACGAGGACCAATCACCGGTACAGTGAGTTTAGGGAAACCTAAATACCATCCGAGACCCCACTGATCTGTCTGTGTATTGTATGGAGGCTGTAAGTTGTAATTAAACAGGAGTTGGAACGGAATCGCCGCTGTATATTGTGAACGGGTAGCAATTCCAGGTGGCAGAATGCTGCCGTAGCGCGTTATAACGTACTGATTGAGCAAACCGGTTGTTGTTGATAAGATACTTGTATATAACGCATACTGTGTATGGATTGTGCTGTAGTATGATACATATTGAGAAAGGGCGTCCGCATATCCATTAAATGTAAAGGGTACACCTTGATATCCCGTCTTAGCACCAAAGGTAATCGTACTGATATAGAACTGTTTTTCAAAGTGTACGAGAGCATCGGCGTAGGCATGGCTAAAATTATTACCATTACCCGTTCGTATTCCATTGTTCGTGCTGATGATTTGGTTATATGCTGGTGTATTCTGTAAGTACAAAGAACCTGATAAATCTGAAATAGGACTGTATCCTGATAAATCCGCAATCTCCTGTGCGATTTCTCCCAATGTAAGTGTACCAAAGTTTGTATAACCGTTGCCGATAATACGTAAGCCGGTCGTAAACTGTGGAATAGGGTCATAGGAGCGTACATGAACTGCGTACTGCTGGTTTGTAGGACGCACCGTCAAATCATTCAAGTAGGAGAGGAAGTTGTAGCCACTCTGGTCGTCATAGGCGGTGTAGTTCGCATTGCTTTCATTACCCCAACGCCAATGCGTGGCATTTGTTGAAATATCGCCATAATCCTGATTGATTGTACTATTTGCGTAGAAGAACATCAACGTATCCTGAAATTCGCCACTGAGACCCGCATACCCGCCAAACGCTGACAGGTCGGTCGCCGGATTATAGACAATATTAGGGAGTGCTGTAAAAGTGACCTTGCCGAGCCAATAATATGGCTGGAAGGTTGGCTGTTCACCGTTGTACAGTGTGAATACTCCGCCGTTGTTGTGCCATCCATAAATACCAGGCGGTCCATAGTAGGGTGCGCCGCCGCCAATGAGACCCGTGCTTGGTAACGCCGGCTCTCTCGTAAAACTGAGGGCATAAAACGCACTTGGCTGCCACGTATTCGTTGTAAAATTATAGGAGAAAGGAACTGCTGTATACGAATTGGGAATATCCGCTGTATACGATGAGATGCTTGAATAGGGAAAATCTACGGCATTTCCAACAGATGGTGCGATACCATATGACCTTGGTAAATAAGTATAGTTGTAAATTTGTGAAGCGGTCAACATATATCCAGGGTAACTCGTCTCGCCTGCTGTGTAGGTAGGAGTGATATCCGCCGGTGTATTTAATATTGAAAATGTATCTGTAATGGATGTGCCAGTTGGCGCATATACTAGTGTTGAATTTTGCTGGACTGTATATTCATAGAAAGTGCCCCAATCAGGCTCTCTTGTATGTAATGTTCCTAAACGATTCGTATTTCTACAGACTTGCGTGACTTGGTTAAGGGTCATAGTATATAATGAACTAGAGAGTGAAAGTGTAGAGGTGCTGACGCCCTGAATTTGCCCTGTTGGAAAAATGCCAATTTTTGTATTTACACGATTCCATAAATACCAGTCGTCCCAGTATTTAGGATTATAATAAAACTCATAATCTACATAGTATGCGGGGTCGTTCACTTGATTAAAATATAGATTGGTAGGTTTTGTAATATTCGGATTCAAAAATTCTATATAATTGTTGCCATTCCCATAAAATCCTGTAATTGGAAATATTAATTGTAATCCATTTGTCCTTTGTGTAATTTTAACACTTACAGCGCCAGGTGGAGCCCCTTGAAGTGTAGAGTATAATGTCGCATAGCTTTGCGGATTATAATAAAAGTACTGTAATCCCATTGTAAAGTATGGAAATGGTGATCCATATTCTACGAAAAACAGCGAGTCGGCAAATGGCCAAAATCCAGTATTTAAAAATAGATTGCCCAAGGATGTAGTGGCTATGGCATTATTATACAACCAATTATTGATAGAGCCATTTTGTACATGTGGGTATCCATAATATTGGAACGGACTTACGCCTTTAGAAATATATTCTAGATTATTGGTCTGTGTCGGTGCTGTATAGGCAAACTTCACAACAAACTGCGATAAATTCACAACCTCATTCGGCGGCAAGAAGAAACTGATACCCGCAAAGCCCGTCAAGTCTTTGAACGTCTGTGATGTTGAGGCATCGGTCACTAGACCATTGCCGTAATTGACGCAAGGTTGAAAAATCGTTGTAGACTGAACCGGCATATTCGGATCCTGACCTGGATTCAAGAATATCTCCTTATTCGTCGGCAATGTAGGGTCCAAAAAGGTGGCTATAACCGATTCGTTATTCTGAATATAGTTACCACCGCCAGGGAATGTCTGCTTTTGTAGAGAGCTCAAATAAATAATATTAGACGTGTTGTATAAATCTAAAATGCTGTTGGTAGCATTTGAACCAAAATATAAAGACCATGGCGGTACAAGATTTGGCTTTGGTGCCGGTGCGCCTACATTTGACAAATTAAACTGATAACGTACACCTGACTGAACACCATTGCTATATGTTTCAAAATTTGTAGGATCGTAAAAATTGTAATTCGGTGCCACAATAATGTAATCCGCCAAGTTGTTAGAGACCCCAGAAATATCATAGCCGATAGAGGTGACACTTGTAGAATAGATAGAAACCAAGTTATTAGAGTAAACAGAGCTTTCAGGCGTAAATTGGTCGGCAATCGGTGGTAGATTTTGATACGGCATATCTAAATAATCGTTTGTTGTCGCTTGACTATATACACCATATTCATTTGTGAGTACAGCAAATGCGCGTAGAGATACACTTGACTGATTACCACTAGCAGCGTAATGTATATAGAAATAGGTCTGCTGTAGATTTCTCACTGATACTGTCATCGTGCCAGATATTGTTCCAGCTGGATATGTTTGTGTCTGAAAATAGTTACGAGGATTCTCTGTGTTCACATTGACCGTTGGCATAGCGAGCAGAGCGTCCGCCATAAATCCAGCACGGTCCTTATACCATGTAACTGTAATTGGCGCGGGGAATGGGCTGCCATCCTGCGTTTCTACATAAAATGTAACATCAAAGAGTGCATCTGGTGAGAGAGGATATTCATCCGCATTCATCTGGAAAAAGATAAAAGGGCGATAACTTGTCAAATTAATATCACTAATCGGTGGATGGGTCCCATAGTTTGCCGATGTGGGTTGTACACGACTACCATTCAAAATATTTACATATGTAAAATTCTGCCATTGGTTATATGCACGCATATAATCCGCCGAATTAAACATTGTTTGTACAAGTGTATACATGTTGAAAATTGTAATACCTGAAATATCGGTTAAGATATATTCAGTATTCGGTGTACGAACGTCGAAGAGAATGGTAGGCGTGGAATTCTGTACGCTAAAATTATAGACCTCCTGTGTCCCTGGACCACGGTTATTAATATAACGTGGAATCGTCATCAAACTAATTGTCTGACGATTCGGCGTACCAAAGGGTGTGCGAACATACGATGTGGGCAATATAGGAAACACAACGTCTGTGTATCCATATACCGATTCACTCGCATTGGAAAAGGTGAGTTGCGGAACGCCGCCAACGATAGGAAATGATGATGGCACAATTGTAGATACAAAGTGTGCAGCAGCAGGCGTTGCCTTAGGAAAAATGAGATTCGGCCAATAATTTGTAATAGACGATGGCGGCGAATTGGACGAAATCTGTGTAAGAAAAATATTCGGTGTCAATGCCAGATTCCAGCCAAACTCGTTTTGCGTATTATAGACTGTAATTTCGTTATTGGAATTCGCATAAAATTCTGCCGAATAAGTACCAAAATTAATACCAAAATTACTTGTAAACTCTCCCTGTAAAAAGTTATAAAACGCAATCGTAACCGCATTCGAATTTTGGAGATTTGCGTATTGTGTGTTAAAACTATCGGCATTTCCCAGATTTAATGCAGGATCTATCGCATCATAACTCGTAATCAATGAATTGAGAATATTTGTATATTGTTTGCTAAGATCGTTTGCGATACTTGTATTCAAACTTGGTGCCGATATAACTAGACGTCCCTGTTGCGAATTATAACTACAATTATACAAATTGACCAAGGATGTATTGAATGTATTTTGATAATGGTAATTATTGAAAATGACCTGATTTCCGCTATCCTGCGCTATCGCAAGAATATACGGATCATTGAGACCCTGGAATCCAAACAAAATATAATCATACCAACTGCTGAATCCGGTAGGAACGGTTTGATTTACAGTACTAAATGGTACCGTTACATTGGCGGCGGCAATCATCTGGTACATAATAGGGTAGTAATACGCAACGGTCGCCTGATTGTTTGTAAAATCGGTTACACCCGATGACTGACTCTGCTGAAAATAGCGATTCACAATATCATTAATTGTGACATTTGAGTCATAGCTGTTCGTTAGCACATTATAGACGACCGGTCCTGGCGTGTTAAACAAAATAGAAAAATCACCGTTCAACTGAAATTGTGACAGAAAGTCGGCGTAATTAATGTTCGCAAAGAGCGGTGTGGCATTGAGCGCATTATTGAGCGCCGTTACTAGGTCAGTGGCATTGTAAGTACCGTCAGGTATAGTGATAGGTACAATATTTGAGGAGCCGTCGGCAAGAACACGTCCCTCTTCGTACACATTGACTGTTGTATTATGCTGCGACGCCGTAAAATTAAAGAATGAATTGAGCAAATTAATTTGGTTGAGACTGATGGATTTTACATTTTTATACACACGAGGGAGTCGCAGCGTAAAAAACGTCGGCAACGGATACGCATTTATATCACGGTCGCGTGAATTGAGCATAAACAGCGACGTCGTATCAGCGGCTTGAAATGCTAATGTAGTTCCTGTATTCGCCGGTGGATTTGGTACTAGCCCTGGAGCCTGATATCCTGTTGATACAGGGGGCTGAGTACCGGGAACGTTTATCAAGTAGTTCGTTGTTACATCCGAACGCTGGGTGTAATCGGACGATGCTGTATCTGTATCCGACTCAGAATCTGAGGGATACGCATTATACAAAGCTCCTGTCTTTGAAGACATATCCTATTTTTATGTACCACATTCGTTTTAGATGGAAATTTTTCGTCTATTGGTAAAATAGAATGGCGAGTATTCTCACCAACCCCAGCAAATATCTTGTAAATGTACCTGAACTTCAAAATGTTGTCACCTCGGCGACAGGTAGTAGCACAAACTACAATCTCACCCAACTCTTGTCAATGATTAATGTGAATAACAAAATTGTTAAAACAAATACACTACAGTCGTTTAATAACTCGAATATTACCGTTCGCACAAATCTCAATTTGAGCAATGCGCAAATTTATTATAATAATGTCCCGCTGCTTCTGTCCAATGGTATTAATACTACAAACAACCTGCTCTTTGAGGTGAACAATCAAGAGGTCGCACGCTTTACGGCGGCGGGGTACTTTGGTATCGGTGTTCAGGCACCCCTTGCACCACTCGACGTAGATGGCGATGTCCTTGTACGCAAGGGCAATCTTTATATCAGTCGTATGGGATTACCCTCTTCCATCACAATGGGTAATATGTTTGCCGACGGAGATGTCTATGCCGAAGCATTCTTAACTCCATCCGATCCTAAACTCAAGAAAAATGCTATGCCGTATGTACCGAAAGGTCTACCACAACCGGTAGAATTTACTTGGATAGCGAGTGGTCTGCGAGACATCGGCGTATTTGCCGACGATGTCCAGCGGATTGAACCGCTCTGTGTTGAAAAGGATAAGAAAGGTGTACTTCACGTAGATTATCCTAAGTTGGTGACCCTGTGTTTAGCGGAGATTCATTCGCTCAAAGACCGTGTTTCTACGCTGGAATCGACTCTGAAAGTATACCAGGGAGTTCAGCCTGTATCGCCTTAATAAATCCTTCAAATCCGATATCTGTAAAAATCTCGCCGGCATCTGTTTTACTTATACGGGGTCGTCCAATACCGAATCCATAGATTCCTGGAGTACTATCCGTTAATGGACCACATATTCCCTCTTTATTCGTATACGTAAATGTACGTGGCTCAAATCCAATGGCGTAAATCACGGCATGGGCTTTGCTTAAAATTCTATAAATTGCCGCAAAGTCGTCGTAGTTTATGAGAGTTGGCTCAAGCTCACCCCACCCTTTATTCTTAATTTCGTTTGCTATAAGCGCTCCTGATAATTTTAAACCTTCTCCCATCGCCTCATTTGTTGATATGTTGAACGGGTCTTTGCCACGATATACAGCATAAACATTTCGGCAACCAAGTTGTTTTAAATTTTTCAAGACTAATACTCCGCTGTGCGATGTACCAAATACAACAATTGTCTCCGTTGGCGCAACTACATTCGCAAGTTGGTCCTGAGCAAGTGCTATAGGAAGAGGAATAGAAGGCAACGGCAGGTCCATTGTTTTCGGTGTTGCGCCCAGGCATAAAATCACCTTTTTCGCCTGATACGTCTCTTTTGTTGTTACTAAATTCCAACCATCGGCAGTTTGTACCAGATTTGACAGCGCAGTTGTATGAAGATGCGCCTTTTGTATATCCGGTTTTGCTAGCCGCCTGAGTACCTTACATACGTCAGCAAGTTTGGGTGGTTCTTTATCTTTATAGGCATCAAATTCTGGGAACGACTGATTCGCCCATTTTGGAATGGTCTTGAATGTCTTAATGAACCATTCTTTGGTAATATTCGCAATCACACCGCCGTATTGCGACGACAGGTCGCCTCCTATACACGAGCGTTCCAGCACAAGCGTTTCGGGTAATAGCTCCTCCGGTAGAGACGCTAACGTAAAAATACCCGCCGGTCCTAGACCCACAATAGCAAGTTGAAACATCTCTATTGTGGATTTAAACTTTTGTTTTCGTTGAATAAATAGAATGCTATTAAAAGATGCGGGTCCGTTACTCGGTGCCAATGAACGCTACTTCACTGTCGTCTATGAGGCATTTAAATACAAGGGCGAAGATTTACTTCGCAATTATATTGATTTTATTGTACGCGAGCCAGTGGAATGGATTCGTGGGTTTCCACTCAAACTTCGTACACGCCCCTCGTTTGCGAAACCCAAAGCCGCTGTTATTAAACTCCTAAAGACAGCGGAGGTCTTAGAAGTACTCGGCACCGAGTACTGCTCTTCCGCGCATGATATTGTATGGGATTCGTTTAAGAAACACGGCGACGACATCTTAAACGCACGGCTTTCTACAGGCATCGGTGGTGCCGCAGAAGAGAACGAACTTATTACAGAAGAGGATGCTGTACCCGATACGTCTGCTACCGCCATTGATGGCGTGGAGGAAGTGACCGATATTTCTGGAGCGGCAGCACCCATCGTCT
>Ga0208379_1000038_pt1 | contig 62831 bp, 60 predicted proteins | sample CryBogCBE02Aug07_FD_184559 | JGI IMG/M metagenome (GOLD analysis project Ga0208379, IMG submission 184559) | Freshwater microbial communities from Crystal Bog, Wisconsin, USA - CBE02Aug07 (SPAdes) | ecosystem: Environmental > Aquatic > Freshwater > Lake | place: Crystal Bog, Wisconsin, USA... | reverse complement strand
TATGGACAGTTAATACAAAACCATACAAAGAAGCACACTTTGCCACATTTCCAACAGAATTGATTGAACCTTGTATTCTAGCAGGTTGTCCAAAAGATGGAATGGTGCTTGATCCATTTGGTGGCAGCGGAACTACTGGATATGTTAGTGATAAGTTAGGACGTAATGCTACGCTTATTGAACTTAATCCACAATATATTAATATTGCAGAAAATAGGATTGACCCACCAGACCAGCGGTTAGATGGCAATTTGTTTATAATTGAATGATGCTTTCACATACAATCCAAATTACAGTTACCAAACAACAAGTGTTAGATTTTGCTAATTTAACTGGTGATAATATTGCATTACATACTGAACACGGTGTTGTACAAAGTGGTTTAATTTTAAGTATGTTACCGCAGTGGTTTGCATTAGCAAAAGTTGATGGCAATTTTCCACAATTACTTGTAGATAGCATGACTGTCAAGATGGATTGTAAATTTGTTAATCCGTTATTTGCAGATGTGCCTGTCAATTTAACTTTTAATTACACGCCACTAAAACTTCGTATGTCTAAAATAGATTGGACGATTGTTGGTGATATGGAATATTGTAGCGGGAATTGGATAATTTTACAAATATGACACATTATGAAAGTTAAATAGGTTTAATATCAACTTATGGAGTTATACTAATGACTACTGATGAAATTGCAAATATCCAAAGTATTAGTGATAATATTAAAGCATCTATTGCTTCTATTACATTAGAACTAGCAAGTAAGCAAAATGAACTTGCTGCACTTAACGCAGAAATTACAGTTTTGACAAATTTACTTGCAAGTTTAGACGGCAGTGCAACTAATATTGCAGATGCCGTAAGCAGCGCAAAAACTACCCTAAATATTGCATAAAAAAAGTTATTGACAAACTATTTTTTTGTGGTATAAATAAACCTACAACAGAGAGTGATTATGAACAACACGCCTAAACATTACGATTATATCATTTGCCGCATGCCAGAAGGTTTCTGGATGGTGGGGGCGTGTGCCTAATGTGAACGCACATTAGAGTATGCACTTAGCCCCCGAAGCGAAAGTTTCGGGGGTTTTTTTATTTGGTATGGCAGGCTGGTAGCCCCTAAGCATATGGCTACCCATCGACCAGTACTTGGGCCAAATGGCTGAATAGGTGGTTTCGGCGGTGTAAAATGGGGTGAATGTCAATTTTTTGACACTTTTGCCCATAAAATTGCACAAAATTTGTGCAAATTTTTTTGATTTTTCTTAATTTTTCTCTTGACTTATAATGCAGTTGTGCTATTATGTATATGTTGATGAGGACATGGTGTTCCTCGCTTTTACAGGAGAAAGACAAATGAAGACTGTTACCGTTTCTAATACTGATCGTGTTCTTGAAGTTCTTAAGGCTGGAGAGCAGCTTACTGCTAAGCAGATTACGGCTCGTTTTGGCGTCGCCAATCCTGCCGCTGCAATCTCTTCACTTCGCTTGAAGGGCTATGCAATCTACTTGAATGAACACAAGAATGCAAAAGGTGAAGTTTCCAAGAAGTATCGTCTTGGCAATCCTACCCGTGAAATGGTTGCCGCTGGTATCCGTGCGCTCATGGATCAAGGCGTTCGCTTCTAATACTCTAATTTCATAACGAAATTATATTATATAATGTGTGGGGCGGTTTCGCCCCACATTTTTGTCCCTACACGGATACATCGTGAGGCTCTAGGCATAGTGATAAGCGATGTATCTTTGTAGTGACAAGATTGTAGCAGTATGGCACTGCTTGTGAAGCACCTACGGAGATGGTAGGGAAGCAGATGAGGTATCATCTAACGCAACAAATGCCAGATTTTTTCTTCGTGGGTGGGGGCGGATTTTAAATCCGCCCCCTTAAGTTGTTATATCTCGTAAGTGTTACGGTAGCACGGGACTCTCCAAAAGTCTAGGCGTGGGTTCGACTCCTACACGGGATGCCAATTATGACATTGACAAATACAGCAAATCTAAATATACTATACAAATGGCAAGATCAACTACACCACGTATAGTCAAAAATAAACCCGTAGTTCCCGAAGATACATGTCCATATATTGACATGGTTCAAGAAATAATTGACAAGATTGCAGAACAAGATAATGCTACTTGGCGTAATGAACAAGCAACATTAGCCAAAGCACTGTTAGAATATGTTCGAGAAAGTAATCAAAAACTTCGCTTAAGTGGTAAGTTTTGGTATGAACGCTGTAAGAATAAAGGTGATGTATGAAGGGAAAGATAGCAATATTTTTAGATCATCCACGCGTGAGTGTTCATGGTGTGAATGGTTTAATGAATGTTTTATCATCTGACTACCAATTTAACATCTTTACACGTCATAATACATTACAAAAAAACTTTTTTGATGATATTGATATTATAGCCATACCAGGCGGCATAGGTGATAGTGATACATTTAATCGTGTTATGGCGCATCATAAAAGTAAAATAAAAGATTTTGTTGCTAATGGTGGACGATATCTTGGTATCTGTATGGGTGCTTATTGGGCTGGTAGTGAATATCTTAATATTCTAAAAGGACGGGATTGCGTTCAATATATGCGCCGTCCCAAAACAGATACACGCCGTCCACATGCAAAAGACCTAGAAGTCACGTGGAAAGGCAGCAGTGAAAATATATTCTGGTATGATGGCTGTGCTATTACAGGTCGTGGCAAGTTTGATGTTGTTGCTACCTATGCTAATGGCGATATTATGGCAGGCTATCAAGACCGTATTGGACTTATTGGTTCACATCCAGAAGCAGAGCAGCATTGGTATGATGAATATACTTGGATGAAGCCAAAATATATTGGCAAAGAACGCAACCATGAATTATTGCGTGATTTTGTTGATGAATTAATGAAACGTTAAACGGGGAAGTGTGCGCGGAATGGTTACGCCAAGGTCTGCAAAACCTTTTTATGTGGGTTCAAGTCCCATCTTCCCCTCCAAATTTTAATGCAAAGTTAGCAAATGTGGTCATTGCACTGGACTGAAAATCCAGCCAACTTGGTTCGATCCCAAGACTTTGCACCATTACTGCCCGAATAGTCCAATTGGTAGAGGCGTTCGACTCAAAATCGAAATGTTGTCAGTTCGAGTCTGACTTTGGGCACCATTTAATAAAAGGAAAAAGCAAGTGAAACAGGACTGTATCTGGAAGGAAAAGATGGACGCATCGATATTACTGTTTATGTAATAGGTGGTCTGCATACTTTAACAAAGACATACACCATATATTCAGAAGATGCGTATTATCGGTTGCCCGATTTGCATAATTGGTGGTTCTTTAAAGAAGTAAAAGACGAACCCGATGGTCTATACTATGATAAACGAAGCTACTTTATTGAAATAAAAACAAAAGGCTCCATCTTATAATGGTTATTATCCTTGACTGTCTATCAGGGGATAGGGGTTCGATTCCCCACACCGCGACAATATCATGCTGGGGTTTGCATGGGTGCTTTAACTAACAGCCATGGGGTTCGATTCCCCACCCCCGCTCCAATTATGCTCCCTTCGTCTAGCGGCCAAGGATAACGCCCTTTCACGGCGGAGATCATGGGTTCGAATCCCATAGGGAGCACCAAATTACTGGCGCATAGCTCAGCGGTAGAGCAAACGCTTGATAAGCGTTAGGTCGTTGGTTCAAATCCAACTGTGCCAACCAATAATGCTGCTGGGTCGGTGGTGGACATCGAACCACTCTCATAAGGTGGACAAAACTGCTTCGAGTGCAGTCAGCAGCACCATAATGCCGTCTAAGTGTTAAAGGTTGCACACGAGTTTGTGGCACTCGTAGAACTGGATCGATACCAGTAGACGGTACCAATACAAATCATGGACCGTTAGCTGAGTTGGTTTTAGCGGGAGACTCTTAATCTCCGTCAACGTAGGTTCGAATCCTACATGGTCTACCATCGTTGCACTCTTAGTTCAGCTGGACAGAACGCTTGACTACGAATCAAGAGGTCGGAGGTTCGACTCCTTCAGAGTGCGCCAACTTGTCTATCTCAATAAATGCTTGCATAGCAGCCATGTGATGTCTAATATTTGCTTTATGCCAAGCATTATATACTCGTATTAGCGAATCTTCACTTGGTTTTTGTAATTCACAATACTCAAACATTTTGTTGCACGTATCAACAAAATAACTTTGTTTATAAAAAGCCAAAAATGGAAATTCAAAATGTTTTTTATATTCTATTCTTAAATAGTTTTGTAATTGTTTATGCAATCTACAAATTAATGCAGCATATCCTCTGTGCACAGTTAAACGAGTATTTGGTATATGTTTAAGACGCCGTTGAATCATTTTAATTTCAGGTTCGGTAAAGTCAAATGAAATATGAACAAATTTATGAAATTTTGATATATCCGTTATAATTACATCATCGCTGTGTAATCTATAAATTCTGCTATGCCATAAATCTACGTATGGCATCCAACGATAACTATTAATATTCTTTTGCTCACAGATTTTATCTATGTAATCTTGCTCTGATAAATCAGGACTTATACTTAATACTTGACACAAAAAAGACCCACCAGTTCCGCTTAGATGATTTACGCCAATAATATTTTGACTAAAATCTGGTTGAACATAATCAGAATCACCTGTAGGAAATTTTTCTAGAACTCCTACATTATCATCTAATCGCTGTTCCATAACAATTCTTTGATAACCATCAAATTTAGTAATTTCAACATCGTTATGAGAAGTTAAAAAATTAAAAAACTTCAAAAATTCATTAGTCATTTATGTCAAATCTTTAGTGTCTTGGTCTGCATAAATTTGTTTTGCAGCCTCTTGGAAATTTTTAAAGTGTCTAAGGTTTAAATCTTGCCAAGACAAATACATTTTTTTTAATATTTCTCTGTCAACTGGTTCAATTTCAAGATATTCAAACATAGCCAAAGCAGTATTAATAAATTTATCTTTGTTATAAAAATGCAAAAATGGAAACTCAAAATGTTTTTTATATTCAGTTCGTAAATGATTTTGCAATATTTTATGATATCTAATCACAGCATTAGTGTATTTTCTACCAGCTTGATTAAATCTTGTATTAGTAATATGATAAAGCCTATGCGTTAATAACTTTATCTCATCAGGAGTCATATCAAAAGAAATATGAACAAATTTATGCCATAGGTGTAAATCTTCAATATCAACATCATCTGTATGCATACGAAAAACTCTTGGATGCCAACGATCAATAAATGCTAAAAACCAACGAACAGTATCCTTTTCTTTGCTTTTAAGCATTTTTTCACTATATTCAGCACCAGATAAAGATGGACTTGCGCTTATAACTTGACAAATAAAAGTGCCGCCTGTGCCAGCAACATGATTTACACCAATTATTTTATCTTCATAATTTGGTGGTATAAGTTCACTTTTTCCCATAGGGAATGATTCTATAATTGACATCTTTGATTCCTGAGTTCCATACCAAGAAACAATATGATGATCAAATTCTCGTAAACCATGTATCCCTTCTACCTTTGTAGACATAAATTTGTAGAATTTATAAAAAGGATTGTCAATATCACTCATACATTTACTTAGAACCCAAACAAATTGTGTTAATATTTTTGCAAGTAAATATAGTGTGGAAGATATTGAAGCAACTTCTTGGCGCAATTCAAATACAAATGATTTGTGGGTTTTTGATAAACTTATCGTTGCGCGTAAGTTAGGTTATACTTGCGGACCTGCTGGCGTAGATGTGCCACAACCAGCCTTGTATATTACTAGACCATGCGTGAACATACCAGGTATGAGTCGTGGTGCTCGTTTTAGATTTTTACGAAAAAAGACACATCATTTGCCTACTGGACATTTTTGGTGCGAGATATTTAGTGGCAGACATTTGAGCGTTGATTATAAAAACGGCAAACAAATACTAGCAGTTGAAGGTTTTCGTGATAGCGGACCATTATGGCAGTTTTGTAAGTGGGAACGTGTTAGTGATGAACTACCGCTGCCAGAAATATTCAAAGAATTAATTGATAGATATGAATATATTAATATTGAATATATTGGCGGCAAGGTTATAGAAATACACTTTCGTCAAAATCCAGATTTTAAATATGGCAATACGGTAGCATATCCAGTGTGGCCAAAATACAATATTCATGATTTCTATCCAAATGTAGATTTTACAAAACTACAATTTGTAGAGGATCGTGAATATAAGCGTATTGGTTTTTATATTGATATGTGAAAAAATGATAGATAGTTATGTGCGGGTATGATGTAGAGGTAACCTGTCACCTTGCCAAGGTGAACTCGCCAGTTCGATTCTGGCTACCCGCTCCAAACTTTCCTCTTGACAAATAATTTAAATGTGGTAATGTAAAGATATTGGGACGGCTGCTCAGACGGCGGATGGGCATCGGACTGTAAATCCGACACATAGAAACGGAGTTGGTTCGAATCCAACCCGTCCCACCAAAGTTTATTGCGGCTGTAGAGAACCAGAAATCTCACCATCCTCATAAGTTGGAGATAGGGTGTGCAATTCACCCCGCCGCTTCCAAAATACCTCTGTGGAGTTAGGGTAAGATTAATACCGCACTTGGACTGCGGTGAATCTGGGGCAGCGCCAGACACGGAGACCAATATAAAAGACGGTAAGGCACAGTAAACAATCCGCAATGGCGATGGGATGTGTCACGGTGTGGGCGAAAGATGGGGGCTGCACACTGACTTATGAATTTTTGGATCGGTTACCGTAGTGGCGAACGGCCTAGGCTTTTAACCTAGTATACAAACATCATGGGTTCGAGTCCCATCCGATCCTCCAAAAAATATGGGTAGAGTATAAATATAATAAAAGGAAACTCTACCTATGCCAAGTAAAATAAAAAGTGTTTGTAAAAATTGCGGCGTTAATTTTACACATGGAAAAAGTTCATACGGAATATTTTGTAGTAATAAATGTAACGGTGAGTCAAAAACTAAAAAAGTATTAGAAGATTGGTTTAATGGAACAGATAAAGGGTATAAAGTAGGATTTAGAATTAAACCTGCTTTACGAAATTATTTGTTAGAAAAAAATAATTATAGTTGCTCCGAATGTGGATGGAATAAAGTAAACCCCAAAACAGGAAAGTCACCATTAGAAATAGATCATATTGATGGAGATTGTTCTAACAATAAAGAAGAAAATCTAAGAGTTCTTTGTCCAAATTGTCATTCTTTAACGCCAACATGGAAAGCATTAAACAAAGGAAATGGAAATAAAGAAAGCCATAGATATTCTGGTCTTATAAAATAGAACCCCACAGCGTTCACCAACCACCTATTTTGAAATTTAACTGCATATAAGTTTTATATAATGCAGCAATATCATTTTCGTTTATTGTTTCATATTCTAAAAACTGCAAGCAATTATTAACATTTGTAACAAAATCTTGTGAGTTTAAAAAAGTAGTAAGTTGAAAATTATAATAAGTTTTTTTATTATCTAAAAAACTAATTAATTCTTTTTCATATTTTATTTGTAGATCGGCTAATAAATCATTACTAACACTATTAACAATAAAGTTTTTTCTATATAACAACCACTTTGTTTCACGTTCAGTTAATTCATAATTTATGTAAACTATTTTATCGAATTGCAACCACTCATTAAATGTAAAGTAACGAGCATGTGCTGGATATAATTTTGGATGATGACCATCTTCATAGGTATCAAGCCAATCACTACCTTTTGGCACATAGTAAGATTTAAGATATTCTATATAATCATCACCATACAAACTGCGACTACAACTCAAAATTTTTGCTAAAAACTCACCGCCTGTTAATGGATAATATAATATAATTGCAGGATTACTATCTAAAACTTTATTGTGTTGATTTTCTAGTGGCACAAATGGCCATGTTGGATTATCACTCATACAATATTTAAGCCTACGTAGTTCAATGGATCAGAATATTGCGCTTCGAACGCAAGGGTTAGGGGTTCGAGTCCCTTCGTAGGCTCCAAAAAATAATACTTTACAGAATTGCAAAGTTGATATATATTAAGAATATAAGTTATGCTCAGTAGCACAATGGCAGTTGCGTTCGCCTGTTAAGCGAAGGGTTGCTGGTTCGAGTCCAGCCTGAGCAGCACAAGTGCCCTTGTTGTATAAATAGCAATAGGTAAGACTATTTTACAACAAGGGCACATTTAATGTTTTATACAATTTATAAAATTACAAACAAATTAAACGGTAAATATTATATCGGAAAACATCAAACCAAAGACCTTAATGATGGTTATATGGGTAGTGGCAAGTTGCTTAAAAGAGCAATTGAAAAGCACGGTTTAGAAAACTTTATAAAAGAAATTTTATATATATTTGATAATGAAAAAGATATGAATACCGCAGAAAAAAAATTAGTTATAATATCCGAAGAAACTTATAATTTATGTGAAGGCGGAAAAGGTGGATTCAGTTATATAAACAGCACTGGTAAAAACATTTATGAAAATCATGGAAAGTTATCAGCAAAAAACGCACAGGAAACAATAAAGAAAAGACGTGAAAATAATCCTGATTACAATAAAAAATTTAAAGACATGATGAAAAATAAATCTTTAGATGCAGTAATAAAACAAAAAGAAAAGTATCCTGAAGGTATATGGAAAAACAAAAAACATACAGAAGAAACAAAACAAAAGTTAAAAGGTCATACTCGCCAGACAGGTGAAAAAAATTCTCAATATGGTAAACCAAAGACGGAAGAACAAAAACAAAAAATAAGAGAATCTTTGGCTAAGACCAGAGCATTAAAAAAGTTGGTACAGCAAAATAATTAAAACGGCAGTGGAAAGAAATACCAGATACCATCTGCTAGAACAATCAAACCAATAATACCAACCGCAATGCTGCTATACCACAGTGCCATACTAACGGCAAGGATAGCAGTGGTTGAAAAGATAATAGCAATTTGAATTACTGTGCCTGCCATACCAAAAAACGGACTACGTTTTTTAGCACTATCACGGTCTGCTTCTAGTGCACGACCACGTGCCATAATTTCTTTTTTGCCTTCACCCTTTGGATCACTTTCAAGAACGTCAATATACTTTTGGTAATTGTCAACACGTGCTTGTAATGCTGGTTTCAAACTTGCATCTGTTTGTGGATCAGCAATTTGGACTTTTAAATCTTCAAGGTTTATTTGATACATGTTTTGTTTAATAGATTTGGCTTGATAGAAACTCCATACATCGCCAAGTTCAATATTATCAGCCATAATTCTACCACTTACTTGCCCACCAAGCCAAGATGTGATTGCAAGAAGTGCGGCAAAGATTGTGATTGTAATAGAAGCAAGACCTTTAAGAACTGCCTCACCTTCGCTACGACTTAGAACTTTACCGTTTTTATCTTTCATAACCATGTCTAATAATCCTTGAATTTGTTTAAGGTCCATGTTAAAACTTTGCTAATGTTTGTGCTATGATTGTGCATCCCAAGAAAGTATGGGCTAAAATAAATGAATAAAGTAGATAATCTATATACTTTTCGCTTGACATGCATAACTATTTATTTTTTTAAAAAATAATATAAATTGGTATACACGCTAAATACTATAATAGCAAGTCTACCATTTAAGGAAATATAATGCAAAGATTAGATATTCTAGAAAGAAAAGAAGAAATACTGAATTGGATTACTAATAATGAACCAAAAGCATACATTTGTAAACAATTAAAATGTAAAACTTCTACACTTGAAACCTATCTTAAAAAGTTAAATATCAATTATTCTGGTAATCAAGGAAGCAAAGGCAAAAAATCAGACCCAAAATATATTGATGCTCTTACATATGCCAAAAAAGATTATGTTTCTGCTCACAAATTGAGATTAAAATTACTTAAAGATAAAATTAAAGATTATCGTTGTGAAATATGTAGCATAACTGAATGGAATGGGAAACCTGCGCCATTAGAATTAGATCATATTGATGGTAATCACTATAATAATGATATTAAAAATTTAAGAATTATTTGCCCTAATTGTCATGCACAGACAGAGACACATGCTGGAAAAAGCAAAAAGAAAAAGATTGACAAGAATGTATAATTGATATATATTACTAATAATGCCCCAGTAGTCCAATTGGTAGAGGCGTCGGATTTAGGTTCCGAATGTTGGGAGTTCAAATCTCTCCTGGGGCACCAATCAAATATGCCGCTTTAGCTCATTTGGTAGAGCAATGAACTAGTAATTCATAGGTGATCTGTTCGAATCAGATAAGCGGCACCATTATGGAGGTATGCGAGCAAGGTGCTCAAAGAGTCTTGAAAACTCTGCCACCGCAAGGTTGATGGTTCGATTCCTTGTACCTCCGCCATTTTAGAAAGTAGCAAAGATGTATAAGATGTTTAGAATGTTTGAAAAAATTTTTGATTTTGTTACAAAAGTACTTTGGTTTGCACTTCTTTGCAAGTGGTTATTTTCTGACGTAAATATTACTGACCTTATAAAATAAGCGGATTTCGTATAGTGGTAATACCGCAGCCTTCCAAGCTGCAGCGAGGGGTTCGATTCCCCTAGTCCGCTCCAAAATTTTCCTACCTTCATAAAACCGTTATAAATATTGCATGGGATATTCTATTGCAAAAATGATTGAGTTCGCGCTTTCTTATTTGCTTTCGAATGAATTACTAATAAACAAAACAAGCATGCCAGAATCATCTAGACAAATTATTATTGATTATTTAAATGAACGTATTTCACAGATACGTTCGGAATACAAATGAATTTTCCTACGCTTGATGATATTGAAATAACTTCTACGATAAGTTTAGCACCAGAAAAAACAATAATTAAGATTTGTCCAAGATTTGGTTTTCCATTTTATCCACCACTCACAAGCGAATTTCTTAAAAAATATATTCAAAATCCTCTTAAAAATTGGTGTAATGAATTTTTATCACCATCCTATAGTTTAATTTATAGATATAATGATGGCGACCCATATTGGTCATTATTTCTAAGTGATACTAGTGATTTTAATATTTTTATGCTGCGTTTTGGTGAACATAAACAGTAATAGCATCTTCTACATAATTTTGTTTATGCTCAATTGGTGGATAACTTATTCCTAACTTATCACACAATTCATAATTGTTTTTTACTTCTGTGCAATTATTATTTGCAACAAATTCTTTAATTGCACGATTTTGCAAATTAATCCAATTATACATAATATCACTATTTTTATAAAATGAATAATTTGGGTATGTTATATCAAATCCACCTGCTTTCATCCACCAATTTAGACATAACTGTTCGTTGCGTAGTACACATACTATTGCACTGTTACTAAAATTTTGTGATATAAAGTTAAGGTTTAGAGATAACATATGACTTTTAATAAGTTTAATATTACCGTTAGTAAAAGGTTTTTGTAGTTCTTCTTCAATCTCTTCTATAGAATATTCACTAATTTTATCAAAAAAACTTCCAAACTCCATTTGTGGATCAAAGTAAGAACCAAAATGCAACAAGTTTGTTTTATTATCTACATTATTATAATATGTTCTTGCATCGCTATAATCGCTATGGTCAAAATCATCTGACCAATAGATATTTTTAGCAACACTACTCCATTTACTACCTGGTGCACCAGTTAAAAAACAATATTTCATTTTTTTTCACTTTCTATAGGTGTGCTCTTTTTTCCTTTATAAAATGCCCAATTCAAACTTTCATATCCTACATGAATAGGTGGAGCGCCTGGTTGTCCTACTGTAGAACTTATTTTTTCTTGAAACTTGCTTTTATCTATAAATGGTGCTACTTCTGGCCAGTTTATATCAAACCAATCAGCGTTCCAACCTGAGTTCACTGCAAGATTATGTTTTTTAACAAATTGCTGCATAAGTTTGTGTTCAATTTGTGATTGTCTACACAAATTTTGTGTATTATTATACCACTTATAACTAGGATATTCAATATTCCAACCACCACTTTTTAACCAACCATTATTTGCCATTTCTGGATTTCGTAAATTTAATATAATATCTACTTCTGGTAAATTCTCTGCTATCCAATCTAATTGATAAGAAAACCAGTGACAATTTACTATTCTTAATTTATGTTCGGTTGTTGGTTCGTATGCACGATCAATTTCATCAAATATATGTTGTTTTTTATAATACAAAGACAATTGGTCAAACATTTCACCAATTTCATTATAAGGACCAGCATAAACATTATCTCTATGAGTAGCTGCACAAGGAATATTAGTATTTGCTCGCCATGGTTTTTTATTGCTGCAATCTATAATATTGCTTGCTACCTGCAAATATGTTACAGGCCACCCCCAACAACTACCAGCTACCCCAGTTATAAAAACATATTTCATATCATAAACTCACATAAACTTCAACATCGTTGGCACTATAATTTTGTAATAATGTTGAGTTATGCGGCGTCATAGGTGGTCTTGTAATACCTATTTTTTCACACAAATCCATATTATCATGAATACGAAGAGCGCCACTTGACTTAATAAACTTTCTCATATCAGCATTTTGTTCATCAATTGCTTTTACAACATCATCTTGTGTAGGGAATCTGTCAAAACTTGGATAAGCAATATTGAAACCACCACAACGCAACCACCATCCAAAACAACTGTCATCACTGCGATCACACATAACAATCGGACAATCAGGCCAGTTTTTCCTGATAAAATCTAAGTGATGGCATAAACTATGACCTTTAATAAGTTTAATGCCACGTCCAGTAAATGGTCTGTCGAACTCTGCTTCTAATTCATCTTTGGTAAATGTTTCGAACTTATCAAAGTGCGTTCCATATTCAAGCGTAGGATCAAAATAAACGCCAAAATGTGCTAATTGAGTTTTGCCACGAATTGTTTTATAGTAATCATATTCACGTTTAAAATCGCTTTGATCAATATTGCTTGAAAAATAGATATTTCTAGCAACACTACTTGCTTTAGAACCTGGCGCACCTGTAAGAAAGATATACTTCATTTTTAATTTCCTTTTTAAAAGTAGAGTTGATTTCCCAACTCTACTACTTTGACTAAGTTATACTTCAACTGTTTTACTATGGCGTAATTTTTTAAGAAAAGCATTTGTCTTTTCAGTTTTAACGCCTGTCAATAATAATTGGCAACGAGGAGTCATGCAGCAGTTTGCTGTATAGTGCGGAACATGCAAGTTACTGAATGTGACTACATCGCCAGCACGCCAGTTCTGCCACATATGATTTCCAAATTGAAAAAATTGACCTTGTTCATAATCATTTAGACAGACTAGGATTCTTACTAAATCATCAAGGTCAACACCTGGCCAATTATGATGGAATCCATCAACATGTCCTAAGAATGCTTCGCCAGCGTGTTGAATATGAAGTCGAACTTCGCCCATATCTGTCAAACCGAAAGCATCGGCAACACGTTGAAACACAGGCGCAATATTTCTTTCTACTCGCAAGAATATTTGCTTACTTGGATCAACTCCCATATTAATCATATCATTATATTCACCTATATGATATTTTTTACCTGGTTTAGGACCAGTTCCGTTTCTAGACCAAGCAGTTACTTGTTGAGCACTTTCGATTGCTTCTTGTAATTCGGTTTGCCAGGTAGGTGTAATATGACCTAGACCAATTACAGTATCCCAACGGTAATCTTGAACTTTTGTTGAAAAATGGTAGCTACTTGTTGCTTTGCGGCTTTCCCAAGCCGAAAACTCATGATCCCAGTTCGATGTATTTTCAGGTGTTGCTATCTCTACATTATTTGAATTAGAGACCCATTTCTCCATTTTTTCTAGTGTTTCTGTTTCAGTTATAACTTTCATAATTTTCTCCAACTAATATTAAATTAGTTATTTTTTTTATTTTATAATGACCACAATAAAAGAATGAAGGAGTTGTTTGTAGCAACTCCTTCTTATTAATTATTTCTTGACTAGTTGTGGTTTGTAGACGCTATCTGGCATACCCAGCATATTAATTTCAACCCAGATAAGGTCTTTGTATGCCTTTTCTGTAGTGATTGATTCTAGCGTTTTGTAAGCAACTGCTGCTTCCTTTTCACCGATAAAAATCGGCAATGCACCATTACGTTCTTCTAACTTAGCACGAGTTTCTGGATCGCTTAGAACTGCTCTCCATGCTGTTTGAAGTTTTTCAAGATTTGGGTTACCCTTGTTTACCCAAATACTTTTTTGTAGAACATCACGATATGTGCGAACTAGTCGATAAGCATCATAAAACTCACCACTTGGTTCTACTCCCCAACGTTGCTTGTACAACTGATTTACAGTTGGGACACCAAGAATACTTTTTTCTTCGTCCTTACCAGTCTTCATATCAAGAAGGTCATGAATGAACCAAGTTGTGAACTTGCCTTTACCTTCATCAAACTTCCATTTAACAAACCAGTTTGCAAGACCACCGCTAGTAGCATCTAATTCACCATTATTAAATGCAAGACCGCTGTCCTGATCTGGCATTCCTTTAATATAAGTAACTTTTTGATCAAAGCAAGTCTTATATTCTTCCTTAGTCTTCTTAGGACCGCATACTAGTAGTGCAATTGCCATAGCATCAGCATTACTGCCAGCACCCATCTTATGGCTAATTTTAATATGACTATTATATGGATCAAAACCCGCGTGGATTTCTACCCAATTAGTATATTGTTGCATGCCAACAAGTGACCAATCATGGAAATCATAGGTGCCAGCCTTTTGTGTTAGATATGCTTCTGCTGCACTATTAATAATTTCAGCCATAACGTTATTATCAAAACGATCACTAGCCTGAAACTTGTTAAGACCTGGTAGGTTCCATGCACCTGGTTGATAGTCAATTAATAGGTTTTCACCTAATTTTTGTTTCCAAAGTGGAATAAGTGATTCCATCCAATCCTGTGGTGGATTCTGTGGAGTGATAATTCTGAAATCAGCAAGAGCCTGTGTAGTAAGACCGATTGCCAAAGTTAATCCGAGTAGTAACTTGCGCATATTTTTTTCCTTTCTTAATGATATTCTAATTGCGTTTTACCAAAAAACATTCCATAACCTATTGCCACAACTCCGCTCAATAACAAAAATACTGCTATTGGATGATATAATAATTCAACAGGCTTATACATTTGTAAAAATGTTACCGTAAGCGATTCTAGTCTAGCTGCTAAAACATAGCCAATTATAAAACTAGCACGACTTAATTTTAGAACTTTCATTACTATTCCAAGAACTGCAAAGAATAACAAAACTACATAATCTTCCCACCCACGAGTATATTGCACACTGCTCCATACAATCAGCATAAGCAGCGGAATAACCCAATACTTAAAAGGTATCTTGTTAATATAAACAGCATAACGAATAAACCATAATGCTAAGAATATAGTAATAAACAAACTACCCATATAACCAAAACTTAAACTATCAAAAAATTTCCAGTCTGTCAATATTCTTGTGCTACCCAAATCAAGTCCAACTGAAATAAAAAGTGACATGATAACGGCTTCAAAAGGTGCTGCTGGTATACCTAGCAAGACGGTTGGAATATATGCTGTGCTTTTTTGTGCCAACACACTACTTTCAGGACCAATTACACCTTTGATGTTGCCTTTGCCAAAAGGTATTGTTTCGTTTTTGTTACTAGCAACAACACTGCTATAACTTAACCAATCTACAATTGGACCACCAATACCAGGTAATAATCCAATAACACCACCGATGACTCCGCAACGAAATACTATCCAGCGGTTATGCCAAGTATCCCAAAATCCCTCAAGGATTTGTTTCCAGTTGTCTTTGCTACCTGGCGCTGTGCTTCCCGTTTTCCATAATACAAATAATATTTCTGGAATAGCCATTGTGCCAGCCATCAGTGGTGCCATTTGAATTCCATCTTGTAGGTATAGCCAATCAAAAGTAAATCTAGGACTAGCAGTAAGTGGATTTGTGCCTACCATGCCAAAAAATATACCTAATCCTAATGCAAAAATACCACGTAGCCAATATTTGTTGTTTACAAAGCATATGCAAGATATACTGAGCATTACAAATGACCACATTTCAGGAATGCCAAAATATTTTACAAAACTACCATAATAAGGCAGAAAGAAAAATACTAAAACTCCCCACAATATTCCCATACTGCAACTACTAAAAACAGCAGCACCTAGTGCACGACTTGCTTTTCCTTGCATAGAAAGTGGAAACCCATCAACCATAGTAGCTGCACTTCCACCACCACCAGGTATATTCATAACAATACTAGCAAAAAGATCACCTATTGTGCAACTCACAACAATACTGGTTGTAAAAACTACTAAACCATAGGCATCACCACGAAACAAATCTAAAAAAGAATATATGGTAAGAAGTGCTACACCAGCACCTGCAATTGGTATGATACCAAATATAAAACCGTACATAGTTCCAAAGATACACATAAGTGCTAGATGTTCGTAGTTCATAATCCTATTTCTCTTCTAATTTTAGTTGCAATTATTGCATGAGTTTCAAACTCATGCAATAAATTTTTCACTTCTTTACTAACTCTGCCTTGAACACAGTATCAAAACCAAATGCTTCATGATTCCAACGAACTACTGTTTTTAAAGCACGTTCCGTAGTTTGTTCGTGCAATCTGTCAATTGCTTTATAAACATCATCACCATAAATCCACGGAAATGGTCCAATTTTTTCTTCAATTTTTTTACGAACATCTGGATCATTTAACGTTGCTTTTAAACTATCAATTAGTTTTTGACGGTTTGGATTATCTTTATTGACCCAAAGACTCTTTTGTAATACATCTCGATAATTTCTTAGCAATTCATAACCTTCCCAAAGATCGTTATTAGGAAGTTTGCCCCATTTTGCTTTATAGACGTCGTTATAAACAGGGAATGTTTCTACACTTTTTTCTGAATCTTTTCCTGTCTTTAAATCCATTTGATTGCTTGTATACCAGGTAGTGTTGATTTCCATCGGAAGCAATTGTTGTCGATAGCCAGCATTACCATTAGCATTTACATTCAACTCGCCTTTTTGGTAGGCTAGATTTGCTTCATTTGTTTGCATGCTTGTTACATACTTCATGCGTTCTTTGTAACATTCAAGATATTGTTCAAATGTTTTATCTGGTCCGCATATTTGTAGAACTACACCAATTGCATCAGCATTTGTTGCTGGTGATGGACTATATGGCATACGAATTTTTTCTTTGTAAGGATCAATTGTCTTATTGTAACCAACCGTATTTGTAACGTGGTTTAAACCAAGCGGTGCCCAATGGCTAATATCAAAGTCTGCATTACCTTGTGTGAGAAGTGCTTCTGCTGACCCATTCAAAAACTGTAAAATTACTTTGTTATCAAAACGATCAGTCTTATCAAACTTTACAACACCTGGCACACTCATAGCACCTGGTTGATAGTCAATAACAATAGTTTCGCCTAACTTTTTGCTCCATTCTGGTGCAATAGTTTCAATCCATGGTTGGATTGGTTGTTGTGGAATAATAATTCTATAATCAGCTTTTGCAGAAGTAACAAAACCTAGTGCAATAGCAGATGCTAGAATTGATTTTTTAATATCAAACATTTAATTCTCCTTTATACATATTCGATAGTGCTCTTAGAGTAAATCATACCATACAGTATGGCCACAATACCGCATCCTAAGAGCATTAATGCGATAGGGTGTTTTAATAAATCAATCCAGTCATAAATTGCTATATATTGTCTAGTAAGTGCTTCTACTCTTGGTGCCATTACAAAACCTATTATAAAACTCGCTCGACTAATTTTCAAGTATTTTAAAACTATGCCAAGCGTGCAACACATAGCTAGCATAGCATAGTCTTCCCAACCACCAGTGTACTGAACACAACTCCAAGTTATAACTCCAAGCAGTGGTATTGCCCAATACTTGAATGGAATTTTGTTGATATTAACAGCATACCGAATAAAAATTATAGAAATAAAAAATGTTAATAGCAGACTTAACATATAACTTGTAGTCAAGGTGCTAAAAAATGCCGTATCAGTAAGAATTCTTCTGCTACCTAAATCTAAACCAACACCATAAAGAAGTGACATGATAATAGCTTCAAAAGGTGCCGCTGGTATGCCAAATAAAACAGTTGGTATATATGCTGTGCTTTTTTGTGCTAGAACGCTGCTTTCTGGTCCTATTACACCTTTTATATTACCTTGACCAAAAGGTATTTGCTCGTTTTTGTTACTAGCAACAACATTACTATAGGCTAACCAATCAACAATAGGTCCACCTATTCCAGGTAACAAGCCAACTATTCCACCAACTATGCTACCACGAACTGCTATCCATTTGTTATTCCAAAAATCTAAATAACCTTGTTTAATTTGACTCCACTGGTCATTTCCCTGAGCAATAAAATTACCACGAAAATTAATTGCTTCTAATATTTCTGGCATAGCCAAAACACCTGCCATTAAAGGTAAAAGTTGTATACCTTCTCCGAGATACATCCATCCACCAGTAAATCTTAAACTATTTGTAACTGGATTAGTACCAACTAAGCCTAAAAAAGTTCCTAATAATAAACCTATGATACCACGAACCCAATATTTGTTATTAACAAAACAAATACATGCTAGTGCCATCAACACAAATGCCCAAAGTTCAGGAATACCAAATAGCATCACAACTTTGCTGTAATATGGCAAAAATACAAATACAAGAACACCCCATACAAACCCCATACCACAACTACTAAAAATTGCTGCACTTAGCGCACGTGCTGCTTGTCCTTGTTTACTTAAAGGAAAACCATCAACCATAGTGGCAGCACTACCACCACCGCCCGGTATATTCATAACGATGCTTGCAAAAAGATCACCAACTGTGCAACTTACAACTATAGCAGTTGTAAATGCTAATAAATTATATGCATGACCTTGAAAATAATTTAAAAAGCCATAAAGTGTAATTAGTGCGGTTGTTGCGCCAGCAATAGGTATAATACCAAATATAAAACCAAAAAGAGTGCCATATAACGTAAGCAGTAATATTTGTGGGTCTAAAGTCATAATCCCATCTCTTTTCTAATTTTAGTTGCACTTATTGCATGTGTTTCCGCATCAAATACTTCTTGCTCAATTTTGTACCCAACATCACGACCATATGTAATGTTAACAATATTTGGAACAAGTTCAACTATAAAATCGTGTTTAAATTTATATCCTTGCAATTCTAACTCTTTAATGATGCGTTCTTTGACAAAGTTGTAATCAAAAGGATTATTATCTGTTCCGCCAACATCACGAACCATGATCATTACTTGACCCGTCTTAGAATGCGCTCTCTTAAATAACGCAAGATGACCATCATGCCATGGTTGCCAACGTCCTAGCATTTGCACAGTTGGTTTTTTATTTTCCCACAAAATTTCGTTCTCCCCAAAATAATGCTTTAAACCAACTGGGTTTTTCATCTAAATCAAGCTCTTCTGCGATAACTTTTGACCAAAATTCTGAGTTTTGTGTATCAACTCGCCAGTTATAATTTTCAGGCGGCACAAACATTTTATTTGTATCTTCAAATCTACCAGTAGTAATTGTATCAACCCAAATTGTGGTAGCAGGCCCGAAGGCCGCACGAGTAGCTGGTGTGGGACATATAAAATCTGCAACTGCCCACGAACCTGCTGCCACAATTTGATCACATAACCAACCCATTCTACGGGCTTGTTCTATACGATCAGCCTCACTAAATCCTAAATGACTATTCAATCTAGCACGCACTGCATCTGCATTCCAGTGGACAGCCTTTAGTTTTTTAGCAAGATCACGAGCCAAAGTCGTTTTACCCGAACCTGGTAATCCCATGATTAGAATTTTTTTGTTGATAATTGCCATCTAGTTACTTCTTTCTTTTCTCAAATCAAGATTTCTGCCGTATGTTTTGCTTTTTTCAAAAATGCACGTGTTTTATCAGTAATGACACCAGTTGTGAATAATGTTACTCGTGGTGATAGTCCACTGTTTGCTGTATAATGCGGCACATGTTTATTTGAAAAAGTATGGATATCACCTGCTCTCCAAAACTGATAACAGTGGTTACCAAATTGAAAAAATTGTCCTTGCTCATAGTCTTTAAGCATAACACCGATACGTATCAAATCATCTAAATCATGATCTGGCCAATTATGTTCAAATCTATCAACATGACCAATAAATGCTTCGCCTGTAAATTGAATATGTAATCTGCTTTCGCTATCTCCTAAACCAATCATATCAACCATCTTGGCAAATGTAGGTGAAAGATTAGCATTTACTCTAAAGATTGTCATTTCTGGATCGGCACCAACTGCTGCAAAATCATTACGTTCTGCATTATTGAACTTTACTTGACCACTATATGGGTTACGATCTCCACGATATGCCCAGTCTTCTCGACGATTAGTAATATTGACTGGCTTAGCAGCAGAAATAGCTTCATTTAATTCATCAGTCCAATCACCACCAAATTTTCCTAGACCAACGACTGTATCCCATCGCATATCACGAATTGTAGTATCATAGTGATAAACGCTATTATCTTTGCCATATTGCCACGCACTTGGCACTTTTTCAAACTCATTTTTATCTAACATTTTTTACTCCTATACTTGTTTTCAACTTATACAAGTTGAGGAAGCGAGTCCATGGACTTGGCTTTTTTGGTGGGAGATGGACAAGTATAGTATGCCTTGTCCATAAACCCGCTACCACAACTTGGCATAATAAAATTATTCATTTGATTTACCTTCTTGCACTGTAACACTTTCATTTGTTACGAGTTTTATAATATTGTTTTTATTCTTTTCATCACGCAATTTATTTCCACGAGAACGTACAATAGCATCTACAAATGGATTTTCAGCGTGAGTTACATATTTTGCATTTGCATCTTCACGCAAAATGTGTTCTACGTGTGGATTTTCATAATCAATAGGAAAGTCTAACCACTTGGATAGTGATTCAAGATAACTTTGGCGATAAAGATATAGCAGTTCTGTGCTTAAGAAAAATGGTGTAGCAGTTAGTAGTCTATGCACAACTTGTGTCATAACACCAAAACTAGGCGACCCACGCAGACGAGTTTGTTGCTTAGTTAGAATATTACGATCACGCCCAATTACACCAACGATAACTTCTATGCCTAACTTTTGAACATGTTCTGCAAAACCATCAATATCAGGAATTGAAAGTTTATTGCTCTTCCAATATGGCAAACTTGCACTTACTACAAGATAATCTTTGTCACCCATAATTTCTTCTGTAATAGCAGGAATATCTTCCCAAATATGGATATGTGGTTCACGGTAATGTGGTATCAAATAATTTTCGGGATCACTTTCGTCTAGCAGTTCTTCCCAACCATTAACATCCTTGTGTAGCGCAAAGACTTTGCTCCATAAATGGTTACCGCTGCCTTGAGGACCAACTAAAAGTAAGATTTTTTTATTTTTTTTGACTGAACTCACAAAAAATTTCCTTTTTTTATTTTTTTTCTTATATTACTTAGAAAAATTTTTGAATTTGAAAAATTTTTCAGAAGTTAGTAATATTATTTATAACAGGTTTTAAAAAATCAGTCAATATTAGGATAAATAAATGATGAACCAGAAAATTTATAATCTACTAGTAAAAAATCTAAAAGATGCTTTCAAATTACCAAAATATGAGAAGATTCGTGAAAGCATCAACCAAAACACAGTTCTTGGTGACTTACCTTGGACACCAAAAAAGTATGAAAAGTTTATTCAAGAAATTTCACAGCACTTTCATAGTATTGATTTAGAGTTCAAAGGCACGATTAGTGAACTTACAAATGATATAGATGCAAAATATCGCACTCGTGTATGGGGTGGTGAGATGTGGAAACCACGCACAGAAATCTATCGTTTTACAGGTTGGAACATTGTGAAAGAAATTAATGACCTTAATCCACGCGCTGTGCTAGATGTTGGATGCGGTTTTAATCAATTCAAACCACATATTAAAAACTTAATTGGTATTGATCCTTATAATCCTAATGCAGACTATATGGTAGATATTTTAGATTTTGTTGCAAAACCTGAAAGTTTTGATGCTATGATTATCTTTGGTAGTCTAAACTTTTATGATTACGATTGGGTAGCATCACGATTTAAAAAATGTTTTGAATTGTTGGCACCAGGCGGACGTGCATTTTGTCGTGGTAATCCATTTAATACTCCACCACGTGAATGGATTGAAGTATTTAATTGGGACTTTGCTAGTGCGGTTAAGATTGCAGAGGAAAATAATGTCACGCTAGAGACTTGGAAACAAGACAACGGCGACAGATTTTACTTTGTATTTCACAAACCTAAAAAGTAACAATAATTCCCTACAATAAATATCTTGTAGGGATTATTATGCCAAGACTTAGTTTATACCGTGAAAATCATAGCAACGATTTTAAATTTCAGGATAATCGTATTCGTGAAGTTTTTACTGCTGGTGGTGTAGGTATTAATGTACACAAATATCTTGGTCCAAAAGATCAAGGTCAATCAAACGATTATACTCAACCACAATATAGTTCCGTAAGCGAAAAAAATATTCAAGACTTATTATTTTTGGAAAATCGTGACCGTGCATATGAAAAAAACGTTTATGCATTACGTGGACATTATACTATTCAAGATAATGACTTTAACTTGAGTCAATTTGGTTTGATGGTTACTAACGACACGTTGTATATTACATTTCACATTAATGATATGAGTGAGCGTCTTGGTCGTAAAATTATGGCTGGCGATGTTTTTGAGTTGCCACACTTGCGTGATTACAATCCACTTGATACAACTATACCTGTTGCACTTAAGAAATTTTATGTAGTTCAAGAAACAACACGTGGTAGTGAAGGTTACGGTCCTACTTGGTGGCCACATTTATGGCGTTGTAAAGTTGTGCCCATGGTTGATAGCCAAGAATATAGTGATATTCTTAACGAAGAACAATATCGTGCTGATGGCACACCAACTGGCAATACACTTGCTGATTTCTTAAGTGGTTATAATAAAAATATTGATATTAATAATGCAATTATTGCACAAGCACAAAGCGATGTACCTACAAGTGGATATAGTGTAAATTCACTTTATATACTACCAACTGCTGACGGAATTAGTCCAGTAACTGTTATTGCTGGTTATCTAACAGGAGACGGTCAAGCACCAAATGGATTGCCTGTCACAGTTGATACTGCTTTTCCACTTAACCCACAAGTAGGTCAATATGTGTTACGCACAGATTATGTACCATCAAGATTGTTTCGTTATGATGGTGTAGTATGGAAAGCGATACAAGATGTTCAACGTGCAAATATTACTGGTGCAAATAGTAATACACAACTTGGAACATTTATTAATAATAGCGCAACTGTAAAACTTGCAAACGGCTTTGCTATACCTAGTAGTCAAACACTAAGTAATCTATTCAATTTAACGCCTGATAATCTAGGATAATAACGTGGGTCAATATTTTTACGATAAGCAAATTCGCAGATTCTTAAATCAATTCATAAGAATATTTGATGAAATGTATGTTGAATTTGGTAAAGATACTACGGGAAATCCTATATTAAAACGTGTTCCTGTTCGTTATGCTGATACAAATCGTGTGGTTAGTAGCATACTTAAAAACAACAGCGATGTAACAACTCTTAATGTTCCCATGATGGTATGTTATATTAAAGAAGTTGATTATGATAGACAACGCATACAAGAACCAAAATTTGTTGATAGTAAAAGTGTGCGAACACGTGCAGTTGATCCATTAACTGGTAATGTTACTACTCAACAAGGACAAAACTATACACTACAAAGACTAATGCCAGCACCTTATCGCTTAACTGTTGTCATGGAATTATGGACTAGTAATTTTGATCAAAAAGCATCGCTATGGGAACAAATTACTTGTATGTTCAATCCTGACATGGAATTACAAAGCACGAGCAATTACTTTGATTGGACTAGTTTAAGTTATGTTATATTAACAAATACAAAATGGACAACACGTGATATTCCTATTGGTGCAGATGATCCTATTGATGTAGCAACCCTTACTTTTGAAATGCCTATATGGATGAGCACGCCAGCAAAAATTCAACGTCTTGCTAGTATTTCTAGTATAGTTGCTACAACATATGATGCGCAAGGTAATCCACAATTAGCACTAGAAGAAGCCATAAACCAAATAGGAACACGACAATATTTTACACCGACTGGTTATGGTGTAATTGTTAATGGCAGTAATGTAAGTTTGTATCCACAAGGTGGACCACTATTAAACAATACAAACTATAATATACCATCAACAAATGCTAATGCAATTGCTTGGGCACCAGTAATAAACTTATTTGGAAATATTGCTAACAATTATAGCATGATGTATTTGACAAATAGTACAACAGAACGTTTAGTAACTGGAACTGTTGCTTATGATCCTACAAACGAATATAATTTAAAATTTACTGTTGATTCAGCAACAATACCAACAAATATACTTCCTAGTGTAAATGCTATTGTTGATCCTAGAGTAAATGGACCAGGCATAGGATTGCCAGCAGCATCAATTGGTCAGCGTTATTTGGTAGTAAATTCACTTGGCGGCGCGACACTAGGCAACGGTGCTGCTGCTTGGCAGAATGCAAATACATCTATTACGCAAGCACAACCAAATGATATCATTCAATATACAGGTAATGCTTGGATAGTTTCATATCGTCCTAACGCAATAAGTAATGCAAGTTATGTTACTAACACGTTTAGTTCACACCAATATGCATGGAATGGCAGCAGTTGGGTAAAAAGTTGGGAAGGTTCATATAGTGGTGGTTTTTGGTCAATAGTAATTTGATTGTGCACAACTTGTGTGTTATTCTACTTGTATGAAAAATAAAAAGACAGTTATAAACCGTGATTTAACAGCAGTAGGCGCACTCTTTATAAGTGTTAGTAGCGAGTGTGCACTTTTTTTATTACGTGATCAAGATACATATAGTAACACTTGGTCACTTGTTGGTGGTAAACTTGAGTCAAACGAAACACTCTATGGTGGGTTGATTAGAGAAATTAAAGAGGAAATAGGTTTTGAACCTACAATCTTAAAAGTTTTGCCTATAGAATATTTTCAATCACCCGATGGACATTTTAATTATCATACATTTGCTGTAATTGTTCCAACTGAATTTATACCAACACTTTCAAAAGAACATAAAGGATTTGCGTGGTGTAAATTAGATAATCCACCAAAACCGCTGCATCCTGGTTTATATCGTAGTTTGCAAAATAAAGTAATAAAAGACAAACTATCTACTATAAAAAATATATTAGAAATCGCCTTCTAGTATTGCACCACGCACACTTATTTCATGAAAGTTTGGTAAATTGTAAAGTTCTTGACTAAAGTCATACGTGTGTAAATTACGTACTCTATAAAACTGCACATTACTGTATGTGTAAACTACATTTGTTAAATGTGCTATGTGTTTTTGAAATCCAAAATCATTAGTTTCATAGCCAAGAGTGCCGTTATAAATGTTGAAATGCGCATCATCGCTGCCATCAAAACCAAATAAAAATACCTTTTTTGCGCCATCAAATGCTGCCAAGTAAGCAGCAGTGCTGCCACTATCCATATACCAAATGTTAGGAATTAAGTTACAATTGCGATATGCTAACCATAAATCATTTGGTAAAAAAACTTTTGTATAATCTATTGGCGCGCTATCTGCAAAGAAAATATTGGTTTTCCATATGTAATAATCAGCAGGCGTGTCACGATAAGCAGCGTTACAGGCATAGGTTGTTTTATAACCTTCTGCAACTCTAATATTATTTTGATTTAATAATAACTGCACATCAGGTTCTAAGCGACTGATACCATTTCCTAATACGATAGCACTACTTACATCACGATCAAATGGAAAATCTCTAGGTTTCACAAGTAATGATTGTAATTGCTCATCTTGCACATATGTAACAGGTTCGCCTGTATAATTTCTACGGTAAATCGGTTTTTGTAATAGCGGCATACAATTATTTATAGTATTGGGATTTCGCTTGGGAAGTCTGCAAGATTATATTTTTCTTGGCTAAGTTGTGTTGAAACATAACGATTGCTTTCTGCATCAAGTTCATAGTTTTCAAGTTCAAAATCTGGATAATTACCACTTGCCTTCCAAGTTGCATATTCTACGAAATGACGATTATGCACATCTTGTGGAATATGCCATCCGTTTTCATTATCTATGAGTGTTCCATGCCAAGTTAATGTATATTTTGTCATTTATTACTCCGATAAAAATATTTATAGGAAAAAATATTACTTTCTACCGATATGTATATTATCTTTAAGATATTTGTAATGCGTTGGTAATGTTTCAATATATGCCAACACTTCATCACGATGTTCTAACCACTTGTTATAAACATCTTCGCGATAATTCAATGGTTCGCCATATTGTCTATCTAAGAAATCACTATGAGTTGAATCAATTGGATTTAACCCCATACCCGCATAGATATAAACTATTCCACCAATACCAGTAGTCTGCATTCTACGTTCACGATGAGTTTGTAGTGCAAGTTCAATATAACCATTGTAAAGTTTTGGTTCCATTTTATTCATTTCGGGACTAAAACTATTGCTTGTTACTGCTTTCCAATATGGTGTATCATCACGCATACTTAAAGCATAATGTTCACTGACAAAATCTTTAAATCCTGTAATCTGTTCTTGAAGTGCATGATTAAACATATCAACATCAAATTTACTAACAACACCATTACGCTGTTTTAATGCGTTTACCATTTTAATAATGGCTTCGTGAGTAAGCATTAAACCTGTTGACTCAAGTGGTTCAATAAATCCATTTGATAAACCAATACCAACAACGTTTCGTTCCCATGCACGAGCATGCACACCATGACGAATTTTAATATGTCTAAGTTCTGCTTGTTCGGCACGTTTTGCTTCTGGATAAACCATACGGTTACTTGCTAAATGTTTACGAAACTGTGCTTCGGCTTCTGCTTCAGTTGCATACTTGCTACTATAAACATAACCAGTTCCAATTCGGTTAAACAGTGGAATATTCCATACCCACCCACATTCAATTGCTGTGCAACTGGTATAATTTTCCATTTCCTTATCTTTATCAATATAAGGAATAATTGTTGCAATAGCACGGTCGTTAAAAAGAGTATCACCAAAACTTTGAAACTCTACGCCCATTGCGTTTTCAAGCAGCATGCTCTTAAAACCTGTGCAATCAATATACAAATCTGCAATTAAATCACCGCTATTTTCGGTTTGAATTGCACTTATATCACCATCATCAGTTTTAGAAAATCCAGTTACGTTATCTTTAATATGTGTCATGCCGCTTGGCAAACATACGTGATCACGCAGATATATTCCGAATGCAGTTGCATCCATATGATATGCAGTATCTAACCAGTGACGAAATCCACGAATTTTTCCATTTTCGTTTTTAGTCATTTTAGTTTTATCAGTCATTAAAATACTATCATGAAAAAATTCAGCAAAGTTGCTTGGATCAATATTTGGATTATTTGCACGAATTAAAAACCAATCCATTAATCCACGAGGTTTTTCACTAACATCAAATATACCAAATGGGTAATGGAACATATGTGGTTTTTTAGTTGGATTTTCACGAAAATCTATAAATTTTATACTTGTTTTGTATGTTGCATTACAGTGAGGCATCCAATCTTCATCTTTTAAACCAATAAAATGAAAATACTGATTTATATGCCCAAGTGTCGATTCACCAACACCAATCGTTGAAATGTTTGGAGATTCTACAAGAGTTAATTTAATATTTGGAAGTTGCTTAGCAATTGCTGCTGCGGTCATCCAACCGCTGCTTCCACCACCTACAATACAAATTGATTTGATATGTCTGCTCATACTGGTATATAGTTAACTGTTAAAACTATTCTTTTATTATAAGTTGTAGGAGTGCTACTGCTGTGGTAATATTTACCATCAAATACAAATAATCTATTTTTCTTTGGAGTGCAACGTTCTGCAATCGTAAAATTAGTAGTTTCTAATGTCTTTCTATGATCGAAACCAATATCCTCTGACCACGTTTGATCATAACACACTGTATCGCCATCTGCATCACAAATATAATAACATGCTGTTACATGTTGATAAAAGAAATCAACATGTGGTTCGTTGATGATAGATGTTGTTTTATCAACTCTGTTTATTAGACCAATTCTCATACGTAATAAGGTATTAATTGCTTTTCCACTTGCTTTTTCTATACTATAAACTATTGGTTTAAAAAATGGATAAAATTCACTAGTAATTCTATTTTCCATGTCATACAAAACATGCGTTAAACCAGGTGTTCCATCTGTATCACCATAAGTTACATCGTCTACATAAGCCCAAGTAAACCCTTTTCTTACAATATCAAGTTCAAGGTCATTTGCATATCCATCTGGTAACAAATTATCTACGATTAAAATATCATCCATTAAAAAACCTTTCGTAATTGTAGTGCGCTATCTATATCTTGCATACCAAAAGTCCTCTCACATTCATGACAGTCCCAACATTGGTTTTTACAACTTGTTAAAATCTTTTCTAAACGATTTCCGTTTTCTGTGCTCCAAATACCAGTATAAGTTTTGTAAGATTTTTCCCAATTATTTTCTGTATGTCTAATATCAATCCAACCAGGTATCCAATCATGGATAGGAGCCAAATTGTTTTCTATAATTTCCTCAAAACTGTCAGCATATACTGTTTCATCTTTGTAACTAACTCGCTGCCCAAATTTTGTTCTGTTATCATAATACCATACTGCACGAATATATTGCGCATCCTCTGGTTTCTGCATAGGTTTAGTTAGTCTACCACTAAATTTAAAAATATCTACTAAATCAGCAAATTTTAAGAACGTATCGCTATTATTACTAATAATATTAATTCCTGATCTTGGCAGTTCAGCAAATTCAACCTTTCCTCGCCAACCATGACATGTTAAATGTGCTGGTCCGCTAAAGTATTCTGTGCTTATAACTTCACCAACGCTATCATGTTCTTTTTTAAAAGGACAATGGTAAATGCAGCCTTCACTTACTAACAAACTTGTAAGTAATTTCTTTTTAGGGTTAAGTGAATTAAGATAATTTTGCGCCTTACGTATTTTTTTAAGTTCTTTAATATTACGATTTAAACTGCGATCAAGTAATATTGTATTATATCCAAGATATGCATAATCTACAAATTGCTGAGCATCACTTACAATTTGATTCACAGTGCTTTTCCAACGCATTTCAGGACAACGTTCTTGTAACCAACCACTTCTCATTATATGTTCGCTACTCATAGTGCAACTACGTAGCCCACGATCATAATAACTTCCAATCCATTCAACGAATTGTTGTGTTATTGTTGGATCAAAAGCAACTTCGTGCGGAACTTCAACTGTATTAAACGTTAAACTTATTTCTACGCCAGTTTCTTCTTGTAACTTAAACAAATAATCAACTTGCTCATCACTTGCTTCAACACCCATAGGGTTTCCACAACGTTTTGATTGACCATTATATTCATAACAAAAATATTTTCCAAAATAAATGTCATGTATATTTTCTAAAAACTTTGGTGAAGCATTTCGCATCAAATTATAAAACATAGATGCATACACACCATGAAACCTATCATAATGACCTATACTAAAGCGACGATTAAAATTCATATTTTACTTATGGCACAATTATTGAGGTGAAGAATTTGACATCATGGCTGCATAGTCTAAGTTCCACTGATGAACCTTTGCTGGATCATCTTTTGGAATTGCGCTTTTTACACCAGTTATATGTTGAAACCACGCACCATCAGTTGAAATACTGCCATTTGCCACTAATTCATGATAAAGCATATCAAGCTGATCACCAGGTGATTTATACGCTATTCCACGAGCAACACGATAAGCATTCTGAGCAAAACCTGGAACAGAAAGTGGATCATATTTTATAACTATGTTATTTTCTGTATCCCAAATATCCATATGTGTTGTTCCATCAGGAACATCTACCCACTGAAAATTTGAATGAACTTCAAATTCTTGACCTGGTTGCACTACTTCACAGATACGACCTGGTTCTTGATTGTGTAATAATGCTTTTAACATTTGTATTCTCCTATTGATATGAATAAACTATAACTACACCGTTTTCGCCGTTGTAACCAGTATTACTGCCTTGTGTTCCATTTGCTAATCCACCAGGCCCACCTGCGCCTGCTGCACCGTTATATGGTTTTCCCATATAACTACTACTTAAATTACTGTGATTTCTAATAAAAATACTACCACTTCCAAAATAACTACCGCCACCTTTTCCACCAGGAAAATGTCCCACGCTATTTGTATGTCCTGTGCCTGCGCCACCCAATATATTTACTGCGCCTCCACTACCAATACCACCATGACCACCGCTATGTTGATAATATGTGTTAGCACCGCCGCCACCTGATGCTGTAAAATAACTACCAAAACTTGTAGTTCCTCCACTGCCTCCACCAGCATAATAGTTTACACCACCACCTCCGCTACCAATAGTAACAGAAACAGATGTTAGAGAAGTTACATCAAGCACTCCCTCACAATAACCGCCAGCAGCACCGCTTTCGCAATAACCTGCGCCACCGCCTCCTCCTCCCACCAACTTTACTACAGCTTTGGTAGCACCTGTTGGCTTAGTCCATGTTCCACTGCTTGTAAAAGTTTGAACATTTAATAATCGGCCTGTGTCTTTTCCTGCACGAAAACTTGTATTTTGTGCTGTTCCATCGCTGTAAATTATACTATTTTCAGTTAATGTTACTGACATTTTTTATCCTACTTATAAGCGTAAACTATACACAAACCACTTGAACCTGTTGTTCCAACAGTTCCATCACCATCACATTCATTACCACATGCTCCACTACCTGGTGCTTGACTTATGTTATGAGAATTATTTTGATGTCTTTTTACGCCACCGCCGCCACCAAAAAAAGTTGCTCCACCATAACCTGTTTGACTATGGCTTCCATGATTCAAATGACCACACCCTGTGCCTCCATATAATTGAATACTGCCTCCGCTACCAATACCTCCAGCACCACCCCCATGTTGAATATTTTGGTTTGCTCCATAACCACCCGTCGCACTCAAATATGAACCAAAACTCGTAGTTCCTCCTGTGCTAGCAACATTATAATAAGTTACGCCACCTCCACCGCCGCCAATTGTTACACTTATAGTTGATCCTGCGGTAACTGAAAATAATCCCTCACCATATCCTCCGCCACCTCCACTTTCACAATAACCAGCACTACCGCCACCTCCGCCAACAAGCTGAACATAAACATTGCTGCAATTTGCTGGAACTGTGTATGTTCCGCTTGATGTAAAAGTTGTTATGTTTATAAGAGCACCTTTATTGGTAGTTTGCGAACTATCACTACTACCATCACCATATGTTATACCCGTGCTTGTAATAGTTATTGCCATTCTAATTCCTTATTTGTATGCATATACAATAACAATTCCACCATATCCACCTCCACCAGTTGAACCACCAGCACCATCTGAATTATGCGGAGTTCCACCTGTGCCTGGTGCTCCAGTTCCTATATGGTCTCCACTGCTGTGACGTCGACTTGCTGCACCACCAAAATAACTTAACCCACCTCGACCAGCGGGTCCACTTCCATGATGGTTTCCGTGTCCTGTTCCACCACCACCATATGCTTGAAATACGCCACCACTGCCAGCACCACCATGGCCTCCAGTATGACTATAACTGCTATTAGAACCATTTCCGCCGCTTGCACTTAAGTAGGAACCAAAACTTGATGAGCCGCCTGCACCGCCCGCAGCATAATAATTTACACCGCCGCCACCACTACCAACAGTTACACTTATAGTTTGACCACCACTAACATCATTTACATATCCCTCTGCATATCCACCAGCACCACCAGCTTCACAATAGCCTGCACTGCCTCCACCACCGCCAACTAACTTTACATATAGTTGATTAGTACCAGTAGGCACTGTATAAGTTCCACTTGAAGTAAAAGAAGTTATACCTATAAGCAATCCATGATCAGCAGCGTAACCACTTGTAGATTGTGAGGTTGCATCACCATACACCATAGCTTGTTCTGCATATGCAATTGCTTGCAGCATTTCACCATAGCTTAAAACACGGTTATAAGCCAATACATATTCTACTTCACATGTGCTAAATTCAGATGATCCTGCCCAACACCCAATGCAAAGACCGTTTGGTCCAGCAGTTCCACTACTATTGCTAACTTCTAAAACACCATCAGTATAGAAAGAATAGTTGGCACCAGCAGTATCAGATGTTCCTACATAAGTTTTGAAAAGTTGATCGCTTGGTCCTATACCAGGTGACGTTATCCAACCCAATGCATAAAAAGCATTTGCAGTGCCGTTCCAGTGTCCCAATAACCAATTATTACTGTAGGCAGTAATAACTCTGCCTCTTGTTGCTCCACTATATCTACTTTTTCCAATTATTGTTGATGTTCCACTGCTTAAATTTAAAGTGTTATAAGCATATTGGTTTGAGCCATTAAATTGTAAAACATTGCCACTTTTTGTTGGACTATTGACAAGCGTTAAGTTGTTACCGTTACCACTTAAATCTGTCCAAGTTGTGCCACTTGAATAAGATTTTGCATCAACATAACAAACTAAACCATTCGTAGGTAATGCTCCACCTAATGCTACAGTCATTTACAGACCCTTCAACTTATCTACTTCCTCTTGCAGATTATTTACTTTAGCACTTAGTTCTTTGATTGCTTCTACAAGCAGTGGAGTAAGTTTTTCATATTGGATAGTAAGATAACGCTCACCAGTACGACTTCCGCCTATACCATCCATGTCAAACGGCGCAATCTTTACGATTTCTGGCAGCACAGCTTCGACATCTTGTGCAATAACACCAACTTGACGACTATAATCTTGATAACCAAAATTTTCTGCAAATTTGTTTTGAGTATAAAACATTCCTCTAAGTTTTTCAGTCTTCATTAATGCTTGGGTAATTGGTTCAAAATTTTCTTTTAATCTTAAATCACTATAAAAAGCAGTTATACTATTTGTGCAAGTAATTTGTCCAGTAGTTGAATTTGGAGTTGTACCTACACCTATACTTGTTGCTTGCAAACTTGCACTTATTGTAGTTGCACTACTCAAACTTGTAGTACCACTAACAGATAGAGTGCTGCTTAGTGTAGTAGCACCGCTTACACCTAAAGTTGAACTAAGTGTAGTTGCACCAGTGACACCAAGTGTAGAGCTTAGTGTAGTTCCACCAGTAACACTTAATGTTCCACTTACACTACTGCCAATAGTTCCACTTCCACTTGTTGATTTTGTCCAACTTCCTAGTGCAGCACTATAGGTATAAACTACACCATTTATTGTTGTTGTTTGACCATCACTTGGACTAGTTGGAAATGACATTAGTATCTACCTACCGCTATTTCAATTTTACGAACGCTGCTATCTGTTATTATGTCCATGCTTTTGCCTATTACACATCCAACTTCATATTTTAAATTATTTAATGCACAAGCAATACCAGTTTCTTCGCTACTTACTAAAACAGTACCTTTATTTACGGGTCCACGAACTAAACAAGGAACACGACCAGTTAGTGCAATAGGCAACCAATTATCTGTTTCAAAATTATCATTCATAAGATAGGCAGGATTTGTTGATACAACACCAGCAATACGTGTATCGTGACTTTGATTTGATATTGTAACATCAAAATCGCCACCAAAAATCATAACTGTGCCTGGTGCATAATAATCATCACTATGATACATTTCTGCCAAGTCAGCATATTTTGCTGTGGTTGATGTTCCACTAAATGTAACAGCATAGATGGCGTTAAAATAACCACCACTTGCACTACCTATATTAATAGAAGCATTTGAGCTTGGAACAAATGTTTGGGTTATATTGGAGATTGCTGCACTTGTTATTGTTGCTGTAGAAGCGGTAAGGTTAGAAAAGTTATTTGTGGTACTACTTAAATCTAGCCAAAATTTATTACTTGCGGCATCTTGCACATATTCGTAAAGAACATCGCTATTACCTTTATACCAGAAATCACCAACACTAGCGCCTGATGGTGCTGTGTTGCTTGTTGTAAAGTTTGCACCAGTTTTAAGTGTGCTTCCATTAGAATAATAATATGCACCACTATAAGTTGCAGTATTAGCAATATGATTTGCAGCATATACGTTAGCAGTTTGCGCAGTTATATTACCACTTGATGTTAATCCTGTTAAGGTACCAATGCTTGTAATATATGGTTGTGCGTTAGTAGCAATAATTCCAATAATTGTGCTACCTGTATTACCTATAGTATTACCATTAACTGTAACTGCAGATAGAGTTCCGTAAGTAATTGTAGTAGTGCTTGGTGTAATGATATTGCCATTTTCATAAATGCGCATGGCTTCAACAAGTGAAGAGCCATTATAAGTGCTAAACACTAACTGTCCAACGTTTGTTGCAGTTGCACTATTTGTTACACTAATACGTGCGCTATTAACAAGACTATTACCACCTGGAATTTTATCAACAAAGTCAATTTTGCTTTGGATACCGCTACCGCTACCGCTACTGCCTTGTATTTCAAGTGCACCAACGCCAGTAACCTGAGAACCAGTATCGCCAAGACGTGCGCCCATAATAGTAAGATATGCACTACTACCAGGTATCAATCCAATATTTTGCACACCCGTAAGTGTAGTAGTTGAACCAATTAAAATATTAGCAGCATAAATGTTACCACCAACGCCTAAACCACCAGCAAGAACTAACGCACCAGTTGAAGTTGATGTGCTTTGAGTTGTACTATTGGATACAAGATTACCACTTGTTAGATTATATTGTAGGTATGTTGCACCAGTAAATGTTCCGCTGTTATTAAACTGCACCATAGTATTGCTACCACCAGGTGTTCCACTTCCGCCACCACCACTACTATATGCTGCACCGTTTGACCAATATACGCCACTTGTAGTAACAAGATTTCCAACTGTCGCAACACTTGGAACAGTAAGTGCACCAGCATCAGTCAAGTTGAAAATATTATTAGTATATGCACTATTAATTACTTGGAATGAACCAGCATTATCTATACGGAAATATTTGTTTGGGTTTGTTGCAGCACTATAGGTGTTTTGTAATTTTAGAAAATCAAGATATCCTGTGCCACCTTGACCATAAACATTACCAACAACTGTAAGTGCACTTGTTTGTGCGGTGCTACCAGTTGCAATATAAATGTTTGCATAATTGTTTAGTGTGGTATTTCCACTTGCAGTTAGCGTAGTAAATGCACCGCTATTTGGTGTATTAGCACCAATTGCACCAGTTAGGTAACCAACTATCTGTCCGCCATTTACTGTAGTTACGTTACCAGCAGTAAGTGCACCTGTATAAGTTGGTAGATATGAAGCAACATTACTATTGCTGTATGTACCTGTGATACTATTTGCAAGTGAAACACCATTTGCCCAGTAGAAATTTGGACTATATGTTGCAGTATTGGCAACAAAATTACCAGCACCAATATTACCAACTACGTTCAGGCTACTATAAGCACTTATATTGCTGCTTGCAGCGAGTGTAGTAAATGAACCGCTATTAGCAGTATTTGCACCAATGGCACCATTAAAGTAACCCACTATTTGACTAGCACTAGTAATAGTTCCTTGTGCAACGATTGTGCTTGTAGCTGTAACAGTTGTAAATGCACCGCTATTTGCTACGTTAGCACCAATTGCACCAGTTAGGTATGCAGTTACTTGACCACCACTATTAGTTGTTAAACTGCTTGGGCTTAATGTTCCAGTATAAGTTGGAAGATATGTAGCAACGTTACTATTGCTGTACAGACCAGTGATAGTGCTTGTAAGTGAAGCACCGTTGCTCCAATAGAACTGACCACCATAAAGCGCAGTGTTGCCGATTACGTTAGCAGCATATACGTTTGCAGTTTGAGCAGTAATATTGCCACTACTGCTAATACTACTTGCGGTAACAGTTGTAAATGCACCGCTATTAGCAGTATTAGCACCAATCGCACCGTTAAAGTAACCAATTATTTGACCAGTACCAGTTATAGTGCCACTTGCAGTGAGGGTAGTGAATGCACCGCTATTTGGTGTATTTGCACCAATAGCACCAGTGTGATAACCATTTAACTGTCCACCACCACTTGTAGTGAAACTTGGACTTGTTAGCGCACCTGTGCTTGTGATATTACCTTGTGCAGCAGTAGTTAAGGTACCAGTAAGTAGCGCACCACTGTTTCCTAATACGCCTGCCTGTATTTGGTTTGCAGCAATGGTACCAGTTGAAGTAAGAGAAGTTAAGGTGCCAACACTTGTAATGTTACCTTGTGCTGCGGTAATTAGTGTGCCTTGTAGCAACGAGCCACTATTACCGATTAATCCTGCCTGCAATTGGTTGGTCGTGGTAGTACCAGTGACATTAAGTGCAGTTAATTGTCCAACACTTGTAATATTACCTTGAGAAGAAGTTGTAAGCGTTCCTGTTATAAGTGCTCCACTATTACCTAAAACGCCTGCTTGTACCTGATTTGCAGCAATAGTACCAGTTGAAGTAAGAGAAGTTAGTACACCAACCGAAGTAATGTTACCTTGTGCCGCAGTAATTAAAGTACCTTGTAATAACGAACCGCTGTTACCAATCAAACCTGCTTGTAACTGATTAGTTGTAGTTGTGCCCGTAACATTAAGACTAGTTAATTGTCCAACACTTGTTATATAAGGTTGTGAATTAGTAGAGAGAGTTCCAACAAGTGCTGTTCCAGTATTACCAATTGTGCCAGCATAAATTGCGCTTGCATTTACTAAATTGCCGCTGATTGCAGTTGCAGTATTACCTATTGTTGTAGCATATAAGTTAACTGCATTAACCGTAGCACCATTTGTTGTGCCTTGTAAGTTAGTTGTTCCACTTACAGTTAATGAACTTAATGTTCCAACACTTGTAATATTAGGTTGGGCAGCAGTTGATAAGGTTCCAGTTAATATAGAACCTGTATTACCTATAGTGCCAGCATATAACGATACGCCACTAAAATTATTTGCATATACTGCACCACTTATACCAGCACCACCTGCTACTTGTAACGCACCACTTGTAGTGCTAGTAGCAATTGTAGTATTTTGAATTAGTGCTGCACCAAGTTTAAGTGTATCATAAACAATATTACTACTTGATAGATTAATTACCCCACCACTTGGCTCTGGTAAGTTAGAAAACAAATACCACTGATTATCTACATGATTGCGAGTAAAACCAGTATGTGCATATTGTGGAACGTTACCACCAACAAAGTGACTATAAAAACCTATTTCATAATTGTATGATCCAGAATTTGCGCTCAAGTATATAAGTGGATCACTTACAACAAGTTGTTGTGATGTTTGAGAAATAATATTTGAAGCATAAATGTTACCACCAACATACAAATCTTGTTGGATTGCTGCGCCGCCTTGCGTAACAATAAGAGCACCTGTGCCAAGACCACTTGTGTTAGTTGCATTAGTAATGCTTGTTGTTGTAAATGTTGCGTTGTTGGGTGTATTTGCACCAATTGCACCAGTAAGATAACCAGTTACTTGACCGCCGCTATTAGTTGTTAAACTACTTGGTGAAAGAGTTCCGCTATAAATTGGTAAGTAAGAAGCAACATTACTATTACTATAAGTTCCTGTGATTGTAGCCGCAATAGCAGCACCATTACTCCAATAATATTGTGCACCATATAATGCCGTATTCGCAATAACATTAGAAGCATACAAATTTGCTGTTTGCGCAGTGATATTACCACTAGTCGTAATATTAGCAGCAGATAAAGCACCATTATATGTTGTCAAATAAGCAGCAGCATTTGTATTGCTATAAGCCGCGTTGACAATAGGTGTCAAAATATTCAAACCATTAGAGTAATAATATACAGGACTATAACTTGCTGTATTTCCTACAAAATTTGCTGCATAAACATTTGCAGTTTGTGCTGTAATATTACCGCTTGTAGTTACATTAGTGAATATAGCACTATTTGGTGTGTTAGCACCAATTGCACCATTAAAGTAACCAACAACCTGACCACCGCTAGTGATAGTTCCCTGTGCTGTTAGTGCACCGCTTGCAGTAACAGTTGTAAATGCACCGCTATTTGCAGTATTAGCACCAATTGCACCTGTTAGATAACCACTTACCTGACCACCACTATTTGTGGTTAGGCTACTTGGTGTTAGTGTCCCAGTATAAGTTGGAAGATATGAGTTGACATTACTATTGCTATATGTACCAGTAATTGTTGATGCGAATGAAACGCCGTTTGCCCAATATGCGCCAGTTGCAGTAATGTTGCCATATACAGCGCCGTTAGCATAAACAAATGTTCCACCAGGACCACTTAAACTTCCGTTATTGTTAAATGTATACTGATATGCGGCAGGTTTAATAGCAATTTGATATGGTGCAACGATTGCCAAGTCAAGTGGATTGTCTTCAAGAATTGACGCTCCACCAACTGTAAATTGAATCTTTGGTGTCGCAAGTTGTGTGATAGCATTAAAGTTATTAGCATAAGCATTTGCATAATAATTGGTGCTATTACCAAGATAATATGATGTGTTAGCAAGAGGTATCAGATTACCAGTTGCGAGATTGCCAATGTTTCCGTTATACGTTGGCAGATAAGAAGCAGCATTTGCGTTGCTATATGCGCTTGCAGTAATAGCATTAAGAATGTTCACCCCGTTTGCATAATAATAAACAGGGCTATAACTTGCGGTATTTGCAACAAAGTTAGCGCCATATACGTTTGCAGTTTGTGCTGTAATATTACCACTTGCTGTGACTGTTGTAAACACACCACTATTTGCAGTGTTGGCACCAATTGCACCTGTCAAATAACCAGTTACTTGTCCACCATTATTAGTTGTTAAACTGCTAGGTGAAAGAGTTCCGCTATAAGTTGGTAGGTAACTATTAACATTACTATTGCTGTATGTTCCTGTAATAGTAGTAGCCAACGGAGCATTATTGTTATACCAAAGATAAGAATTACCATAAACATTATTATTTGAAACTAGATAACCGCTTACGATATAACCAGTGTTTGTTCCTGTGATATTACCACCACTGCCGCTAGTTGTAATAGATGTAAAGTTACCTGTGTTAGCAGTATTTGCACCAATTGCACCTGTTAAATAACCAGTTACTTGTCCGCCGCTATTAGTTGTTAAACTACTAGGTGAAAGTGTTCCACTGTAAGTTGGTAGGTAACTGTTAACGTTGCTATTGCTGTATGTTCCTGTTATAGTGGAAGCAAGAGTAGCACCGTTACTCCAATAAAGTTGTGCTGCATAAACAGCAGTATTGCCAATAATATTTGCAGCATATATGTTAGCAGTCTGTGCAGCAATATTGCCACTTGTTGTTAAATTAGTTAATGTACCAACACTTGTAATGTTAGCCTGAGACGCAGTTGTTAATGAACCTGTAATTAATGCACCACTATTACCAAGAACACCTGCTTGAACTTGATTCGCACTTATTGTTCCAGTAGAATTTAGTGAAGTTAGCGTCCCAACACTAGTAATAAATGGTTGAACATTACTAGCAATAGTTCCATATAATGATGCACCAGTATTGCCTACAACGTTTGCATTAATTGTAGGAGCAGAAATAGTATCTGTAGTTGTTATTACTGTTGTGTTGATAAATGTAGTGTTACCAGATATTGATAAATTACCACCAACATAAAGGTTACCACTTATACCAGCACCACCTTGAACAATAAGTGCACCTGTTGTAGTGCTCGTACTTGTTGCTCCACCATTTGCAATAATTGCATTTATAGTAGACGTGCCACTACTGTTAATATTAGATAATCCAATATTGCCATTATAATTTACAAGGTAAGCAGCAACATTACTATTACTGTACAAACCAGTTATACTATTAGCAAGTGAAATACCGTTTGCCCAATAATAAATTGGACTGTAAATTGCTGAATTGCCTACAATATTAGATGCGTAAATGTTTGAAGTTTGAGCAGTTATATTATTAGATGCACTAAGAGTTGTAAATGCACCTGTGCTTGGAGTAGCGTTTCCGATAGGAGTGTTATTGATAGCACTCATTACTATTGGAAGCGTGTTATTATTCAGATCGGTAACACTTAGACTGCCAAGACCAGTATCAGTAATCTGCAAACTTCCTAAAACAATTGTATTTCCTTTTAGAAATAAGTTTGCAAACCTTAATGTGTTTGAACCGAGAGTGTAAACATTACTAACACTAGGTAAAATATTACCAGTAATAGTGATGTTTCCTCCAACTGTTAAGTTTCCTGTTGTTGATACAGTTGAAAATGCACCGCTATTCGCGCCATTTGCACCGATAGCACCGTTAAAATATCCTGTAAACTGCCCGCCGCTATTAGCAATAAAGTTTGAAGCAGTTATATTAGCCGTAGTAGTATTACCAAAGTTCGTTACACTTTGTAAGTTTTGTGATGCAGTAGCATCAATAAAAGAATATAAGTTGGCAAATGTGATAGCAGTTGTGCCAATTTGAACATTTGGTTCGCCGCCTGGAATATAGTAAAATATATTACCGTTAATAGCACCTTGTTCAACGAAAGTAAGTGCGCCGCTGCTGATTTGACGGTAATCATTAAAATCGCTTGCACGTGTCCAACTACCGTTACTACCTGTTCCCAGAGTGGTAACACGATAAATGCCGTTTAGTGAACTTGGGCTTTGATCTTTTACAAGAACACGATCATTAGTAGAAAGTGTTACGCCGTCAAGTGTATTTGGGGCTGCTGCAAGATTGATATTTGCACCAGTTGTTGCTGCCTTAACGCTGTCTTTAAAATCACTTACTGCACGTGTTAATGCCATTTATATTCTCTAATACAGTATTTAACCAATTAGAGACGACCAACTACGACCTCTATGACACCAATTTTATCACCAATTGATTCAAGAGCCTTGCCGATTACGCTACCAATTTTTGGATTTCTTTCCATGCGTGCAGTCCCATCTCCGTTACTAACTACCATAGCACCTTTCTCTATTGGTCCTGTAACTTTTGTTGGAACACGACCAGTAAGTGCAACAGTAACATATCCTGATTCTAATCCACCATTCATTAGGTAAGCAGGATTTGTTGAAACTACACCAGCCACATATTGACTACCGTTAATATCACTTAGTGTGACTTCATATTCACCACCAAAATCAACAACTGTGCCTGGTTCATAATCAGCATTGCTTGTGTAACGTTCTGCCAAGTCAGCATATTTTGCAGTAGTTGAAGTTCCAAGGAAGTTAACTGCATATACGTTGTTAAAATATTGAGAACTTGTTCCACCAAGATTAATACTTGCATTACTACTTGGAACAATTGCACCACCAACTGTAAGACTACTTAATGTTCCAACACTTGTAATGTTTGTCTGTGATGCAGTTTGTAGTGTTCCTGTTATACTACTAGCAGAATTGCCAATTGTAGTTGCTAATAAACTACTGGCGTTGATTGTGGCACCATTTGTTGTGCCTTGTAAGTTAGTAGTTCCACTTACTGTTAATGATCCAAGAGTGCCTACAGCAGTAATATTAGTTTGCGATGCACTACTACTATTAAGTGTTCCATAAAGTGTAGCACCGCTATTACCAATTGTGCCAGCATTAATAGTTGGTGCCGAAATCGTATCAGTGGTATTAATTATAGTTGTATTAACAAATGTGGTGTTACCACCTACATAAAGTTTACCACCAATATATAAATCTTGTGCAACACCAATACCACCTGCAATTACCAGAGCACCAGTAGTGCTACTTGTGCTATTAGTTAAACTGTTGCTAACTAGATTGCCGCTTGTTTTATTATACTGTAGGTAAGTTGCGCCATTAAAATTTGATCCATCATTAAATTGAACCATAGTATTGGCACCACCAGCAGGTGTGGTAATTGGATTACCATTGCTATAAAGATAATAGTTACTATAATAAGCATTAGCATTTACGTTGCCAATAATACCAATACTAGGTGCAACAATAGCACCAGTTGTAGTATTTGTTGATGTTGTAGCAGTTGTTACAACAAGATTACCACTAGTTCCAATAAATGCAGGCGTAGTTCCATTTACTTTTAAATTTAATTGTGTATTAGTTAAACTACCTATGTGAACAAAAGTGTTATCAGCAACAACATAAGCAGAAATATTGCCTGCATAATTATTGGCATATATTGTGCCATAACCATTACCACCAGCAGGTGCTGTAACTGGAAAACCAGATGAACCAGTAGTTATTATTGAACCACCAAGTGTTATATTACCGCTTGCGGCATCAATTGTGGTTGGTCCTACGGTAAGACCATTGTGTACCGTAAAATTCGTATTAGCCATAGTTCCATATCTCCCTGCTGGCTTTTATATTGGCATATATGTTGGGAATACAGTAGCAGATGCCGTGCTGCTCCATGTATTTGCAGTAACATTTACGTTACCGCCACTTACTGTTGAACTAAATGTAGCAAGCGCATTACCACCTGTATTAACTACACCATAAACTTGACTTGTTGCTGTAGTGCCATTATGTGCAACAATAACTTCTGCGCCACAATAAACATTATTTGTGCCATCTGTTACTTTTATAACATATTTTGCTACACGATAAAAACTTGTTGAGAAACTATCAATAATAGTTGGTGTATTTTGTGTTAGCGCAATATTTGGTGTTAATGCCGAGAAACCACCGTTAATATAATTTCCACCTACGTTTGAAATTAGTGTAGTTTTGTAATTAGTTGTTACTGTAATACCATTACTATTTGCTACTACTGTGTTACCAAGTTGATCGCCAATACTGCCAGCAATTGATGTAGTGACAACTATACGTGCGTCTATGATATCAGTAGATAATGGTGCTTCTGTAAATGTTAGAGTTGTTCCACTTACAGTGTAAGCTGTTGTTGGTATTTGTAGAACACCGTTGATACTTACGATTGTTGATGCAGTAGTAGCACTTTGGCTTAATGTGAAAACAGTAGTAGTTCCATCACCTGTAAATTGCTGTGCTGTGACAGTAGTAAATGAACTGCCCGTGCCTTGCCAACTTGTTCCATTATAAAATTCTAATTGATTACTTTGATTATTGTAGCGAATCATACCAGCAACGCTAGATGAAGGACGCTGCGATGTTGAACCAACTGGAACTAAGATACTATCAGTTGAATTAACCATCAAGGATGCATTTGGCACAATAGCACTAGTGCCTACTTTAATTCCCACTTGTCCAGTTAAACCATTAACTACAAATAAATTGCCATAACCTGAAGTTGTATTACCATTAATAATAACATTAGCAGTATATCCATTATAATTAATCCAAAGGTTACCATTTGGACCAGTATTTTTATAAAGATCGCTACCAATTATGGGATAAATGTTACTGTTATACATAGTCGGAGCAATAACTGCAGAAGATGCTACTATATTTGCTCCACTATAAATGTTACCACCAACACCAACACCACCAGCCACTACTATTGCACCAGTAGTTGTTGAGGTTGAATTACTAGTGCTATTGCTTACTAAATTACCGCTTGTTAAATTGTATTGTAAATAATTTGCGCCACCAAATACACCATTATTGTTAAACTGAACAAATGTATTTGAACCAGCAGCAGTTGGTGCAAATGGAAAACCGTTTGAGTAAAAATAACTGCCACCATAAATTGCGGTATTAGCAATAATATTGCTTGCATATATGTTTGCAGTTTGTGCTGTGATATTCCCACTTGTTGTAAGATTTGCAAGAGTTCCAACACTAGTAATATATGGTTGCGCATTTGTTATAAGTGTGCCGTTTAAACCGCTGTTAGATACAACATATGCAGCATAAACGTTTGCTGTTTGGGCAGTAATATTGCCGCTAGATACAATAGTAGTAAACACACCACTATTAGGTGTGTTAGCACCAATCGCACCATTAAGATATGCATTAACTTGCCCACCACTATTGGTAGTTAAACTACTTGGAGATAACGTGCCAGTGTAAGTTGGAAGATAACTTGCTACGTTACTATTGCTATATGTACCAGTAATAGTTGATGCAAGAGTAGCACCGTTTGTCCAGTAATATTGTGTGCTATATGAGCCTGTATTTGCTACAACATAAGCTGCATATACATTAGCAGTTTGTGCAGTTATATTACCACTTGTAACTACAGTAGTAAATGTAGCAGTATTTGGGCTATTAGCACCAATTGCACCGTTAAGGTAACCAATAATTTGGTTTGCACTTGTAATATTGCCTTGCGCAATTATTGTGCCTGTTGCAGTAACATTAGTAAATGCACCACTATTAGCAATATTAGAACCAATAGCACCAGTAAAGTAACCACTTATTTGACCGCCACTCACAGTTGTTATATTGCCAGCAGATAGGTTGCCGTTATAAACTGGTAAGTAAGCAGCAACATTACTATTGCTATAAGTTCCTGTAATAGTTGATGCAAGAGTAGCACCATTAGTCCAATAATACTGTGCGCTATAGGTTGCAGTATTTGAAATCAAATAAGCAGCATATACGTTAGCAGTCTGTGCCGTGATATTACTACTTGCAATTAATGTGGTAAATACACCACTATTTGCACTATTTGCACCAATTGGACCTGTTAAATATCCAGCAATCTGTCCACCGTTAACAGTAGTTATACTACTAGCAGTAAGTGCACCTGTGTAAGTTGGCAAATAAGAAGCAACATTACTATTGCTATAAGTGCCTGTAATAGTAGATGATAGCGTTGCGCCATTAGTCCAATAATATTGACCACTATATACAGCAGTATTACCTACTAAATTAGCAGCATAGACATTTGATGTTTGAGCAGTGATATTCGTAGTTGCAGTTAAGGTTGTAAATGCACCAGTTGATGCTACACCATTACCAATTGGTGTGCCTTGAATTGCAGCAGCATAAATGTTACCACCAACACCCATACCACCATAAATTACAGCAGCACCAGTTGTGGTTGAAGTTGAAGTGTTGCCACTATATGCAATAATGTTACCAAGTTTTAATGTATCATAAATTATACTTGCGTTTGCAAGATCAACTGTGTTAGTTGGTTCTGTTCGAATGTTACTGAACAGGAACCAAGCATTATCAACATGGTTTCTTACAAAACCAGTATGATTATATCCTTCGACAGCATCATACTTGTGACTATAAAAACCTAACTCATAATTGTAAGTTGAGATGCTACCCACTGATAGATAGAGTAGTGGAGCATTAGCAATAAGTTCGTTATATCCAACAGATGTCAGGTTACCTGTTACTGACAAATTACCTGCAATATAACTATCGCCGCCAGCATAGAAACCACCGCTAATTTGTAGCGCACCTTGACCACTACCATAACTATTTGCAGTTCCATTTACTTTTACAACACTAGTGCCGTCATTTTTGGCAAGATTGATAGTGGTTGCTGCATTACCAATATTAAGTGTAGTAGTAGTTGTATTAAAAATATTTGCTGTTGTTTGATCACTTAAAATAGTTGCATTGCTGTTTAGCGCAAGACCATTTAGTATAAGTGCATTACCAGTAATAGCAATATTTGCACCATATAGTTGTGAACCACTATTGCCAATAAAACCAGCACTTATACTATTTGCTGCGATTGTATTGAATGTAGTAGAACCACTAACGCTAAGTGATGTCAGTGTTCCAACACTAGTAATATAAGGTTGCGTATTTGTAAGAACAAGACCAACATAACCTGTGTTTGCTACAAAATAGTTTGCATATATGTTTGCAGTTTGAGCAGTAATATTGCCACTTGAAGTTACGGTAGTGAACGTAGCACTATTGGCACTATTAGCACCAATTATACCATTAAGATAACCAACTACCTGATTGCCGCTTGTAATACTTCCACTAGTGGTTATACTAGTGAATACACCACTATTTGGTATATTTGCACCAATAGCACCTGTTAAATAACCGCTGAGTTGTCCACCATTGCTTGTTGTTACACTTGTTGCTACAACAGTGTTAGGTGTATTAGCACCTAGTGAACCATTTAAGTAACCAATTATTTGACCTGCACCAGTAATAGTTCCTTGTGATACTATTGTTCCGCTTGTAGTTAGAGAGGTAAAAGCACCACTATTTGGTGTATTTGCACCAATAGCACCTGTTAAATAACCGCTGTGTTGTCCGCCATTTGTAGTTGTAACACTTGTCGCAACGACAGTATTGGGCGCATTAGCACCAAATGCACCGTTAATGTAACCAATTACTTGGTTACCGCTTGTGATACTTCCACTTGTTGTAACAGTAGTGAATGCGCCGCTGTTAGGTGCATTAGCACCAATTGTACCATTAAGATATCCTACAACTTGACCACCATTAGTAATATTCAAATTACCAGCAGAAAGGTTTCCGCTGTAAGTTGGCAAATAAGAAGCAACATTACTGTTACTATATGTTCCTGTAATGGTAGATGCAAGCGAAACGCCATTTGACCAGTAAGCACCAGTTCCAATAAGATTGCCGTATAATGCACCATTTGCATATACAAATGTTCCACCAGGTCCAGTAATTCTTCCATCATTTCCAAATGTGTATTGATATGAACCATTTGGTTTAATACTGACTTGATATGGACCTTGTATCAATAAATCAAGTGAGTTATCTTCAGTTATTGTTGAACCACCAAGTGGAAAATAAACCTTTGGAGTTACAATTTCAGTAGCGGTAACAAAATAATTTGCATAAACGTTAGCCCAATAAAGTGTGCTATTCCCAAGATAATAAGATGTATTAGCAAGTGGAAGCAAATTACCAGTTGAAAGGTTTCCAACACTACCATTATAAGTTGGTAGGTATGAAGCCACGTTACTATTAGAATATGTGCCTGTAATAGTAGAAGCAAGAGTAGCACCATTTGTCCAATAATACTGCGCACCATATGTAGCCGTATTTGCAACTACATAGGCTGCATAAACATTTGCAGTTTGCGCAGTTATATTACCACTAGTAGTTACGGTTGTGAAGACAGCAGTATTGGGTGTATTTGCACCAATTGCGCCAGTCAAATAACCTGTAAGTTGGCCGCCAGATGCAGTAGTTACGCTAGTAAAAACACCGCTATTGGGAGTTGTTGCACCAATAGTAGTATTATTGATTGTGCCACCAGTAATTGCAACATTACTACCAACAAAGTTAGTTACATTACTTGTGCCAATTGTTGCATTATTGACTTTAATACCATATGCTTGTAAATTAGCAAAGCCACTATTATTAATGGTCCCAAAAGTAGTAGCAGCAGTAGATTCTGTAGTATATTGCAGTTGGAATTGTTGGGAATTTTCTTCCCAAATCATAGCAACGTTTGTTTGATTACCACGACCCATAACAAAACCAAGATCATAACTTGGTGAGCCACTTTGGTTTCTATTGATTGCAAATAACGGATCAGCAATAACTAAGTTTGTAGTATCAATTGTTGTTGTTAAGCCATTAACGATAAGATTTCCAACCGTTAAGTTGCCTGTATATGTAAAATTATTTGCTAATAAACCGCCAGTTACGCTATAAGGCTGCAGTTTGTACTGAGCATTTATGTCACTGTTATAAACTTGGTTATTGCGAATACGTGTAATCGCCATAATCTACTCCCACCTATTATTTATAGGTTGGTCTACAAATTCAAAGGTCAGTATTTACCAAAAACAAGCGTAGCATTAATGCCACCAAATGCAAAGTTGTTAGTTAAAGCATAATCTATTTTCATAGATTTTCCACAGTTTGGAATTACATCCATATCACATTCTGGGTCAGCAACTGTAAAGTTAAGTGTAGGCGGTGCATAATTATTTTGTAATGCTTTGATTGTGATAATAGATTCTACTGCACCCGTTGCAGCAATCATATGACCGTGTATCGGTTTAGTAGATGAAATTGGTAAACTATCTGCATATCTGCCAAATACTCGTCGCAACCCTTGCACTTCGTTTTTGTCATTAAGTTTTGTACCTGTTCCATGAGCATTTACATAATCAATATCACCAAGTGACAATCCACTATCTGTAATTGCAGAACTAATTGACTTAATTAAACCTTCGCTATCAGGTTGGACGAGATTGAACGCATCATTTGATGTGCCATATCCCAAAACTCTTGCGTGTGGGGTAACACCTCGTGCAAGAACATCACTTTCTCTTTCTAATATCAGCACGCCACTGCCTTCACCAAGCACAATACCATCACGATCAATAGTAAATGGTCTATTGGCAGTTTGGCTTAGCGCACCCATATATTCCCATGCACGCATTACATGCGGTTGCACAGTTGCTTCAGTTCCACCAACAATTGCACGGTCAATTATATTTGCACGAATAAGTTGTAGTGCCAATCCTATTGCTTGATTACCAGCAGCACAACCTGCACCAATAGGATAGCTTGGTCCATAGATTTTATTTTCAATACAAATATAACTTATAGCAGCATTAGTCATAGCACGAGGCACAGCAAAAATATCATTTGTATGACTGCCACTAATAAGTTTTGCTATAAAACTATAAATTGATTCGGCACCTGGCAAACCATTACCTAATACCACACCTGTGCGTGAATCACTTATTTCTTCTTGCGATAATTTACTTTCTGCAATAGCTTCTCTAGCAGCAAGTGCTGCATATGCTGCAAATAAATCTATTCGTGTTTGTCTGCTAAAATAATCTGTATGCACAAAGTCTGTAATTTTTCCAGCAAAACTTACTTTATTTCCAACATTATAAGGATGTTGAAAACTTTTAACGCCGCTTTTATTTGCTAAAATAGTGTTCCAAAGCGCGCTTACTCCAATACCACATGCAGTAATGCACCCCATTCCACTAACAACTATATCGTTTTGCATGGGAATATTTAATTTTTATTATTTTGATATATTAACTTTTTCTACCCAGAACTCAGCAATAGCAGCATCTACTTCTGGCATTACATCAACTTCTCTAAAAACGCACGCAATCGGTTCGTATGCTTTTTTGACTACGCCATTTATAGTCAAATCTACATTAGAGATATAATATCTACCAATTTTGAAACTGAAGGGCGCATTAGATGGAATACGCCACACTTTATCTCGCACAAGATCATTCATAGAATTATTTTTTAATTCACGTTGTGTAACAGGATGAATACAATAAAAACTAGAATTATCTTCTACTGCTGTAATAGTCCAACTATCAATATCAAATGTATCAAGTGGAGTAACAATAACGCCATAACGAAGTTTTGTAATAAAAGGTGATTCTGGAAACTCTGTTCCAACTTTTTCACCATCTAGATAACCATCAATCGCAAACCATCCACTTTTTAACACATGTCTACAAATATAATTGTCTTTGCTAATACCACGTTGATCAAGTGTTTCATTCAAACTATCGCCAGCATTAGTAAAAGTTACTAACGCAATTTGCATAGGGAAGTTTTCAATATGAACAGTATTAGCAGTTACAACACTCATAGAATATTTACACCTGTTGTGCTACCATCGTTTCCTTCTGGTGGCGAATAAGTTTTAATACTAATGAGATCAGTAATAGGAAAGTTATAAACCTTACCTATTTCTGCTTTTGCAGCATCGACAACAGTTTGATTTTTAAGTGCTTGTTCTTTTAGATATCTCTGATGAGCAATAGATGCGCCTTGTTTTGCAATTTGTGAAAGCGTATCACTTAAATCATGAGGATTGTAATTGTGAATATTGAATGAAAATCTATCGCTTTCATCAACATTCTGATCACTAGCATCAGTTGTAAAACTTACAATCAAACTGTGTGTTTTTTCATCGTATTCATGTATTTTTAGTGTTAAAGTATCCATTTTTTATCCTTAAGAAGTTGGTCCTAATATTGTTCCTACTGTAATAAAATTAGCATTTCCAATATTAGTTATAGCATTACCAGCGGCTGCGCCATGTCCGCTATTATTACTATCACCGCCAGCGTTGCCTGGATCACCGCCATTACCGCCTTGTCCTTGATTGCCGCTTCCGCTGCCACCATTAGTTCTGCTGCCACCATTACCATTACCATCACCGCTGCCGCCGCCACCTGGATCATAGCCTGCGCCGCCACCGCCGCCACTACCTGTATAACTGCCGCCTCCGCCTAAACAACTACCGTAAGTTGAACCACTAGCGGCTCCACCGCCACCACCGCCTCCACCAGCAATTGTGCCATTATTAGTAATATTAACAGCACAATTTAATAAAAGTGCTGGACCACCAGGCGAACCGTTGCTATCATGATCTCCACCACGACCGCCAGCACCAATTATAGTTCCATTATTAATTAGGTTAATTGAATCCCCACTAGAAAATCCACTGATAGTCAGCGCATATGAACCCGTAGAATTACTACCTATATAAACTCCATTATTAATAGTAATATTAACTCTGGAAAAATTAGCTACATAACCTGGCACATTTGATGTATTAATTGTAATATTTTGTTGGTCACTACTATAGGTAATGTTTTTTGTTATTTTGCCAGCAGCTCCACGAAAAGCTCCAAAATCCAAATTAGTATTGCTAAAATTACCTAAAGTAGATGTTATTGTTTGATAATATGCAACACCACGCATAACACCGATGTTTAGTCCCAAACCAAACTCGTTATTAATTGCTACTAAATCTACTGAACCACTGCTAGGAATCGTCATTTTAAGTCCATGTAATCCTTACACCGCCATTTGCACCATTTGAACTGCCTGCACTACCAATAGTGTAAGCAAGGTTACTTGTATAATTTACTAACCCACCATTATATATAACTTTTACATAAGCACCAGAACCACCCGAACCACCTGTTGCGCCTCCAGTACTACTACCAGCACCTCCTACGCCAACGTTAGCATTTGTTGCACTTGGTGTAGAACTAGTTGAACCTGTTGTACCACTATTGCCATTTAAAAACACAAACACAGCTGGATTTGCTATATTTGGTTTTGGACTTGCATTTATTGTTCCACCACTTCCACCACTACCGTTTGACATTTTTAATTCCTTTTTAAGCCGATATCGTACCTACAACATTTGGATTAGGTTGAGATGCTGTTGGATTTGAACCTTGTCCTGTTGCATTATTTTGTGATTCTGACCATACTCCATCTTTGTTTCCTGCGTAAGCATTTAGAGTCTGTGATGTATATGATGTATCGGTATAAGTGTAACTTCCACCATGACCACTAACAGACACATCTAATGGTGGACCAGGCAAATCAACGTGACCTGCGCCACCGCCTTGACCACCGCCAGCAGTTATACCTAACATATTACTATCGCCACCATAACCGCCGCTGCTACCGTTACCGCCACCACCGCCGCCTGCACCCCAAAACTCAATTGTAATTGTGTTGCGATAAAGTGGAACAGTAAATGTTCCGCTGCCAGCAGCACTAGAAAAATATGAACCATTATTAGCAGGATCAGTAGCACGTTTGCCGTAAAAATCACTTACTTTAAGTGTGCTGCTATTAAAAACACCAGTTGTAAGATTGCCATCATAATACCATCTAGCACCATGATAAAGTGTAAGGTCTGTGCCTAATCCAAACTCAGCGTTAATAGTAGCCAAATCTAGTGCACCACTAATAGGTAAAGCATTTCCTGGCACACCTGCTACTGATGGCATGTTTAATTACCTCGCGCTTTAAGAACCTCTACCTCTGCACTAAGTTCTTTAATAGCTTGAATTAGTAGTGGAACAAGTTTATCATATTGAACTGTTAGGTAATTTTCACCACTCTTACTACCAAGTAAAACTGGATCAATATCAAATGGTGCTGGCACAACAACTTGTGGTAGAACTTCCTGAACTTGTTGTGCAATAACACCAACATGCTCACGGTCATCACCGATACCAAGACTTGCTGCTAGTTCATTAGAATTGTATGTGATACCGCTGATAGATTTAATTTTGTCAAGTGCATTAGGTATTTCAGCAATATTTGTTTTTAATCGTTGGTCAGAGTAAAAAGCAGTAATATCGCCAGTTGCTGTAATAGCACCACTAACTGCAAGTGTGCTACCATTATAAGTTAGACCACTTGCACCACCGATGTTTGTGCTACTACTATAAACTGCTACTTGATATTGTGCTGCGCCACTACCCACTGGTGTTGGAATTGTATACCAACTTAAATTACCACTACCATCAGTAGTAAGTGCTTGACCGCTACTACCACCACTAATTTGAACATTACCAATATTACCTAAAATAAGTTTATAACTTGATGTAGGATTGAAAGTAACTGTTCCACCTGTAAAACCTGCCGCACCACTTACTGCAAGTGATGTTAGTGTTCCTAGTGTTGTAATATTAGTTTGGCTTGCTTGGCTAATAGTTCCAGTAAGAGTAGCACCGCTATTACCGATAGTGCCAGCAGTAATAGTTGCTGCGCTAATTTGTCCATTATTTGTGCTGCCATTAGCAACTAAATTAGCAATATAAACATTACCCGTGAAAACGCTGTTTGGTCCGCCAACAATAACATTACCGCCAATACCTACCCCACCAACAACTTGGAAAGCGCCAGTAGTAGTATTGTAGGCTGCTTGAGTTCCACTTACTATACTTGTTTCGTTGCTAGTAGTAACATCTAAATTACCCAAAACAAAAAGATTACCATTAACTTGCACGTCTGCATTTGCTAAAATATCAATTGCATCAGCAACACCACCGCTGCTATTGCGTGTGCGCAATCTAATAATACCATTATTCACAGTATTTTCAACACGCATTTCATTACTATAAATGTTAAACGAACCTTGTCCACTTGTGCCAAGAGAAATACCGCTGTTGTTTGTAACACTTAGAATACCAATAGTGCCTGTGTTTTGGTCATTACGCATAAATGAACTGCCGCTAACACCATTTAGTGCAGCACTATCACTTGACTGACCCCAGAATTTGTTATTGCTAACAAATGCAGTTGAGGCAATATTAAAACCAGGATTAATTGTGCTAAAACCAGAAATAGTGCTGCTAGGTGTAAATGCAGCATCTTTACTAAGAATAGCATAACGTGTATTACTAATTTTCATACTAATTACGGCATGACTTACGCTGCCTGTATCAGTAATATTTTCACTAACAACTTGACCTGCACCACCAAGCGGTCCTACAATAACCCACCCAGTTCCACTATAAACATCTAATTGTTGATTTGCTGTATCAAACCATAAATCTCCAACCACAGCACCACTTGGTGGTGTTGCGCTAGCAGTAGCACTTGCAATATTTTTGAAAATTGCACCATTATAAACTTGTAGAGCACCTTTAGTTGAATTATACCAAATTTGACCCACAATAGGATTTGCTGGTGAATTGCCGTTAGCAAAATTTTCCAACATGTTTAGAAAGTTTTGATCAAGATATTGACCATAATTTGCTGTATTTTTACCAACAAGTGTAATACTTGTGCTGTTATCTACAGTTCCATCAGCAATAACGATGGAATTTGCACCATTTGCATGTGTAATGGTATATGACATAAATTGGACTCCGTTAGGAATATTTATGCAATATAATGATTGTTATTGCTGCTGATCATTTTCAGACGTGCTACCGACAATTCTTAGCGGCACATCACTCTGTGTTATAGCAACCATAGCACGTATTGAGTTTTCGCTAGCCTTTACCATTTCATTTCTGAAACTTTCAGTTGCTGCACCAACCTGACGAGTTTGATTAGCATTTTCAATTAGCAAATGTGGTAGCCAAGCAATTGAACATCCCCACTCATCTACATCTTTTCCAGTATTTGGATTTTTACCTCGAACTTGTATAAACCAACTACACTGTAATTGAATACAGTCTTTCTTTAGTAATGGACAAAATGTTCCTGGTTTAAGTTCCATACACTTAATTAGCCTGAGCCAATATAAAATCCAAATAATTTACATTCAGATTTATATTAGTTCCAGTAAATGAGTGAGTATGCGAACCATTACCGCCGCTTACTGTTCCACTTGCAGTAATACCAGTTGTTCCACTTAAACTATAACGACCATAACTGTGATTAGGATCACTTGAACTGTAACTGCTAGCATCAGCATACAGACCCCAATCTTGTGTATTGCCACCATGACCAGAAAAATTGCCGTCATCAAAAGAAGCACCACTTATCCAGTGAGTATGACCAGGATCAGTTACACTAACACTAACAGAGGCAGGTGGTATTTGTGATGTTGTTAGTGTAGTTGCGCCAACAGTTCCGCTGACAGACTGTGAAGTAAATGCCGTGCTAAATGCTACACTACCGCCACTTCCTGCTGAACCACTAACAATACGCATAGCATAGTCATTATAAGTTGTTACTTTTGTAAATCCTGTTGGTGCTGATGACTGTTGAAAAGTCATAATAGTGCCAGCAGGAATTAACTGACCACTATTACCACCTACTGTTAGTTTTCCATTTGCTGTTCCAATTAGTACACCACCCATGTCAATAGTGCTATTTGCTAGATAAAGTGTTCTAAAACGATTAGTAGATGATCCTAAATCATATGTAACATTTGAGGATGGAATAATGTTACCACTGACATTAGTATTAGCACCAACAGTTAAATTACCTGATGTGCTAACAGTAGTAAATGCACCACTGTTTGCACCATTTGCACCTATTGCACCAGTAATATAACCAATATGTTGTCCACCAGTAAGCGTTATAAAATTATTAGCATAAATGTTTGCTGTTGTGCTTATATTATTTGAACTGTAAATTGGCGTATAAATATTTGCGTTTGCAGTATCCCAAGTAAATTTTAATTGGCTATTATCTACAAATTGTAGAGTATCAACACCGTTAACATTTACAATAGAAAGTGCAGCATTTCCGCCCAATAGCGCAGTAGTTTGTTTTGATACTGTAGTTCCACGCGCTTCAATAACGTCTGTGCTTACTGGTGCTTCAACAAATACAAGTGAATTACCATTTATTGTATATGACAAACTGGGAATCTGAATAACACCGTTAACACTCACTAAGGTACCAGTAGTCGTGCTATTTTGACTTAAAGTAAAAGCAGTTGTGCTGCCATCACCACTAAAAATATCACTTACAACTAGGTGAGTTCCTTCAATACCAACAGCCTCCCATGTAGCACCAGTAAATATTTCAAGATAACTATAATCGGTATTCCAACGCAACATACCAACACGATTTATAATTGGATACTGTAATGAAGTTCCTACTGGAACTTGGAAAGCACTATTTGTATTAACACTCACATAACCATTTGAGCCTGGCGTAATTGTAATATTTGCATTCGCTGTGCTTGCACTTATATTACTTGTAATAACATTTCCATTAATATAGTTTGCGTTGACCCAATTTGCACCAATATTTCCACTATAAATTGGCAAATATGCTGCAACATTAGCATTACTATAACTAGTAATACCAGTTAATTGACTACCATCACCATAAAATCTATAAGCAGTAACATTTCCAACTGTTGATAAATTACCAGTTGTAATGTTTCCATTAACAGTTAAATTATTACTGATAATTAAATTAGCATTTGCTTGTATATTAGCACCAAAGGTAATTGTATTACTAAAAGTAATAGGCGATGCAAAATTTGTTATTCCGCTTTGACCTGTATAACGAGCACCAACAACATATACTACGTTACCAGTTGAGCCATTCCATGTAACAGAAGTTGGAACGTTTGTATCAGCAAAATTTAAAAGACCTGATTGGTAGTCAAAATACCAACTATCATTATTACCACTACCTGCTTGTGGCAAAGAAACGCCATATGTTTGCGGTGCGCTATTACCACTTGGAGCAGCATAAACTTGCAATTGATAACCAGCACCATATTGTGTTGGAATCCAATTTGTTAAATTAGTTGCCCATGTTTGGTTTGTAGTGCTTTCTGCAAGATTTACACTTTGAACAGTTGTTGATAAACTATCACGATAAACAGTAACTACTGCATTGTTGGCACTTGGTAGTGTGGTAACACTAGGAATTAAATAATCTTGCTGCCAAATAGTAGAGCCAGGACTAAGCAGTGGACTTGCATTACTTTCATTACTTGGACTTTTGGCTGTGCTAACATCGGTCTTGGCAACGCCATAACCAACTTTTTTCAGCAAATAATCAACAATTTGTGTTTGTGAAATAGCCATTAGTTAGTTGCCACCTGTATGCTCAACGCAGTCAAACTTTGACCGCTGGTAAGTTTTACACGAACATAAACTTCGTTTCCTAAATTGCCAGCACTACTAGTATTGACTGTTCCAAATGTGCAAGTATAACTGCCATTTGATACAAAACTATTTAAGACAGCATTACCACCAACTGCGCAACCATTACTGCCATTACCACCAGGTCCAGCACCAGGTATACCACTACCAGCATAAGCACTACTCATACTATACCAACCATTTAGAGTGCTGTAAGTTGGAGATATGCCAGGAAGCGCGACCCAAAGACCAGCAATAGTGCCACTATACTGAATATTAAACTTAGCAAGTGCGCTTTTAGCAAACTTAAATGTAAAATACTGTGCGCTGCCTTGACCACTCAAATTAGGACCAACTGGTTGATAACCGCTGCTATAATTTGTTTGATCAAACTTTAATACAGCAGCAACAACCGTAGCATCAGTTGTATAAAATGGTCCAGTTTGGCTGTTAAATGCACTTTCACTACCAGTAAATGATGGCGTATCACTTGCGCTTCCACTATCAGGATTTACAATACGGAATGTGCTTGGCGCACCACTAAGTGCATTTGTTAAACTTGTTTCTTCAATCTGTGTTGACGTTCCAGTTTTATAAAGAACAGTAACGCCTGTTGAAAATGTTTGAGCGGCACTACTATAACTGTTATACGCAGTTAAACTTGGACTACCGCTGCTGCTGCCAAAACCAGAGATTCCACTTGCAGTTGTTGTAAAATATGCGCTTCCACTGCTTACATAAGCATTACGTGTAAGTGGTGTTGTAACACCTGCTTGCGTATATGTAACGCTACTTGGTGTAGAAATAGCACCACCAGCACTACCAACAATAAATGTGTCGCTGCTATAATATGTATCGCCACTAAGTTTTGCTATATTTGCTGCTAAACGCCATACACTACTACTATTAAGATGCGGAACTGTAGAACTAAATGTAGCACTATTTGTAGTTAATGCTATATTTGAATTACTCCAAACAGGCGCACCAGGATTGTTATTATCATAATACCAACTAACAGCACTTGTGTTTGCGCCTGCACTATCAGTCAAATAAACTTGATTCCAACCAGCCGCAGCATTAGCACCACTGCCTTGCGCACTAAAACTACTCCAGAATCCACCACTACCACCACTTAGCACACTATAATCTTGGTTAGATGTAATAATTAGTTGGCCATAAGTTCCGTTGTTATTGTTGCCTGGCGACATAACATGATAACCTGTAGCAACACCGTTTACTATAACTTGCACGTTACCACTATCACCTGGTCCTTGACGTGTAAAAGTATTGGTAGTCATAGTATTAGTTCTAATACCATTTGTAATGCTTGTTCCAGCAGTTACACTTAAGTTACCCCAACCGCTGTTATCAGTTTGTGTAAAGTTTGTCATACGACCAATTGTAGACAACCCACTTAAACTTAGAGCACCGCTATTTGGAAAATTGCCTGGCGCTGGCGGCACAAGTTTACCTAAAACTTGGTTTAATCTTGCAATACCATCGGTAACATATGTAGTTGTTGTTAATGAAACTGCGTTAGAAACTAACTGTCCAGTTGTATTAGAACCTAAAACTATTAAATTACCAAATAAATCAGATGAAATGGCATTATCAACATATGATTTTGTAGCAGCATCTGCGCTATAAATTGGTGTTGCTAAATTACCAATACGTTGGTTACTAGCATCAATATTTCCAGCATAACTATATAAAAATAAATTACCAGTTGTTGCAGCAATAGTATTGCCACTTATGAATATATTTCCAAGTGTTACAGTGCCGTTGACACTTAATGAATTTCCAGGTAAATTATTATTAATACCAACACGACGATTGTTTGTATCAAAATACATTAAATTGCCATCAACAATCAAATCTACGTTATAACGTAGAAGATTGCTCTGCAACATAGAACCTGAAACTTTACCTAGAATCGCCATTTAATAAACCTATCTAATATTTATGGTATATTAACTTTGGCTATTAGTTAGCATCTGTGCTATTAAATTTATGAAATACTACTACAGTATGAGTTGCTGGTGGTGGATTTGCAAAAGTAATTGTTGAACCACTAAGTGTAAAAGCATCATTAGGATTTTGTGCTACGTTACCAACAAAAACAAGAATTGAATTAGGGCTTGGTGGAATATAAGAAAGAGTAAATGAAGAAGTAACACCGTCACCAGTAAATGTATCTTTTTGAATAGTTACATTTCCTAAAATAGCAATACTTTGCCAAGCATTATAGTATATTTCAAAGCGTTGTGTGTCACTATTATAACGAATTTGACCATTAACTGGATTTTGCGGACGATCAGCAGTAGTTCCACTTGGTAGGACTACGGCTGCGCTACCACCAATACCAGGATTTTTAAGTGAGCGTGCCATTAGAGAGTAATATATCCTACTGTTGTTGTAATACCGCTTGCATTTGCGTTTGCATAAAGTGCATCACCATTACTTAAAATAAACTTTTCTGTATTGACAACTAATGTATCACTAGTTGTGATTGCATAGTTACTATAAATTTGATTATAAGTTTGTGCACCAACACTGCTTTGGCTGCTTGGCACAACATAAAGATTAACTGTCTTAGGTGAACCACTAACGTTGCAAAAATAAAGAAGTGTAACAACCGTATTGTTTGTGCTTGTGTAAATTGCCTGAGCACCTGTTGTTAAATTTGCATTTATAACTGACATAATTTATCCTTAGTATCCAAAAATTAGAGCAAGAACTGTTGCTTTTGTTTTAGTTATCAGTTCGTCACCTGTTCCACTATTTACTACGTATAGTCCAGTTCCGCCGCCACCAACCGTGTTAGCAAACAATTGCGTAGTGCTTGCAACATTACTAGGTGCAGTTGCTTGATAACTTAGTTTCAATACACTATTAACATAAACTTTACCATTTGGCGCAACTAGTGTTAAATCTTGGCTTACACCTGTTGCAGTAACGTTGCCGTTGCCTATATTAGTTCCATAAACACTCAAATTACCATTATTAAAAGTAAAATTAAAGTTACCAGTTAATGCACCGTTAATATTATACTGAACTTGCGCATTAGCACCACCAGCACTAGATGGTGTGCCTGATAAAGTATAATAATTAATTAGATCATAGCCACTTGATGCATTTGCGCCCTGAACTTTTGTAACAGCACCATTTGCTGTTCCACGAAAACTTAGTGTTGGTTCATTCCATACCCAATAAGCATTGCCAACGACACTACCATTAGCAAAACCGTTGCTAGTACCACGATTAATAATAACGCCACTATTGCCAGCAGTTACACCAGGTCCAACATCACCTGTATTAAGATACACGTATGCGTTACCAATTTGTGTTACTGTGCTGTTTAGGTATTCAGTATTACCAACGATATTTAAGTTGCCATGAATAGTTACAACGTTACTATAAATGTCCCAGGGAGCATAAAGACCGTTTGCACCAACTACTCTTTTAACAGTTGCCATTTAATAAAATCCTACGATAATATTTATACGAAGGGCATTTTATAAAAAAATAGCAGCCCGTAGGCTGCTATTATATTGGTTATTTGGATAGATTTTAGTTACCTTGCAACTGAACAGTTGTTGCAGTTGGGGTATTAAATGTCCATAGATATTTGTTATTACTAAAGTCTGTTGCAGTCTTATTAGTTAAACGTGCTGCATATACTGTAGTATTAATAGTTGCACTTGCTACGTTTGCAACAGTTTGGGAACTGATAGCAACGTTAACATTTGAACCGTTTGTGCCATATGCGGCAATACTTGTAACAGTTGCATTACCAACAATACCAAGAGCGAGGTTAGCAAAACTGCTGCCAATAGTTGGCTTTGATACACCAACAACGTTAGCATTAGCAAAAATTACGCTAATAAATGTTGTAGCACCACTTGCACCAAGATTACCTACGTTTGCAGTAAATGCATTAAGATAAATTGGAAGACTTGCTTGACCTGTTGTTAAATTTTGACCAGGTACGTTTGTTAATGTTGCAACACCAACAAGATTTACGATTCCAGTTGATACATCAGTTGCACTTGCGTTGATAACATTAAAAATATCACCTTGACTATAACTTATGTAACTACTTGTGAATTTTGAATAATTTGTATTGCCAGCAGTAATAATTGCATATGCATTACCGCCAGTCATAGCATTTGGGTATACGTTTGTGCTATCAACAACTTGAAACTTACCACGACCCTTGCTGCGAATGATTGATCCAGCAGCACCTTTTGTGCCACCTTGCAGATAAACGTTAGGGCTTACAACTGTAGGTGTTAGGGTATTGAACAAACCACCTGTTCCGCCTACTACGTTTGTTGCATCAAAATATTCGTTAACTGTATTTGTTTTTTCAATCTTAAACTTTGCCATTTTATTCTCCTTGTGCGACGTTCTAGGTCACGGCTGGCTAGACCGTAGTCTTAAACGACAAGAGTATTTATGTTAAGCAGGAGTAGAACCACTATATCTTGTGTTATAATAGTTATAATTTGATAAATGTTCTGCTGCACTCAGTGCACGAGTATAAACGTGTGCTACTGCTATGCTTCCTGCAAAGTTATAACCACTAGCAAATGCTCCAATTTGCGGAGTGCTTGCTACTTTCCCAACTGTTGAACCACTAGAAGTAGTAACTGGACTGCCATTTACATAGAATTGCCAACCTGTCCCTGTAATAAATGTCATACTTAAATAATACCAAACATTAAAGGCTTCACTACCACTAGTTTGGACAGTTGATGCAACACCATCACCATTATTATTTCCGCCATAAAGTACATTACTACCGTTAAAATACCATGCTTCGTTGCCAGTACTGCTTATAAGATTGCCTGTTCCAAAACTTGATCCATTGCCACGAATAACAATACCTTTACTATAATTTGCAACTGCACCAAATATTGTGCCGCCCGTTGCAGTGGCAAAAACACTGCCAGCAGTAAAATAGGCAGTTGTAGTTCCTAAGTTAGTAACGGTTGGTGTTGCAGAAAATGTAAAATTATTATTGTTACCACTATTATCAAGCCAAGTAGTTCCGCTTGTATAGTTTTGCATATCAACATTAAACAACAATCCGTTAGTAATTAAACTTAAAGGCGGTGATATTGACCATCCACTTCCGATAGAATAACCGCTGCCTATAACAAACGCTACCATTAAGTTAAACCAAATCTTGTTTTATTAGCATTATAGTTTGTTGCTATTTGCGTTGGCGTTAACGCACCATTATAGATACGAACTATACCTAAACTTCCGCCCCAATATTCAGCATTATCCCAACGGCGCATGAGTCGCACACCACTGCCTCCACTGGATGGTGTGCCTGTGTAAGATGTTGAGTATGTGAGTGTACCATTCACATACAATTTGACTGTGGCACCATCATATGTGTCCACCAATTGATACCAGTTGCTAGCAGTGGGTGCATAGCCACTAGTGGCGTGAAACTGGCCATTGAAGAATCCAGCCTGCACACCCGTGGTGGTGCCGCTGCCTAGGAAGTAATTGATGCTGCCGCCTGTAAAAACTTCTGTAATTATGCAAGGCGAACTTCCTGTGTTGGTACCTGTGTAATAATGCCAGACTTCCACAGTGAATGTTGTCAAGGTGCCAAAACTTGGATTGGGGCTTTGTGCGTACTGACTGCTGGCAGTGGCAAATTGCAACACACCGCCATTGGCACTACTATAAGTTGGTGAGCCATAAAGAGTAAATGCTAAATTACTTACGCTATCTGTCCAAGTTGTTGGATTTGCTGAAAGGGTAGCGGCATCAAGGTTCATAACAAGCCCAGCAGTAACAGGATTTCCACCACTATAACTCTGTAATCCCCAACCGTTTCCTACTGTCCATCCACCTTCAATGTTAAAATTTGGCATTGTAAATCCTTATGTTGGGATAGAACCATTATATCTAGTTAGCCAATAACTTGCGTTTTGATAATGTTCTAATTGTGATAATGCTCTTGTATAACAATGTGCTGCTGCAATATCGCCATAAAATGCTGGCGATGTTTGTGTAGCAGCAATTACAGGAGTAGTAGGATTTTGTCCAACATTTAGTGTAGCACTTGCACCAACTAGCGCACCATTTACGTATATTTTCCATCCAAGTCCTGTATCGAATGTTACACTCACATAATACCACGTATTAAGTGCTTCTGTGCCAACATTTTGAGCAACGTCTGTATAACCAGAAGAGGTATGGTTGCCAGCACAGAAAACATTTTGACCGTTGTTAAACCAAGTTGTGTCTCGTGCTT
>Ga0208379_1000037_pt1 | contig 62926 bp, 81 predicted proteins | sample CryBogCBE02Aug07_FD_184559 | JGI IMG/M metagenome (GOLD analysis project Ga0208379, IMG submission 184559) | Freshwater microbial communities from Crystal Bog, Wisconsin, USA - CBE02Aug07 (SPAdes) | ecosystem: Environmental > Aquatic > Freshwater > Lake | place: Crystal Bog, Wisconsin, USA... | reverse complement strand
AGATAGGATTCGAACCTACATCAAGGTGCAACCGTTACATTGGATCCATGTAGACAGGATTGGCCACCACTAGCCCATTACGCACTTACTGCCGCATTATTTGGTGGGTAAGGTAGGATTCGCACCTACTCAGTCGGAACGTTTGATTTACAGTCAAATCCGGCTCTCTCACTCCGGCGCTTACCCAAATAATTTATATACTAAAGCATACTACACTAGGTATGCTTTAGTATATAAATTCCGGATTTTACTCCCTGCGTTTTCGCCACAGGTTTGATCCCCGGTTCCGCCCGTTTACAGCATGTTTATAGTGCGCTGCAGGGTCCTCGTTACCCTATTTTCACACTGCTAAAAACAAAAACCCCAGGGTTCTTAATCCTAGGGTCCTTTAAGTGGTTTTAGATGTTTTGTTGTTACTCTAACATCTCACTTCCGGACCCCGGACTCCCTTCTTGGCCGCGATCATATGAATAATTCATAATCGACGACCAAGCGGGTATGAACCCTGCTTTAAAGGTCTTACTATTATGAGTTCTAAATGTCGCTGCAATTATCATTATTATTCCTTGTTTATTAAGTCTATGCATTACAACATAGATATTTAATATACGTTTATTTATCCCTGCTGTCAATAGTTAATTAACAAACTTTCCAAATCATTTAAACTAAATTCCGGAAAAAATTTGTTGTCTTGCGGAAATTGATTCAATAATATTTGTTTAAAATTCGGAACTAACGATACCGCATGATCCATAAAATTTTCTAAATGATAATATTTGCCTGCTTTAAACAAACCATATGCAATTCTGATTTGTATAGGATCGTTTAACATTTGATCTGTCATATTATTGATATAAAATTCCATATGAACATCATTTAAATAAAATGGTAGACATAATGTACCGTGAAACCCGAATGTGTCGAATTTTCCTCCAGGTAATTCTGCAGAAAACTTTTTTGCCAAATCACTTGTAGCAAATTGTATTCCTTGCTGTTCTAACGTTTTTCTATAATAACGACAAATAGTTGCATCTTCAATATCTTTGTCTTTACCAAATTCTTCTAATCCAAATGGTAATGTTTGGCAGGCTTCTAATAATTTTCGACTTCTAATACTAAATCCACCGTTACCAACATTTAATCCTTCGGGTGCCCATGGCCAAACTGCACCGATATAATCATATTTCAAATAGTCATTATCCCAAAATGTAGCATCAGTTGGCATTCCATCGTATTGGACCATCATAAAATGATCTGTTTCGATATAGTCGATTAGATTATGAAATACTATCTCGCTATAATCTCTAATAGAGAGAGGATCTGTATCTATATGAACAGATCCGGGATATAAGTCTTGATCACTAATAACTAATACATTCTTTGAATTAGTTACTTGCACTGCTTGTTCAATTGCTTTGCTAGTTAAAGCATGTTTTACTGTAGTTACAGCTACGATAGTTAAATTATTCATATTTTATTATAACAGTGTTAATGTTCCTTGGTCAAGCATTTTAGATTGATTTTTATTAGAATAAGAATTTAAAATTGATAAATTTTTAAAAATAATATCTTTCGGGTTTAAAAATGGTCCGTGATAAAAATAAGTAGCCCACTGTGAAAACATGTGTTCAACGCCGCCTTTTAACCAAATTTTATCTTTTGGAAATATTTTTGTAGCAAAACATGCTAAACTACTTGCACACAATATACACATTTCTGCTTTTGTAATAATGTTAAATGTTTCTTTTAAATTAGTTTGATTGGTTAAATCTATTAATTTTGTATGTAACGGAGCGGTCTTAGTACTTCGATTTACAACTACACCTATAATATTATTTTGGTCAAGAAATTTAAAAATATGATTCCAATCATTATCATCGAATTCTCTACCATTAATTTCAGCATCGCTCCAAGGATGTATTACTACATAACGGTGTGGTAAATTAAATCTACCAATATCAGGCCAAGCGCTACGAGTAGTAATTCTGCTGCTCTGCCATCTATGACCTTTGAATATTCTTTCTAAAGTAGGGTCAAGCCCGCAATCAGTTATATCTGCCATTTCTTGATCGGTGAGATTTAACCCGCACATACGATTTAAATCTTCTTTACGATGTATATTAATAAAACGATCACCGGGTTGCCATGGTTTAGTTGGTCGTTCATCACAAAAATTATCATACATAATTGTTTCTTTTTCTAAATTAGGAAAAATATCTTTTAAATTTACAGCAGAGCGTATTTCTTCTCTATTACGTGTTGCCCATAATACTTCAGTGACGGAATCTTTTTCAAATTCTGTCATGAAACTTTCAGCTCCAATAAAATCGCCTAACCCACCTGTAAAAAGAGCTTTCATTTTTAATTCCTTTTTATTGTTTAAAATTTAATATAAATTGATGCAATGCATATGCATCAGCATGTAGCCAACGTTGTGTATTACGCCAAAGCCAATGGTCTTTTTCTCTATTACAAAATCTATCTTTTCTTTCCCATAGTTCATCTTTAATATCTACTAACAACGGAGTTTTAACATCTGTAACTATATGATATCTTCCTAACATTTTTGCAATTTCTCTATACCAGGTATCCACATACCAATGATGAAATTGAGGAGGGAGAAAATAACCTAGCGTTTTAACCCAATTTTTATGTATACAAAAATGAGGACAATGATCTGCAGTTAAAAATCCTTCTTCCCATTCTAATCCGTCGACAGAAGGATATACGAACGCAATCTTGTCCGGATAATTATCAAAATGTTTTATAATCTTCGGAACCCAATTTTCTGTTTCAAACCATCCATCATGTCCGATTAAAAACAGGTAATCATACTTAGCCTTTTCTGCCATTATGTTCCAACTATATATAGGGCTACGGTCTGGTCCTATTGAAATATATTTTGAATCGATTAGATCAAGATATTGTTGTAATTTCGGGTCGTCGTCGTTTAAGTATAATTGTATTTCGATCGGAGCTCCGGCCAATGCTATAGCCGACTTTATCATTTTAGAGGCTAATTCGGGTTGACCTCTACTAGGACATAATAAACTTATCATAATTTTTCTTTTATAATTTGTACATAATCGCTACAAATGCCATAACAATTTGTATTAAGGTTTTTAAATTCCGGATCATACCATTCAGGTAATACATTTATGCTAACAGAAGTTAGCTCTTTACCAGGGAATGTCCAGATAAAATTATTACTGGTAAGCACGAAATCATCATTCTGATGCCAAAAATATTTGTAAAATGTAGTAGAAGTTAACCAACGCAATGTTGCTAGATTCTTAGCATGTATCCAAAAGTTTAAACTATTACTTTTTAAAAATTCTTCTTTAATTAAGTATTGTGGATTGTCATGTCCTAACCATAATTCTGAATTAATCACCCATAAGTCGATTTCACAATCAAATCCTTGCTCGATTGTTTTTAAAATTTGTTCGGGTCGATTCTCGATTTTTTTATCAGGACCTTGAGTAAGCCCTCTATGCGCTATTAATTTCATAGGTTAATTTATTTTTAATATTTTTATAATCCGCTTATATCGACATGAGTTAACATAAACACATTTTTCATATTTTCAATAGGATACATAATCCACATAGGATTATATGAATGAAATAATTGAGCAAATTTTTCAGGGTGCATAAACCTTTGTTTTTCTATAAAAGACCCGCCCTCAAAGCTTACATCTAATATAGATAGTTTAGCATATTTTTTTAAAAATAGATAATAATAATAGATAGCATAATCACCATTTCTAAAAATCATAAAATCTTCACCTTGATCTTTTTGATTAAATCCAAGATAATCGCACATTTCTAAAAACCAAGGTTTGTAATAAACTATTATATCATGCCAATGTACATTATTTCCTGAAGTATAATCTTTTAAAAATTGATAATCTTCAAATTTAAAATATTTCAAAGCATATGTATAAAATTCTTCTCTATTTCCGCTGTTAGCATGTACTAATCCATTGTTTATTTTATTTTGGAATAACTCATCGTAATTTTTATTACAGATAAATCTACTATCGACATCAATTACGCCAACTTTATCAAAATCAGTTTGAGAAAAAATTTGTATTAATCCATACCATTTTTTATGTGTAACTATGCAGTGCTTATTCCATGTGTGTCCATCGTAAATAATGGACCTATATTTTAATCCTTCTGCCAAATCTGCAAATTTTTTACGTTCTTCTTCTGAAGAAAAAACAAGGTAAATATGATCATCGTCGAAATGCTCGTTATAAGATTTAATCCAATCTAGTCCGTAATTAAACTTTGCTTCGTGTATTGGTGCTAAAAAACAAGATTTATTCATAATGTTCCTTTGTAATTTTCTAAGAAATAATTAAGATCTTCCGGAGTACCAATACCCCACATTTTTTCTATTTCTTTAATTCGTATTTTTTTATTATCTTTTATTGCTTCATTGAAAACAGGGCAAACATAAAATTCATTATTAACTCTTATATTATTATTAATCATCTGTTCAGCATATTTGACATAATCTTCCCCGTGTTTCCAGAAATAAACCCCTACGGTCGCATGTTCGCTAATAGGCTTTTTTTCTGCTACTTCTAGTACAAATCCATCATTACCGGTACGAGCATAAGACCATTTCGGATGATGAGACTTAAATGTTAAGATTCCGCCATCTATTTCATCCGCACTAAATGCATATAAACATTCGTTACTATTCCATTCGATATATTGATCGCTATTAGAAATTATTAATGGATCATTATTATTAATTAATTTTTTTGCTAACAATGTGGTACAAGCAGCTCCTTCTGTTATGCCATCGACTTGTATAATATCACAGTTAGGAGCGATTAAGTTTAACAAATATTTTAGATTATATTTCTCGTAATGATCTTTTTGTACTATAAAAATATAATGAGCTTCTATATTTAAATTATTAACCACTACTTCAATCATAGGTTTACCTTCGACTTCAATTAATGGTTTTGGAAAAGTATATCCTGCCTGAGAAAACCTACTACCTGCTCCTGCCATAGGAATCAACACATTCATTTTTTTATTTCTCCAAGGAATTTTTTTATGTAAAGTGCCTTTTAAAATATCAATAGCTTCATTGATTTTATCTTCGTTTAGATCAAAACTGTCATTTACTGGGATAAGATGTGCTCCACTGTCTATAGCACCTTGTCTACCTATATGACTATCTTCGATAATTACGGTATTCTTGGGTAAACAATTTAATGCAATCATACATTTCCAGTACATTTCCGGAAATGGTTTCGTTCTTTTAACATCTTCATTGCTGATGAAATAATCCACATATTGTAATATTCCTATACTTAATAATGCTAATTTGACCGTTTCTCTGATACTATTACTAGCAACAGCAATTTTAATATTTTGACTTTTTAATGTTGAAAAAATCTTAATTAATTTTTTATCTTTAGGAAATTCTCGAATAAGATCAAATGTAGCAAGTTGTTTATCTTTCCATATTTGATCGAATAGCTGTCTACTTAATCCTTTATTTTCATATAGTAATTCTAATTTACGAGTGGTGTTTAAACCATCATATGTGCTTAAATGTTCTTCTCTAGAAATTACATATTGTTTTCCGATTTTTTCTAAAGCAGCGTTTAATGCATTATAATGTAATTCTCTACTTTCAATCAATACACCATCTAAATCAAAAATTATTAATTTATTCATATTTCTTAATTATATTATTAATACCAAATCTATTTATATTATAGTAGTATATAATATAAATATTCATGGTTATAATCTACAGGAGATTTTATGTCCATTACTCTAGCCGAATTATCAGAAAAACAAAGATTAAAGTATCCAGACACTGCAACTGATAAAGAATCTACACACAAGTATTTTAGTAATTTTTATGAAACTTATATGGCACCATATCGAGATCGAGAAATTAACTTATTAGAAGTAGGATCTGCGTGGGGCGGAGCATTGTTGTGTTGGGATGATTGGTTTACAAAAGCTAACATCATAGGAGTAGAATTAAGAGATCATACTCCTGAAGGAAAAGCTGCAATGGAGGGAGTACCTAATTTTATTTGGTACCCTCAGGTGTTTATTCCTGAAGTAGCAGAACGGCCTCGTATTAATTTATATGCAGGAGTTGATGGATATTCTTCTGAATTTGTAAATAGCTTGCCTGATTTAGATATTGTAATCGACGATGGTTGGCATGAAGTTGGACAATGGGAAAAATTTTATGAATTATATCTTCCTAAAATTAAACCCGGCGGTATGTTAATCATTGAAGATATATCAGATTGGCCATTACATGCTACTCCGGGTTGGTCTATTCAAAAGAATTTGATAGATCCTATTAAACATTATAGACATCAACTATTTGATTTTAGAGAATTAACAGGTGATCGTCATAGTATGATTTTAGCTGTTTGGGTAGATTAAGGAAATATTCTATATGACATTAGGAATTACTATGGTTATTACTAGCTGTGGTCGGCAAGATTTATTAGAAGAAACTATTAAATCTTTTGAACGATTTGCACCTAATACGCTAGATGAATTAATTATAGTCGAAGATACTGAGATTAAAAATGACTTTGTAAAAGACCTAATACCTAGTGTAAAAAAAATAACCTTACTGAATAGTCCAGTTACCCGTAGAGGGCAATTATTAAACATCGAATGGGCGTATAATTATGTAAAAACTCCGTATATCTTTCATTGCGAAGATGATTGGGTTTTTACTAAATCGAATTTTATAGAAGATAGTCGAAGATTACTCGAAGCATATCCTGAATGTTTAATGGTTCATCTACGTAGTCATAGAGATCAATGGCAGGTCGATTACAATAGAAGTTGGGTTGAAGAAACTGAATACGTTTTATCAGATGCCGAAGGATCTCTAAAATATTGGAAAATTCGTCCTTGGATACAACACGATGGCGGATTTGGATTTACTTTTAATCCGGGATTACGAAGATTATCTGATTATCAAAAAGTCGGAGGGCTAACTACTCCTATTGCAGTTAAATATGGTCCATTTTTTAATAAAAAAGACGGGTGCTTAGTTGAAAGAACACATGCAGAAAATTATCAAAGATTAGGAATGTGGTGTGCTAGTTTAGAACCCGAAGGACGAGTACAGCATATCGGATGGCATCGACATATACCAACATAAGGAATTTTAAATGATTATTAATAAAATATATATAGACACTTCTAAATCCAAAACAGATTTATGTACGTTAGGTGAAAAATATCAAACTGATAAATCACCATTTAATACTGGGTGGCATCGCCATCCTTATACAGCGGTTTATGATTTTTTGTTTTCTACTTATCGATATGGTAATATCAATTTTGGAGAAATTGGAATAGAAGGCAATGCTTCGATGAAGTGTTGGAGATCATATTTTCCTAATGCCACATTATATGGATATGATTACATGACTGATAAAATTGCAAGAGCGCAAGCAGATAATTTATATAATACTCATTACAATTTTATGGATTGTAGGGTTCCTCAATCAATTGATTATGGATTATCAATTTGTGCTGATAAATTTGATATTTTAGTAGACGATGCTAGTCATAGGCCTGAAGACCAATTTCCTGTTATAAATGCAGCAGTTGATCATCTTAAGCCTGGCGGAATACTCGTAATCGAAGATATTTTTCGTTCATCGATTGAAAATGAAGAAATTAATCGAGTTGCTAATATACACGGTGTTACAGGATTAAATCAATATGAACCTATAGTAGAACAATATTCTAAATATTTTCATCATGTTTCATGGGTAGTAACTAATCATGAAGCAAGATATTCGCCAGAATGGGATAATGATGCTTGGTTAGTTCTCATCAGAAATAACGTTTCTCGGTAAAATAATTGTATGAAAATTTATTATAGATTTAGTTTTAACTTAATGCCTGATAATACAGGTAATCCTCGATCTCCACCTCAGAGACCGATTTGGTTTGATAAATGGAAATGTTTAGAAAACTTTGTCAATGTATTTAAAAGTCACGATATACATATAATTGCAGATAGTGTTGACGATGATACTTTTAATAAATTAAAAAAAATATATAATTTTTTAGAAATAGAAAAAACTAACTTTGGTAATAATGCAGGATCATTTTTACACGGATTATCTCAGGCAATAACTTTACCTTCAGATACTAATGTTTATTTTGTAGAAGATGATTATATCCATCACGAAGGTTCTGATATTATTTTAGAACAAGGTTTAGAAAGATCACCTTATGTTAGCTTATATGATCATCCAGATAAGTATTGGAATAAAAATTCTGAAAAGTTTTTTAAAATATTAATAACCGAAGATTGTCATTGGAGAACAACTGGTTCTACTACTATGACATTTGCAAGCAAAGCTTCTTTTCTAAAAGAAGATATTGATATTTTCTATAAATGGTGCGGTGGTACCGATAATTGGACGCACGATACTCAACTATTTACAGAGCTTAGTAATAAAAGGAGTTTAATTACTCCTATTCCTGGTTACGCCACTCATTTAGATAGTTGGGTAATTGCTAATTTAGTTGATTGGAAGTCTGTCTTAGATAGAACAACTTCTAAATAGAACCTACTTCCATTCAGTAGGTTCGATAATTCCACCCGGCCAATAATCTTGTACTGTTTTCCCAGAATCTGGTAGAATTAAATTAGCATATTTTTCTTTGTTATCTAAAATAATTTTAGGAAAATATTCATCTAAATTAACAGTATGCCAGGTAACGTTGTGCGGTCTAATATGATCTGTCCCGTCACTAATGTGTTTTTCAATATTAAAATTTTCAATAACATGTGGTTGATTATATTCATTGTGACTAAAACTTTTAACTTTATATTTGGCAAAATTTTCATCTCCCATCCATCCAAAATGCCATCCTGCATGATGTAACGCTATTCTCGATCTACCAGGAATATCATTAGTATACCTCATTCTATGACCTGCAATATAAGGTCCGCCGCGAAATGCTCGACCCCATACTTTATAGTGCCAATCAGGTTTAGCATCTACATAATTAAATTTAAAATAAAATGCTGGCATAAAGAGGCCATATAAATCATAATTAGTATTTCTAATGTATTCAAAAGCTTCTGGTCTTACGATTTCATCTAAATCACTAAGTAATATTACATCATCTTTTCCTACATCTTGCCATCCTATCATCATATGATCTCGTTGCCAATGTTCGTTGTCCCAAGGATTGCTGTAAGTTGGAGAATTTGATACCTTAATGTGTTGTACTTTATCCCACCATTTTGTATATCGATTTAATTGTGTTTCTAAAGTAAATCCTTTGTATAAACCACTATAAGTTCTATCGCATTCTACAATAACAATCTTATCTACATAATCATAATGTTGAGCTAATCTTAGTTCAAGAATGTCAAATTCGTTCCAGAATAAAGTTGTATCAATTATTTTCATTTATAAGTGCCTCTATTTTAATTTTTAAATTTCTAAGATAATTCTGCCACCAATTATATATCGTTAATCTCAATTCTTCTAATCTCGGTAAATCTTTCATTAGATCATTGATCAATCGTGGTGCTTCTTCCCAATCATTAATTTTTATTAAAGGATTAATACCGAACAAATTTTCCCAATAAGGATCATTTTCTACAATAGGAATAGCGCCCATTTGAAGAGCTTCAGTTGTTCTAAAAGTATCTTGGTTAAAATTTCCTCTCGGTGAAGGAGCAAACAAACTATTATTGTAAAGATCAGCCATTTGAGTAGGATCAAACGCATGCCCTAAAAACGGCCCCCATGTCTCTCCACCTTTTTTAAAGTAACCTGCTCCATTAGGAACAGTACTCATGTAATGTGCCATAGCAGGGCGTGTTGTTTTTTCAACATGTCCTGTAAAACTCCAGACATATTTCCTTTCATATACAGTTTTTGCAACTGTATTATGTGGATACGTTAAATTCCAGCCTAATGGGATGGTCATTACTTTGTCATTTTCTTCTATAAAGTAATTTCGTAATACAAATTTTACCTTAGGATAAAAACTTCTTGAATCATTATAATATTCATCACTAAGATGTATCAAGCCTACATCATATCCGAATTTTTCTAAATATTCTTCAATTTTTACTGTGCAATTAAACACCACTATTCTATTATCTAATTTCTTCACCCAATTGTAATCAGTAGTAGTTACATGTGGAATATTTTCGAATAAAAATTCTATCCAATCTCTTTCCCAAGAATTGTCTTTATCACACAACCATACAAGGTTAATCATATTATCTCCGCTAATACTTTTTATACTTATATATTTTAAATTATTATATGCTTACTTTTGAAGCATCACTTTTTTTTTAAATATTATATATTATATAGGAATAAAAATGGATCAATTTTTTAATTTAGTAGCACAATTAGGATTTCCAATTGCAGCGGCATGTGCTGGAGGATATTTTGTATTTTTAACATTAAAATTTATCTTAGCTGGAGTAACTAGTAGTGTTAATGGAATGAAGGGTATTATTACCGCTTTAGATAATCGTGTTAAAACTATGAATCACGATGTTATTAGAATTGATACATTAGTATCTAATGCACTTGGGTTGAAACCGGATATCGATCGCATAGCTAGAGCTGATGGAAAGAACGATGCTCGTAGAGATTAACCGATCAAAGTAATCAAAAGTTAATATATTAAAATATAAATATTGGTTGTAACCACCGAGAGATTCCTATGTCTACAAAAATTTTATTCATTCTCAAGAGACGAGAGGATTATAATGCTGTCGCCCACAGCCCGAGAGGTCTTAGTACAGGGCTGTACAATTCCGCTACTTTTATGAAAGATATGTTAATAGAAGATGGAATTAATGCTGAACTCGAAATCGCAATTGATAACAATTGTATTGACAGGTTAGTTACTAAACACCGTCCTACTCACGTTATTATTGAAGCACTATGGGTAGTGCCTAGTAAATTTGCTATACTTACTAAATTACATCCTAAAGTGCGTTGGATTATTCGTTTACATAGTGAAATGCCATTTATGGCCGGTGAAGGTATGGCTATGGATTGGATAGGTGATTATGTAACTCATCCTAACATCGATATCGGAGTAAATGCTCCTAGAATGTTAGATGAAGTACAGACATACTTACGTATCAAACAACAGTGGTCAAAAGAAGAAACTGCACGTAGAGTATTTTATATGCCTAATTATTACCCAAAAGACTATAAAATAAAGTCATTTGATACAAGTAAATATTGGGTCGATGTTGCATGTTTTGGTGCGGTTAGACCATTAAAGAATCATTTATTGCAGGCGTTTGCTTCTTTGAAATTTGCTAATAATGTTGGAAAACAATTAAGATTTCATATTAACGGCGGCCGCATAGAAATGAAGGGCGATCCTGTAATGAACAATCTAAAGGCCTTATTTCAGCATATCGAAGAACACGGTCATCAAATGGTAGTACACGAATGGACTCCTAGAGAAGAATTCCTTAAAATTTGTGCAGGAATGGATATCGGGTTACAATGCAATTTTAGTGAAACATTTAATATTGTTAGTGCTGACTTGATTAGTCAAGGAGTGCCAATTGTTGGATCTAAAGAAATACCTTGGGCAACAAAGTTTTTTAATGCGGATCCAACCAATAGCGACAATATTGCTGATATGATGTTACGAGCTTATCATTATCCAAAACTTAATGTCTGGAGAAATCAAACAAATTTAGATAAGTATACAAATAAAACCAGAAAAATTTGGTTTAATTATTTTACCGGAGCTAATAATGAAACACAAAGTTAAAACACACAATTGGGTTGGCGGAATATTACGTGCTAGAGAATTTATTTTTGAAAGCTTTGACGATGCTATTAGATTTGTACAAGGTAGCAGTAATCATTCTGTTAAAATTTTCGATGAAGAAGGTCGAGTAGTACACGAAGCTGTAAATCACTCTGCTGTTAACACTTACGCTTAATGAGCGACGTAGCAGATTTAATTAACAAATATGGGTTTCCTGTAGTGGCTGCAGGCGGAATGGGTTACTTGATTTACTATGTTTGGGAGTGGGCAACAAAAGAAATTAAGCCGGTGTTGGGAGAATCCAACACCGTGCTTATTGCTCTTATAGATCGAATACGTATGCTTGATAATGATTTGATTAGATTAAATCAAAAAGTAACTACAGTGTTACATTTACGCGGTAAAACAATTGAACGAGAACGTGTTGAAGCAGAACAGCAAATAAATAAAATCAAAAAAACTGAAGACGATAATACTGCATCAGCTGGAGAATCTTAATATTATGGCAACAATTAACTGGACAATAGATCGCATGGATGCTGTTCCTTTAGTAGGTGATAGACCAAACATTGTATATACAGTTTATTGGAGTTGTATTGCAACTGATACTGACGTTAACGGTAATACCGTTACTGCTAGTGATAGTGCTAGCTGTAATGTTCCGTATGATCCGAGCACTTATGTTCCTTATAGCGATCTAACTCAAGATATCGTATTAGGGTGGGTATGGAATTATGGCCCTGTTAAAGAATTAGTAGAAGGAGCGGTTGGGGATAAATTATCAAAATTAATTAATCCAATAACAACACCTCCGTTGCCGTGGTAATTTTACTTACTAGTAGCTCTAAATACACCGTCCCAGTCTAACGGAACTTCTTCTTGCATGCGTTCTAGCATCATTTCATAATACTTATTCATTTCTCCACCCCACCCTTTATCGCGCAATTCTTCAGCATAGAAGCGTGCAGCTACCCACATTCCTTCTCTATAAGCATCAAGAAATTTTTCATGTAGTAACCAAGCCATGCCGTCATCAATAGGTGCTAGAGTATAAATTTTAACTGGATCTTTTTTACCTTTAACAGCAATTAGGTCTAATTCAATTAAAGGATATTCATCCATTACATATTCTGCTGTCTTCGGGCCGAGAACAATTTTGACACCATAGGGCTTACTTTGTCCTTCCAAACGGCTTGCAAGATTGACACCATCACCAAGACAAGTATAGTCAAAACGCTGACTGCTGCCCATATTCCCAACCACCACAACATCAGTATTAATACCAAGCCCCATTCCAAACGCCGGAACACCTTCTTTAGCAATTTCTGCATTAAAATCCTCTAAGTCTTTTAACATAGCTAGCGCAGTTTTAACAGCATTCTTAGCATGAGTAGCATCATCTAATGGTGCGTTCCAAAATGCCATTTGCGCGTCACCTATATACTTATCGAGCGTACCTTCATTCTCTATAATTTTTGCAGTCATCGCAGTCATATAGCGATTCATAATTTTAGTGAGTCCTTGTACATCTTTACCATAATGCTCGCTGATCCCTGTAAATCCGCGTACATCGGTGAAGAGTATTGATAATTCTCTTTCCTCCCCCCCTAATCTTAATAATGATGGATCTTTTTGTAATTTTTCTACCATCGCTGGTGAAAGATAACTTCCAAATTGTTTCTTTATTTGTTGTTTCTGCAAATATTCACTGACGAACTTAATTCCATAGGCATGGAGTGACACAAGGATGATCGCAGTAACAAAAGCACTAGCATCAAAAAGCCAAAGGTAATGACTAAAAAGATAATAACTGCCAAACACTCCTGCAGCCAAAAGAGTAATGACTGAAACCAGACCCGCATAAACCCACCTTGTTAGAACTAATAGTATAACGCCTGCTAATAAAATAGCAACAATTTCTAGTCCGTCTGCATAATCTGGTCGCTGTATTGTTACACCGTTTATCATCGTGCCTAAGACAGCCGCTTGCATGTCTTGCGGATACACGGCTCCTTTTGCAGTTGGAACAGGATTAGCGATGCCTGCAGCAGTAGGGCCTACTATAACTACAGCACCGTTAAAATCTTTAGGTAAATTTGTTACAGAAATCTGTTGATTTTGTTGACTCCAATCAACCCAAATACGTCCTAGGCTATCTGTTGCGATAGGTCCGAATGCAGGTATACGCATTTTCTCTACACCATTTTCGTTAAGCTTAACTTGAAATGTAGTATCATTACCTGCAACACGTAGTGCTTCCATGGCTAATGACGGGTATAGTTTTCCATCAACTGCAGCAATTAATGGTACGCGACGATTAACACCGTCGATTTCTGGCATAGTATTAATGCTACCTATGCCTACTGCATTTTCTTCTAGTGCAGGTATATTAGCAATCAATCCTGGATATTGCACAATACGATTTAAATAATCTGAGCCCATTACTACACTACCTGGTACACGAGGTTCATTTTTAGTTTTTTGTGCAGGAACATTAACTAACACAACTGGATATTTTTTTAAAGTGTCAGTAAGTGCAGAATCACCACCCATGCGATCTTGCTCAGACATCATGATATCTAGTATAACCAACCCGGCATGTCTAGCATACAATTCCTCTATAAGTTTAGAATATTCATTACGAGGTAAGGGCCATTGACCTAGTTGATCCAATGTGGTTTCATCAATGTTTACAGTTACAATATTATTTTTTGTAGGAGTTTTATGTGTAATTAATGTATCAAAATAACGTAAACGAACACTTTCAACAAAACTCGGATCTACTACTCTAACTGCTAATACTAAAAATAGTGTAATTAATGCAGTCCACGGGCTCAATAGAATCTTTTTAAACATTTATGGTCCTTGTTTTACAGTAACTGTTCCGCACCCTCCTGCAGTTACACATACTGTACTTATGCTATAAACTTGCCCGCCAGTTTGTGTTAGATTAACTCCTGCAGGACCGCCAGCGTTAGTAATACTAATTGTAGCTTTATTTTGTGTAGTACCACTTTGATTTACTACTGCACTATTACCATCACCGATTAATGCTACATCTAAAAAGTTTTGTGCATTACCTGTTTGTGTAGTTGTTAGTAGATTATTATTTCCTGTAATAGCAGAAAATAGTTGTTGTCCTATACCTGTTTGTATCATAGTTTGGTTATTTGAATTTCCTGAAATTTTAACCTCGCCATATTGATATTGCCCTTGTTGCTGTGTTATTACAGCATTTGAATTTCCAGTGATGCTTACACTTTGATAATGATAAGCTAAATCAAGTCCAGTATAGTTTCCATTATAATCATAGCCTTGATTTAGGTTTAAACTATTGCCGCTACCATATACCTCTAATTCAATTAAGTTTGCTCCTGTTAATGCAACAGGATCGCCTTGTCTAATACCGATAGTGTTATTAGATCCTTGTACTGGAGCATTTTGTTGTCCAATACCAGCAACACTTTCATTCCGTCCGGTTTGTGTTACATAGATAGAATTATTATTACCCAATGATTGCGAAATATAGATGCTATCTCCTTGCACAGCATACAATCTAGATTGTGCAGAATTATATCTAGTTTGCTCAATCGCAGTAATATTACTAGTATATACTGGAATAATACTAACAGGTGTTGTGCCTTGTGTAACAGATGTAGTAGTAACATTTACAGTATTGGTACTAACAACTGTAGTAGTTCCTTGTGTTACAACAGATGTTCCATCGCTGTAAGTTGTTGTAGTTGTAGGGGTAGAATATACAATGGTAGTTGTAGGAGTAACTGTTGTGGTAGTTGTATCTTGAAATAGTTCAATTACTGCTTGTCCATTAAGTGTTGTATTAACAGTTCGATTAGATGTAGTTGATGTAATTGTAGGAGTACCTGTTGTTACTACAGTATTTTGTACATTAGTAGTGTTAGTACTAACAACAGTAACTCCGCCTACAGTTGCAGTTTGTGATGGGGTAACTAATCCAGCAAATCCCGATGAACTAGGCAGAGAACATTGACTAGGAGCTAATCCAATATTAGCACACGATCCTGCATAAATTCCCATTTGTATTGTACTATTATTAGCTGTACCTGAAGTAGACATTGCCCAAAAAGTAATATCATATGTAACACCTGCAGTTAATGTAACACCTTGATAAATGCCATCAAATGATCCTACAGCACCGTCATACCATAATCCTCCCCCGGTATGACCTCCGGATCCTTTCCATATACCTGCTGCACTAGGTACTGTTCCATTTTGATAAAATACTCCCCAGTGAGTAGGAGCTGTAACTGTATGCCCGCTTACAGTCACAGATCCTCCGGTAGTAAAGTTAGGATTTAATAATAGATTTGTATTACTACCGGCAGCAAATAAATCTACATTACTAAAATTCCAATATGCAGGATCTTGTCTAAAGGCAAATAGTACATAATCACTCCCCGAAGTAGTAGGAGTAAAAGTATAAGTGTATTGTTGCCAAGTTCCTCCTGAATTACAGCATTGTATAGAACCGATACTTCCCGGTGGTAATGTCTGAGCAACAGCTATTGAGCAGAATAATAATAATAGAATTAGGGTAATTATTTTTTTCATTAATTTTGCTTTAATATAATTGTTGTTCCATTTCCAGAATTAACGCGATTTTTAATTGTAATCTGCCCTTCACTTTGTGTTACTACAGAATTTTGATCTTTTGGTACAACTATGCATTGTGCATTGCTACTGCTATCTGTACGACATAAACTAACTTGTGTATTTGTAATTACTTTAACTACTTCGCTATTTGCAGTCCAATCCGGCAATACTGCAGTGTTGGAAGGGGTTGGTGGAGGTTCGAGTACTATTGGCTCATCTAACTCGTTTTTCAAAAAGTTTTGTTTGAGAAAGTTATATCCTAAATCAGTAGGATCGTTACTATCTTTTTTAGTATCTTTAGATTGTGTAGTATTAAGCCCTGTAGGCGGACTAACTATCAGCATGTTATTAATTTGATCAGCTGTTAAACGTAATACAACAGGTTTTGCAGGTGTTATTTGTCTGCTGGCTACATATGTTGCTTGAAATGGTTTATCTAATACTACAGTGCCAGAATCGTTAGAAACATCAATAATACCAGTAACGCAATCATCTTCAACACTTTTAAATCCTTCAGGACAACTAGGTAATAATACAACCATGCTAGCACCAGTATCATCTACTACAGCACTAAAATCTGTTCCACGTACACCGATTGTAGCTGATGGTGTATTAATTGCTACTGAGCTAGGATTATTGTGTGCTATTGCGCCACTGGCGTATCTTACAGTACCGCTAGCAAACTTTAATGCTAATTTGCTACCTTTAGGTGTTTTTGGGTCGTAAACAAAATCATCTATAACTAGTCGAGAATTTTCATTTACTTGTACTTTAGTTTCATCGACAAAAGTAATATCAGCTTTACCTAACGTAGTCTTGATTGTATCGTTCATTTCAACGCCGGTTCCCTTTGATCCAGCTAAGTTTAATTTGTCTCTCTGGATCACGGGAACGGCATTGACCTGGTTAGTAATGGAACCTATAGTAGCATTGCTAATACCAGGAGCAGCTAGAAATAAAACTAGTGCTAATTTTTTCCACATTAATGTGTGTTAGATGAAAGTGTAAATGTATTACCATTACCTACGCTAGTAAGTCTAATAATACTATTTGCACTAACTCCTTGTTGTATAATGTTAGCAACGTTGCTAGACCCGTCAAGGCTAATGTTGGCCATATGCCCAGTTACGCCCATTCCACCTGTTTGAGTAACATCAACAGAGTTGCTTGCACCGATAACTGATAAGTTTACTGTGCCAGCTACATCTGTAGTAGCAGGTAATAATGGTTGTCCAGCTGAGTTTAATCCTAACGCACTACCACCCATACCTTGGTTAATAATAACGTTGTTATTACCGCCGCCGGAGACATTAACTGTTTGATTGTTATTGCTTCCATTGACAGTTGATACAAAGCTATTGTAATCACCGCCGGCAGTAGCAGCAGCAATATTATTTCCTGAGCCTAATACGTTAACATTTAAATTAGCGTAATTTCCAGTTTGTGTTACATTAATATTGTTACTAGCACTAGTATTATTGCCGTTGTTATTACTATCAATAATAGCAGTTGCATTATTACCTGTTACTGTATAGGAATAGTTGTTTCCGACCAATCCTTTTGCCATTGATGTCTGTACACCAAAGTTCAATGTATTGCCGGTACCTACTTGATCAACAGTTACAGTATTATTGTTACCGTTAATAATAGAGTTACTAGCACTTCCGCCGAGTCCTTGTACAATGTTTCCTGCACCATCTTGTGTCATAGTTACAGTACTGTTGTCACCGGACTGTTGGATATAAATGTTGTTGTCTGCAGCGTATGCATTTAAAGCAAACATGCTAGCAATAACAGCAACTAATCTAAAATTTCTCATCACGATCTCCTTTTATTTTAGTTTTTTCTTACTGGGTGTCCACCAATGCTTTTCTTCTGGCATTGGATACTTAAACTCCCATATACCTTTCTTCTCCCCTTCTTTAATCAATTCCACTACAGATGCTTCAATTGTAGTTTTTATTGCTATTGTTATTGGTTCATTAATTGTTAAGCCTGTTTCTGCTTCAAATGATTGTGTTCCGTCTTGAAAGAATTTTAATACTGCTATACTATCTGCAGCCGAATATACAGTTTTAGTTACAGTTACTGAAGCTAATACCTGTCCTGTATTAACGCTCACAGCTCTAAGGCTTACAACTACTATATCTTTAGAATATTGTGTTTGAGGTCCAATCCCTAACCATTTATAAGCGCTGCCTCCGGATTCGACACTAGAATCATAACCAACAATGCCACCTTCCATTATGATTCCGGAGAATTGTAAAGGCGCTAATTGTTTAGCATCCTTACCTTCGTATGCATCACGCATCTGTTTGATAATAGTACGTTCTTTAATTAAATCATCAACATTAGTGCGTTCTACAACATCGAACCATTGTCCTTGTCCAACATCTTGTAATGCTTTAATTAGGAAAGGTTCAGCACCTTGTGTAACTGCAGTTGAAAAGCTAGCGTATGATGAAGTAGCTTTACGTTGTCCGGTTTTATCTTGGAAACTATAAACTGAAACAGTAATCTTTGGCCCGTTTGGTGGGGGTAGTGAATCAAACTCTTTTTGCATTACATTTATAGCCGGAACTGGAGTGTCTTTAATTCTAGCTAATTGTTCCATTTTATGAGATGTAGCACAAGCTCCCAGCATTAGCATGCTGCATAATAAAAGAAGTAATCTCATGTTAACTCCCTGATGATCCTGTAATGTTAAACGATCCTAGAGGAACAGTAATTGTTGTCACATTACCTAAACTATCTGTAACCTGTAGTGTTATATTTGTTCCATTATTTTGCCAAAAGATCGTATTGCCTTCGAAGTTCATGCTACCGCTAGTAGATGAACCTCCAGCAAACATTGCGGTTGCTAAATTTTGGCTGATCTGGGCATAAATGCGGGATTCCAGATTTGTTAAGAACTGATTAATCGGAGTATTTGCAGCAGCATTTTTAGCAGCTTGTGCTGCTGCTTCTAATGCTTGCTGTATTTGTTGTGCTCTGGTGTATTCTTCGTTTTCAATAGTAAGCACGTAGGTACCATAACCTACACCATTAAAACTAGGACTCTTGAAAGCAAAATCAGGAAGTGGTGCTGCATCGGCTATAGACACACCGTACAACAATAATGCTATAATTACAGTATATTTCATGACACACTCCTGTATGTAAATATTTACAGGGGTGTGTTAATATGTTAACTTGGTAGATATCGAGTTAAATACTTACTTAACTTCAGGAAACATGACATTTTGGACAAAATAGTTTGTTTCTTCTTCAGTAAGTCCAAGATGTTGCATAGTGCGAGCATTATGAGGATTCAATTTCTGCTGTTGACAATAGAAATTTTGTTCTTTTAAAAAATTGCTAGTCGGAAAGTTAGTTAATCCAACATTAGCAAGATAGTAATCTAAATTCTCTAAAGATAAAGTAATTAATTGGTCAATCTCTTCTTCAGTATTAATAGCACCAGCAGCAATAATTGCAGGACTAAAAATAGATTGAGCCCATTCAGGAAGTTCTCTCGGTCGTCGCCAACTTAAATTTTCTACCCGTTTTTCAAACCACTGCATCATTGCATGATTATCATCGGCTGTTTTAGAAAAGTCGTGAAAAGCTCCACTGATTTTTGTTTCACCAGCAATAATGTCTAACCCGAATATAGGACTAGAATCTTGAAGATTAGGAAATATGCAACAATGAAAAAGATACAACCCTCTACTTTCTCTAGCATCAACGACATTAACGTGTGCACGTCTAAAGACATTGCTATGAAATAGATAATCTTGCCAAATTAATTTAGGATGTTCATCCTTAATACAGATAGAATATTTTTCTAATCTAGAAATAAATCGATCAGCAAAGTTAATAATTTTATTCGCCGGCAAGCCAGGGTTCATAATCATCCATCAATTTAATTGCCCACCAAAATGCCATATTAGCTTCTTTAGCTAAACGATCATCTAACAATGTTCTAATTTTAGTAATTGTTGATGTAGGATCTGTAAATTCTAAATTTCGATGACTACCTGGCAAAATCTTTTTAATCATTTGCCCGCCATGTAAATCGCCCATATGCCATGTATATAAATGTGCAATGACTCTATCTCGGTCAGGATACAAACTCATAATATATTGATAATAGTCTATAGTAACTTTACGATATGTAGGAGTTACATGTTCGGCAACCATATTTTTATAGTCTTCGAGTAGCAAAAATGTTCGCTTAATATCCGGGATCTCATCTAATATTCCAAGTTCGTCTGCACAGCTTTCTATAGCATTGTAGAATAAACTCTTTTGATAAGTCCAATCAGCCCATACATTTAAAGGCATATTACCTTTAAATACTGTTTTCATAAATTTCGTTTTTTCTGCAGCAGTGTGACTTTCTTTAGTTAAATCTTTTAAACTCATTCTGGTTCTACCTTAACCTGTAGAGGAAACCCATTTTCTTTTGAAACATTATTTGCTTCGATTCCTTTTTGTTCTGCTATTTCATAATTATAAACTCCTGCTACTCCGCTGCCTTCATTATGAACTTGCATCATAATTTTTGCAGCAGAAGTTTCGGAATGTTTAAAAATAGTAACTAAAATAGCTATAACAAAATCCATCGGAGTATAATCATCATTAAGAATAAGAACCTTAAATCGTTTAGGTTCTTTAATTCGACTTTTTACTGTATCTTTAGTAACGATTGCTGTATCGCTCATTATTACTCCGTATTGTTCAAAAATACATTATAACATAAAGGGAGAGAAGATTGCTCTTCTCTCCCTGATTTAAATTACTCAGACTTAACTTTAATCAAACGAGGTTTTAATGCCTCAGGGATTACACGGTTAAGTTCGATGCTCAATACACCATTTTTAATAGTTGCTTCGCCAACTTCAATATGTTCTGCTAATGGTAGAACACGAGTAAAATTGCGTCCGGCAAGACCTCGATGAATATATTGAACATTTTCATCATCTCTATCTTCAACTTCACCACGGATAACTAACTGGTTCTGATCGAGTTCAACTGTGATCTCTTTTGGATCGAAACCAGTTACAGCGACTTGAACCTCGTAAGTATCCTCGTCACGCTTTAAAATATTGTATGGGGGATAGCTTGATTCTACAGAATTTACAAAATGCTGTGTAAACAAATTATCAAACCCTACAAGGGCTCTATTTAGAGCATTTAGTGTATTAGTGTCAAAACGAACTTGTCTTACTAATTGATTCATTTTTTCTCCTTTTAAAGTAAGAATTGTTGTAGAGCCTATTAGGTCATCTACAACAGTATTTATATTATACAAATATTTTTAATATGTCAGATAGATATTAAACTTTCATCTTAGCCACGGCATCAACTAGTGCATCATGCAATGAACGCATTAGTCCGAATTCAGGAATAACGCAGGTTGATCTTCCTGAACGTGTTACGGCTGCAAATTCTTCTCTAGTATAATATTGGGGATTTTCAATACCCATAATTTCTACTAATTCAGGCATCGTGATAGCACCTTGGTTAATCAAGTTGTGAGGCCCTGTTTCGTTTTGTTCAATAAGATTGCATGCTACCGAAACTGCTTCATCTAAGTCAGTCATACTGTTCTTACCTAGATCTACTAGTTTACCATTATTGCTATATTTGTAAACTTTAGTTAGATAGTTTTTAGCTTCATTAACTCCAGTAAACGGCATTCTAATTCTAAAAACCAACGCTTTGTCTTTTAAGAACATATCAGAAATGCCTTTGCTAACTGAATAAGTGCTTCCGAAATAATTAGGATCTGCATTTACATCTGTAATTACACCTTCGTATATGCAACCACTAGAAAAATGGGCAAGTTTTACATTATGTTGTTGACATAGATTATATAGTTCGATAGGAAATAAAGCATTTCCTTTGTAAGTTTCGGGTTTAATTAACTCGCATCCATCTACATTCGGAGTTCCGGTTACTCCTGCAGCATTAACTACCCAATCATAATCGTTAGTGATCAAATTATTAACATCATCATGAGAAACCAGTTTACAAACATGGCCTCGCTGAGTTAATTCAATAAACATTTTATTCCCTGTCCAACCTCTACCTACTACAAGTATTTTCATTTTTTAATCATCTCCGTTAGATAAGTTCCATAATCATTTTTATTCTTCCAAGAATCTGTAAATTGTTCTATAGCAGAATCTTTAATCCATTTATTAGTATACGCCACTTCATGAGGAGACCCTACAAGAAATCCTTGATAATCTTGTATAGTTTTAACAAATAATGCAGCTTCTAATAACGAAGTTGATGTGCCAGTATCAAACCAAGATATTCCTCGTAACAAACGCTGTACGTCTAACCTTTCTTCTAAATGATACATTCTAATTAAATCTACCATCTCTAATTCTTTTCTCTCACTAAACGTTAATTTTTTACTTTTATCAGCAACATCATTCGGGAAAAAATATAATCCTGTAATTGCATAATTAGATTTAGGTTCGACTGGTTTTTCAACTATAGCTTCTATCGTTCCTTGTGCATTAAATTCTACAACTCCGAACCGACTAGGATCTTTAACTTGTTGTAAAAAAATCTGTGCAGCATTAGGAGTATATAATGCTTGTTTTAAAATTTGGGTAAATCCTGATCCATAGAATATATTATCCCCTAATATTAGACTTATATTATCGAATTCTTTAAGATCATAATGCTGATCGGCAATTAAAAATGCTTCAGGTAATCCATTAGGAGCAGCCTGTGTTGCTATAGTAATTTCAATTCCTAATTCTTTTTTAGCGTTTTTAAATAGAGTTTCAAATATATTTTTTTCATGAGGATTGGTAATTATCAATATCTGTTTTATACCAGCTAACATTAATACACTGAGAGGATAGTAAATTAAAGGCTTATCATATACTGGTAAAATTTGTTTAGATACGGCTAGAGTAGCAGGATATAACCTTGTAGATTTACCTGCTGCTAGTATTATTCCTAAAGTTTTTAGCACGATGTTCTACTCCTTCGATCCAATCGAGATTATCTATATACCAATTAATGGTTTGTGCTAGCCCTATATTTAAGTCAACAGCAGGGGTCCAATCTAATTCTTTAGATATTTTACTGTTATCTATATCGTATCTAAAATCATGACCTTTTCTATCTGTAACAAATGTTAATAGATCGTGATTTAATTCCATGTGATCTAAAATCATTTTAGCCAATGATAAATTATCTATTTGACAGTTACCTCCGATATTATATTTTTCTCCAGGTACTCCGTGCTCTAATACTTTAATGAGAGCATCACAATGGTCTAAAACATGCAACCAATCTCTAATGTTTAACCCTTGTCCATAAACTGGTATAGATTCTTTTCTAAGAGCTTTAGTAATAATAACAGGAATAAATTTTTCCGGATATTGAAAGGAACCGTAATTATTAGAACAATTTGTAATAATTGTATTCATACCATACGTATGATGGTAAGCATTAACTAAATGGTCTGATGATGCTTTACTAGCAGAATAAGGAGATCTAGGATTATAAGGAGTAACTTCTGTAAATGGAGGGTCAGTTAACGATAAACTGCCATACACTTCGTCTGTAGAAACATGTATAAATTTATAATCCCAATCTACAGTATTTTTAACAGATTCTAATAAAGCCAAAGTTCCTAATACATTGGTTTTTATAAATGGGGTAGAATCTTCTATAGATCGATCTACATGACTTTCTGCAGCCATATGAACAATACGATTAGGTCTATATCGTATTAGTAGTTGTGTAATAATCTGTCGATCATTGATATCTGCACAGACAAAGTGATAATTTTCATTTTTAATATCGTTAAGATTTGCTATGTTTCCTGCATAAGTTAATTTATCTACATTAATTACTTTTTCATTTGGAAATAATTGCAAATATCTATGTATAAAATTAGAACCAATAAAACCGCAACCACCTGTGATCAATAAAGACATAATTACCCTCTAAAAAAGTAATTATTCTTTTTTACTATCGTCGAATAATTTCTGTATACTATGAACTTTTTAATAAAAAAAGGCGGTCGATCTGTACCTAAATAAAAATGATAATGTGTGTTATTACTATTATAAAACATATAATACCTAAATATTGCTTATGAAGACCACTTTAATAAGAACATAGTATATGCTGCTTCGTTAGCAAACACGAAAAAGAATTTTTCTAGATCTTTTTCGCCCATATCAATAGTAACCCCACTATATTGCTTAAACATTAAACCTAATGATGGTAAAGGTATATTATAGAAATCGACTATAGATCTCTCAGGATTATCTTTGTGCCATTCTCGAAAAACTTTAAGCCTAATATGTTCGTAAATCTCTTGATGTTGACTAACAGGAATACGCAACGATTTATCTCGCTTAGGATATTTTTTCCATAGACGAAGAAACTTAAACATTATAACTCCACTGTAAATCCTGGATCAAACTCATTATCTGCTTCATACGGAAGGTACCCTCTAGGATTACATACCACTCGAGTATCTCCAATTAGATAATCAGCCTTGTTATGCATATGCCCATGCGTCCATAAACAAATGTTAGGGCGATCTAGGATAAACTCTTCTAAACGACTCATGTATCCACCATTCATTAACGTATCATGTTTATAATATTCATGCACACTCATTTCGCTCGGTGCATGGTGAGTTATAATCACAAACTTACGATCCTTATTTTGCTCGAGTACAATTTTAAAATATTCCAAACTGCGGCGATGTTCTGCTATAGTAAAAGATGGTTTAAGTTTATGATAGGCATCATACACATCACCTTTCTGGGTGATTTGACGATAATCACTCATACATTGCTTAATATGATATTGAGTTAAAGGGTCGCCACGATTTAAGTCTGTCCATAATGTAGCACCCATAAACATAATGCCATTATAATCGACTACATCATTTTCTAAAATAGTAAGATTTGTAGGCATCATATATTCGAGATCTTTACGAGTGTTTTGATAGACACTTCTGTAATGTTCGTGATTACCCATTACGTAGAATACACGATCGTACTTAGCACATTCATAATGAAAGAACTCTGAACATGCGTATTCATGATTAGGTAGATCAGATAATAGTTTAGTACTATGATAATGTTTACGAATATTACGAACTTCGGCGATATCGCCACTAAGAATTAATACTTCTCCGCCAGGTAATTCCTGGTACCCGCCGATATCCAAATGTAGATCGCTTACAATATTAATTTTCATAACGTAATTATATCTGGAATTACCAACAATGTCAATTATTTGAAAGGCGAAAGTATTCGCCTGTGATTTCGCTCGCGCTCATCACATTTTCTCTTAAGAGAAATGATTACCTAGATTCACAGGTCATACTTCGCCCAAAACAGGGCGAAGATTTCTAACGAATATTACCTGAGTTCGTTAGTCACTAACATTCGGAAATTGCATTTCTGCGCAGAAGCGGTTAGCCTGTACTTCTTATTCCTAACTTCAATCTAACGGGAACACTACATACCGATGTTAGCAGACATGTAGCATTTGCGGTTGTATCTTTTTCACAGAGCCGCGATCAAAAGAGCCCTAGTATTTTTAACCTAGCCAAACGGATTATATAGGCATATTCCATCATCATCCCTGAAGGGGTAGTGGCTGAGTTCCTGTCAACACACAGGATTTCTGTCCCCGCGACTTTGCTGTCCGGTTATCATAGGCACCCGAAATTAGCCGGTGCGAGCTTAAGCGTTGATTGATTTGCCTATGTTTTTGCCGGTAAGTGTGCCTTAGTTGATATACTATAAAACATTTTGTGGGGTAAAGTCAACAAATAAATATTTCAAACGAGAATAAAATATGAATAAAATTAAAAAAGCTCTTTGGTTTACTTTAGGTATCTTATTTCTAGGAGTTGCATATTTGGGAACATTTATACCAGGATTGCCTTGGTCGACTCCCAGTATTTTAGCAGCATGGTGCTTTAGTAAAAGTTCGGAAAAGTTCCATAACTATATGCTTAACCATAAACTTTTTGGACCGGTTATACGTAACTGGAGTGAAGGCCGAGTATTCCCTACTATTGCTAAATGGCTAATGTTTGCTAGTATGGACTTTAGTTTAATTCTAATATATTGGCGTACCGGCAACTGGAAGCTATGTTTAGGACTAAGTATATTCTTTGCTTTAATTCTAATTTGGGCAAGTAGATTACCAGGTAGCCGCGCTGAAGCAGATCGTAGAAAAGCTGCTGGTGAAAAATTAGGTTGGTTTAGTTAAAAGTTAAGAACACATCTTTAAACTGTTTCATTACAGTTTTTGGTTCAAATCTCTTAATGATATTTCTATATACATCTGGATATTTTTGAGTAGTAGTAAGATTTAGCATCATTTCTTTTACGTTTGATAAATTATAAATTAAATTATGATTTTTAAGTAAATCGACGTGATGCTGATCCTCTCCTCCTTCCCATGCTAATACAGGCTTATCATGGAATAAAAATTCACATATAGCTAATCCGAAAGATTCGCCGTTTGATCTTGCATGTATCATCGCATCGCACATATCGATATAATCGGATTTTAATTGCAAATCCATTATCGGATTTAGATATATTATATTTGGGTGATAGAAAAATGGATTAGTATTCACAAAAACAAAAACAATATCATTATATTCTGTTACTATTTCGATAATAGCACGTTGAACTTCAGCAACATCAAACGAACCCCAGGCACCGTATCTTCCAAAAATAAATTTATTTTCAGCTATGCCAAGTCGACTCCTGAGAGAATTGCGAGCTAATGGGTTTGGTTGAGGAAGTTGAACAATGTGCGGGACATAAGGCAATTTGCCATTAGACATTTTTAAAGAAAGCCAGTCGGAAATGTATGCATAGCGATCCCCATACGGATCACAAACTTGAAAAACTACATGGTTTGCAGCTTTTGTAGAAGTCACTAAAGGTTCTTGCACCCACCCGGCTCTTAAACTATAAAATACGTCATACTTATTAGCAATTTCATTAACTAAATTAGATTCAGATGCATTATAAGATATTACATTAAATTCATTATTAAAATAATCTAAAGCAGAGTTTTCAGTTTGCATATCGACGTATCCATCGAATACTCCCTTTTCATAGATAATTGTGCTAGAATTTCCTAAAATTTCCTGATTATATTTGGCATAATCTGCTACCGCTCTAGCTCCGCCTCTAAAATTTAAAGTATATGTGTGAAATAGTATGTTCATAAAAATAAAGGAGCATAATTGCTCCTTTATTTATATACGTAGTTAATTGCTTAACTATTAATCGATGATAGCGTAACGTGGCCGGTTTAGAGTCTCAAGCATCACATCTATCGGAGTAATACTCTTAGCTGCTAGTACCGAAGTCATAATTGCCGGGCTGAATCCGGAAATTAATGCAGTACCTTTCTTGTCATACTTCACTGGAACGTTTCCGCTACGTGCTGCTAGATTCCAGAAAATAATATTCGGAACCTCGTAGCCAGCAGCTTCGTACTTACGTACAATCATTTGCATAGCACTGTCGTCGTGTTTTGTGCACCGATTAAACTCCATATCTGACAAGATGAGCACATACTTAGGCATGTCCTTAGTTGCAACTTTGCCCTTAACAGCGTAATCGAGAATTAACTCAAATGCTTTGTTAAGATTGGTGCTCATCCCCCATTGAGCGTTTTGAAGCTGTGCAATTTTTTTAATGAGATTACCCTTAAGAACCTGTAGCTCCGGAACAGTCGAGAAAGTTAAGAACATGTCTTTAAACGGACCGGTATTCTTATCTGCAAGATACAAACCTAAGCTAACTGCAACATCGATACATTGCAGGTTCTTGTTGCTACTGATTGGTACACACATAGAGCCCGAAACATCTACCATCGGAAGAATCAATTCGTCACCAATGTAGTTAGGCAATGCTTCCCACTGTGCAGTAACTACCTTATCATCACCACCTGCATTGTGTGCCTTGATGATGTCATACGGATAGACTGCACCAGCGTTAATCTTAGCCTCGCCCTTTTCGAGTTTAGAAGCATACGCTTCATAGCCCTCCGGATCGTGCTTCTTAAACGCTTTCTGGTAACGACTAGCAGCCACGCTAGGAACGTGGTTATAGTTAATGTTATTCCAGTCGTTAGCACACATATTCTGCTCAACAACCTTAGTCAAATTGACTAGAGTTTTGCGATAAGTCTTAGGACTCATACCGAGTGCATTACGCAACTCTGCAGACTTCTCTCCCTTACGAGGCATCCACTTAGCACAGAGACCGTTGCCAGCCTTAAGTGCTGCATGGATAAGATCAAAAGCCATGCTCTTGATTTCCGGATTGTGCTCAAAAATCAACAAGTCATCCCAGCGGCCAAACTCAGCTAGGTGAGGAAGCACACGCTTCAACACATCTGGATCTTTCTTTTCCAGACTAAGCAAGATAGTGCGAACAACATCACGCTCGCCTGCACCGCCGCGAACGTCGCGAGCCCACATGAGCAAGCGAAGTGCTAGCGTTTCATCTTCAGCAAGAGCACGGTGGAATTCGGCGCTCAAGTCTTTTCCACGACTTGCACCGATTGCAAAGAACAAGTCAACGAGCTGACTCTTGCTGGAATCGAAAGTTTTCATACCGTTAATAGTACGAGTTTCGATTTGAACTTCTTTAACTGCGTCTACAAACATATTCATCTTTATTCTCCTTACAGGTTAAAACTAGTTTTACGTCCTAGTAGACATTGGATATTGATTGAATGCGGAACTTAACCTAATTTAAAAACAGGATAGTTATCTACTTTTTATGTTTATCGAGAGGAACTGTCGAAACCACTCTATCTAATACAATGTATTAGCGTTCCATATTGATTATGAATTGCTGTACCTATCCTTAATTTCAAACTATGCAGATATTATAATTAACTTTTACCTAATTGTCAACTACTTCTTTGTACCTGCTAAAATAGATAAATCTTTAATATCTGGATTCTTTTTATAAATCCGTTGCATACGTTTATTATGCTGATACTTTTGATAAAAGTCAATAAATTTAATAAAGGGAAATGCTAATACCGAAACTATAAGTAACAAAACAGCTAATGGATAGAGCCAAAGCCAATGATACCCTAGTTTCGGATCGCGCATTATTTAGCCCTTAAGATAAGCAAGAACATTTTCTGGGCTAGTTTCGCCGTAGGGGTCGCTACCGAAATTGTCCTCACGTCCGGGTTCATCAAAAATCTTTTCGATTACACCATTGTTAACAATAGCAGCATAGCGATGACTGCGATAACCAAAACCAATTGCACTCTTATCAACAAGTCGACCCATTAAACGAGTAAACTGTCCGGTACCATCTGGAATGACCTTAACGTTCTTAATACCAAGTTGTCGTGCCCATTCGTTCATAACAAACGCATCATTAACACTAATGCAATAGATTTCATCTACACCCAAATTCTTAAACTCATTATATCCTTCCTCGAATCCAGGAAGCTGCTTTGATGAGCAAGTAGGAGTAAATGCACCCGGGAGGCTAAAAAGCACTACCCGCTTGCTGGCAAACAAATCCTGTGTGGTTTTAGCAACAAACTCGCCACCAATCGGGCATCCGCCGTCATCAGTAGGTTCGTCGCCTACACGAAACATAAACGTAACATTTGGAACAGTCCAATTCATATTATTCTCCTTTTAATTTAGAGCATTATATAATTTTATTTGATGTAGAGCAATCTAAAGTTTTATCAATTTCTTTTTTAATAGTATTTAGATAAGATAAAATTACTTGTTGTCCTTCGGCAGTCATGTCTTTGAAAAGATCAACAATACTAGCTCTACGTTCGTTATCACTGTTAGCATCGCTTTTGCTCTCATTTAAGCGTTTGCAACGTATACGAAAGTTTTCAGGCCCATTTTTGTTAACATCTATACTCTTAGGCTGTACATGATCTAAATTAGGAAAATGCATAGGATCTCTAGTAATTCTATTTTTACCCTTACCCCAGTCATAATAATAAACATGAAAACCGTCGTCCCATTTGATAGAATCATGTTTATGTAATTGAAAGAATTCTTCAGTTTGTTCGTTAGTCCATTTGTATTCTTTTCTATAATATCCGTATAACGCTACTCTAAACAATATATGAGGATCATCTACATGATCTAATACGTAATTATATATGCCTTTACTAAAATAGGTATTTTCATCATATTCTAAATGTAAAGATCTTGCAAGTATTGCATGGTTAATTTCATCGTGAGATAGTAGATTTTCCATTATAATCCTCTATATCCTTTATACAGTTGTTTATAAACATTTTGTACTCCAATCGCTTGCCTTTTAGCATCTTCAAGTGCATTATGTTTCGATTCTTTAGGCATTTCAGGATCAACTCCTAGATCAAATAAAGTTCTAGTATCTCTGATCTGCCAAAAACTCCAAGGAGGGGTTTTCGTAAGCTGCTTATAGATATTTTCCATAATCATAAGATCGAACACAGAGCCGTGACTCCAAAAAGTCTTGCATCCCCAAGCAAACTTATGAAATTGATCAATAGCATCCGTAACCTTAATACGGCCTTCCGAAGAAAATGCTTCTTCCATAATTGTAGGGTCCTGTTTACCCCACCATTCGATAGTGTTGTTATCAATTGATCTTTTTAGTTTATCTTGATCATCGAGATCGATTTTAAAATACAATTCATCAATTATACCGTTTCCTAGAGGATTAAAATGTACAGCACCTAGTGTTAAAATAACTGCGTCGGGTGCAACTGACAATGTTTCCAAATCGACCATTAAATGTTTTGACATTAAGATACTACCTCTTTATTTTCTAATGCTTTTACGAAAATTTTAAATGCAGTAATGGCGTCTGTAGTACGTAATACTTTTTCACCATTAACATATGCCCGAGATTTTTGAAATTTGGCTTCGAGATCATTTTTCTTACAAAGATCTGTAAAGCTCTTTCTAAAAGATTCTGTATCGGACTTGCCTGCATGCCATATATCTACAAAATAGCCTTCGCTATTATAAGGAGAAATTCCGACATTCATACCGGAATTTCCTACATTATTTTTACTAACATAACGCCCGGTAACATTAGTAAATAATCCAGGATTATCACTGAAGATCTGCTGGAGATGTTCTGCTTTATTTTGATCATTTTCCGAAGCAGATGCTGTTTTGCGAATTACTTTCTTATCATTAAGATTGCTCGGGCGAATTAATGGAACAAATTCGCAATGCTTGTGCCCTTCATAATCAAAAATTATAGCACTAATTAAAGTAATACGTAATGGAGTATTTTCGTTCAGCCATTTCACAAAGCCTTTGATGTGTTCATCTGCATCTTCACAAATTAAGACGCCATCGTCGCATTGCTTATCATACATGTAATATGTAATTTTGCTAGCATGAACACTATCGAGCCATCCAGATGCATCTTGGCTTTCGATAATCAATACAGTTTCATTAGATTCGTCACGAACCACTAAATCTACTCGTTTAGAGTGAGTAGTATGTTCTTCGGGTGTTATTGAATAACCATCTTCGTAACTGAGATCTAAAGCAGTTAACAGTCGACGAGCTGTTTCTAAATCACTTGCAATGAATTTGGTAAAAAATACTTCTCCGCCAAATGCATCTTTAATATTAGTACGCTTCATTCTTTCTCTGTATCATACAACGAGTTATATTGTATGATACAAAGCGATAATTGTCAAATTATTCGTAACGAGCGACTGTATTTAATTCTCTCTGTTTTTTCTTCCAACGGGCTTTAGCTGCAGCGGCGGCTTTACGTCTAGCAATAGTTGGTTTTTCGTAATATTGTCTTTCTAAAACTTCGATTAAAATTCCGCTATCTTCTACTTTCTTTTTAAATTTTCTTAAAGCAGAATTAATATTACCGTCTTTTACATATACTTTCATAATTTATTTTCTTTTTTACTCTTATTAAAAATTAGAGTAGCAGGCTCTCCTGCTACTGCTTCTTTAGTTATCACAATTTTATTAAGACCACGCGAAACTAGATCCACTGCATCGAATTGGTATGGTAATAACATTTTTTCTAATATATTCTTCAATCCTCTTGCATTGGTTTCGAGTTTTTTTGCTTTTTCGGCAATATTTTCAAGTGCAGGATCGTTAAATTCTAAATTAATACCATCTAATTCAAATAAATGTTTATATTGTGTTATTAAACTATTACGCGGTTCTTTTAAAATTCTTACCAAATCTTTAACATCTAATTCTTCGACATTGGTTATTAATCCAAACCGACCGACGAATTCCGGAATCATACCGAACGTAATTAAATCTTTTGTTGTAACATCGCGATAATTTGCAGAATTATTAGTATTACTAGGTAATACTGACCCAAAGCCGACACTACTCGTTTTATTTCTACGATTAATGATCTTATCTAACCCAACAAAAGCGCCACCACAAATAAACAAGATACTACTAGTATCTACTTCAATCATTTCACCTCTAGGATGTTTACGCTTATCAGTCGCAGGTACACGTACAATAGATCCTTCGATCATTTTAAGTAATGATTGCTGAACACCTTCGCCGCCTACATCTCTAGTGAGACTAACATTTTCACCTTTACGACTTAGTTTGTCGATTTCGTCAACGTAAATAATACCGTGTTGAGCACGTTCGATATCGCCATCCGATGCAGAGATCAAACGATTTAGAATACTTTCAACGTCATCACCTACATAACCCGCTTCGGTTAATCCAGTAGCATCACATATAGCAAATGGCACATCGAGATATTCTGCTAACTTTTTTGCCAACATAGTCTTACCACACCCGGTGGGTCCTAGTAATAAGACATTGGTTTTTTCGATTTTTATATCTTTGTTATGGTTATAGATTCTTTTAAAGTGTTGACATACAGCAACGCTTAGGGCAATCTTTGCTTCATCTTGTCCGATTACGTATTGATCGAGATATTCTTTTATTTTTACAGGATTGTATATTTCTTTAGAATTTTCTAAAGGAAATTTTTTAATTTTTTCTTCATCAAGCATCTCTCGACATAGTTCTACACAACTATTGCAAATAGCGGCAGAATCACCGACGATTAACTTTTTAACATCTTCTTTGGATTTATTACAAAAATCGCAGTAATGTGTTTTATTCTTTTCCACTGAGTATTCTTTCAAAAAAATCATTCATGTTATTAACCCGCCCTAGATTAATATGGCTATATAGTTCTGCTATATTAGCATCATTAGTTATATAATATGTATTCGGTTTTGATAAAATATATCCTACCAAATAGCTTGTAACAGCAGACATATTATTTAAGTTAATAAGCCTGTAATCACTGCAAGAAAGGCTATGCAATAACCAAGGAATATTAGTTTCTCCGCTGTAAAAGTAAATATTAAAAGATTCATTTGTATCATCTTTTAATAATTGTGTGATTTGTTCCTGATCAGTTTCATCTAAATCAATAAACATTAAGCTTCTTTGATCATTTTGAAAAATATCAGGCGGTGTGATTAATGTAATTTTAGCCGGCATCTTTTAGACCTTTTTTAACTTGAGCCTTAATTTCTTCAGGAACTTGATAAAAGGGTAATATTCCACTTTTAACTCGTTTGATCATATCTCTTATATTTTTTTCCGAAGTTTCTAAATAATCTTTTTCGCTGATTACATTACTAACATTTTTCCAAAGTCCACTTTCTGATTGTTCTTCATTTTGAATGTAGGAGGTAGATTCGGACTTTTGTTCTACTTCTTTTTCGGCTGCATTAATCATAGAATTCCATAATTCTACAGGATCTTCTTTTTCTTTATTAGAGTTAAACTCTTCCAGTTTACGAAATTGTTGAAAACTATATTGACTAGCTAACAATAATATTACAGCCAGTGGATCGAATACTAAGATAAGAATTAGAATAACCCAAGTTACTGCTCGTTCTAATATACTAGGATCTGTATTACCATATACAAATGCAGCAATATACCTAATAGGTCCGACTTCAGCTTCTACTTTACGAGATTCTGCAGCAATAGGTGCACGTTCATCATTAAGAGTAGCTATTCTTTTTTGTGATTCGGAAATCTCTGATAATAATCTGTTTCGTTCATCAGCTTGAGAATGACGCAACCGTACTGCACGACCGGCACCTTGTTCGTCGGTAGAACGTTCCATTAATTGGTCAACAGCATTATCCATTTGTTTTAATGCTTTACGATCTGTATCGATATTTTCTTTTTCAGTCTTGATCTTTTCATCATAAACTGAAATACGGGCAGCTACATCGCCGCTAACCAAGCTCTGGTCGCTGTGTGCCTTGCTAAGGAATCCGAAAATTCCCATACTAGTGATTAGCATAAGTACAACGATAGCTGCTATTAAGTAGCCTTTAACGGCAGTTGGGGCAATAACCCAGTTTTGTTTGAGCCATACTGTAGCAACTAATTTGCTAATTTCTAATGTAATACCCATTACAATGATAGGTACTACTGCCGCCGAGAAAATTGCAGTCAATCCCGAAACAGAATAGTAAACTGCAACTGCTGAAATTGCTAGCCCAGAAAGTAAAGTCAAATAAGCTACGATCTTATTGGATAAAGTATTCATGGAAATATTTATTTCCTGAATTGTAGCATTATCCTTTTTCTTTCTCCTGCGTTTACGGCTGAATAATTTCACACTATCCTCGACGCATACGACTAATAGATATCATCTCTTCTTCATTAATTACAGGTACAGCATTGCTTTTGTGCATCGTAGCAATGCCTTTGATAAGAGTACCAGTATACTTACGCTCAGGAGGTTTCGCACAAGTTGCCCAAGTAGGATTTACGCTAGCAATATTACTAGTAGTATACCGAGGATGATCGAACTTAGGTTGATAAGTTGAAGACATAAATCCTTTATTATTCTTCTTTGCAGGTTTGATGTTGTATTCCTGCAACATAGCTTCTCGAGCAGCTTGTGCAGATTCAGCACGACGTTTATGTTCAGCAGACGCCCACTTTTTTTTACCTTTCTTCTTACCGGTTGTAGTAAGAGCAGGATGCGCTAGATGCATTGACATATATTATCCTTTTGATGTTAATCAGTTACTACTTTTTTAAAGTTTTCTTCTACCATTTTTTCATAAGGATTCTGAGGTTTGTTATCATTGTTATCCAATTCTGAAATACTCTCAATAAACGCCATATCCTCTTCGCTAGGCAAGCACCAACGGTTTTCTTTATCGTTCCAATGACGAGTATCGTGGAAGTCGAAGTTAAAATAGAATCCAAGAACACCAAAGAAAATATGTAATCCTGCATGATCCGTTTTGAAAGTTAGATTAAAAGTAAAATCCACTATAACATTATTAATAATGCCGCAATGAAAGTCAATTACTTTATTTTTAGAAACCGTCCAAGCTTTTTCGTAGCAGTTATTATGATAAATTTTATTAAAATGAATTAGAGGATTTCGCAAGCCAAAAGAAAAGTCAATCATTCTGTACCCCATTTAGTTACAACTTCAATGCCACACTTTTTCAAAAACGCATCTGGTAAAATACCGCCTGCATTAACAATAATAGCATTGTTCTCTATAATGCGCAAGTCGTCTTTACCAATTTGGAGAATAACATAATCTTCACCAATCTGCTGTACATTAGAATTAAGTATAATTTCTAAATTTCCTTGTTTAACAGCAGCTTCAACACGGCGCCTATTAGCGGGTTTAGCTCTTTGAAAAGCTGTACCACGATATGATAAAGTAACATGGTTATTAGGATCTGCTTCAGCAACACTAGCAGCAGCTTCTAGCGCACTATCACCGCCTCCGATTACCAACACATGCGCACCTTTATATTGTTCAGGATCGATAAGTCTGTAAACTACTTTTGGTAATTCTTCACCAGGGACTCCTAGTGTTCTAGGACTGCCTCGTCTTCCGATAGATAATAATACATTAGTGGCACGGTATGTACCTAGTGCAGTAGTAACAATAAATCCTGTATTATCTTTAACTACGCTCTCTACACGTTCATTAAATTTAAAATTTAAGTTATGTCGTTGACGTTGTTCATCCCAAAAGTTTAATAGTTCTTCTTTGGTGGTATTTCTAAAATGTATTTTACCAATAACAGGCAATGTAACCGGTTGTGTCATAACTAATTTTCTGCGGGGATATTTAAAAACTGTTCCACCTAACGAATCTTGTTCAAGTATCAGATAGTTAAGCTTTTCACTAATTGCAGTAAAAGCTGCGCCAATTCCAGCAGGCCCACCGCCAACAATGATAAGATCAAACTGGTTTTGATCACGTTCATTATTCTTACTAATATTTTCAACAGCTTCTCTTCCTTGTGTTAGTGCATTCTTAATTAATCCCATGCCACCTAATTCTCCGGCAACATAGAGCCCGGGAATATTAGTTTCAAAGTCGGGCTTCACTACCGGTAAATCAACCCCGCGTCGAGCAGTACCGAATACTACGGTGATCGCATCCATTGGGCAAGCAGCTTTACAGGCACTATGCCCGATACATTCGGTAGGGTTTACCAATACCGCTTTATGAGCAATCATACCTAATACATGGTGATGGCTTTCTGGACAAGCTATAACACAACTGCCGCAACCGATGCAAAGATCTTGATCAATAATAGGATGTAGAGAAACAGGCTCAGTTAAGCCTGCTTCTACAGATTCTTCTAATATTTTAATAGATTTTTTATGTTTTTTGCGTTTTTTATAAAGATAAATCGCAATAACAATTAAAATAAATGCCAAATAAATTAAAAATTCCATTATGCTGCAATAGTATCCTTAGCAGGCAATACCTGAATAATATCCCATTGCTTTTTGCTAATGCCAGTAAATCGAAGAATTTCTCCATTAGCAGCAATCTTAAAAGATCCAGCAACAACCCAAATCTCATTCCCTGATGTATCTGTTCCTGCTAGTTTACGTACAACACCATTAATAATACCTTCTTCGGTAGTTTTACCTTTATTCCACTGATAGAATGCACTGTTACCTTGCCAACGTTCTGCAAAGCCACTAGAATCTAGACAAAACTGTTCCAGAGAATACAACGTGTTAATTGCCGACATATTATTCTCCTGTTAAAACATCATTATAGTATTAAAAGGTTTTATCGTCAACTAAACTTTTACCGAATTATAGTCCATTTAGGAGTAAAATATTTTCCTGCATGCTTATGTTTGAAGATCTTGTTGTATTCAATCAGAGTTAACTCACGTTGGCGATCTTTATCATGCTCTAAACAAGCCTGATACATTTTCTTTACTAGTTTAGACTGCTTCATTTTGGTACTCCCTATAAGAATATTTATAAAAGAGATACTGGTTACGGTTCCAGTGACACCCAATACTTGTGTCCGATTATTTTTCTTTAGTCCAAGTGACGATTTTCCAGCGTCCGTCATGATGTTCAACTAATGCAGTCATTGATTCTACCCAGTCACCGTCATTCATGTATATAACACCATCAATTTCTTTAATTTCTGCATGATGTATATGACCGCAAATTACACCATCAAACCCACGCTTTTTACAATAAGAAGCAAGATTATGTTCAAATTGAAACATAAAATCCACTGCTTTTTTAACACGTTGTTTAAGATATTTGCTTAAGCTCCAATAACCAAACCCCATTCGATGTCTTATCCAGTTAAATCGGGTGTTTAAAGATAAAACAATGTCATAAGCACGATCACCTAAAAAACTAATCCATGGTGCCAATCGTGTGATTCCATCAAATAAATCACCATGAGTTAGCAAGTAACGTTTTCCGTCAACACCTAAATGTTCGGTTTGGTTTACAATTTCCACATTCCCAAAAGAAATATTATATTGTAGTAAAGGCCTTAAAAACTCATCATGGTTACCAGCTACATACACTACTCTAGTATCGCGTTTAGCATGACCTAAGATTCTACGAATGACGTTAGTATGACTTTGCTTCCATTTCCAGCGATTTTGTTGAATTTTCCATGCGTCTATCACGTCTCCTACTAGGTATAGCGTTTCGCAACTGTTATGTTTGAGGAAATTATTAAGCTGTTCAGCTTTGCAATCTTTAGTGCCTAAATGCACATCACTAATGCATATTGTTCGGTATGTTTTTTTCATACCTATATTTAACTATAAAATCATTACAATACTATTACAAACGCCCTATACATTTTGCTTTGTGACGACTAGGGTAATGATTAATAGCTACTGATTTGCCGCAATTTTCACAAATAACTCTTTCGAGTTTAATTCCTAACCTTGCTTGACTTATTTTATTTCCGATGGTAGGATCTTTTTTGGACGGATGATTATTTCCTCTTCTTGCATCGATTACATCAGGACGATACATGGGATTATTTTTTCCAGTCATGCGCTGCGAGATTTTTTCTCTGACCTCACTCTTTTTAGCAGGATTATCTTCGCTTCGCATCCTTTCTATGTGTTCTGGTCGCTTACCGGGATTATTTTCACTAAAACGTTGTCTGTTTTTTTCTTGTCTCTGGGGATGTAAATCCCCAGATGCAAATCCAACTGGATTTTGATTAAAGTTCATATTATTCGGATTATTAATATGTTTGGACAAATATTCCTTCTCTAATTTAAGCAAAGAATCCATATCTGACGCATATTCTAAAATGGTTGTTGTAAGAGATGATTTATCCTTTATTGAGAGTACCCATAATCCTGATCCCTTATAGCCGTCATTTTCATTTTCTGTTGAATGTCGTCCGATATAATATTTTCCGTTTTTGTGAATAGTTTTATAAATGAAATGTTTCATATATTTATTTATCTTCCAAGCATCGTCGTATGCTTAAAAAAAATACCCGCCGAAGCGGGTATCTGCTATTTTTAGTAACAAGGTATAACTACCATTAATTCTTATTTTCTTTAGTAGGGTCAGTAGTTGGCATACTTGCTGGTGCTGATCCTGTTGAAGAACTTGAATTCTTATTACGTGTAACAAAATAAATTGCTGCGCCGATTACAACTAAAAGTACGATTAATGTAAACATCTTAGTCTCCTTTAAAGAACTATTGTAACATTATTTAATAAGAATGCAAGAGATTTATATTAAGTTTGGCTAGGTCTCCATAACCCAACCAAAGTGCTTCCGGGTTTATTACTCGCTTGAGTCCACCCTCCGGGCCATGCAATAGATACTGTGCTATCAGATGGGTTGTTATTATTTGTTGCCCTACTATTTTGATTTCCGCCTACAAATGTATACCTACCATTTTGTACAGTATATATAAAATTCACATGATTATGCCCACTATAATTCCAAAGTGCAATATCACCCGGTTGTCCTTGATCTAGTGGAATAGACATTGCATTCCACCTCGATGGAGCATTTTCGATTGCAATAGCGCCAGCTTCCGGGCACCATTTGTATCCACATTGTTTGAGAGTGAAATTAACAAACCCCATGCACCAAGGAGTAGTATCGTGCAATATAACGGCACCTAATCCTAGGCTTTGCCATATTCCTATAATATTCGGATTATCAACGCCGGTAGTCTGATAAGTTCTACTCCATTGTCCATTTCCTGCTTCGACTAGTCTTTCAGCTAAGAAAGGAATAATTCCGCTGGTAAACGTAGCTGTTGTGATTACCCCAGTTGCAGTTGAAATCTGTGGCGGAGTACCTTGGTAGTTAGGTTGAATTGCTCCTTGCGATACTGCATCTGCAGGCATTGCGAATACACTAGGATTTTCAGTATACGCAGTATCATTACTAGTAATTTGTTCAACAATTAATGGGTCGATAGCTACCCCACCGACGGTGATATCACCAACAAATGCGGCACTTTGCTGTGGCTTATTCCATAATGCTACAGAAACATTATTAACAAATACATTTTTACTATAAAAAACGTCACTAATTAATCCCGTACCTGATACATATGGCATAAGTTAATCCTTTAACTTATTTACCTAGTGTTATACCAGTGGTTCTTTGTATATAGAGATCCGCAGCATCTTTATCTGTTGCTACCGGAGCAGTCAATAATGCATGTCTGTAAATGGGTATGTTATCCGAACTAGTAGTAAACATAAAGGGGACAAAGTTTACACCTGTTTGAGTAGGGACTAATACTCTCGGACGATCAAGCACAATAGATTCTGTACCAACTTCTGACAACTTTCCTACAATTTCTTCGCCAGCTGTAGTTCTAACAGATACGATTTCACCTACACTGACACCTTTGGTAATTAACATTTTTATTTCCTTTTATAGTTCGCCGCTTTGTGCTAATTTGAGCAATAGACTATAATGCTCATATGCTTTATTCACTGCGGCGTATTTATTTCTTAAATCTTTCTCTAATTCTTTTTGTTTGGCCATCATTTCGAACATATTAAAACGTCCTGTTTCTTTTAAATTATTAAAAACTTGTTGTTCGAATTCTGCCAAGCGTTCTAACTCACTGAGGGTAATCTCTAGTGTATAAAGAGGTTCTGTTTCTAGTGTTATATCTTCGTAAACTAAATTATAATCTGCAGGATTTTGAAAATATTTTACATTTTGTTTAGTATATCGGTGTGCTCTTTTATTTTTATCAATAATTACTATACCGTGTCGGCCGCACCAATCTTTAAAATCATCTGCGTTCATTTAACTTTTCCACATCACTGCGTCTACGAGCATTTTCTCTTTCAAGAAATAGAATCTTTTTATATAGATTATCTAGCAAACGATTTTGTCGTTTAACTAAATTTTCTAATTCTGCAATTTTTGTTTCATTCGTTTTCATTTTTTGGAACTTCACATAATGCTTCAATCATTTTATAATGATTATAAGCTTTCTTTAATGCTTCGAATTGTTCTAATTTATTAGGATCTGGAACCAATATAGCTAGACGTTGTTCAATCTTGTTAAAAATTTCTTTGAGACTACGACCTTGCATTTTAATATCGCCATCGATTTCAGCATCGCCGGTTACCTTAAAATTTCCGTTACTAGGTGAAGTCGAAGAGAACGTATATGGAATTGATGTCCATGTAGTTCCGCCATTAGTTGATGTCCATGTTCCTCCATTATTTATTGTTACATTTGGTGAAGAACCGACAGGACCTCCGGCATTTATATTATAATTAAATTGATATTGTAAAGGATCATAAACAGCCATATTAGTGAAATATGGCTGTCCGTTGATTATATCATCAATTTTCTTTTTTATTTCTGAATCCATATATTACACAGCTAGTTTTTTAGTAAGGTCGTCGAACCCGCCAACGAGTTCATTATCAAAGAAAATTTGTGGTACTGTTCGTGCATTTGGAACAGCTTCTAGCAATTGTTCCTTAGTCCATCCGTTGTTAATATTGCGTTCTTCGAATGTAATATTCTTAGCTTTAAGCAATGCTTTAGCTTTCTCACAGTACGTACATCCGTTCTTACTCCAAATTACTACGTTCATTTTTTCTCCTTATTCTGTTGCGTAAGTTTGTTTAAAAATATCTGCTTTGACTACTCCATAATCTCCAGGGCCGTGACGAACAATATAGTCATTGCCCTTAGTATAATGAAGCGTCTCACCCCAGCTAGTTTTTACATCCCCATCATGGTCTGCTAATTTAGCTACCTTCATGATTTTCTTTGGTGAACAATCGCCATTTCCTAAGTCATCTTTTAATTCTGCAAATTTTTCCGGTGGCATACTATACTTTTCGCCTTTAGGTCCGGTAAGAATGTAAAATCCCTTTTTAACTTGCTGTGGCCCTTCTAGGGTTTGAATAGTTGTATCTTGAGATGCAATTTCATATTTTTCTCGAGCTGGTTTCTTATAAGTTTGAAATCCGTCTTTAAACCATGCATCGTTAATAGTATCTTCAAGTAGATTAATAAGATTTCTCATGTTTATTATCCTTATAGGTCTGGCAATTCATCATGTGTAACCGCATCTGACATTACACCAATAACATAATTCGTTGATTCGGTTTCTTGTAGTGCTGACTGTTTTTTATTAATATTAATATGTTTATTAAACCATGGAATTGGACTAGTTCTAGGATGATCTTCCTGATACTTAATACCGATATCCTTAAGTTTAGTATACGCAGTATAATCAACAAAGTCTTTAAGAATATTAGCATTAAGACCGATTACCACTCCTTTTCGGAACAAATAATCTGCCCATGACTTTTCTTCTTGTATAACTTCCATATATAGTGCATATACTTCTGCATGACATTCCTGTTCAATTTGAACAAAGTCAGGATCGTCTTTGGTTACATTATTAATTAACCATGCAGTCCATTCGGTATGTAAAATCTCGTCTTGTAAAATAAGACTAATAATATTTCCATTTCCGATGAAGATCTTATTTTCGACCATTGCAAGGCTAGTAGCAAAGCTAACCATAAAGCGTAATGCCTCTAATGCATAACTTGCATGTAGAGCTAGCCAAATCGCTTTCTTATGATCATAAACTGGAATATCTTCGCCTAGTTCTCGGCGCATGTTAAGAACATGTAGTTCTTCGTAATAACGTCCGATTCCAGCAGCCATACCAGCAATTTCTGTAGTGTCATGAATTTTATTAAATTCATCCTTAGGTACTCCATAGATATTACGGATAATGTGACTGTAGCTCTTACTATGGATAGACGTTTCAAAAAAGCTCCATGTAAGTGTCAGTGCTTCTAATTCCGGAATAGACGTGACTGGTCCGAATACCTGGAAAGGGGCACGCCCTTGAATACTGTCAAGAGCTGTTTGACGGAGTAGATTACTTGTGAAAATATGTTTAACTGCATCACTGGCCTCCTTGTGATCCATTTTATCTTTGGTGAGACTGATTTCTTCTGGAACCCAAAAGAATCCGCGAGCTAAGGATTCGTAATTTTGTAATTTTGGATACTTAACTTCTTCGAATCTTTGTACGGTGACCGGGCCAGCTGGATCCAAAAACATCGTACGTTTTAGATAATTAGTTTTTTGAGAAAAATCGTATTGTGCTTTACTCATGTGATTTCCTATGATTTTCAATATTAGCTTTAGTTATTAGTCTACCGCATACTATACAGGCAAACCTAGGGCGTGTCAATGCTGCTTTCGATATATTTTTACAATGAGATTCTGATTTGGGTTTACTCATTTTAATTTTAGTTTCTTTGGATCTTTTCAAACCAGTTGTTTTTTCTATAATTAATTTCTTAACATGATCTGGAGTAGGAATTCCTTTATTCCAGCTTGGGGTTCCTCTAGGAATATGTTTTCCGGTATTCCAAGGGAGCCTTCCCTTCATTTTTAATTTAGTTTCATTCGAATGACTTTTCCCTGCCATACTAAAAATTTTTTGATTCTTTTCTTTACTTATATAATATTTGTTAAGGCATAAAGGGTCATCTATATTATTTTTTATATATTCTTGTTCAACCCAATATACTTTTTCGACATCTGTATTTTTGTAAACAATTTTGACCTCAAAATTATCTTCCTGTTCTCTCAGGTTTTTTATTTTAACAGAAGATGTAAAGTACGCTTTCCATAAATCATCTTCTGGAAACCTTTTTTCATTAATATTGGCGGAACGAAAGCCGTAGTAAAATTTGCCAGTCGGCAAATGTTTGATATAGTAAACATAAGCAGGGATATTATGTAAATACATTTGCTGTAACTCCTTACAGTTATAGAGCCGGTGGATATTTGCAGTATCGCGACCGGCACTGGTATTTACCATTAAACTAAAGTTTGCATGAATCACAATCCGATTCATCTTCTTGTATTATAATAGATTTTGAAGTTGAAAGTCGATCATTTTGGCTATTTAACACATTTTTGCTGCCAATTTTATCTATTAACGAATAATAGATAGTTTTGACCCCCCATTTGTATGCCAACATAAGGTTTTTAGCAACTAATGTAGCAGGAATTTTTCCATCTTTAAAATGTTTCGGCGAATAAAACGTATTAGTACTAATACTTTGATCAATGTATACAGCTAATACTGCTGCTGTTTTAAGATATTCTACACAGTCTTTTTGATCCCACATTAATTGATAACGATTTTTGTAACGTTTATATTCAGGAACGACCTGTACAAATGATCCGGCCTTGCTTTCTTTGACACTAATTAATTCCATCGGCATCTCGATGCCATTAGTGCTATTAAGCACAACGCTACTCGATTCAACCGGAGCAATAGCCATTAAAGTAGCATTACGTATTCCATATGTTTTCATATCATTACGTAATCCTTCCCAATCGAGATTAGCACTTGGTTCGAAATTAGTTAATTCATCAACATTCTTATTACGGCGTTCCCAAGGAAATATTCCTTGTCCATAATAGGTATAATGACTTCGTTCACAAGCACCACGATCACGAGCAAGTTCTACACTCATCTCTGTAAGATAAAATGCTTGATGTTCAGTCCATCGTTTAACTTCTGCTAGTGCTTCCGGGTCGCCGTATTTTAAATTCTTTCTGGCATGCCAAAATGCCAGATTAGTAATACCCACACCCAATGGTTCAAATTCTTTATTAGCCAATCGGCTTTGCACACTAAGAAAATCTTGATAGTTAAGCAAATTACTTAGACTACGAACTAATATTCGACAAGCCTTTCGCATATCGGCGGGATTACGGAATGCACCCCAGTTAATAGACCCCAATGTGCAAAGAGAGATGCGTCCTGATTCATCGTCGATACGTTGAAATGGGCGAGTAGGTAATAAGATTTCTTGACAAAGATTGCTTTGATAGATTGGGTCAGTTGTCGAATTAAATGGACCTTGATTAATCACATTATCGATATTAACAAGATAGATACGGCCAGTATCTGTACGTTCTTTAAGTATACCATTTTTAAAAACTTCTTCTGAAGACAAAACTTTCTTTTTCTTAGTCTTATCTTGTTCATATTTAAGATATAGTTTTTCAAATTCCTGACTGTTGCGGTAATATGCTTCGTATAAATCCGGAACTTCGTGTGGATCGAATAATGTAATATTTTCTCCATTCTTATAGCGGCGCCAAAAGAGCGCAGATACAACTACAGAATAATCCATCTGTCGAACACGAGTTTCTTCTGTACCTTGATTGTTCTTCAATACAATTAGATCTTCAAACTGTGCATGCCAAATGGGAAAAGTTACAGTGCAACTAGCATTACGAATGCCACCTTGACTACAACTGCGAAGATCTGCAAACCATTTCTTTAAAAATGGCACCAATCCTGTATGTTTAATCTCCCCATTGCGTATTGGAGCGCCAACTGGCCTGATACGACCTAATTCCAATCCAATACCAGCACGTTTACTAGCATATTTGGCCATCATCTCGCCGCTGGCAAAGATGCTATCTAATGTATCATCCGAACTAATAAGTACACAGCTACTAAACTGCTTAGTAGTGGTCCCAAGGCCCGCAAGAACAGGAGTAGCCAAAGTAAACTGTCCTTCTGACGCGCATTCATAATACTCCTTTACTAGTTTCAATCTGATATCTTTTGGCTCAGCATGAAACGCAGTAGCGGCAGCAACAGCATACCGAACTTGTGGTGTTTCATAGATTTGCCCAGTGGCACGATTTTGAACTAGATACTTTTCTGCCAACTGTTCAATCGCAGCAAATGTGTAATTTTCATCTTTGCTATGATCAATGAATAAGTCAATAATATTCCATTCATCCTCAGTATACCAATTTAATAAATCTTTAGTATACATACCTGCTTCAACATTGGTTTTAACAATGCTATAGAGCTTAGGAGGTTCATATTCTCCATATACTTCTTTACGCAACATACTAACACGCTGTCTGCCTGCTACATATTGATAATTGGTATTGTTGATTTCAGGATTCTCATTCTCGTCAATGAGATTAACCATAGCTTTTAATAATAGCTCATCTATAGTTTTTGTACTCATACCATCGTGTAGTTCTAATTGAGCTTTAATCTCAATCATAGATGGGCTTACTCCATCTATACCGCTACATCCGTGTGCTACCTGCCTCTGAATTTTGGAAATATCTAGAGGTACTTTCTCCCCATTTCTTTTTACAACAGTAATCATGTACTTTTAACCCTTAACTTATTTTACTGAATATTTACCTAGGATCGTCATACATTAATATTGTTTTCAACGTATAGTTCCTGATCAATATCTGCAGCTTTAACAGCATTATTTTTATCGTAATTTAATATATATTCGTCGTCTACGAATACAAGATTATACAGTTTTGTCTTGGAATAATCAACCATGGTTTTAATCTCAATTTTGGAATTCTTAAACTTTTCTGTAAACTTTAGGGTGTAACCCATCATTAGTGCTAGGGTAAAATCGTCATATCGATTTTCTACGATAATTTCCCATGGGGTAGGCCATGATTTTTTATTAAAAGGATCGACCCTATGATTGAATAGTATTCGAGGAGAGTCTTGCCAAAATACAGAAACATCATCAAACGGGTGATCACAGTGATTCAATGTTTTTCTAAATTCGGCCCAAATAGACAATCTCTCTTCTGGAGATTTGTTGAACATTATTGTAATTGTGTATACCTATAAGTAATCGTACCAGGATAATTTGGACTTGTATAATATAACTCTACCAAATTAGTTGAATTATTTAAGTTAACTGTAAATACCACTCCGCCATCATTTGGACCCGAATAGGAATAGCTATCTGTTATCGATGCTATGCCATACACGTCAATACCTACAGTTAGTTCTCCGGATCTATTAGTAGTCGATACGTTTAAATTATAATCTATGATTGTAGATTGAGTAGGACTACTGTATGGAAATCTAGACAATAATACCGGGTTTGATGAAACAATAATCGTTCCGGCATAAGCGCCCGGACTTGTCACATAAGTAGGCCCACTTACTGTGGTTGTGGTTGATGCATAATTAGTAGTAGTACTATTAACTGTATCATATCTAGAATTATAATCAGAAATTGATGTATTACCTTGAGATTGGAAGGTAATAACCGGAGTAACTTGATTTTGGTCATTGTTAGTGTTATTGCCTACGTTGTTAAAAATATTAAATGCACTAACATGATGTGTAGGTAAATTATTAGTATTTCTACCGACAAAAATACCTTCACGTTCTATATAATAAAATTTATTATTTTCAATTCTGCTTCTTAACGGACCTGTAAAATTATTTACAGCTACACTTTCTCCGTAGACAACACCACGATTTAGATTTCTAAATCTGGAATTTATAATGATAGAATCTTGCATATCATAGTTAGATTTAATTCCGTAATATAAATTATCAAAGCTGCAATTTTCTACGATTAAATCTTGGGTGATTAAAGAGCCTTGCCCTCTAATATCAATTCCGGTGTAATTATTGTCAGCAATTTGTCCGGAACCTGCTACATAGTTACCTAAGAATTGCACGCCACTAATTAAACAATCAACTCCACAATCTGCTCTTAATAATGGAAGTGTAGAAGTTCCACTAGGACCACTTAGGGTAGTATCGTACTGCAATGTCATATCTTTGATAATAATTTTATTAGGACGAGTAGCACTTAATATATTAGCTTGTCCATCAACAAATACTACATAATTATTATGGATACTGGTTTGATCAGCATATTGCATCAAAGGTATTGATGTAGTTACAAGATTAAGAATTGTTTTTCCTAGACCATCGCCTACAATAATAACATTAGGTGGAAGATAAATGGTGGTTTCGATATTATAGACACCAGCCGGCACATATAGTGTTACTAGACTTTCATTTCCTAATGACCCTTTAACTGTTGCGTTTAGATATAGGCTTTCGATAGCTGCTCTAAAATATTGAGCATTGGGTGTAGTTCCATCGCCTATTGCCCCGTAACTTAGTACACTTACTTCATCATCTAATTTGCTCTGCAATGATCTAGAGACTGTATTAGCAAGAGAAACATTAGGTATATGCCCGACTAAGTTATATAATGTTGAACTAGTAATAGATCCGTTATATAAATTGATAAGATCGTTTTCGGTTAAAAGTCTAGTATTACTATTACTAACCGCACCTTCGCTTACACTTTTGCCAATGTATAAATGCTCTGTGTCCTCGGCCCATCCGAATTCTCCCGGTGAAAGAACAGGGATTCCGGTAATATTTTCTTGTCCTCGACGTACTTGTATGCGGGCTATTTCGATTACGGCCATTTTAACTCTCCAGTATTAGATATTTATCGAACTTCGGAGAAGTTAAAACTGGTGTCAAAATAGGCATTACGGAAATTACTTAGTTAATTTGTAATATTCTTCAACTCTATCAAGCCACATATCTTGATATTTGTTAAAATCTTTTGGTAGTAGATCAAACTGTTGATATACCTCTCCACCAGGCTTCATTCCATCATCACCCCTACTAACCATAAAGATATGTCCTTCACGCATATCAGTTCCATATGTATTGTTATGGGCCATGATATACGCCATGAGTTGCAGATAATAATCTTCAACCCATTCTGCTTTCTTTGGACGATTGGTTTGTTTGTAATCGGCAATACAAGGATTACCTTTATAAACGCATACTAGATCAGTTGTGCCCGAGTATAGTCCCTTATAGTATAGACTTTGTTCCATTGCCCAAACTTCGTCAACATATTTTAATCCGTATTCAATAATAACATCAGCCATTGCATTTGCTTTAATGTGTATTGGATTATTTCCGGGTTGTCTTTGTTCATTACATAGAAATCTTTCTAAATTGGCATGAAGCCCAGTTCCTACACTGGCTGCTTCTGTAGTGATTTGTTGTGCTTTAGCTTCTCCTACACGTTTTTTCCATTCAATTAAGTGCGTCATATCTTTAGTTGCACTTAAAATAGTAGTGACACTAGGTATACGTTCTCCATCAGGCGTTTCGTATAATCTTTTACGTGTTATAGGATCATTTATTTGTTTGCAATTTTTGTATTGGAATTTTTCCACAAACGGTGGAGGTTTTAGAGTAGTCATAACTTTAATTATAACAGAAAAATTGATTTAGAGCAAATTTAGACTACTGGGGTTTCAGGAGCGCTATCCTTGGCTGCTTTAATGGACTTATTAAGTACAATTCCAGTACCGTTATAGTTATTAATTACGGTTGAAAATGCGCGAGGATTTTGATGATATATATTATCAAAAGTTTTATAATCAACATTCATATAAATATTCTGGTCTTGTAATGCGCCTTTGATAGCGTCATATGACAATTCTGACACTCCTCTTCCGACAGCATTACGTAAAACCAATACCAGAATATTAACTATATCTCCTCGTTGGTCTTCGAGTTCAAATAATCTCATTTCGATAATTTAGTCATCAATGAATGAGCTTCTGATAATCTACGAGCTTTAGATCTTTCGATACTTTCTCTCTTTTCTCTTCCAGCGGTATCAAATCCGCCAGATGCAGCATCACTAGCGCCGAATTCGTCACTCATACCTGCAGTCATGCTAGTATTCATACTATCGGACGGTGCTGGATTAACTGGTTCAGCTCCCATAGTTTCTTGAGGAAGTTCGCCACCTGCTAATTGTGCAACAGCACTACTAATAGATTCTCTAACCTTAGTTAATACTTCTAGTGCCTGTTTAAGAGCAGGATCGATGCTATTTCTAAAAGCATCTGATTCGGCTTGACCAAAATTCTTACGAATGCTATCAGACAAGTCGATCATTGTTTTAGTTTGCATAGTTCCTAGACGTTGCATAAAGTTAGTGATATCAGATACCATATCTGCAGAACCACTAATATCTTTAGCTTTGTCTTCTTCGTTTTCACTAATTAAATATTTTAAAGATTCGATAATAATAGCGTAATTATGTTTACGGTTTAAAAAGCTTTCTTTAACTTTCTTCTTCTTAAAAGGAGGAGCTTTCTTTCTATCTTTAAGAGCTTTCTTCATTGGTTCTTTCTTATTACCATCACCGTCAAAGTCTAAGTAATCTGGCTTGGCTGCTTTCTTTTTTGGTTTTTTCATAGTTTTAGATTCCATTGTGGACTTGGAGTATTTACCATTGCTAAGTTCTATTCCTTCAGACCTTGGTGGTCTGTTATTTAAATAATTTTTTAATGTACCGCTACTGGTAGGTGATTTTTTTCTAACTTTTCTGTTTTGAGTTAATCTTTCATTTCTATTATCTACATCTTGTTGAATTTCATTTGACTCTCGTCCTGCAGTAGAAGAAGTTGTAGGTCTGTGACGTGTTCTATATTCCCAAGACTTAGGATCTAATGGTTTATCGGGATCTGTTAAAACAGGTTTATTTCCGAAATCCATTGTAGCCGGACGCGGATTTCCGGGTAATCCTGGTTTATTACTTTCGTTAGTTTTTTTCTTCTTCTTCTTATGCTTCATAGCCTTGCTTAGAAGTTTAGTGCCTTTATCTTTTTTATTAAATTCTTTTGCAACACTGGTTTTGATACCTACTTTCTTTGCAAATTTAGGATTGTGCGCAGCAGCAGCCATTGTTCTAGCTTGTTTTTCACTCTTAGATTTTTCATTAAGAATAGACTCGCCTAGCATTTCTTTAATTCGACTATTAAGTAAATCTAGCATATGTTTATCTTTTTGATAATCTTCATTTGCCAATAGATCATTAAATCCTGTATTACCTTCTGATTGGCTGAGTTTAGTGCGAATAATATTACGATAGTTTTCTAGTTCTTCTCTAGTATAGTTTTCGAGATCGACTTTGACGCCGAATTTCTTAAACATACTTTCGTTTAATGATTTACTAGAAATTTGAAAATTAAAATCTGTTGTCTTCATAGTTTAACCCAAAAGTTGATAAAGTATTTATCGCATTCTTCTAAGTTTTTCGAAGTTAGTTAAAATGTAATTCTTAGCATTTTTAGAACGTATTTGTGCCAATTCTTGCTTTATTAACAGAGAATTGAATTTGTCGTAATCTCTTTTATTAAGATATACTTTAGATAATCTATTATAATTTAACTCTTCAAAATAACTATACCCGAATTGCTGATCATTTTCTAAAAGTTTATTATCAATATCTTGCCCTAATGCTAAAGAGTTAGCAATAATTAATGCGGTTTGAGGCAAATTAATTCTTTCATATAACATTTGATTGCGTAGATTTGTTATATCAAAGAATCCGTTATTTTTACATATATAATAATTGCCTATTTTTATTTTTCCATCTTCTCGTTCGGCAGGGATTACATAGCCTTTTTCTCTAAGTGTTTCTTTCACTTCGATGGCAAGTTCTTCGATTTTTCTATAAAGTTGTTTTTCTGCTAGCATGGTTCTTTAATTTAATTGTTTTGCCATTATTAGTTATTTCATATACATGCTTTCTAACTAAATTTTGAGCAACCCATGCATCATGCTCATCTAGACTAGATATCGAAATTAAATCTCGATGTCTATTAACAAAATCCCTCTCTTCATTATTTAGGATAATTGTTATATTTTCTAATAAATGGCTTATCCGCATATTAATGTGATTTAGATAATATTACTACAAGTGTCGATAGCACGCCTGCTACAACTGTTCCTGCAGTACCGATCAATACCCGAATCATACTCATATGACTTTTTTCGATCACTTCTTGTAGTGTGCTGACCTTTTTTTCGATAGTATCTAATCTATTTTCTAGAGTAGCATAACGTAATGCACATAGTGCGACATGTGTTTCTAAATTTTCAGATTCTATATTCGACGGTTCCTGTATTGCAGGCATTAAAGGTATCTCCTGTTCTAAATAACATTTTCTTGTGCCTCGATTTGCCTGATAGTTGCCGTAATTATTGTATTTTTGTACTGCGGACTGTTTAAATTAAACACCGCTTTTGAAATATTTATCGTTTCTGTTAAATTTTGAATAATCGGTACTTGATCTACATCGTCTAGTAATAAACCGATTAAGTTACCATTATCATCGCTATAGGCAGAAGATCTATCAGTATAGAATTTAAAAGTCCATATTTTGTGTTCGCCTTTATATCTGTTACCAAAACCCATACCTTTAATATCAGCTGTTTCGACACTAGGAGGAGTGTCCCATTCTATATTGCTTCGTAACCCGATACATTGTTGTAATGTTGTCCAATTTTTGAATTGATTTTGTTCTAGATCTGATCCATACCCTGCACGAGCAATTTCAGGCTTTGTGATATCAATTAATGTTTTAATTTCGATGATTTCCATTATATACCTACTTTAATAAGTTATAGGTATTTATAATCAAAAAGAAAGGCGATCATAAAGATCGCCTTTCATTATCATCTACTAACTTATTAACTTAGTATGTGAGTGCTGTAACACTAACACTTGCAGTGTTTAATGTAACACCATTAACTGTGCCTAGTCCTTGAACAGCAGCAGTTAATGCAGCAGCAACTGTACTCGCAGTTGTGCCTTCTACAGACCCTAATCCCAATCCGCTCGGACTAAACGGATCAACACCTAATGCTTCTAAAGCAAAATTGATTGTATAAGCAGCATTGGTAGTATTTAATGTACCGACGCGGCTAAGTGAACCGAATTGTGTCACCGCTGAGCGGAATACCTGATCGAATACACCACCGGCTGCAGTACCTGTAGTTGCTGAGTAAACACCACCACCGGTAAATGCACCGCCATTTCCGCCGCCGACTGCACCTACTGTACCAGCATAGTCAGCCCATAATTTTAAACCATCTGGACCCCAGAATGTTAATGTAAAATCTTGTAACGCAGGACCTGCAAAGTTCTTCGGTGATAATAAACCACCATGAACGCGATTAATCGAAGCCATTTTATTTCTCCTTAATTTTGTGATAGCCTTGTGAGCTAATCATGCAAATATTTATCAATAAACCAAAAAAACCCTAGAATAGGCTATTAATCATCATGTTTTACATTACCATTAATGATCTTGAGACCCTGTGAAATTTCTTTATTTTCTTTAATTTTACGTATGCCGCGTGTAAATTTAGCATTATCACCGCTTTTAATGCTATTAATGAATCGTCTTTCTAATTCATATGCAACTTCAGGATCAAATGTTTCTCTGATATGTTTTAAAAAATTGATAGCCGAATCGATAATATGACTTGCCCTAGATTCTAGAATAGTTTCTTTATCTTTTCTAGCAGCAAAATCATTTAATTCATCTAAAAGACTTTTTGTTTTTTTCTGCACGGTGTTAACCTTTTTCTCTATGATATTTATCCAAATATTTTACACATGTAATTTGAAAGGATTTATTGTTGATTATTGTTGCATTGCAACATATAATATAAATACACATACACACAAAGGAGAGACAGATGATTAAACAGTTTTTCATTAAACTATTAGAAATCTATGTAAAAGGTCTAGAAAATAATGGTCGTAATCTTGCTGCAGTTTATACTGCAATGTGGCCTGATCTAGTAAAACCTCAACCAACAAAGGAACGTGTATAATGTATTACACTACTATCACCGCCTTTGCAAATTGGTATTTTTTAAATCGTTGGCAACCAGTAACCGAAGAAGAAGTTGAATGGGTTACAAAGCCTGTTAAGAAATCTTGTAATTAAATGCACGATTATGTATAATATTGCAAGTTAATTAAAGACATACACACATACAAAGGAGAATAAAAATGTCGTTGAACGATTACACACCAAAAGTTCCTGAAGTTAAGTTTAATAAGAATGGTTACGAAATTAGGACAGACATTCTTAGTATGGCTAAAGATCTTGTCGAAGCCGAATATAGTGCTAAGTTTGCTGGATGGGAACTAAGCTCTAAGCGAGACGAAAAGACTGGAGAATTAGTATCTACCGTTGCTATGCCAGAATTTCCTGGTCTAGATCAAGTATTAGCTACTGCAGAAAAGATGTATGCGTTTGTTAATGCCGGCGTATCAAAGAAGTAAAAGTGGCATAGCCTACAATAAAAATAAATTACTTCGTGATAGTAAAACGCCCCTTTCGGGGCGTTTTATTTTGGCTTTTAGCTCTTAAGATTTAACTTTATATTCAGCATAGCAAATGTTGTCGATTTTGCTGTCTTATTTTTTGGCATAATCCAAGCAAATTGTGTAGACATCATTTTCTTAAGCATTTTATCTTCAATTAAAGATGCACACTTAAATGTGTTATTAATACTATGGCAAGTTTCGCAATTGTCACTAGTTACTGGATGACCAGGAGCATAATCCTTCTTACCAAATGCCGGAGGACTTGCAGTTTCAAAATATGTACCATTATGGCAGCTTACACAGCCGGTTGTAACACCAGCGTGAATTGTTGCGTGAGACATAGTCCAATCAGCATTAGTATGTGTTGGGGTATCAAGAGTTGTATGGCAAGCACCACAATCAGCTGTTTCAGGAGCGTGATTAGCATCTTGTCCCGTAGCACCGTATGCTGTATATGACCCATTGTGGCAAGTGTTACATGCTAAACTACTTACACTTGCGTGATTCATAGACCACGATGCTGTAAAACTGGTAGTATTATGGCAAGAATCACAACTAGCAGTTCCAATCGGAATATGATTAGCTGATCTTCCTATAGTTTGAGCAGATATTTGTCCGATTGGGCTACCATTGTGGCATGTTGCACAAATTTTAGGAGTACCTAAATAGATACCTCCTGCATGGCAGCTGGCACAAGTACTGCATTTACCGGTAGATAAGTGTGCACCTGTTAAAGGAAAATTAGGATGTAGTGTTTCATACAATGTACATTCGGCAGCGTCTGCTGTGCCCGAAAATGCCAACATTGATCCGGCAATTACTGTTGGTACAGTAATATAAGATACTCCTAATGCAATTGTCATTATAATAGACATAAAGAGTGTTTTAATTTTTTGCACGATGGCAGCCCTCCTGTAAGGTTTACATTTATTTACCTAAATTCTGCTTTAATCATCGAACTGAGAACTGTTCGGACTATGACAATAATTACAGTCAACACTAGTAACTAGAATTTTTACTCCATTTTTAGTTACAGTAGTAGGATGACCGTTTCCTTTACCTTGCGCATTATATGAGGTATAGTTACCATTATGACACCCGTCGCATCTAACAGTAGGATATCCAGTATTATGGATCATAGTTTGTGTAATTCCTGCGAAACTATTAAATGCAGTAGTATTATGACACCCAGCACAATCTAATAATAAAGTAGGCAGATGTTTAGCACTACGTACCATGCCATTGATACTAGGATTTCCGTTGTGACAACCTATGCAGGTATTTGGAGTTCCTATCCAAACAGCATTGCCTGCTGGTACATGACAAAAAGAACACGTAGTGCATTTTCCAGTACTTAAATGTGCACCTGTTAATGGATAGCGAGGATGTAATGTTTGATAAGCTGTACATTCTGCACCATATACACGATCGCTAACAAGTAATAAAAAAAGTATTGCTATTATTCTAAAAATCATATCTATACCCGATATAAAAACTTTGATTTGTGTTGTCTGGATTAAGGAACAGCGTGTTATTGGTTTTAGTTAATGACCGTGAATATTGAGCTTCTAGCATACCTTTATCACTTAAAGCATAGAATCCTCTCAATACTGCAGATACAGTGCTCATTTTACCATAAGTTGCATCAGTTGCGTCATATCTAAGAATAGTTGAAATGCTGTTCTTACTCTTATCTCCAAACTTATAGTTATCAGCTACAGTAAAGAAGGAAGATTTTTGTCCCCCAGTAGAATCATTTACTACAAATTCTATGTTATTATTTTTTAAGAAAATATTATCTCCTTTTAAGTGGGCAGTTAATGAATAATTTTTTGAATCACCGACCTGTATAGGAATGGGATCGAAGTTTGGGTTTAAATTAAATCCTGGAATTGTTGATAAATTTGTAACTTGTGCATCGATTGTAGCTTCCCAATTTCGAGAAATCTTTTCTCTAGCACCTATAATAGCTGATGTTGCTATAGGTGTTGATTGAGATATATAAGTATAAATTTCATTAGTGGTTAGACCGGATTTTCCTATAAGATCGCTGACTGAATTATAAGTTTGTTTATCTAATGATAATGCTCCTAAATTCAATGCAACATCTCCATAAGGCATTGGTGATTTTCTTCTTTCAAATACAGTAAATATGTCGAAATTTTTAGTATAATAAGTTCCTTGCAAAGAAATTAAATTAAGACTATGATAAACTGTATCATATTCAGTTCTTAATAAAATATTACCTACTCTATTTTTATATTCTAAATTATTGCCAATAGCCATACGTTCTAAGAACCCATCAGCTATTCCACGGTTTAGATAAATTCCTGTAGTCCAATCTTGATTAAGATTATATTCTAATTCAACTCCTTCGAATGTTCTTTTAGTTTGAGATACAGCAGTAGCATAAGGAACCCCTGCAGCCGCAGATAATTTTAAATCATCAGTAAGTTTAACACTACCCGACAATCCATCAAATTTTCCTAATGCTCCGGCAATACTAGACTGTCTGCCTAAACGAATATTATATCCTTTAAATGTATCAGCAAAATCAACATATGCTGTTGTTAAATTAGTTCTATTGCCTGAACTAGAACTAAGATCTTTAATCTCAGTAAATCTTAACTTTGATGATAGTGTATATTGATTATGTACTTCTGTTAAAGAGGCTTGTATACCTGTAATCCAATCTACTTGTGTTGCTGACTGATTACTTCCTCTAGTAGAGTTTGAAGTTGCGTATAAGTAATCCGATGTTGACCCTGAAAAATCAAAACTATCTCCATGGTGCGGCTCGCGTGTTTTATTAATTTTACCTATAACAAAGCCCGAAGGTTCTAATATTTCTAAAGACATTAAACGCTGTCTTACTCTAGTACGATCCTCGTCATCGTCGGTATATAAGGCTAAGTAAGTTTGATATTCTTTCATAGCTTTGGGAAAATTTTTAGATTTCTCGTAGGCGTATCCTAATAATTCATGCGCATATCTAGATTCTTCTTTTGGATGAGTAAGTATAATAGAACGCAAATCAGCAATTGCTTGATCATATGTACCATTTTTTTCAAGTAATAAAGATCTAGCTTCGCCCATCAATTCATCTAGAGATCGTGTATCAAAAGTAACGATAGGTTGTTTAACTTCGTCATCCTCATCACTACGATCATTAATGACAGGCATTGTGTTATCGATATCACTAGGTTTTAGAGAATTAATAATTTTCCCTATTAAAAACATATGCGCTAACTTTTCTACAACAGTTTCGTTCTTATGTGCAGTAGGTGTTATAGTAGTTGAATCTGTAGAATGTTCTTCAGTAGTAGTATGATCATTAATGGGTATATTAAAGTTATTATCATTAATATCTACACAACTAGATGCATATAATGCTGTTGCTAATAATGCAACAATTTCTTTTTTTAATTTGAGTGATTTTGTTTTTTTAGTAACAACTACTGTTTTTTTTACAGGTACAACAACGGTAACTGTTTTTTTAGTTACAATAGTTTCATTCTTTTTAACTAAGCTTTGTAAAGAATCTTCGAGGTTATCTTTACCAGATAATGTAGATAATAGATTGGAAAAGTTATCTTCATTTAAGAGCTGTTCAAAATTATCTATGTTCAGAACAGAATTGTGGCTCATGTTAGCCCTTATATATTACGAACCTTTTCCTTCGCTTCGTTTTACTTTGTCTTTGAACCAATTAGTAAATTGTTGTACAAGTAGATGTCTTTTCTCTAATGCTTCACGAGATCCACGAGGATTAATTACTTTAGTAACTTTTCCGGTATCCCACATTTGATCTTTCGGAACCCGTTTTTGCACATTTATTTTCCAATAAGCAATTGCAATAGGAATCATATATTTTTGAGATAATGCTAATTCCGGATGATGATCTAAGTCTATTCCTAGATATTCACCGATTGCTTTATATTGAGATTCCAAGGTAATTTGTATTGGTCCTCTTCCTCTATATTTCCAATAGTGTCGATTAGCTAAAAACCATGCTTTTGTAAGAGTTTCGGTGCCCATTCTCCAATGCCCGTTTCTCTTAGCTTCATCATATTCGGTAAATTGTATACTTTCATGTGCACATTGACCGAGAAATTGATCTAGCTCTAACCCTACAATTCCTGCTTTCATAGCAGCATTTTTAAGAGCATTTTCTGTAGGATCTTTAAAGACAGTATTTTTTTGTGTTTCGACGTATTTTTTAAAATATTCTGGACTTAATGGAGCCTGTACCGGCAATTCCTTTTTAGGAGGATTAACATCAATGTCAGGGACAGTTTCGTCCGGAGGCATTGATTTATAAAAGTCATCATTATCATCAGACGGTATTAATTTTTGGGGTTGCTGCTGTTGCTGCTGCTGATAAGTAGGAGGATGTTGAAACTTATGTTTAGCATAATCATATCCTGCTACTCCTCCGCTAAATGCACCTATTGCTGCAGCGGTAGCTAAACTTTGTTTGCCTTTACGAACAAATTCTTTTTTAAAATCATTCCATTTTCCTTCCTCTAGATTAACCGGAAGTGCGGAAAAATATTTAGGATATGTTTTATTAAAATGACGCATTACAATGCCAGCAACTTCATGTGCCTGGTTTTCAGCAGGACTACCAGTATGCCCGCTAGTTGCGTCTAATTGGTGTTCTAATCCTTGTTTATAGTGTACTAATTCATGTGCTAATGTGCGTAATATATCTAGAGGATGTCGATTTTCTATACCTAAATAGATAACACCCTGATCATTTATGAACTTTCCAAAAGTAGGCTGTTGTTTATCTGCAACCCTTTTTACGAATTTGATAGTAGGAACACTATCTAATCCTATGATTTTTTTAGCTAAAGGGAAGAAATCTCTTAAAATTTCTCTAAATTCTGGCTGTTTTTCTTCTAATAATTCATTAATACGCATCCAGTATTTATTAGTATTTTCAACTTCTATCTACCTTGAAAGTCCATGAGCCGATATGATCACAAATCACATTTGTATCTGCCCAAAGAGTAAATCCTCTATCTCTAGCTTGATTGCAGAAATGAACATCTTCACTAACAGTATTTGCATGATCGATCGCACTGTGATATAAGAAATGCGGGTAAGGAATTGCTCTAAAAACCTCACCTTTTATTAGAGCACACCCGAATCCACACCCATCAATGGGCACCAATCCACGCCCTTTAATAGTATTCCAATCAACATGCGATACACCACCATGGGCATTTTTTCGCATTACTTCAATAACATGAGTTCCTGGTATACGTTGTATATAGATGCCGGTTACAATGTCTTTATCGTGTGATAACAATCTTGCTAATGTGTCTGTTTCAAATGAAATATCGCTGTCTACTGCAAATAGATAATCAAACCCGCCATTTACGACCCAATGTGCAATTAAGTTGCGTACTTGATCTACTTGATATCCCCAAAAATATTGGAAAGTTACATCATAACCTTCTGGTATAATTAGATCATATATACTCTTGAAAGTCTGTGCTTCGATATTTCTATTAGTAGGAATAGCTATTAGAATTCGCTTTACTGGGCCTTTATTAGCAACAGGTGCAGTAATTGCTGTAGGCGTATTAGTTATTTCAGTTCTCTTCGGCAACCGAATAACATTATCTTCGTTATCTCCGAAAATATTTTGTATTGTACGATCTTGCTCTTCTTTGTTAACCTTGTAATCATTTAAAGGACTAGCATCATTGTAGTTATAAACAACATCAGGAACTACATAGATACGATCCGGATCGCAATTATACAATGCACTATAGAAGGTGGCATTATCTCCACCGGCCTTAAACCAATTTCCATTATCGTCTTGGAATGCTTGATTTGGTACATCTAACAATAATTTAGCTTTCATGGTTCTTAGATGAGTATACGGCATTTTCCAATTAAAACGATAATCTTTAAATTTGCGAGATTCGATCACCTCTGGCGGGTACGGCTGACTAATTAATGGAATATTATCAATCACACTCCAACAGGACCCATATGTAAAATCATGGTTGTAATGTATAGTATTATAATAATCGAAAATATCCGGGCGATTGATCAAACTATCATCGCCGTCTAACATCATAATAATATCGTCAGGGTTGAGATCTCTAATGATTTGCATATGATTATAAACAGCCCCTCGATTTTCATCATTATGTACTACTGTAATTTTATTTTGTATTTCTTTAGGAAGCTGTTTAATATAATTTAATGCAATATTTCGGCCATTATCTGTGCTAGCATCATCGATTAACCAATGTTCATAATTGTCGTAATCTTGAGCAGCCACACTAGCAATACATTGTTCGATATATTTTTCAGCATTATAGAATGGGCTAATTACAACGATCTTTTGTTCAGGTCCTAATTTAGGAGCAAGCCATTCTTCGCTGGTACTTAATCTTCGATTAAATATCTTATGATACTTATTTTTAGTATATGAGGCCTGTTGACTTTCACCCCTGCTGAGATATAACCCTAATTTAGCATAGATATGTTGCTTCCATTCTAATGCGACAACATCCCAACCTACTAGGTCTTTAATCTCGTCTAATGCTTTCATTCTACGTCGATGTTCTGTTTTATTTTGATAAGCAGCAACTACCTGTTCTACAATAAGATTAGACTGTTCTTCTGCATTAACATTAGGAAATAGACTATTAGGAGTTGCTGAATAATCGATAAGATATCCTTGTGGGCTTGCAGTTTCTTCCAATGCTCCGAATCTACAAGTAATTAACGGGGTATTAGCATATAGTGATTCTAATGTACTAATTCCGTATGTCTCTGGAAAAGCTGTAGGATACAGGAAATAACTGGCTTTGGCAGAAATCTCTGCAACGGTTTTCTGATCAACAATTCCTGTAAATGTAATAGTAGCATCATTTAAATGAGGTCCTGCTATTTTCATAAATTCTGTTTCTTCATCGTCGTGAGCAAAGGCTGCACCTAATTTGTAATGGCCTCCGATCACAGTCAATCTTGCAGATGGTATACGTTTTTTAACTTTAGGCCAAACTAGATTCAATAAAGGATCTAGTCCTTTGCTCATGTTAGCATTGAATATAAACATGTTAGGATCTTTCGTATCTAAATCTACCGAATCGAAATACTTGACTATGCCGTTTCGTGTAATCCAACTATGTCTACGGAATACTTCGTACATACGCATACGCGGGTGTGCTGCATTCATAACATAGAATGTATGAAAATCACTCAATGTCCATACTTCATCGATAGCGTTCATAGCTACCAAATCTTCTAAAATATCGTCACCCCAACAAAATGTATCATGCATCCAAAATACTTTTAACTTAGCAGTTGATCGCATATGTTCGAATGCAGTATAGTCAATTTTTCTATTTGTAGTTTGTGAATAATTGTAATAATGGTTCGGAACAAACGGAGTTACCACACGACTGCTGATAACAACTTGATAAACAGTTTTGTCATTTGCAATTTCAGACAACGGACGATAGATTACGCCATCGTATATACCTGGTTTAGAATCCCCTTCGTCACAAGCATTAAAAACTGTTACATCGAACCCTAGTTTAACTAATTCTTTAGAATTAAGAATTACTGCGCTTTCACTTCCTCCCATACCCTTTTTATTAAGTGTATCGCCGTCATAGGACATACCTACAATATCAATGAAGGCAATTTTAGCACGAGGCATCGGTAACGGAGATAGATCTGTAGCAGGCAATGGTATAATAACTTCTTCTGGATTTAAGATCCTTCGACCGAATACTTTATGTACTCGATAATTAATCCAGTCAACTGTAGCCTGTTCTTCAACAGATAGCTCTAATCCTAATTTGTAATAAAAATGCTGTTTCCATTGTAATGCAACAGCATCCCATGTGGATACATCTTTAGCTGCATTACAAGCATATTGCTTTTGTTGATGTAGATAAGGATCTCGTACTACATGTAATACTAGATCAACATATCGATTAACCTGTTCATCCGTATTAATCCAAGGAAATAGTCCATTAGGTTCTATCGGAAAGTCGATATAATATCCTGCTGCTTCAGTAGCCGATTCTTCCATAGCACCAAATCTTGTACCAATAACAGGAGTATTGTAATTAATACTTTCGATAATACTAATACCTGATGTTTCAGGAAATGCACCTGGATAGAGATTATAACTAGCTTCGGCCATAATTTCCGCAATTTTAGGTTGAGGAATAATCCCTGTAAATTCGATAGATTTATCATGAGCTACAGAATTCTGTAAATTAATCCAATTCTGTTGTGCTTCGCTAACGGGTTCGTTATTGAAACGATAATATCCACCGATAATCTTTAATTTAGCGTTAGGTAATTGCTGCTTAAGTCTAGGCCAAATCTTTTGTACTAAAGGAACCATGCCTTTAGTAATAGACGCATTATAAACGAATAGGTTAGGATCTTTCTTTTTAATGTCAACCCAATCTATCCAACGATTAATTGCGTTACGTGTATTAAAAATTCTATTTTTGAGAACCTCAAAATTTCTACGAGGTCCATGACTAGAGTGTGTGGTATAGCTAATATGCCAATCACTAATAT
>Ga0208379_1000035_pt1 | contig 63726 bp, 67 predicted proteins | sample CryBogCBE02Aug07_FD_184559 | JGI IMG/M metagenome (GOLD analysis project Ga0208379, IMG submission 184559) | Freshwater microbial communities from Crystal Bog, Wisconsin, USA - CBE02Aug07 (SPAdes) | ecosystem: Environmental > Aquatic > Freshwater > Lake | place: Crystal Bog, Wisconsin, USA... | reverse complement strand
GCGCTGGCCTTGTCAGCGTAGGCGTTAGTAACGGCTCTGTCTTGATCTCAGGCAGTACGCCTGCGGCGCCTACATCGTACGTTGCTCAGGTCAATGGCTCTTCTGGGTCTATCAGCGTTGCAGGGACCGGGTTTACCAGCACTTCGACTAGTGGTTCAGTCATTACGGCATCGTTGGGAACAAACGGACTGTCTATGGCAGTCCCTGCATTCTTGACTACTTACGCCTCTCAGACCGTTCAGACTCAAGCGTCGGGCGCTATAGCCGGGACTGGCTTTACGACGACGACTAATACAGGCAGCGTCATAGCAGGCGCTCAGGGCACTAACGGCCTGATCTTGTCTGTGCCTCCGTACATCACCACGTACACGACTCAGTCAGTCCCTGCAACCTCATCGATTAGCGGTACAGGCATAGTCAGCATATCGACGACAGGAAGCACCATAAGTATTGGCGCCCCGGCTTTTTCGGCAGGCATTTCTGGCGGCAATACGACTGGCAACAGCGGTACAGTATCAAATCAATTTGTCTTGGCTGGCGGAAGCAATATCACGCTTTCTGGGTCAACAAACGCTGCTGGTATGTCGGTAACTATATCAGCAAACACTGTAGCGGCCGTTCCTCTTAGTGTGTCTGCCGGAGCAAGTTCTGGCGCTTTTGGCGGAATTACTTTTGCAAACTCAAACAATGTTTCGTTTGGGTTGAGCAACGGAACAATCACTGCTTCAATTTCTGCCGTTCCAACTTCATATGTCCAGCAGGTAAATGGATCGTCAGGTTCAGTTACTGTAGCGGGAACAGGATTTACGAGCACATCGACCAGTGGTTCAGTAATCACTGCAGCATTAGGCACAAACGGCTTGTCCATGGCCGTGCCCGCATTCCTGACAACTTACACGCAATCAGTACAGACTCAGGCTTCGGGAGCAATTGCGGGTACAGGGTTTACTAGCACATCTACTAGCGGCTCCGTCATCACCGCAGCCTTAGGAACAAACGGACTGTCCATGGCGGTCCCTGCATTCCTAACGACTTACGTCGCACAGACTACGCAGACTCAGGCTACTGGCGCTATTGCGGGAACCGGATTTACCAGCACATCGACTAGCGGTTCTGTTATTTCAGCGTCACTCGGGACCAACGGTCTGTCCATGGCAGTCCCTGCATTCTTGACTACTTACGCCTCTCAGACCGTTCAGACTCAAGCGTCGGGCGCTATAGCCGGGACTGGCTTTACGACGACGACCAATACAGGCAGCGTCATAGCAGGCGCTCAGGGCACTAACGGCCTGATCCTGTCTGTACCTCCGTACATCACCACGTACACGACTCAGTCAGTGCCTGCTACGTCGTCTATTAGCGGTACTGGTCTTGTCAGCATCTCGACGACTGGAAGCACTATCAGCATTGGTGTTCCAGCGCCTTTTGCGTACGCCGTCTCGAATACGGTCCTGTCTACCTCTGGTTCTCTGAATCAATCTAGTCTGGTATTTGCTGGTGCTGGCCTTGTCAGCGTAGGCGTTAGTAACGGCTCTGTCTTGATCTCTGGAAGCACGCCTGCGGCACCTACTTCTTATGTCGCGCAGGTCAACGGCTCTTCTGGATCTGTCACAGTCGCAGGTACTGGCTTTACCAGCACTTCAACTAGCGGATCAGTGATTACGGCTGCGTTGGGAACGAACGGACTGTCTATGGCGGTCCCTGCGTTCTTAACGACGTACGCCTCCCAAACAGTACAGACGCAGGCATCAGGCGCGATTGCAGGAACAGGCTTTACAAGCACGTCTACTAGCGGCTCCGTTATCACGGCAGCGTTGGGTACAAACGGCTTGTCTATGGCTGTGCCTGCATTCCTTACGGGCTATACGCAGTCAGTGCAGACGCAGGCTTCAGGGGCTATTGCCGGAACTGGATTTACGACTTCGACGACTAGCGGTGTTTTGATTGCTGGCGCGCATGGAACCAATGGATTGATTCTTTCGGTTCCCCCATACATTACGACTTACGTCGCACAGACTACGCAGACTCAGGCTACTGGCGCTATTGCGGGGACTGGATTTACCAGCACCTCTACTAGCGGCTCTGTCATTACGGCGGCGTTGGGTACAAATGGCTTGTCTATGGGCGTACCATCGTTCCTGACAGGCTATACGCAGTCGGTTCAGACGCAGGCTTCGGGCGCAATTGCTGGAACCGGGTTTACCAGCACTTCTACTAGCGGCTCTGTAATTACGGCGGCGTTGGGTACGAATGGGTTGTCTATGGCGGTGCCAGCGTTCCTGACGGGCTATACGCAGTCGGTTCAAACGCAGGCTTCAGGTGCTATAGCGGGAACTGGATTTACCACATCGACGACTAGCGGCGTTTTGATTGCTGGCGCGCATGGAACCAATGGATTGATTCTTTCGGTTCCCCCATACATTACGACTTACGTCGCACAGACTACGCAAACGCAGGCTACTGGCGCGATTGCGGGAACTGGCTTTACCAGCACCTCTACTAGCGGCTCTGTCATTACGGCGGCCTTAGGAACGAACGGATTGTCTATGGCAATCCCATCGTTCCTGACTACATATGCATCTCAAACCGTTCAGACTCAGGCATCAGGAAATATTGCCGGAACCAGTACTGGCTTTGGCGGAACCAACATCAGCGGAAGCATTACGCTTAACACGAGCGGCATCAATATTTCGCTGTCTGGATTAAATGTTCCTGCTACGTCTTCGATTAGCGGCACTGGCATGGTTAGCGTATCTGCCAATGGAAGCACGATCAGCATTGGCGCGCCATTTAACGCTGTTAGCGGTTCAAACGGTACTTACACGTTCCAGACTTTATCTTTTGGAACGGGAAATGGATTTACGTTCTACACATCTAACAGCAGTATTCTTGGGTCTTATACGGTCCCGACAGTACCGACTTCGTATGTGTCTAACGTCAACGGGTCTTCTGGCGCGATATCTGTGGCGGGAACAGGAACGGCCCTCAACCTGACCAACTTGACGGGCACCCTAAGCGTCAACACGGCTGGCGTTAGCCTATCTTTGTCGGCCAACTCGGGCGGTGGCGGCGGGTATACGACGCCACGGTTTGAGCCTGTTGCTGCTAACTCGGCGACGTCTTTTGCGGCAAATAGCCTGTACTTTGCTCCAGCCTATCCTCAGGCAGCCGTCAGTTTCAGCAGCCTGAATCAGATAATATCGATCGCAACTGTCCTTGGCACTTCAACTTGGGGCAACACATTTACTGGCAGTTATGCGCTGTACTCAAAAGACAGTGCAAATGCCAATCGCCTCACTCTGATGAGTTCATCGTCGTATGTACTCGCGGTCAGCGGTTCGTCCACACAAAATGGCGGGTTCACTCTTTCGCAGGGCGCGGGCAGTTACACCGCCAGTTCGACCAACCTGAACGCCATCCCCAATGGCTTGAACCTGATGTCTATGCCGTTCTCTGGCAGCATCGCAGGAAGCGGCGAATACTATGTCGGCATGGCAATCAGCACCAGTGCTGCAGGCGCTACATGGAATCTCAGTTGGGCTGGAGCGACCCGTGGCACGGGCGCTATCAACGCGGCCATTTCGCCAACAACATCTGTGACCACGGCCGTGTTTGACCAATGGGGCTTTAGGTATACATCGACATCTAACGCTTGGCCCTCTAGTATTGCGAGTAATTCAATCCAATCTATTAATGCGAATTTCGCTCCGTATATTCAATTTGCTTTGTATTAAAGGAGGGTGTTTTGAAACCACAGATCGTGAACAATCACGACCCCGGCTATCACAACGATGACTTGGACAAGTCTGCTACTCGCGTTTACGAAGGCGGATCTTGGAAAAAGCAGCGTGTCATAGTCATCTTACCCGCCGCCTCGACCATCCCTACCAAAGTAGCCTTATCGCACTGGGGTTTGGCTTTCCCGCCCAATCAAGCAGTCCACCGGATGCTTGCCCTCGGGCAGGAAGTCGGCGAAGCGTATAGCAATTGCATCAGCGAGATTCTGGCCCACCCTGACCTGAGCCAGTGGGAATACATCCTGACCATCGAGGCAGACAACTGCCCGCCGGGCGACGGCGTCATCCGCCTGATCAAGCAGATGGAATTGCATCCGGAGTACTCCTGCATCGGCGGCTTGTACTGGTGCAAGGGACCGGAGGGCTGCGCTCACATTTGGGGTGACCCGAAGGACGCGTTGAACTTCCGTCCGCAGGTGCCGGTTCCGGGCCAGTTGGTCGAGTGCTGCGGCACGTCCATGGGCTTCAACCTGTGGCGCACGAGCATGTTCAAGGACGAGCGCCTGCGCCGCCCATGGTTCAAGACGCTGAACGGCTCGGAAGGTCAGGGCATTGGCACGCAGGACCTCTATTTCTGGAATGATGCTCGAAACTATGGCTATCGATGCGCCGTCGATTGCGGAGTGCTCGTGGGGCACTACGATTTCGAGGGCAAGTTTGGTCAACCTGATACGATGTGGTAAGGAAACATATGAGCACCGAAGAGAAAAAGCCGATCAAACTCGACATCGGGTGCGGCAAGCGCAAGGCAGAAGGCTTTCTGGGCGTCGACTCCATCGCCTTTGAGGGCGTCGATATCGTCATGGACGCCAGTAAGCCGGGGTGGCAGTGGGCGGATGGTGAGGTTGACGAAGTACATTCCAGTCACTTCATCGAGCACCTGACCAACAATGAGCGCGTCGTGTTCTGGAACGAACTGTGCCGCGTCCTGAAGAAGGGCGGTCAGGCTCGGGTCATCACGCCGCACTGGTCGAATGCCTGCGCCTACGGCGATCCGACTCACCAGTGGCCACCGATGTCTGAATGGGCGGTCTACTACCTGAACAAGGACTGGCGTGACGTGAATGCGCCCCACGCGCCTTTGACCTGCGACTTCGATTTCGTCATTGGCGGCTCGTGGGATCCTTGGCTGGAAACCCGAAATCAGGAAATGAAGATGTTTGCCATGGGGCGGTACATCAATTCCTACCGGGATTTAATCATCACCCTCACCAAAAAGTGATGTAACTGCCTATTTGCTCCCGGTTGTGGAAATTACACCGGGGGCATGTATCATTCGACTATCCCAACCTCCGGCTGGCCGTAGTCAATGAGTAGCAACCCGAATTCGACCGTCGTTGTGACTTCCTGCGACAATCCGCAGATAGTCCAAGTCGGTACTGAAGGGCCGCAGGGTCCTCCGGGGTCTGTTGGCGCTACCGGGCCGACAGGCGCTACGGGACCTACTGGGGTTACAGGCCCCACCGGGCTGCAAGGCCCTCCCGGCAATGACGGCATTGACGGCGATGATGGGTTGATAGGGCCTGCTGGGCCTCAAGGTCCAGCAGGATCAGCGGGCACTCAAGGCGTTCCCGGGGCTGCGCTGTTTATGATGGCGCAGGATGGCGAAGACGGCCAAGACGGTCGGCCGGGCTTTTCTGGCGCTACTGGAGCCACCGGGGCCACTGGCGCCACCGGAGCCACTGGCGCAGGCGCCACGGGCGCTACAGGCGTTACAGGTGCCACGGGCGCCACGGGAGCCACTGGAGCCACAGGTGCTACGGGCGCAGGTGCTACGGGCGCCACAGGCGCTACCGGAGCCACGGGTACTGCCGGATTTCAAGGGCCTCCCGGAATTGACGGCGTTGACGGCGAAGATGGCCTGATTGGCCCGGCTGGGCCGCAAGGTGCTCCCGGCGCGGCTGGCGCTGCAGGCCCTATGGGCGCGGCGCTTTTCATGATGGCTCAAGACGGGGAAGACGGCCAAGATGGTCGGCCGGGATTCGCTGGGCCTACCGGACCGACTGGGGCCACGGGCGCTACAGGCGCATCGGGTTCGGGCGGTGGCGGTAGCAGCGCTATTTTGGTCTTTGAGGCCGATTACGTTGATGCGCCGGATTTTTCGCAGCAGAACGTACCAAATTTTTTCCCCGTAGGTTTTACGGCGCCTAATGGAACGCTTGTCACGACGGACAATTTTACGGCTGGGTCTTCAGATCTGACGGGCAATGTTGGATCTCAGAACGTACAAATTGTGTTCCCAGTACTGAGTTCTATTTCTCGATTTATCTATCAAGCGCAAACAGCGGGTGGATTGGTAATTTATCCGGGCGGTTCTCCCGGCGTAACATTGGGTCAGATTGACGCTTGCAATATCGGCGCAAATGCAGCGGGAACAGGCCAGTTCACGCAGTTGACTGCAATTTTGTCAGCGTCGTTTCAAAGCGGTTTTACTTCTTCCGCTGGATCAAGTGTCACAGGTGGATTTACAACCGACACATTGTCGGTTACTTCAACAAGTACGCTTACGGGATTGGCCACTTTTAGTGGCGGCGCATCTGTTACTGGTGGCACATCAACAGATACGTTATCTGTAACTTCCACATCAACCTACACTGGCTTGGCGACGTTTAACGGCGGCGCAAGTCATGCTGCAGGCACAACAACCGTCGCGCCCATTAAACTGACCTCTGGCACTAACTTGACCACGCCTGCAGCGGGCGCGATTGAATACGATGGAAAATTAAAGTATTTCACGCCTGCAGGCACCGCTCGTGGTTTGCAAGAAGTTACTTATCTTTGGGTAAACCCAACCGCTCGAACGCTTTCTAACGCAACCGGAAACCAGATTATTCTGGGCACTGCGACAGGTACAGGCTTAACGTCCGGCGTAGTGTTACAAGCCAGCACGGTTTACTTTGTTGAAGGCGAATTTCAGTTAACGACTGCTGGTACAACGGCGCATACAGAATCATTCGGATTTGTGCTGACAACAGCAACAGTTTCGTATGCAGGATACACAGTAGATCGTTTTACAAATGGAACGACAGCGGCATCGCCCTATAGCCAATGGTTTACGACAGTTACTCCGTCAGTGGTAACTGCCTCAATAACGTCTAACCAGACGTCGAATTACCGTATTCGTGGGGTCATCGCAATCACTACGGGCGGCAGCCTCAACCCAGTCATTGCGCTATCAGCGGCTCCGGGTACGTCGGTTTCAATTGCTACGGGGGCGTGGTTTAAATTTACACCTGTTGGAACGACAGGCAGCAACGTCAACATAGGCACTTGGGCCTAAAGGAAAATTGAAATGGCACAGAATAAAATCATCCGCACAGGCCCGGTTGCTGTTACGGCAACGATGGCTAACGTGTATTCCCCGCCGACGACTACTGGTGGCTCCACCAGCGGTACGACTGTTACCAACACTTATGTGATCCTGCGTCACATTCGCGTTGTGAATACGACTGCTACGGCCGCGAGTATCATCGGGTTCATCAACACAGTCAGCGCAACTGGCGCAGCAGGTAAGGAATTCTTCGCTGGCGGTGTGGGCACAACTGCGTATACCTCCGGCGGTATTTCGGTTGCTGCTGGCTCGTATATCGACTGGTACGGTCAGGTTCGTCTTGATGTCGGCGAATATTTTGTCGCCGCTGCAAGCACGACTGGCCTTACGATCGAGTGCGAAGGCGAAATCGGCATCGCTTAATAGGTTGATACGCCCTTCCTTGCGCTTTTCTATAGGTGGAAAAGCGCCGGGAAGGTTGTATGATTTGATTGGACATTCTGTTGGTGGGGTAGAATTCCGCGCAGTAACTTTTCGCATAGGGCGGACTGATGGCTACAAGCAACACATATGCCTTCAATCCGGGTCTCGGAGAGGCAACGCTCTATGCTTATAACCTGTGTGGTATCAGGCAGAGTGCGCTCCTTCAAGAGCATCTAGAGACAGCCCGCATGGCGGCCAACATGTTGTTGGGCCGCTGGAGCAGTCAGGGCGTTAACCTGTGGGCGGTGGATTTGCAGTGCGTCAACCTGACGCAAGGCGTCTGCACCTATGATGTTCCAAGCAACACGATCGTTATGCTGGATGCGTACATCCGGCAGAGCGTCGGCAGCATCACTGATCGCATCATCATGCCGATCAGCCGTACCGAATATGCTTCGTATCCCAACAAAAGCCAGCAAGGCTTTCCAACGACGTTCTGGTTTGACCGCCTACTGTCGCCGCAGGTGACCCTCTGGCCAGTACCGGACGGGACCGTATCCCAGTTGCGGTACTACCGCGTGCGGCAGATTCAGGATGCCGTTCTGGGCGATGACTCTCAGGTAGAAGTCCCGTACTACTTTCTTGAGGCATTTGTCTTTGGTCTGGCGCAACGATTGGCCATGGTATGGGCACCTGAAAAGGTCGCGATGCTTAAGCCGTTGGCCGACGAGTCATATCAGATTGCTGCAGAGCAGAATATTGAGACTGCGGCTCAGTACATCTCTCCCCAGATCTCGTCCTACTTCAGGCCGTAAGCCATGGGGTACGCATCTCAATCGGGCCGGGCTAGAACTAATGCTGGCAATCCGCAGGCGCATGCAATTTGTGACCGATGTGGTTTTCGGTACAACTTTGTGGACCTGATCTGGCAATTTGAATGGCGCGGAGCAACGCTGCAGAACATCAAGATTCTGGTCTGCAATGACTGTCTCGATAAGCCTCAGGAAAATATTCGGGCAATCGTCATTCCGGGCGATCCGACACCGATCGTCAACGCGCGTATTGAAGATTTCGTTGGAGCCGCGACTGATAATTTGGCGTTTTCGGCGTCTACTAAAGATCCGACAACGGGTCTTCCAGTGCCGTCTCCCAACGTCTTGGCGGACCAACTGGGCAACAATCTTGTCGCCCAGCCCATAGGCCCCAACCCCAACAATATTGGAGACGGGCTCGAGCAGGCGGCCGTAATGCCACAGTTCGAGGCCACCGCTTACGGCGTGCAATTGCCCGTCGTCTCGGTCATTGCCAACGGCACAACGACCATTACGGTCACCTGCAGCGCCGCTCACGGCCTTTCTACGAACAATTTGATCTCTGTTCTAGGGTTAACCAACAACGCCGCCACGGGGTTTTACAACGTCACAGTGACCACGGCGACGGCGTTTACCTACCAGATCAGCCAGATTACTCCGATCGCCTCTGGGTCCCTTCTGGGGGCAAAGACTCGCATCGTGACCGCCTACCTGACGCTGCCCTACGGCTTTACGCTGATCCCGCAGACTGGAATTTAACCATGGCCAATATTGCAATCACCAACTTGCCGACAGTAACCGCCATGACCGGGCTGGAGCAAATTCCAGCGGTCCAGAATGGAGTCACTGTGCGAGTGACGGCCGCGCAAATTGCTGGCCTGATTCCGGTCTTGCCGGGTTATACGGTAGCAACGCTGCCATCGTCAGCAACCAAAGGCCAGCAAGCCTATGTCACTGACGCACAGTCTCCGACGTATCTGGGACCTTTGACGGGCAACGGGTCAGTGGTCACTCCGGTGTTTTACAACGGCAGCGCTTGGGTCGCTGGGTAAGGGGGAATCATGACAGGCAGTGCAGTCATCGGGTTTATTGGCGCAGCAGGCGGTGGCGGCGGCGGATTTACGCCGCAGGTCGTTATCAATCAAACGAGCCCATACACCGTCCCGTCCGGCTCGACCAACATCGTCGTCGAAATTTGGGGCGGTGGTGGTCAGGGTAGCGGCGGCACGTCGCCCGGCGGTGGCGGCGCGTCTGGCAGTTATTCGCGGTCCAGTTATGCGCTGAACGGATCGGGTACGCAGACGCTGACGTTTACTATCGGCTCTGGCGGATCTGGCGGCGGTTCTACTGGCGGCGGCGGCGGTACGACGACGGTATCGAGCGGCAATATCACCGGTTTTACGACGATGACAGCGGCTGGTGGTGGTGGTGGTACAGCGCCAACGACCGGCGGCACTCCGGGCGGATTGCCGACAGCGGGTAATCAGGCCAACCAAAACGGCGCATCAGGCTCTGCCCCTACGGGCGGAACCGGCATAACCGGCACCGTTTCCGGCGACGGTTCGCCATACGGCGCGGGCAGCGCCGGTAACGCAGGCACGGCAAGTCCCGGCGGCGCAGGCGCCGTCGTCTTCTACTTCACCTAAGGAATTTTATGAAAACGCTTCATCTGATCGCGCTGTTTTCGTTCTTGGGGATGGCGGTTATTTCGGGCTGCTCAAGTTCTTCTGGCCCTTCTCAGCCCCCCGTCGTTGTTGTGACGCCTAGTTTCTGGGGTCCCAACACCGCGTTTCCTACAGGATCCGTAATCAATTTTGTAGTGTCTGGTCAGGTATTCCATGCAACCGCCATCACAGGCGGCAAAACGGGTGCCACTCAACCTGTAATTCCGGTGAATGGGACTGCTAAAGACGGCACTGTTGTCTGGCAGTACTCAGGCGCTGGGGCCGCTTAACAACTTAGAGGTCGTCATGGAGTTCAATCCATTGGATACGCAAAAACTTTTGCGAGCATCAACTATCCCCTCAAAGGATTTTACAGGGGCTCTTCTGGCCATTTTGGTCGCGCTTATTGCATGGATTGGCACTTCATTGATCAATCGAGTTGATCAGTTGGCTGAAAATTTCAATTCTTATGCTTTGAAAATGGAAAACAGAGTCACTGCCATTGAGCAGAAACTGCAGACCATCAGCAGGAAGGATCAATGATGTTCAAATTTCTTGCTCAAATTCCCAAGTTCTTCGAACTGTTTAAAGAAGGTAAAGAAGTCGCTGACCCGGCAACTTGGAAAAACCGCACAATTGCGACTAACGTAATTCTTGCGCTTCTGGGAACTTTGCTGGGATTGGGTAAAGCCTTTGGGTTCAACGTGGAGTTGGATAGTGACACCACACAGAATCTGGCTGCGGGCATTGTGGCTATCGTCACTGCTTTTAATGCCGTCATGCACACAATTACGTCAGCAAGGGTTGGAGTGTCATCCAACGGCGGCGGTAGTTCCGCCGAAGGAAACACCGCTGACAGCGACAAGCCTGCAGAAGGCTGAGTTTGATATTGGATTTTCGTGCAATTTAACAGAGGAATGAACAATGACTTTTTTCGCTACGCTTGAACAGGACGTTGCTGCACTGGGTAAGTGGTTCAATGGCAACCCGGTCGGTGCCGCTATCGAAGCCGACTTCAAGGCTGCTGTTTCGGAATTGGAAAGTATCGCCGTGGCCGATCTTGAGAATGCGGTCAAAGTGATCGGCCTTGCGGCTCTTACCGGGCTGGCGACAGGAGGCACGGCTGGCGCCATTGCGGCGGGCATCGCTTCTGCTGAGACTGAATTCAAGTCGTTGGGTAAGGATCTCACGTCGAAGACGCTGAACACGCTTGTCACGACGGTTGTGAATCAGGTTTCGGCGGCAACGACCCCTACTCCGGTGGCTGCCCCCGTATGAAAGTTGACGGCGACTGCTTGTCCCTTACAGAAGGCAGTGAGTCATGCCGACTTACCGCCTATCCAGATCCGGTTGGCATCTGGACCATTGGCTATGGCCATACGGGTCCTGACGTCCATCCGGGTCTGGTGATCTCAAAGGATCAGGCAGAAAGCCTGCTGGAAGCCGACTTGGCCAATGCAGAACTCGCCGTTAATACCTACGTGAAGGTTCCACTGACGCAGCATCAATTTGATGCGTTGGTGGACTTCACGTTTAACGTAGGCTCTGGAAATCTTTTGCATTCATCGCTGTTGAAGTACTTGAACGAAAAAGATTACGCCGCTGCGGATGCTGAATTTCAAAAATGGGATTTGGCTGGCGGCAAGAAATTGCCCGGGTTGACTGCTAGACGAGCCGCTGAAGCGGCTTTGTTTGCTAAGGATTAATCATGTCCGCCAATACGACGCCGCTGACTTACAACGGGTACGTCAATCAGATTGCCACTATGGCCGTCGTCAATACGACGACCGTCAACGGTGTCATTCAGGGCGTCGATACGGCATTCAACGCCATCATTCCGCAGATGTTGAACTATGCGGAACTTCGCATACAGCGCGATTTAGATCTTCTGCCGTCAGTAGTGCCGCGTACGTACACGATTTCGCCGTATACAAACATGTTGCAGATCTCTGTGGACGACTTTGTAACTATTCAGACGGTGCAAATTACTCAGCCTTACCTCCCGGCTGTTTCTCTGCAGCCTGTGTCAAAAGAGTACATGCAGGCAGTGTTTAGCAATCCCAACAACCTTGGGACGCCAGCGTTCTTTGCTATGACAGGCGGAGACCTTTCGTCGGGCGGCAGCACGTATAACAGCATCATGTTTGGACCTTACGCCGACGAGTCGTACCCCGTGACGATTTACGGCACGATTCGCACGCCTACTTTGTATTCGTTTGCGACGACGGCTCAAGCCAATACTTCGACGACATTTATTAGCACATACCTGCCGGATCTTTTGATCATGGCCAGCATGGTCTATATCAGCGCCTTCCAGCGTAATTTCGGCCGCATGAGCGACGATCCAGCCATGGCGCAGAGTTACGAGGGTCAGTATCAGGCTCTTAAGAACGCGGCCATTCTCGAAGAGTACCGGAAGAAGTTCCAAGGCTCTGCGTGGTCGTCTATGTCTGTTCCTCAGGGCGCTACGCCGACGAGATAAGACATGCCACACGCAAGCGTAAAACTGAAGCCGGGAATTGATCTTAACGAGACGTTGGCGCTCAACGAGGCTGGCTTTTCGTCGAGCAACCTTATTCGTTTCATTTACGACAAGACTTTAGGCGCGCTCATTCAGAAGTTGGGCGGATGGACGAAGTTCTATCCGTACGCCTTTAGCCAAACGATTCGCGCCCTTTGGGCGTGGGAGACGACTCAGTCTGTGTCGTACCTTGCGCTTGGAACGCAGTCGCCTAATTCATCGACGTCGGCATCATTGTCTGTCATCCCGCAGGGTGGCACGGTCCAAGACATCACTCCGACCTACACCGTCAACAACATTGCGGCATCGGTCAACACGCCAACGGTAGGCAGCCCGTACTTTGTCATCAACGATTCGGTTGTGACGGGCATCACAAGTTATGACTCGGTATACATCGCCACGCACATTTCTGTCGGCGGAGTCATTCTCTTTGGCCTGTACCCTTGCGACCCTAATGGCTATTTGAGCGCGGGCAGTTATTCGGTCATGGCCACTGACGTGCTCGGGAACGCGCTTGCGGCTAACGCAGTCACGCTTGCGACGACAGCGGCCACTGGTACGGGATCGGTTGCGACGGTATCTTTCGCAGCGCTTCCTGTGCCCCCGGCCGTAGGATCTACGGTCACAATCTCTGGCGTTACGCCAAACTACAACGGCACGTTTACGGTTCTGGCTTCGCCAGCACCGACTACGACGTCGGTGTCGTTTTCTAGTTCGACAACGGGATCGCAAACCGTTGCGGGCACGATTTCAATCCTGAATGCTGCCGTTCTGGCTCAGTACACCACGACAACCAGTTCGTCGATCGTGACGGTTACTTTGCCGTATCACGGTTATTCGGTCGGATCGACTTATCCGGTATTGGTATCAACCACGTTGAACGGTCTCACCCTGTACGGAAATTACATCGTGCAGTCTGTCATCAATGCCGCGCAATTCACGATCAACGCAGGGAACACGGCCACAAGCGCGGGTTCTGCCTATATCAACGGTAATCTAGCCCGGTACATTTACGGATTCGGCGTTGGCGCGATTCCATCCGGCACCGGGTACGGTATCGGCACATATGGCTCTGGCGGATACGGCACTGGCACTGCAGTCACGCCGTCTACCGGAACAAAAATCATCGCGTACGACTGGACTCTCGACAATTGGGGCGAGATTCTGGTCGGGGTGGGAGTTAACGATGCCGGGTATAGCGGCACTCAATATTCGCCTATTTATGCGTGGAATGGATCTGGCGGCGCGCCCACGGCCGTAGCCCTTCCTTATGGGCCTCCAGTCAACGAAGGCGTGTTCATGGCGATGCCTCAGCGCCAACTTGTGGCGTATGGCACCACATTCACGGGCATTCAAGATCCGCTTCTGATTCGCTGGTGCGACGTAAACAACTTCAACGTCTGGGTAGGCCAGATCACCAATCAGGCCGGGTCATACCGCCTGCCGAAAGGATCTAAGATCATTGGCGCCATTCAGGGTCCTCAACAGGGGTTGGTGTGGACTGACGTTGACCTGTGGGCCATGCAGTACGTGGGGCCGCCGTATATTTACTCGTTCAACGAGATCGGATCGGGTTGCGGCCTGATTGCTAAGAAAGCCGCTGCGGCCCTTAACGGTATTGTCTACTGGATGGGTCCGTCTCAGTTCTACATGCTCTCTGGAAGCGGCGTAGAGCCTTTACCGTGCCCTATTTGGGACGTCATCTTCCAGAACCTTGATCAGACCAATTTATCTAAAATTCGCGTTGCCGTGAATTCGCGCTTTGGCGAAATCAGTTGGTATTACCCAACGACGACCAGCAACGGCGAAGTATCGAACTACGTCAAATTTAACGCCTATCTAAACGTCTGGGATTTTGGAGCGCTTGGAAGGACGGCTTGGATCGATCAGTCGGTTCTTGGACCGCCTATTGGAGCCGATCCGGTTTCTGGCTACATCTATCAGCACGAGACCTCGACCGATGCAGATGGGCAGCCTTTGTTGGCCTCGTTCCAGACGGGTTACTTTGCCCTCGACGAAGGTGACTGGAAGACCTTTGTCGATCAGGTATGGCCTGACATGAAGTGGGGATACTACAACGGCACCCAGAATGCGACGGTCAACCTGACGTTCTACGTTGCAAACTACCCCGGCCAGACGCCTACTCAGTATGGACCTTATGCGCTGACGCAGCAGACGACGTTCATTACGCCTCGATTCCGTGGACGCCTTGTGTCCATTGGGCTCTCGAGCAATGATGTCGGCACGTTCTGGCGTTTGGGAAACATTCGCTATCGCAGTCAACAGGATGGTAAATTCTGATGGCCGCCTCACTCAGTGACATCCTGTCGGCACTTAAAAACGGCGTCATTGCTATCAATGGCCTGATCTCTTCGTATGCGGCTAATTTGCTGGCGCAAAGCGCGCTGACGACGTCTTACTCGATCTTGTACACCGCGAACACTTCGTCGCGCGTGTACGTGAACGATATTTGCGTCTGCAACACAACAGGCGCCGCTTTGTCGGTCTATATTTCGCTGGTTCCACTTAACGGCACTCCGGGCGCCTCTAACGCGCTTTTCTACAATGCCTCAATCCCGGCCTATAGCACCTTGCAATGGACTGGGACTCAGGTGCTCAATAGTGGCGCCACCATTCAGGCTTATGCGTCTGCGACGGGTTGCACCGTGAACATTTCAGGCAGGGCCGCGACATGACGATCAGTCTTTACCCGCAAAGCATTTACACAGGCAGCACAGAGACTTCTATTGCTGCGCCTTGGTACATGCAGGTCTCGCGTGGCCTCGTGCCGGGATGCTCGGTCGTCAATATCTACGGCTACCAAGGCGCGTTACCCAACAGCACGGGCGCTACGTTTTACCCAGTGTGGGAGAACACTACGCAGTACACGTACCCTGCGTCAGCGGCGCAGGTGTTGCTCTGGAGTTCGTCAGCGTCGGATACGGCGGTGCAGGTTCTGATCAACGGGCTGGATTCCGGTTACAACGCGATCTCAGAGACACTTACGCTGACCAACGGCATGACGGGTGTTACTTCCGTCAATTCATACCTGCGGATCAACGGCATCTCTGTGGTCGGAACGGTTAACGCAGTAGGTACGCTGAACGTAGGCAACTCGGGCAAGACGCTCCAGTACGCTGAGATCACTGTTGGATACGGCAAAAGTCAGATGATGATCTACACCGTGCCGAACGGGTACACGTTCTATCTGACGCGCTCTAACGCGTACTCAAGCCTCAACGGTAACACGGCGGGTAACTACTCGTTCTATCGCGTGTACACGCAATCCAGTACGGGCCTGATTCAGATTCTTCTTCAGGCTCCGTTCACGAACGAATACGGGACGCTTCGCGTTGCGCCCCGTGCCTATACGCAGAAGACCGACATCCAATGGCAAGCGGCGGGAGAGCCAGCATCTGGCTCATTCCAAGTCGGCATCGGTGTCGAAGGCATCCTCATCTCCAACACGGCGGCTTAACCATGCCTCTTACTCACGGTAAAAGTCAGAAGACAATTAGCCACAACATCGCGGAGATGATCCATGCGGGTCACCCTAAAGATCAGGCTATTGCTGCGGCGCTTGCTACGGCCCGCAGTTCAGCGGGCGGTGGCTTACGCTTACCTACTAAACATGCTGCTGCTTCTGGTGGGGGAAAACTTCACGTGGGACCAATTCATAGTTCTGTGGCGGGCCGTACTGATCATCTGCCTATGCATGTGCCTAGTGGCGCTTATGTAATTCCTGCCGACATCATTTCGGCCATGGGCGAAGGCAACACGATCGCTGGCTTCAAACACATGAAACGCATTTTTGGAGGAGTTCCTTATGGCGGAGGGTCCGCGCCTTATGGTCAGTCTGGCGGTCCTTATGGCGCTGAAATGCCTCATCGTGCGGCTGGCGGCGCAACAGATGGAGGAGTGCCCATCGTCGCCGCAGGCGGAGAATACGTCCTCGCCCCGCACCAAGTGATCGAAGCAGGCGACGGAGATCTTGACCGTGGACATAAGGTTCTCGACGCATGGGTCAAGGAAATGCGAAAGAATACGATTAAGACTTTATCTAAATTGCCCGGACCTAAAAGGGATTAAGACATGACCGATCCAGTTGAACTTCAGATTCGTCTCGCGGGCCCTCAGGACCTTGATGAAATCATGAACATCGCTCTGATGGCGTGCGAAGAGAATGGGTTCTTGCATCCGAATCCGCTGAAGATGGCGGCTGAGATCTGGCCTGCCTTGAACAATGATCATGGCCTCTGCGCGGTTATTGGCGCGCCGGGCGGCAAGATCGAAGGCGCCGTTCTGCTTCGGATTGGTTCTATGTGGTACTCCGACTATCAAGTCGTCGAAGAAAAGGCCATCTTCATTCACCCGGAATTTCGCAACGCAAAGGGCGGTCGCGCGTCTAAGTTGTGCGAGTTCAGCAAGAAAGTCGCCGACCATCTGAAAATTCCGTTGATCATCGGCGTTTTGTCAAACCATCGTACCTCGGCTAAGGTCCGCATGTACGAGCGGCAATTTGGCCCACCTAGCGGCGCATTCTTCCTGTATGGCGCCCAGACTGGCAAGTGGCAGGGCACGGAGCACTAACATGTTCGGAAAGACGTCTCAAACAACGAACCAGACCACTATACCGCCAGAGGTATTGGCCCAATACCAATCGGCCACTAATCGGGCGTATGCGGTATCTAACACACCGTTCAAATACTATAACGGCGAGTTCGTTGCGGGCATCAATCCACAACAGCAGCAGGGTATCTCAGGCATCAATGCCGCTGCCTATCAGGCGCAGCCCACCTACCAGAATGCGATTGGTGGCGTGCAATCGGCTTATGCCGGGGCGCAGCCGTACAACATGGGCGCCACGGCGTACGCGCTGGGCGCCGGACAGAATGTTGATCCGTCTCAGATCAACGGGGCGGCGATCAATCAGTTTATGTCGCCTTACCTGCAGAACGTCGCAGGTAGCGAGGCAGCGCTCCTTAATCAGAACCAACAACAGGCCATGGCGGGCCAGTTGGGCAACGCCATCACGTCAGGCGCCTTTGGCGGAGATCGGGCTGGCATCGCTGCCGCCAATCTGAATCAACAGAACCAGTTGGCCAACGCCAACATCTACAGCAACATCCTGAATCAGGGTTACAACCAAGCCCTGAACGCTGCTCAGCAGCAGCAGGGCGTCTACTTGGGCGCAGAACAGGCTAATCGAGCCGCTTATGGAAACGCCGCGCAGTTGCTGCAGGGCATCGGCCAGCAGCAATACGCGCAGGGGCTTGGCGCGGCGCAGGAAACGGCTGCTTTGGGTCAGGGCGCTCAGGATGCGGCACTGCAAGGCGCTCAGGCGCAGATCGGTGCAGGTACGCTGCAGCAGCAGACTCAGCAGGCGCAGGACGCCGCGCTCTACAATCAATTCAACATGGCAGAAGCCTTTCCCTTCCAAGCATCGCAGTTCTACACAAACGCTGTCGAAGGTATTGGCGCGCTGTCCGGGCAGACGCAGACGACCACGACGCCGGGCGGCCTCTTTGCCGCGCGAGGTGGCGCCATTAAGCGCGAAGGACATGCTCACGGCGGCTCTACAAGTCAGGGTGGGCTGGTTGGCCTTAGTGGAGTACGTGAGCCCTTTGCCTATGGCGGCGTTCAGGCGACTCCTTCAGGCGTTTCTCCTGTTGATTTCAACGCCATTCTGCAAGCCCAGCAGTCCAGCCTTGAATCGAATGCGCCGTACGCGCACGCGACTTTCTACGGCAGCAAAGGCAACGCGCCGTATGGCGGAACTCAGGGCCTTATCCCGCAAAGCGGCAACGCCATTCCGCATATGCTCACGCCAAACAATCCGCGCATGCCTCAACCGAAGAGCGCATCGGATCAAGTTAAATCGATGAACGATTTGGCTGAAGGGCTCAATAAAGATTGGAAAAAGGGTCAGGACATTTACAATTCGGCCAAAAATGCCTACAACAGTTATCAGGCTGGCCGGGATATTAAAAATTTCCAAGGGAACATTGGAGACATTAATCCCGAAACGGCTGATGCGGCACAGAATGTTGTAAATTTTGGCGGAATGCCTTCCGTTGCAAATGACCCGCCAACTTTAGCGCGTGGCGGACTTGCTGGATATGCGGACGGCGGCGAAACCGGACTCGACATTCCAGAGGAAACGTCTCAGGCGAAATTGCCGTCCATGAATTCGGCAGCGCCTCCGACTGATCAAAACGCACAAGATCTTAAAGCCATCGCTCAGGTAGCCGCTTTGTTTGCTGCTCGCGGCGGAGCCATTGAGCGCGAAGGTCACGCCTACGGCGGCGTTCCGGGCGTTAACCCGGCTATGGCGCCTCATATGGGTCTCGCAATGCCGCGTCCGATGATGCAGGGCGCTGGAAAGGCAGAAGTTGGCGGCCCCATGCATCCACAAATTCGCGCGGCACTTGAAGGGCTGCGCCGGGCTGAGGGCGGTCGGATTCACAAAGACAAGGCGGGTGTCGTTAGCGGCGATGGAGGTGGCTGGGATAGCAGCGACCCGCTGCCTGACATGCCCAATAGCGATCAGCCACAAGATAAGCCTTTGGGCTGGTTCGACATGCCGTCGCTCAATCAGTTTATGCATCCGTTTGACACCCTTAAGCAGGGGTTGGCGGGCAAACAAGAATCGACTCCAGCAACATCTCGTCCTGAAACCGCTCATGAAACAATGGTTAGGCAGGACAAGGAAGATGAAGCGCGCTTTTATCCAAAGCCGGGATTGAAACCAAAACTCGCGCCTGTTGCATCTCCTGCGGCACCGCCGCCTGCTGAGTCTTATGGAACATCATCTTTTGTAGGCCCGGCATCGCCGAATTTTGTTGGCGAAGGCCCGCCTGCGCCTGAAAAGAAGCCAGTGGCCGCACAGCCCGCCGATGAAACCACCGCGACTGGGTTGGCTCCACCTGCTCCACAAAGTTCGGCCGTGTCTGCCAATCCTTCGATGATTGACAAGTTGAACGCAACCCCGCGCAATCCGTCAGTCGCTCCAGAAGAGCAGCATCCCGGAATTATTAGCAGGCTGTTCAAAGATGAAAAAGGCAATTGGGATCCTAGCAAGATCATCCCGATTGCAACGGGCGTCACGGCGGCAATCAATGCGCCCACTCAGCATTTGGGCAATGCGCTCGCGTATGGGGTGAACGCTGGCGTTCAGTCGTATCTGCCGACGCAAATGAAGCAGGCCGAAATCACGGCTCAGCAAGCGCAGAATCGCGGAATCGATATCGAGAACGCAATCCGCACTAACAATATTTCGGCTGATGCGATCGATACGAATAAGGGTCTTGTACGATTGGCGCAAGGCAATTGGGTGCCTTATGGCCAGTGGATGGACATGGGGCAGCCTGCCACATGGGGTTCTGCAGAGTCCGTTGCTGGAATGAATCGACTTGCCGCAGGGAAAGTTATCAACGCGCCTCCGCAAAAGCCCGTGTCTCCCATTGCGTACCAGCCTACAAACATAAACGGCAGGCCGTTGGTGTCTCCTGAGGCTCGAGCCGAAATGGATCTCGACGCGCAGAATTTCATGCGTGGTCCGGGATCGATGGGTGCCGCGAGTCTTCAGCGCAATAAGACTGATTCAGATAATTTTGAAAATTCCATTTCTGCCAAAGCAGAGGCTGGCAGGCGTCATGGCTCTAATTTAACGACGCTGGCTTCATCGATTAGCGGAATCGATGACAATACGTTCTTGCATTCAGGTCCGTTTTCGGACATCAGAGCAACCGCGCTCAACTATTACAATGACCTTGTAAAGATGGGCGGACACCCTGAGTTGGTTGCAGATCAAAGTGACATCACAAACCATACGATGGCAGATAAAATTTCTGCTGCGTTGCGGTTTAACCTTGCCAGCGATAGCCAGCAGCATTCGCTGCAGTCTTTAATGGAAGCAGGCACTGGCGTTCCGGGTACAAATCTAGATCGTCATACGGCCCTTTCGATGCTGTCCTCTTTGATGCTCGAAAAGCAAAAAGATTTGGACAAAGAAGACTACGTCCGCGATGCAAGGAATTATTCAAAGAGCCCGTACAGTTTTAATGCTCGCAGTGCTGACAGGCAGTTTAGAAAGCGTGACGGGTCGGACGACCACTATTTCCCTGACAAGGACAAACTGACGGCTGCCTTGGAAGACAATAACTTTCTGAAGGGCGTTCTTAACGGCTCGTTTAGTCAGCAAGAAATTCAGGCTTGGGAGCGTAATCACAACGCTCGCGGAATCACTCGATACATCTTAGGCAGGTAACGGTATGCCGTACGATCCTAGCAACGACTACGACTACGCTGCTCGATACGGGGCTCCTCCAGAACCGTCGCCTGAAGAGCCCGTCGCGCCAGCGGCTCAAGCGCCTGTGCAGCCGAAGGCGCCGGGCGATTTGTCTGATGAGGATTATCAGAAGAGCCTTCAAAGCCTTCGCGCTAAGGGCGTGAGGTTGGCGGGTGACCCTGCACCTCCGGGAAGCGAAGGCGGAGAAAAGCCCAAGAGCAATAAGACGATTTGGCATCAAGCCGGAACGCCATCGGCGCCGGGTGAGCCTGAGATGAGTTGGGGAGAAGTGGGATCTAAAGCGTTGTCGAATGCCATTCCCAGTGCATTTGGCGCCGTTAATGCGGCAGCCAGCGGCATCTTGCACCCTATCGACACGGCCAAGGCGCTGGCGGCGATCGCATACGGCGGATATTCGCAGGCTAAGGGCGCGATGGGATTCGAGCACAATCCCGAAGACGAGAAACTGATCGGCGCGCTTGAAGACCATTACAAGAACGTATATGGATCGATTGCTGGCTTCAAAAAAGCACTTGCCGAAGATCCTGCAGGCATCCTGATGGACGCTTCGACGTTCCTTGGTGGAGCGGGAGCGGTAGGCAAAGTGGCTGGCCTTGAAAAGATTGCGGGTGCTGCAGGAAAGGCAGCGTCGATCGTCGATAAGTTAAACCCTGTTGCTCGAGCCGGGCAGTTGGCGGTTGGCGCCGCGAAGTTGCCAGTCAACATCGCGCGCGGCGCAATGAGTAAGGCCAGCGGTGTGTCTACATACGCGCAGCAAGTTGCTACCAAAATTGGCTCCATGACGGGCAAAGCAGGCGACGCCATGCGTGACGCCTACAATCGGTTTGCGCGCGGAGAGGGCGATCCTACTGAATGGGTGTCCAAGTCAGAAAGCGCGCTTAAACAGGATAAGCAGGCTGCCGTTAATGATTACATTCGGAAAAAAGGATCTCTTCAGCCGGGAGCGCCTAGTTTTCAACCTGTCGAAGACGCGATAGCGGCCGCGCGTCAAGAAACTCAATTGGCAGGTCCCGGATCAGCCGCATTTCAAAACGCCAATTCTGCGATTGATCAGGTCGAACAACTTGTCAAAGAACACAAGTATGGCGTGAATGGCGGTTCGCCTGTTCAGCCGACGATTCACAGTTTCGATAACCTGAAGCAGGCTATCGGCGACCTGATGAATGGAACGAACAATCCAGCCGCGCAACGCCATCTGGGCGCCATCTACAACAGTGTCAAAGGGTCCATTCGCGCAATCGACCCGGCTTACGACGATTTGATGGAAAAGTACTCGACTGCCATGAGCGGCGTGAATGACGCCAAGAAGTTGCTCATCGGCGGAGACAAGACGGGCGCCACGGCGTCGATGGCAAAGGCGCTGCGATCCATCAAAGACACCACGGGCGTCAACATGCTCGAGAGGATGGCCAAGTACGAACCGACGTTGCCCGCCATGTTGGCAGGCCATGCGGTGAATCCGGCCACGGCAGGCGTCACGCACACAATTCAAGACATGATCGCTGGCTCGATTCTGGGTCACGGCGTGCATCCCGTTGTTGGCGCCGCTACGATGATTGCGGGTTCACCCAAGGTTGTTGGTGCTTTGAACTACGGCGCTGGCCGTTTAGGCGCACTGACTGGCATTGCGCCAGCCTCTCGAGCCGTATCCAAGGTTGTAAAGGCATTGCCAAAGAACTCGACCTACTACGCAGGCAATGCGGAACGCGAGAACGAGCCAGAAGCACTTTCTGAGGCCCCTGCTGCAGCGCCTGACAAAGGCGCAGACACGTACTCGAAGATTCTTCATCAGGAAAGTAACAATAAGCAGTTCGACGAAAAGGGAAATCCGAAAACGTCGTCGGCTGGTGCCATCGGTGCCGCGCAGATCATGCCGGGTACTGGCCCTGAAGCCGCGCGCCTTGCGGGCGAAGACTGGGATGAAAATCGATTCCGCAACGACGCTGACTACAATCGGAAATTGGGCAAAGCGTATTTTGAGCACCTCAAGGACATGTTTGGCGATGAGCGTCATGCCGTTGCGGCGTATAACGCTGGACCTCAGCGCGTTAAAGATGCCTTGGCAGACGCGCATTTCAGCGGCAAAGACTTTCTTGAGCACTTGCCGGAAGAGACGCGCAATTACGTTCATAGCGTCACAGGCCGTGCTACAGGCGGCCGTGTTGGCCGCGCTTCCGGTGGCCGCCTGAACGACATTGAGCCGCTGGTGCAACGCCTCATGAGCCGCTATAAGCAGGCCAAGAAACTGACTGACATGACTACGAAGCCGCTTCTCGATTCGCCCGACGAGCATATCGTGCAGGCGCTGAAGGTCGCGCAGGACGCAATTTAGGAGTCGCAATGCCAACCCCGCCAAGTACTTTTACGACAAACAAGACGTTCGAGCAGCCTGCCAATGGCGCCTACAGCAATACTTGGGATTCTCCCGTTAATGCCGACTGGGCGGCCATCGATGCGTGCTTTGGCGGTACGACGACGATTAACCCGACGTCCACGGGCGCTTCGGTCATTGTCCTGACGGTTACCCAGTATCGGCCTCCCAACATCGTCATCTCGGCGGGCACTCTGACGGCCGGGTACACCAACGTGACCTACCAGATCCCGTCAGGCGTCGGCGGCTTTTGGTCGATCGCGAATGCCTGCCCGACTGGCACGCCTTCGACGACGTCTTACACGGTGACGATCACGTCGGGCGGTGGCGGCACGAGCGTTGTCTTGCAGCCATCGACGCGCACCCTGCTGTTCTGCGACGGTACCAACGTGTTCAGCGGCCTGTCTGGCGCGCTGGCGGCGGCCGGGTCTACCAGTCAGGTGCAATACAACTCGGGCGGTTCGCTGGCAGGCTCCGCAAACTTGGCTTTTGATGGCAACATCCTGACGGTCGGCGACAGCACTGTCACCGCGACGTTTACGGGCTCCACAGACGCCACGGGAACCGTCCTGACGGTCTCGAGCGTGACGGGCACAATCGCCGCAAATCAAAAGGTCTACGCCCCCAGTATCCCGTCTGGCGCGACTATCAGCGGCTCAGGTCCGACCTACACGATCTCTCCGTCATATCCCAACCTTGCGGCGCAACCGATGTTCTCGGCCACGACGGGCGAAGCGGTTAACGGCTTCCTGACGTCGCCATATGCGACGATCAACCAATTGGTCCTGACTCGAGCGGTCGCGCTGTCGGGCCTGATCTCGATTACGGGCACTGGCACTGCCGGGACTATGGATAACGTCAACCTCGGGCAGACGACGCCAGCGCTGGCTCAGTTCAAGCAAGCAGCCACTCCATCGGTCAACATCGGAAACAGCGGCACTGGATTTACGATGGACTGCTCGGCATCGAACGTCCAGACCTTGGTGATGACGGGCAACGTGCCCAACACCGGATGGACGATCAACAACAAAGTCGATGGCCAGACCATCAACCTGTTTATTACGCAGGGATCCTCATGGACGCTGGCGTGGCCGACGTCGTTTAAGTGGCCCGGCGGCACGGTGCCTGCCATCTCGACTACGAGCAGCGCGGTAGATCTTCTGGTGATGACCTACCGCAGCAGCACGGGCTACTGGTATTGCACGCTCTCAAAGGCCTTCGCATGACTTTCGCGACGCGCACTCTAGGCTATTTGGGCGGCATCAACGTGTCGGTGATTGTCGGCACCATGACCACCACAACGGGACGCAGCACGTTGACATGGTGGGGATGGAGCACCATCTCTGGCAGCGGGAGCATCTACTACCCAGACTCCCCCGTGGCTGGTAGCGTCATTCCGTCACCACTTTACATCAACGGCGTGCAGATTCTTGGAATTGCGTCGGTCAGCACGCCTGCAAGCACCACCAGCGCTTCGGGCTACTACGTTTACGTCGCGGGGAACAACACCACGCTGATCAGCACGCTGACGGTGGCGGGCGTGACCATGACATCGCCGACGGCAACATTCGACAACGCGGTGTTAGCGAATGTGGCCAACACGCGCTATCTGTTCTCTCGATCCGACACCACGACGCTGTTTGGCACGACTGTTGGCGCTTCCGTGCCTGTCCTGCTGACCTAAGGCGTGAACTCTTTGATCTTGCCAATGTGCGCGGTGTTGATGCCCATCGGGCCAACCGACTTAGTGCTCATGCCGTCTTTGTAGATTTCTTCGACGATGATGAACGGGTTGTCGTTACACAACTGAATGAATTCTTCAAAAGAATCGACATCGGCATCGCCGATGACTTGATGGACAAGGCTTTGAGCCCGCGAGGGCATGTTCAACGTGATTTGGAATCGCATCGGTAGTCTCCATAAGGCGGTGAGGGCCGTCCCCCACCGCCTGCGAAGATTAGCCGAAGTCGTCGGCCGTTCCCAGATTAACGGGCGTAGAACCCGTGCTCGGAGGCACTTGAACCGTTCCACCCACCGCAGGAGCGGCAGTAACAGCCTTAGGAACGTAAACAAGATCCGCCGGACGAGCGACCCATTTGATGATCTCGAACGTCGGCACGTAGTTCGTGCTCTTCTTCGCGCCCTCGCCAGTGGTCACAGGGACCGTCGCCTTCAACTTCACGATCGGCAACATACCGGGGTTGGACTTCGCGCCAGCCAGATATGCGTTATGCAACTCGTCGATGCCACGCAGGCACGAGCGCGCAGTCGATGCGAACTCACGAATGGTGCCGCCCAACGTGTTGCTCAACTTGATCAGGATGCGGAAACCCGGCTTGTGATTCGCCGAAGGCGGAGCCGGAATGCGATCGCCAAACTTCGCAACAGCAAACGACGGCGCGCCGCCCGTGCTGAAGTCGATGCTGCCCGTCTCGATGTTTTCAACATCGAAGATGGCCGCGAATTCGTTGGTGATGTCTTTCGTCACGTACGCGCCATCAACGTAGTCGCGCAGTGAGAAGCGGCCAGCACGAGCGTCATACTTGACGATCGGGATGATGTCGCTGCCGCCTTCCGAAGCAAAGTTAAAACCTAAAGCCATTGTCGTTTCTCCAAAATGCAGCAGTCTGGCCTGCTACTTGCCTTCGGGCACAACGCCCAATCCATCAAACGCCCCACACCTCAAATGCCGCTTGGCGGGCAAGTGGATCGTTCCAATAAAACGAATCGACGTCAGGAGTCACAAGCGATGCAATCTCCATCGGGTCATCCGAAATGTTGACCAGTTTCTGAACGGTCAGTGCAATTTTAACCAATGCGTTGAAATGCTCATCGGCATTTTCAAGCCGATACGTGGCCGACTTCTTCGGCGTCACGTACGCAATCATTGGGTCGATCGGCTTGTCGCCCGCGCTAACGCCTTTCGAGTAGAGCGCAACCTGCCGCGCGTGCGGCACGCTGATCTTCGACGGCAGTGCGTGCGTCGTCTTCAGGTCAACAAGCGCGCCCGATTCAAACAGCATGTCGTAGTAGCCGAAGAGCGGCACCTCAAGGCCGGGGACCTCAATGCGGACCTCGCCCTGTGTCGAGATCAAGCCGCCCATCGGCAATAATGCCTTCAAGCCTTCCTCAATCATCAGAATGATCGCGCCAGCCTCTTTGTCGATGCGCGGATCCGACGACAACGCCGTCAACGTCTGAAATTTGCTGATCGCAATCTCGCAACAATCACGCAAAGACGACTTACGGTTCATCAGGCCATGCACAATGCCTTCTTCAACGCACGTGCCGCGATGCGCGGCGGCGCCGACAGGCTGCGTGCGGCCCAGCACCTTCTGCATGACGAACATAGCGGGCTGCGCCGCAAAGCCGTTCAGAGTCGATGGCGAAAGATGCTTGATACCGAATGCGGCAAATGACATCAGGCATTGCCCGCGTTGCTGTCGGGCGGCGTGACGGAATTCAACACGTTGATCAGGTCCTGCGCGAGGTAGACCGCCTGATGCGTGTTGTGGTTTCCGTTCTGGACCATGGCCGCAAAAATGTTGATCGCAAAATGCTCGCGGATGGTCAGAGATTGCGCCATCGAAAACCCATCAATCGCCCTGAGACTCATGCTTCTACTCCGTGCTTTGCGCCGTAGAAGGCAATCAACGTCGCGTCAGCGCGGCCGTCGTCCTTCTTGCGCTTGAACAACTCTGAATACTTCGGGAACAGAGCCATGGCGCGCTCGCGTGAGCCGTCCTTGCCATCGCGCAGGTTCAGCGCCTTCTGCCATGTGCGCGGCGGCACGATGGTGACGGGAATCTCGTACGCGCCTAGCACGCCTTCGACGACGCCGACTGAACGACCCAACGAGAACATACTGGTGACGCCCTGTCCCGGCATTGCCCCGACGCGCTCAAGGTAAGCCGCCGCAACGGCCTTGCCCGCGATGAGGTCAGCGACCAGAGCAGCAACAACCTCACGCTTCGTTTTTCCATTCCGCGTCACCTCGACGACAGGCATGTCGTGGACCTCAAGCGTCCCCTCAACGCTGTCGTAAAGCGCGATCGCGCCGTTTAAACCGGGATCGATGCCGATGATCATCCTTTTGCCTTCTTCAGTTCCATCTGCAACTTCGCAATTTCTGCGGCGTGATGGTTGTTGTTTTTGCGCCAAGCCTCAAGCCCGTCGAGGTACGACTTCCGCAACTCGATGATGACCTTTGCGGCATCTCTGGACGTTTCGTCGTTCCGCTCAAGCAGGCGGTCCACGATGTCGGGTCTGAGACTCATGCTTGCACCTTCAGGAAGCGCCTGAGAGCCGCTACAACGACCTGTGAGGTCGACGGAGCCATAGCCCCACGGGTAGTCGCTTTCAGGGCCTTGTAGACCTCCGCAGGAAGCCTGACGCTGATTCGGCGGTCTGACGTGTCTGATTTGGATGACATGGGGCGCAGGATGGACTTCTCGAAAAAAAAGTTCAATGCCCCTGTTGCATCTTAGGACGAAACGTCCTAATCTTCGTTCTCGGTCGATTAACAACCTATCTGGAGAGCCTCATGAAACTTGGAACCGAAACCGGCAGCGTCCTGAACCACCTCTACTCGCGCATGGTCGTCGGCGAGCCGACCCCCGTCGTTGGCATGGGCGTCACCCTGCTGATGTGGACCGACCGCGCTGCGGGCACCATCGTCGAGATCCGTGGCAACGTGCTCGTCGTCACCGAAGACGAAGTCAAGCGCGTCGACAGCAACGGCATGAGCGAATCGCAGCAATACCAGTTCACGACCAACCTGCGTGGCCGCAAGTCCTACTTCAAGAAGGACCGTAAGGGCATGTGGGTCGAGCACTGCTACAACGACAAGGGCCGCTTGGTGATTGCGCGTGGCTGCGGCCTGCGTATCGGCGAGCGCGCCCACTACCACGACTTTTCGTTCTGAGGAGAACCACATGAGCACTTCACTTGCCAAGATCAACGCCCGCATTGCGCGGGCAGGGATCCCACTGGAACTCGTGCGAGGCGAGGGATATCACTATTTCGTGTTTGACCGCCCCATGATTCAGCGCGACGGCACGATCACGCAGGTGAACATCTATCACGTCGTGATGATCCGCCACACCAAACACTACAGCGCGGCTGAGTGGGTGAACCAAGCGGGACTGGCGTTCATCGCCATCATCGACAAGATCAAAACCGATTGGCCAACAGTGAATATCTAACATGCTCGCAATACAAACAAAATTTATCGACGCATCCAACTTCAAGCCTGCGCGCATGCAGGCCAAGTGCGACCTCAAAACGATTTACGTCCCGTATGACTTTGCGGTCGACAACAAGGAAAACCATCAGGCCGCGTGCCTCGCGCTTTGCGACGCGATGGGGTGGAAGCCGGGGCCTAGCGGTAATTACGATGGGCCGCTTGTGGGCGGTTATTTTGGGAACGCATGCTTCTGGGTCTGGTCAACCACTCGGATCACCACGAAGGGAGAAAAAAAATGAAAGAGATGATCGGCAAGCAAACTAAAAAGCGCTACGTCTTCCAGTCGGAGTCGGACCTGATGGACCACCTGATGGCCGACGACAGCGTCGGCTTCTGCATCCGCTGCGGTCACGAGCACCACGGCATCGAGCCCGACGTCGACAACGCCAAGTGCAAGGAGTGCGGCAACAACGGCGTCTTCGGCGTCGAGGAACTGCTCGTGCGCGGCCTCCACCACTTGGACCCGCTGACATGACGCCCGCGCAGCAGGCTCAGTTCATCCGGGCGGCACTGACCCGGCTTGGCATCACACAAGCCGCTCTGGCGCTTTCTCTGGGCGTCTCAGAGCGCACGGTGAGGCGGTGGGTCAGCGGCACGCAGGAGGTGCCGAAGCCGGTCATGCTCGCCCTCAAAATTATTTTCGAGGGAGGTGTTGCATCAGGACAAAATGTCCGATAACATCTCCTTCGTCGATTTTATCTACCTACCTATTTCGGAGCCTCAAATGAACGCATCAGTCGCCTACCTGCACGGCCTCACGGAGCAGGACGTTTTTGAAGTCACCAACCCGGTCGACGAACTGGGCCGCATCCGCGCTGAGATCGCGGCGCTCAAGGAGTCGGAGGAGCGCCTGCTCACCTTGATCAAGGAGGCAGGCGTCGGCGCCTACGACGGCGTCGCGTATCGTGCCACCGTGTCGGAAGTCGCCCCCCGGGAGTCGTACGACCCAAAGGCGATGGAGGCAAAGTTGCGCGACCTCGGCGTCGACAACCGTTGGTTCACCCACAACACCAAGACGACCGCCGGTTACGTCACCGTGCGCGTCACCGCCCGCAAGTCCAAGTGAGGTGCCCCGTGGCCAAGATCAAATGGGTCAAGCCCAGAGCCGCCAAGTACCTCGCCTCTAAGCGCGGCGAGTGGATCAGCGATGATGGCGTGTTTCGCATCGAGCCGGTCTTCGCGTGGCTTTTCAGTGGTCGCATCGTCGGCAGCAGCCTGTACTTCATGTTCGACCTGCACGGCGAGTATGCGTCGGTCAAGGACGCCAAGCGTGCGGCGGAGGCCTCCTCCAATGAAAGCCTCCACCCACATGGGTGTCGACGTCGAAATTTTCAACTGGTAAGGAGAATCACCATGGCATACCGCATTACCCGCGCAGAGCAGGTCACCATCGACGGGCACACGGACACGATCCGCGCCAAGTACCGGGCTTTCATCCGCGCCATCGAGGAGATGAACGCTGAGATCGAGATGCACACGGCCAAGGTCCAGAGCCTGCTGTCGGACCTCGACGAGGCCAAGGATGAGGCTGCGGGCTTTCTGGAGGACATCCACCGCGCCCACGAGGAGGAGTTCGACTTGGCCACGGAGAAGTGGCAGGAGTCGGAGCGCGGCGAGTCGGTCCGTGCGTGGCTCGACGAACTGCAGAGCCAGATCACCTGCCTGCAGGACGGCACCGACTGGACCCCGCCGGAGCAGGCCGACACCGACATCCTCGACCCGGCGGAGTACCTTGAGGACATGTACATGGAACCTGAGAGCCCCTAAACAAAACCAAGGGGAGCCGTCTCTGGTAGGCGTCTCCCCTTTACTTTGGGTGTTGACAGGGTGTTTCTGCCTGTCTTAGAATCACCCCCGTCGAGTTACCTACCTACCTACATCGGAGATCTTTCAACATGAACGCAGTCACCAACGCCGTCGCCGCCGCCACCCGCTCGTGGTCCCCGTACCAGTCGGCCATTTTCGACTTCGTCGAGAACGGCACCGGCAACGCTGTCGTCGAAGCCGTCGCAGGCAGCGGCAAGACCACAACCCTCGTCGAGGCCTTCAACCGCATCAAGGGCAACGCCGTGTTCTTGGCCTTCGGCAAGGCCATCGCGACGGAGTTGGTCAGTCGCGGCGTCAACGCCAAGACCTTCCACTCGCTGTGCTTCAGCCCGGTGCTCCGCTTCTGCGGCATCAACAACATCGACAAGGACAAGTTGCGCCGCATCATCGCCGACAACCTGACCGACGCCGACGTCCGCACCTACGGCGCGTTCATCAACGAACTCGTCAAGTTGGCCCGCGAAGCCGGTGTCGGCTGCCTCGTCGAGGACAGCGAGCAGGTCTGGCTTGATATCGCTGAGCACCATGACCTTGAAGTCGAGGGCGACATGGCTCGCGCCATCCACCTCGCCCGCCGCCTGCTGCAGGCGTCGAACGAATCGCCGGAGTGCGACTTCACCGACCTGCTCTACCGTTCCGTTCTGGAAGGCATCAGCCTGCCGAAGTTCGACTTCGTGTTCGTCGACGAGGCGCAGGACACCAACGCCATCCAACGTGCGATCCTCCGCAAAATCTCGCACGCAGGCACCCGCATCGTCGCCGTCGGCGACCCGCGCCAAGCGATCTACGGCTTCCGTGGCGCCGACAGCCGCAGCCTCGACCTGATCACCGAAGAGTTCAACGCCATCCGCCTGCCGCTGACCGTGTCGTACCGCTGCCCGAAGTCGGTCGTCGCCTTCGCCCGCCAATGGGTGTCGCACATCGAGTCCGCCCCGGCGGCCGCCGAAGGCGTTGTGGGCAACCTCGGCACCGAATGGAACGGTGCCATGTTCGACCCAACCGACCTGATCATCTGCCGCACGACCAAGCCCCTCGTGGCTCTGGCGTACCGCATGCTCCGCAGCGGTCAGGGCTGCAAGATCCTTGGCAAGTCCATTGGTGAGGGCCTGCAGCGCCTGATCACCCGCATGAACGCCAAGGGCATCGACGCGCTCGTCGAGAAATTGCGCAAGTGGGAAGAACGTGAGGTCGAGAAGGCCAAGGCTCGCGGCAACGAGGCCAAGATCGCCGCCATCCAAGATCAGGCTGAGTCGATCCTCTGCCTCATCGAGAGCCTGCCTGAGACCGACCGCACGGTCCCGGCGCTGCTCCGCCTGCTCGACACCATCTTCGATCAGGAGCGCGGCGTGACGACGTTGGCGACGATCCACAAGGCCAAGGGTCTGGAAGCCGACCGGGTTTACTGGCTGAACTCGTCGCAGTGCCCGTCGAAGTGGGCGCGCAAGGACTGGCAGAAGGAGCAGGAGGCCAACCTTTGCTACGTCGCTGCGACCCGCGCGAAGCAGGAGTTGTACTTGATCGAGGAGGCCCGCTAAGGGCTTATTGACGGACAGGCGGAATCAGCCCATACTCCGCCTGTCCGACATTTCTGACCTACCTACTGGAGCGATCATGGACTACGACAACCGCCTGCTTTCGGCCTACCTCGACAGCGCCTCGGCGTTCGACGACTTCTACATCATCGACGCCAAGAACCATAACGATTGCAATTCGCGCAAGAACGGCTCGAAGCCGCGCCACATCATGATCAACGGCGAGTGCGTGATCTGCGGCGGCATCACTGAGGAAGAGATTGAGAGCCGCGTCGAGCGCGCGAACGATCGCGCTTACTGGGACCACGAATAATGGCCCTCGAGCACGAGTACCAACTGGCGAATCGCGTGGACCTGCTCGAGGACCACGCATTCACCATGGCCAACCAAATCGAAGTGCTCCGCAGCGTGTTGCGCTCGTGCGCGGAGTACATCGAAACATCGCCCGGCCTTAACGCTAAGGGCGTCATGGTCGCGTATGCGGCCCGCAAAGTTCTTTCAGGAGAGTACGGACTGTGAATATCAAGAAACCGTTTCACGAACGCGCGCACGAGTTCATCGAGCGCAACATGCTGCCCTTCTGCATGGGCTTCATGCTGGGTGTTTTTGTTGTTGTCATGAGGATGCTTTGATGAAGTTCGAGAAAGACAAACTCAGGTCGATCATGGCGCGCAACAACCTGCGCCAACAGGACCTCGCGTGGATGTGTGGCGTCAACGTCAGGCAGGCGCGCGCGTGGTGCAACGGCGAGTTTGCCGTGCCGCAATACGCTGGTCTTCTGATCATGGCCTATGACGAGGGCTTGCTCGAGCCCTCATGGTTCGCGCGCAAGATCCGCGCGGGTGTTCTCAAGAAGAAGGATGCAACCAATGCTGACTAATCAAAAGTGGAGGAATGATTCATGAGCAACGCGATGAGAGACATCGAGGAGTTGGTGGACATCGCCACCGACCAAGGCTTTCGAGTGCAGCCGCACCGGAACAAAAGTTTCGGCTACGTGGTGTACGGCAAAGACGGCCACGGCATCGTCACGCTGCGCCGCTCTGGCGACTCGAGAGCCATCATGAATGCTAAGTCCGATCTGCGGAAGATCGGCGTTGAATTCGACCGACCTATCAAGAAGCAAAAGGATGAACCGATGAAGAAAGAAACCGCCGACTTCACTGCCATGCTGGTGCCCACGAATGACTGCGCGCCCGCAGTCCCGCTTTCGCCCCTCAAGGTGGCCATGAATAAACTGCAGGCGGCCGTGGACGCCCTTTGCGAACTCGAGACGGCCCTGAAATTGGTCGAGCAGGACACCGCCAAGATGGAGGCGGTCCGCGCTGCGCTTCGTGGTCTGGTCTGATTGACATAAGCCGCTCTAGAGGCGGATAAGGTGGGGGCGGCGACCCGCAAAGTCTGCCGCCCCCTAATCGACCATGCACCCATGAGCGTACCATGATGTCAATTGCTTTTGACCCGGATTTTGCCTCGACCTCAGATCATGCACAGATGCTTCGTTCGTTGGGCCTTCAGGTTGTGCCGGGCCATGATCCGGCGTCCAGCCCCAACTGGAAACGACCCATGCTGTCCAGTTGGCGTGAGTTCGAGAACGCCCTCGTCCCCCAAGAGACTTTCGATCGTTGGTTCAGCCCCACGGGCAGCCATCGCAACGGCCACAACATCGGCGTGCTCACGGGCGCCTGCTCGAGTGGCGTGTTTGTCGTGGACCTCGACATCCAGCGCTACGCCGAAGCGGCCGAATGGTGGCAGGCTGTCACTTGTGACGACCCCATCATCGCGCCCACTCAACGGACAGGCGGAGGCGGCTTGCAGGTCTTTCTCAGGGCACCTGCCGGGTGGACGCCACCGACCGCCAAGACTCCAATCGGCGTGGACATTCGAGGACAGGGCGGCTTCGCCGTCGTTCCCCCGTCTCGTCACGAGTCGGGCGGACGGTATGCGTGGAACGCAGGACGCGAACCGTGGACCCTAGAGATACCGGAGGCGCCTGAGGCCCTCTGTGCGGCGATCGACCATCTGGTCGGCCCTCAGCCCTCATCCCAACACCACGACGGCGCAGCGGCCGTTAAAACGCCCAGCGTCGGCCAAGAACTCGATGCCTTCGGCGCGCGCATCGACGGTCGCGAGGATTACATGACGCGGCTGGTTTGGGGCCGCATGTTGGACCTCCACCGCGAGTGCCCGTTCTTGCCCTCGACCGAAGCCCTCAACAACCTGATGCGGGAGACCTACGAGGTCTACCTGCGCAACGTCAAATCTCGCATCCACGAGCCCGGCACGCCGCAGCACGTCCTGCTCGAGCGCGAGGGTCGTGGGCATACGCTGATGCAGCAGAAGTGGCGCGCGGCGCTGAACCAGTGGGACCACAAGGTAGCGCAGGAGGCAGCAAGACCCTCCCCAAAACAGCAACCGGGGCAGGAACAACCTGTCATCCCGCCTCGGATCGATCCAGAGACAGGTGAGATCATCGTAGAGCAGGGCGATTTCGCCCCTGACACGTTCGAGTTGCTCGACGTGCGCGGCATCAAAGCGCTTCCAGACCCGACGTGGTTGGTCGAGGGCATGATCATCGGACCGCAGGCGGTCGGATTCATCACCGGGGCGCCGGGATCCGGCAAGTCATTCCTCGCCATGGGCATGTCCATGGCCATCGCGCTTAAGCAGGCGGTCTGGTTCGACCGCAACCTGCACGTGCCGGAAGGCCCGGCGCCCGTGATCTATCTCTCCAGTGAAGGCGTCAGCGACATCAAGAACCGCATTCGAGCGATCGAGATCGCGAATAACCTGAGCGCAGACGACGCCCCTTTTTACCTTGGGCACAGTCAGATCAACCTGAACGCCGAAGGCGACGTCCTGAAACTGCTCAGGACGGTCCAGACGGTCGTGGACCGCCATAGCGTCGCGCCAGCCCTCATCGTCGTCGATACGCTCGCACGCGCCATGTCAGGCGACGAGAATAAGCAGGAGGATGCCAACGTCACGGTGCGCGCCCTCGACCTGCTGCGCCAGACCTACGGCTGCGTGGTCCTGTGCGTGCACCACTCGAGCAAGGCGGGCGAGAACATGCGCGGCTCGAGCGTCTTCAGCGGTGCCGCAGACTTCATCATGGCGGTCACCAAGGACTCGGGCGCCAGTGAGGGCCTGCTGACGGCCGCCAAGATCAAGGCAGCCCCGGACGGCTGGACGATCGGCTACAGCCTGCGCCCCATCGCCCTTGGCGATCTCAAAGGGACGCAATCCCTTGTCGTAGAGCCCTTCAGGAGCCCGCTGACGGCCTCAGAGCCTGAGGTGGACCTGTTGGCTGTCCAGAAGGTCCTGAGCGCCATGCAGGCGGCGTGGGAGGCTAAGAAGCCGTGGAGCCCACATCCCCGCAGTCGCAACGAGGGTCGGTACGCGATCACGCACATGCACGCCATGGGCATCCCGGCCGACAAGGCCCAGACCCTGCTCGAGGACTGGCTGCACAGCGGCCAGATCGCGCTTGAGATGGTGGACAGAAACACCAAGGCGAAGGGCCTAAAGGTCGTCGACAACACGGTTCAGGTGGTGCGTGATTGGCGCGAAAACCGCGCCGGAGACGAGTCGTGAGGTTGCGGAGACATTGCGGAGACGCATGCGGAGACGTCTCCGCAAAAAGTGCGTCTCCGCAAAAAACTTCAACAGAATCATTGCGGTATAGCATTTGCGGAGACGTATTGCGGAGACGCGGAGACAGGGTCGAAAAATCCAATGAAATCAATGCGGTATGCGTTGCGGCAAAGTTTGCGGAGACACCACTTACCCTCGGTAGAGGGGTAAGGTGGGTGCGTTACCGCAACCACCACCTGCAGACTGCGAATCTGCAGTCTGTTTTTTTTTTTGAACAGCAAGCGGGCATTGACGCGGGGCAACGCGGAATCGCTCCGCACGGGGCTGCGCGAGTTCCGCTGCCCCCGCACGCAGGCAGGTTGGAGGTGAGTGATGGAGACAGGTGAATTCAGGATGGCCGGACGGCGCCGGGTGCGGGTGCGCCCGGATGAGCGGGTCGTGGCAGAGCATGGCCCGTGGGTCGTGAGCACGGTCGCGGCGTGGACCACGGCCGAATGGGTCGCGCTCAAAGCGGTGCTGCTGACGCCTGCCCGCAAGAATGTTTTTTACTTGGCGTGGTCCCGCTCGACGCAGTCGTTCAAGCGCAACCGGGAGTGGAAGTTGCTCGAAGAGCATCATCAGGCCGATTCTGAGGCGTTTAGAGCGGCTATGGAGGAGAAAGTATGGCTGTAGCAATGGTGTTGGCGATCGCGGTCCTGCTGGCCCACGGGCATTACTGCTGGGCGATGATCGTGTTTTTGATTGCGTTGCTTGTTGGCAATGGAGGTGAGCGGTGACGACAAAAGTGGTTTACGAGGACGATGAGGTCGCGGAGATGTTCGAGGACGTCCTGCTGGCCGACGGGTTCGAGGCGGCCCTGATCGGGATGGGCACGCAGTTCAATCGCGCCGTCGCGATTTATGACTGGGACCAATGCGTCGATATTTTGGTGCATCGTGACCAAATGTCGGAAGAGGAAGCGGTCGAGTTCATGGACTTCAACGTGACAGGCGCATGGGCTGGCAATAACACGCCCATTTTCTTGCGCGCTTATGTGAAGAATGTTGAACGCATTCAATAAGTTAGCGCGATTCTGCTTGTCAGCCATTGCGACCATCGCGGCATGGCTGACTGTGGAATGTTCCACGTGGAACATGCACGTGATCTATCGACCGATGCAGGCTCAATTCACCGAATCAATGGGTAGCACAAACCGTGAAGACAGTGGTAGGACCGCCGTGGGCGCACACGCAGGCAGGGTACAAGGCAGGGCGCACGGCGCTGGACAGCATCGAGGCAAAGGAGCGCGCTCTGCACCTCGCGTGGGGCGTAGGGCGAGCCCGCCTGTGCCTCGCGCCTGACGTCAGGGAGCGCTACGACGCGCAGGAGGAGCGCCTGTGGCGGGCGTCACGCGAGGCGGATCTGCCCACGCTGCTGATGGAGGTCGGCCGCATGGAGAAGGCGCTTGCTGCCGCCGACAAGGCCGCGCAGGCGTGCGGCGTGCTGCTGCCGGGCGTGTGGGAGGCGCGCATGAGCGATGGCAGCACGCTGGCGATCGTGCAGGAGCGCGAGCACGCGGCCCGCGTGAGGGCGCGCGACCGCGCTCTAGAGGTATGGACGGTCGAGGAGTTGGCCACGCTTGTCGAGGCGCAGGACGCGCCCCTGCGAGCGCTCAAGCGGCGGTTCGGCGCGATCTTGACCAGCATGCAGGCCACGCCGCTGGCCGATCCTGACGCGCCCTCGAGCGAGCCGTTCAAGGACGACAGCCCGGCTGACATCCGCTGGTGAAGTGGGAGAGAATGCGCGCCAGCCTGTGGATGGTTGTGTGCATAACCTGTGGATAACTTCTCCCACCAATAATCTGCAGCGTAATCAATCACTTACGAGTTTACGCATGCAACATAATAACGATTATGCGAAGTACGCACGCCTGCGGTGGGACGCGGGCCCATGAACGGCCCGACGCCCAGCAGGCGCGGCTGGTGCGCGGCGTGCAAGAGCGTCGGCGACCTGCTGCTCGTCCGCACCAAGCCACACCTGCGAGCGCGCTGCTGGCGCTGCGTGCAGTGCGTCGAGCGGTCACGTGCCTTCAAGTCCGCGCGCGATAAGGCTAACGGAATCAACGGCTTATGAGCGATGGCCCGCTGCATCTCGGGCGCGCCTGTGAATATCCTGTTAGGAAACTGTGAATATCCTGTGGATAACTCGGAAAATCCTGTGGATAACCTGTGGATAACCGCTTGACCCCCCTCCGACCCCCCCTGTATTAGGCGAAAGGCGCGTGGGGTGGTGGATCTGCCCGCCAACTACATATACTCAGAATCCGCCTATAGACAGACCCCCCACCCCCCTTCGCGAAATAAAAGGGTGGGGGGGTACCCAAAGACTCTCCCCAACGGACGACGGCGTGGGAGAGTGCTTGGGTAGAGTCAAATGCGACATTGACCGACCTAATGGAGCCTACCGATGGCAAAAAGCAGAAAAGACTTGGAACCGATTTACAAATTGACCCCGGTAACTCCACAGGAGGCGGCGATCATTGGCGACGGGGCGCAGGCCGGGGACACGCCCCAAGACCTTAAAGCAAAAAAAACTCGTAACAGTAAGACGAAGCCCAACCCCATCCGCGAGTTGATCAGCCCACCCGACAGGCCACAAGGCATCCCGGCCCACGTGGTGGACGAGATTATGCGGCACAAAATTCGATCGTTCGCGTTCTTAGGGTATCCGATTGAGCGCATCTCGGTCCTGACGGGGTTGAGCGAGAACACGCTCAATAAGTACTACAAGCACGAGTTGGACTCGGCCGTCCCGGAGATGTTGGCGAACGTGGCCAATAATTTGTACCAAATCGCGATGAGCGACCGGAAGGACGCGGTCAGCGCCAGTATCTTTATCCTGAAGACCCGTGCCCAGTGGCGCGAGAAGGACCGGCTAGAGGTGACGGGCGCTGACGGTCAGCCGATACAGGTTCAGGCCAACCAGACGTTTGACTCACGGAAGTTGACGCCTGAGCAACGCGAGAATCTCAGGGAGATCATGAAGGCGGCGTTGGCGGCGAACCTCCAGTCGAAGGCTGAGGATGCCCAGTATGTGGACGAGGACGAGGAATAGGCGGATACTGTCCGACGTGTATGACTAACCGATGGAGAGACTCAGATGACCCGCGATGACATTATTCGGATGGTGCGTGAAGTTTTGTTTACAAAGGTGACGGCATGACCATCATAAAACTGGCGTTCTGCGCCCTCGCTTTCATCGTGGTCTTCAGAATCGCTGTCACGATCTTGATCTGGATGCTCGTCAATCGGCTCGAGTCTCGGCGGTCACTCAACGCTGCGAGGAGGAAAAGCCATGACCCGCGATGAAGCAGCCAAATATGCGTTTGCCAAGTTGCATCAAACGTTCTACGACGCGCTTCACGCGCTGATGACGAAAGTCGATGCGCGGGCAAGGGCCGAGGAGCAAGAGGCGTGTGCGCGATTGTGTGAACAAAAGTCAGCGGTTAAGGGCGGTGAGATATTTGCGGCTCGGATCCGTGCGCGGGGGGAGAACCCGTGATCTGCACGACATTGAATCGAATTCGCGAACATGATCCGTGTGTTGAAGGGTGGAAAAAACTTCTTCGGCATCTTGGCAAAACAGAAGCCGATGACGAGCCGCTACCGTTTAGCGTCATTGTGGAATCAAACGGCATAAAAGACGCTTTGTGGGCGTGTCGCACGGTGCCTGAGCATGACCTCGAGTGGCGGTTGTTTGCTGTCTGGTGTGCAAGACAAGTGCAGCATCTGATGACCAATCAACGAAGCCATGACGCAATCAATGTCGCAGAGCGTTTTGCTTTGGGCGCAGCGACAAAAAATGAATTGGATGCGGCGCGTGATGCGGCGTGGTCTGCGGTGCGTGATGCGGCGCGTGATGTGGCGTGGTCTGCGGCGTGGTCTGCGGCGTTGGCTGCGGCGTGGGATGTGGCGTGGGATGCGGCGCGTGGTGCGGCGTGGTCTGCGGCGTGGTCTGCGGCGTTTGATGCGGCGTGGGATGCGGCGCGTGGTGCGGCGTGGGATGTGGCGTTGGCTGCGGCGTGGGATGTGGCGTGGGATGCGGCGTGGTCTGCTCAAACAGCACAGTTTTTGCGTGTGGTGACAGAAACGGAGTGTTGTGAGGCCATCCGCGCAAGGGGGAACAATGAACAGGGATGACATTCCGCCGATGACCGCAGAGATGGCTGAAAACATTATTGCGAAAGCGCAAGCCATGTTTGAAGTGCAAATTCGTCAAGCGGTTTTGGAGGAGCGTGAGGCGTGTGCGAAAGCGTGTGAACGAAAGTCAGCGGTTAAGGGCGGCGAGGTCTTTGCGGCTCGAATCCGGGAGAGGGGGGAGAAATGAAATCCCACTGCAAAGCCTGTCGCGGCTTGCTCAAGCCGGGACTGTTATGGGAGATGTTCCCCGTTATCTACTGTAAGAAGTGCAGACGCATTGCCACAAGTTGGGGTGAAGCAACGTAATGGCCATCAAGATCGGCGGCGTCATTATCGACCCTGCGGCTCAACTCATCGACTTGGAGAGGGCCGACTGCGAGGAGAGCCTGTACGAGTTTTTGCGCCATGCGTGGAAGTATTTGGATTCCAGTAAGTGGGTGGACGGGTGGCCGATTGAGGCGGTGGCGGAGCACCTGCAGGCGGTCGTGGACGGTGACATCAAGCGCCTGATCATCAACATCCCGCCTCGCATGGGTAAGTCGAGTATCACGTCGGTGGCGTTGCCTGCGTGGACGTGGGCGCAGAGTGATCGCGGTCCCACGTCGGGTCCGGGCGTCCAGTTTCTCCATGCGTCGTACGCCAATCAGTTGTCGCTCAGGGACTCGGTGAAGTGCCGCCGGTTGATCGAATCGCCGTGGTATCAGAAGTTGTGGGGTGATCGCTTCATATTAAATAGCGACCAGAACACCAAATCGCGTTTCAGCAACGATCAGGGCGGCGAGCGACTGATCACGTCGATCGGCGCGGCGGTGACGGGTGAAGGTGGCTCGATCATCGTGGTCGACGACCCCAACGCCGCCAACGAGGCGTTCTCTGAGGCGACGATTCAGGCGACGATTGACTGGTGGGACGGCACGATGAGCACCCGTCTGAATGACCCGAAGACGGGCGCGTACGTGGTGATTCAGCAGAGACTGGCGGAGGACGACCTGACGGGTCACATTTTGGAGAAGAACGTCGGCGAGTGGACCCACTTGTGTCTGCCGATGCGCTACGAGCCAGAGCGCGCCTTCATGACCAAGATCGGCTGGAATGACCCCCGCAGCGAGCCGGGGGAGTTGCTCTGGCCGGAGCGCTTTGGCGAGGAGGAGTTGACGGTCCTCGAGAAACAGTTGGGACCCTTCGCCACCGCCGGGCAGTTGCAGCAGAGGCCGGAGCCTGCGGGCGGCGGCGTCATCAAGCGCGACTGGTGGCAGACGTGGGAGGACCCCGCCTTCCCGCCCATGGATTTCATTCTGGCGTCTCTAGATACAGCCTACACGCTGAAGACCAGCAATGACTATTCGGCGTTGACCATCTGGGGCGTGTTCACGGAGGAGACGAAGGCGACGGCGTCGAGGGTTGTGGGACCTGACGGGCGGCCGTCGTACATTGATCGCAATTACGCCGAAGGGTCGCCGAAGGTGATGCTGATGATGGCGTGGCAGGCCCGGCTCGAGTTGCACGAATTGGTCGAGAAGGTGGCGTCCACTTGCCGATCGCTGAAAGTGGATAAACTGCTGATCGAGAACAAGGCGGCGGGTATCTCGGTGGCGCAGGAAATGCGGCGCCTGTACGGTAACGAGAGGTTTACCGTCCAGTTGTCGGATCCGAAGTCGCAAGACAAGTTATCGCGCCTGTACTCGATTCAGCACCTGTTTGCCGAAGGGATGGTCTACGCGCCCGATCGCCAATGGGCTGATATGGTGATCACGCAGGTGGGCCAGTTTCCGCGCGGTAAGCACGACGACTTGGTCGATACCGTGTCGCAGGCGATGCGGCATATGCGTGACGTCGGCCTCTTGCAGCGCTCGTCGGAGCGGATTGCGGAGATCGAATCGCAGGTTATTTACCCACGGGGCTCAGGCCGTGGCGAGCCACTGTATCCGGGGTGAACCATGTTTACGTTGAGCGGCAAGGGTAACAAGCAGGGTCAGATAAAGGACTTGGAGCGCGACAACGACGACACAAGGCCGATGCTGCCCGCCCCTCTTTGGGTCGAGAGCCTGCGTCAGGAGATCCGCGCTATGGGCGATTTGATGCGGCTGCGGGAGGCACTGGCTGTATCTCATAGAGACATTGAGCGGTTTCGCCTTGAGCGCGACAAGTTGATTCGCGAGTTGGCGGCGCATAAAGATCAGGTGCGAGAATTGGAAGAGGTGATCAAGTCCCACCTGAGGAATAAGCCATGAGCAGAGTCTTAGCGCAGGCCACCGTAGAGAAGTTGGAAGACGGTCCGATGCCCGTATGGGAAGTGGATGTCACGGGCGGATTTGAGGACGGGATGGGGAAGGCCCATCGGTTCTATACAATTTCGGCGAAAACGGACGATAATGCCGCGCAGGAGGGCATCCGTCGCTTTGTAGAAGAGATGGAGAATCTTTTGCCGTAAAAAGGACGTGTCATGTCTAAAGCGTGGACGAGGAAGGAAGGTAAGTCACCTTCCGGCGGTCTGAATGAGAAAGGTCGGGCCTCTTTGCGTGCAGAAGGTCATGACATCAAGAAACCCGTCCGCGCTTCTGAAGCGGCGCATAGCCCAAAGGCATCCGCCCGCCGCGATAACTTTCGCTCGCGTATGTGTGGCATGAAGGAAAAACTGACTTCAGCCAAGACCGCGCACGACCCCAACAGCCGCATCAATCTGGCGCTCAAGCGCTGGGACGTGAAGTGCTAACATGGCAATGACTCCCGGACTTTCGCCCAGCATTCGTGAGTTGGCCCCAGAGCCTACGGAAGAGCACGAGCCGTCTAACGTCATCGTCGAGATGGCAGACGAGGGCGGTGACGTGCCCGACATGGACGAGAAGGGCAATGTCCTTCGCATCGAGCACGGCGACGGCTCGATCACGGTATCTCTCGATGGCTCACCGATTGAGCGCGCGGAGAAGGAAGAGTCGGGCTGGTTCGATAACTTGGTCGATCAGATCGAGCAATCGGAGTTGCATCGCATTTCCGAAGACCTGATGCGCGGCATTGCCGACGACATCGATTCCCGTAGTGATTGGATTGCGGACAGGGCCAATGGCATCAAGTTACTGGGTCTTAAGGTCGAGATTCCCGGCCTACAGGGCGCTTCTGATGGCGCGCCAGTCGAGGGCATGTCTAAAGTCCGGCATCCCCTTCTGTTGGAGGCCGTTCTGCGTTTTCAGGCGAATGCTCGCTCGGAAATGCTGCCGACTGACGGTCCGGTAAAAATCCGCGACGATTCTCGCTCGGGCGGGCTTCCCGCCGACCAGATGGCCGACGCGCTTGAAGACGACCTCAATCACTACCTGACATCGGTCGCCAAAGAGTATTACCCCGACACCGACCGCATGTTCTTCATGCTCGGCTTCGGCGGCTCGGCTTTCAAGAAGGTCTACAACTGCCCGCTGCGTAATCGCCCGGTGTCGGAGACCATCGACGCCGATGACCTGATCGTCAACAACGCGGCGACCGACTTGCAGAACGCCAAGCGCGTTACGCACCGCTCGTACATGAAACCATCAACGGTCAAGCGGCTGCAGATCCTTGGTATATACCGTGATATAGACCTTTCTACGCCGCGTGAATCGTCACTGGACGCCCAGCAGCGCGAAGAAAGGGCCCAGCAGGGCATCGCGGTATCGGTCACGAACCCCGATGACCGCGATCGCGAGATCTACGAGTGCCACTGCGAACTCGACATCAATGGTTTCGAGCACACCTTTAAGGGCAAAGAGACCGGGCTGGAAATTCCTTACCGCGTCACGATAGACGTTTCGTCGCGCGAGATCCTGTCCATCGTCCGCAATTACGACGAAGACGATCAGGATCTGCCGACCGCGAAACCCTGCTTCGTCAAATACCCGTTTGTGCCGGGCTTGGGCTTTTACGATATTGGCCTCTTGCACATTCTGGGCAACACGACCAACGCCATCACGGCGGCGTGGCGCGAGTTGCTTGACGCGGGCATGTATTCCAACTTCCCCGGCTTCCTCATGGCGGACACCGGCGGTCGCCAGAACACCAACATCTTCCGCGTGCCGCCGGGTGGCGGCGCGCTGGTGAAGACGGGTGGCCTGCCGATCAGCCAAGCCATCATGCCACTGCCCTATCAGCAGCCGTCGCAGGCGCTGATGCAGTTGGTTGGCGACATGGCGCAGACGGGTATGCGTATTGGCGGCACGTCAGAGCAGCAGGTGGGCGAAGGCAAGGCGGAAGCGCCTGTCGGGACGACGCTTGCGATGATCGAACAGGCCACCAAGGTCATGAACGCGGTCCACAAGCGCATGCACGCCGCTCAGGCTGAAGAATTTCAGTTGCTGGTGAACTGCTTTAAGGACAATCCAGAAGCATTTTGGCGCAAGGGCTGTAAGTCCGGCACGAAGTGGGACAAGGAAATGTTCATTCAGGCCATCAACAATTGCGATTTGGTGCCTCAAGCGGACCCGAATACGGCTTCGCACAGTCAGCGCGTGATGAAGATCATGGCTCTGAAGGAGTTGCAGCAGTCCAATCCGTCGATGTACGACCCGATCGCCATCGATACGGCGGCCTTGCAGGCGATTGGCTGGAACAATCCGCAGCAGTTTATGGCGCCGCCTGAGGCGCAGCAGGCTCCGCCGCCGGAATTGCAGCAAATTCAGGCAGAGTTGGCGAACAAAAAGTCCGATTCGGACGCCAAAATGCTCACCGCGCAGGCGAAGATGGCCGAAGTGCAGGCAAAAGCGCAGCAGGGCGCGTTTGCACCGAAGCAGCAGGTTCAGGGTGGCGTGCAGCCGCCTGATGAAGCCCAGCAGCAGGCCACGTTGATGACCGCCAAGGCGCGTTTGATGGACGCTCAGACCAAATCGAAGGAGTTGGGCGTCAAACATCTCGATTTGATGGCTCAGATGAAGCAGCGTCAGGACGATATGCGCTTGAAACACCACGATACGATGGTCGAAGACCAAAATCGTGACCTCGATCGCCAGTCAAAAGAGAAGATTCAGGCGATTGAACTGGCTCGCGACATCCTGATTCACAACAGCGAGCAGCAGCACGAGGCCAAGCAGGCTCATCACGAGCGCCAAGCGCGTGCGGCAGACCGAAAAGCGCAGGCAAAGGCAGCGGCGAAAGCAAAACCGAAAGGTGACTGACGATGATTGACCCGAAGGCCATTAAAAAGGCCCTGATGACTGCCAAAGGCATCATGCAGGACACGTCATCGTCGGGTCTGCAGATCCGCGACCCTCATGTGATCAATCCCGACCGCATGAGCAAGGGCGGAGTGCCTAAAGCAGAAGAGTCTTCGCCTATTTCTGTTCCAATGAACAGAATGCTTCTTGGTTACAACCTTCTTCATCCTTCATTTAAAAAGATTGCCGCAGATGTAGAGCGCGAGCACGGCGTATCTACTAACGAACATGAATTAAAAAGCAGATTACAGGCACATCCTGATTTTAAATCTGCTTGGACCGCTCAAGAAGTCGATAAATTAAACTCTATGGGCAAGAAAGGCCCTGCAAAGTTATATCAGGCACTTTCTGATCATGGATATGGCGTAACCGTTCATCATTCCAAGGCTCTTGGAAGCATCAGTACTTATTTAAAAGCCAGTCATCCTAAGACGATGAAGCAAGCGACCATCAGGATGAGCGATCATCCTCCTGAAGACAGGTATGGCGGCTATTCTGCAAATATGATCAATGTAAGACCTCAAAATTGGAAAAAGGCATTTGATCAGGCGCATCAAATTCTTTCTGATTCTGATTCCGATGAGAATTCTGAAGAAACCGACATCACAAAGGCCGAAGGCGGTGAAGTCGATGACTGGGATGAGCACATGCGTCGTGATTCCAATCTCGGGCACTTTTTGCGCTACAGCAAGGTGCGTGACGAGAGCGGCGATCACAAGATGCTGTATCACGCCACGCCCAAAGACTTTCATACGTTCGCCCCGGGTGGCGGAGATGACCCCAAGAAATGGCAAAGCGGCCCCGCCGTCTGGATGTCGCCTTACAAAGATCACTATCCCGCAGCGCACAACGTAGGCGGGCGCAAAAACGAACATGGCATTCCGCAGTACAAGACCGGAACTCATGTCATGCCGCTCTGGGCTAACATCAAAAATCCCTTGGTGCTCGACAGCCCTGAGATGCTTGAGTGGGCGGCGAGGGCTTACGCAGGCGTCGATAACCCGCATAACAGTCAATTCCCGCTGATGATTGATCAGCACGTTCGTGATGCGCTGATTGCAGACGGGTACGACGGGATCTTCCACGGCGGCAGCCGCACGAGACCTAATTACAAGGGTCCGGGCCATTTGCCGTACACGTTAGGCGAAGACCCCGCGAAGGAAGAAGAGGTCATTGCGTTTCATCCGCATCAGTTAAAGTCCGCGATTGGTAACAACGGAGACTTTGACCCGTCAAAGCCTGAAATTCATAAAGCCGAAGGCGGTGAAGTAGACCGCGATTTGCCCCCGCTGTCATTTGACCCTGAAGAAGGTGCGGGAGCCGTTCCTTATAACAAAAATATTGATTACATGGGCATGGTTCGACACATGCCTGTGTCTGAATTTTTGGATATGGCATACCCCCTTCACAGCCCAGATCAGGAATCATTGGATTTTCTAAAAGATCATCTTCGTAAAGGTCGTTCGTTTGGGCAACCTTTTTTAAATGCTGATTGGAATGAAGATCAAAAACAGTGGGACGTTAAGGGACACGAAGGGCGGCATCGATCAAAAGCAATTAGCGAATTGTATGGTCCTCATACGCAAATTCCTGTGCATGTTTTTCCTTATGGAATGAGGGCTAGGGACATTACTGATGAGATGAGAAACGCGCCTTTTGTTTCTGAGCAGCATGTCAGGAATCGCGCTGAAAACAAAAAATTGCGAAAGTTGTATGAGGAAATGGGCAAACCAGTTCCATCGTTTGCGCTTAAGCCAGAAAAATCTACAGGCGGAACGGTAGACCGCGACGCCAAAGAGCCCGACTTTACGCCACCCAAGTTGCAGGGCACGCAGATCATGAAGGAGCCGGGGGGCAACTGGCTGAGTGGTAGTGTTGAAAATTCATTGGAACCTTTGAAAAAAGAAACTATTCCCACCTATCTCGGAACGCACGAAACTCCAGAAGTTGCCAAGGAAATCGCAGAGCGTGGAATTGCCAATATTGGTAATCACCCAGAAGCCGCTCGCGCTGCGCGTATGGAGGGTCTGACTGACACGCTTAACAAAGCCAATCAAACTAAAGCCGTTAACGATTTTATTAACAAACAATTGACCCGCTACGTCAAAAACGAAATGGGCACTGAGCGTGACCCCGTGCGTGCATTGGCAGAGCGTGGAATTTTGCATTACGCGCCTGACAATCAACACTATGATCGTCATTACGAAACGGTCAGAAAGCGAGAGGGTTATCCAGAGACACGAGGAAAGTCAGATCTTGCCAAGGCGTGGGAGAATGCTTCCGACAAAAGCATAGGGAGATCTTTCAGGGCCGAAGAACTTTTAAAGCCTTCTGGCTATTCAAACATGCCGCTTTGGACGGATTACGAAAATTTTGGCGAAAAACATCCTTGGCTGAAAAAAGTAGATCCTTCTGAAAAAATTTACGGAGCAACGTCCGATTTAGAATCTGGATCTATAGATCATGGTTTGTTGGGATTTGATCACCTTATTGACGAACTGCATAACGCCGTCAATCCTGAGTCCGATCTTCCTGATAACTTCAAATTGCGCCACGAGTCGTTGGCTCGCATGTCCGTGCCGCAAGCGGTTGAGCACGTCCACAACATCAACGAGTGGCGCAAAAAGAATCGAGAGGATGCAAGCAGGAAAAAAGCATTCAACCCTGCGACGTACTTGCACAAGGACTATCCGGGCACGCACTACGCTTGGTATGAATTAAAGACTTCGCCTAACGCAACGCCCGCCATTCCTCCGAAGTATGAAAAGGGTAAGCATTTAGTGCATGGTGCTTTCCCCGCAAAATTTGATACGCAAGAAGAAGCGCAAAACTACATCGACACGTTTAACGATCAGTTAAGAGAAAAAAACAAAAACGGCGACTTTGATCCGCTTATTAAAGAGATCAAACAATTCCCATTGCGCTATGGCGGACAAGAAGATGTCATGGTTTCGCCCGGACAAGAAGCGAAAGACCCTGACCTTAGAGAAGCGCTTAGTTACGAAGGCAATGTCATGGGGCATTGCGTCGGTGGATATTCAAGCAATGTTACAGGCGGGCATTCTCGCATCTTTAGTCTTCGCAACAAGAAGACAGGTGAGCCTCATGTGACGGTTGAAACTCATCCTAAAAGCAATTTTGACTTTGACGAATTCAACAAACGTCACGACGAACTGGGGACTGATGAAAACGAAAGGATGAGTGAACTTCATTCATTGGGCGTTGTGGACGATGAAGGCAACCCTAGTCCTGACGACATTGCTCAAATTAAGGGGAAGGCCAATGGCAAGCCTGTAGCCCGCTACATGCCTTACGTTCAGGATTTCGTGAAGTCAGGTAAATGGGGAGACGTTTCAGATCTTCATAACGCCGATTTGATCGATGCGCGTCATTGGCCTAGTTTAAAACTGTACAAGCCAATACTCGAAAAGATGCGCGAGAACGGCGAGACGCTTCCTGATTTTTTAACAAAAGAAGAAAACGAAGCGTTTCATAAAAAGTATGCGCCAGAAAAAGCAAACGGCGGAGCCATCATCGCCAAAGCCACGGGCGGCGTCGTAGACCCGCAGAAGGCGATTCGGCGGGCGGTGATGGTGGCCGAAGGCATGAAGCGCGGCGGCTATAAGGACCCAAAGACGAGCGCCATTGAGGACTGGAAGTGGCGTCCGCTTAAGGACGTGCAGGCGCAGTTGGGCGACACAAAAGAAATCCCGTCGCATGTCGCAACCTTTGGTCGCTTTATGGACGACACGGCAAACAAGGCGGGCACTGTAGGCCTCACGCCGCGTGACCTGATCAAGGCGTACACGATCACCCGCGCTAGCATTCAGCGCGGCGCCGTCGATTCTGACAAGGTTCGCGCCGCCGGACTGGCGTTGCCCAACCACAACGAGCCCAAGGTTCGCCCAGAAGGCGCGTTTGGCGAGTGGCTGCACACGCCGATGGGTCAGCGCTACCTGCAGCACGCGGAGCGCGGCATTATCGACCCCCATTCGATCAGCAACGCGGTGCAGATCATGGCGCCGTTTGGCCGCCACACGACGGACATCCCAGACGCGCTGCAGTGGGCGGCGAAAAACTTGCCGGGCCGTGAGGGCGACGTGTCTCGACTGGTCGCTCAGGCACAGCAGGGGACAAGCAGCCCATCCGAATGGCGCGACTTTATTCAAGGCGTGCGCGGCGTCGGCCCTAGCAAGGCGGGGTTCATTGCGTCCCTGCTCGGTCGAGGCGATCAGCCGACGCTCGACGCAAGGCAGATCGTCCTTCACACCGGAAATCCGTCAAAGCAGGCGGCACCGTACATCGCCCGGCGCAGCGGGCTTGGCGGCGCGGAGGCCGTCGAACGCCTTGCCGCAAGGCAGCGGGCGATGAACCTCACGACGCCGGAAGGTCTTGCCCCTTACTATCAGCACCTCGCACATCACACCATCTGGGACGCCGTTGGCAACGATCAGACGACGCATTCTGACGTCATTCACGCCATGCAGCACGCTGCTACCGGCGGCAAGATCAAAGACAATCCTTTGATTGATCATCCGCTTGTACATGTTATGCGGGCCGCAGGCATTCCATTTTCGAGCGAAGAAAAATATGCGCGTGGCGGAGCGCCTAAGAAAAAGAAAGTTGTCCCCGCAGATGAAGCGTCGTCAGTGCAGGTTGATCGACCTATCTATTCTTCATGGGATGAAGTGCCAACGATCAATCCGCAAGATCTCGTTGGGAAAAGAATTTTTCCAATTCGGGCCGATCTTTTAAAGACCGGGCCTGATTACACGGGAATTGATTCCAGTCAGTTAACTAAGCCTGTTGCTATGCGCGGCGGCCCGGGATTCCCATTGATTGAAGAGAATCAGCGTGGCGGCATGGGGTGGGCTATTAAAGGTAAAGGACGCGGCACGTTCAAATTGAATAAGAATGCCGACTATGCCGCTGTCACCGCGATGATGCCTAACACGCATGAATCTAATTCGTCGTTTGCCCGTGCTTTGATTGGAACAATGGCTGCTCACGCTAGAGACAAGCGCATTCCAAAAGAAAACCTTGATCAAATTGATGCCCTGATCAGGGCGCAATCCAAGAACAAGAAACTTAGCGTCTTGCAAGACTTCCCGGGGTTTGCACACCAAAATATTCACAATTACGTTGACTCTTTAAACTTTGAAAGCCGTGATCGGATTTCCAAAATTTTACATAGTGCAAGAGCGCAAAAATTAGGCGCTCCTAGCGTCAAAAAAATTGCCAGAGAGACGATAGACCCTCGGTTCTCGGGTCTGAACCGTGGCGACGTGATGTACTTGTTGGAACTGGAAAAGGGAGACAAGGGCGTTGCCGATTTGGTTAAGTCAGGGTTCACTCCGCATGAGTCCTATCCGTTAGGTATTCGCGGTCGGATTGTTGGCAAGTTCCACCATCCTTTTGCTGCAGAGACCTTGTGGAAAGACTGGTTTGATCAAAAACGAGCAGCAAAGAAAGCGTCTGGTAAGTCTTCAAATCCTGCAGCAGACACGGCGCAAATTTTGCGCGGGTTTGATCTTGCTTTGCCGACAACCACGGTTACTCAGGCAATTGCCGACAACCTGCCTAGTCATCCAATGGACGTGCAGTCCCCCCAAGCAGCCCGTATGGCTCTTGATGTCGCCCATGACCGTTGGACTAATACAGAAACGCCCGTTGGGCATGGCGGCGTATCGCCTGCTGAGATGTCTAAAGCCCTAAAAAACTCTGAAGCCTCCTCGACCCTTACTCAGTATTCTGAGAAGGAAATCAAGGACATGGTCAAGAAGAAGAAGTTCAGGGCGTTTAAGTTACCCAGTGGCGACGTGTACTTTGGCCTGAAGCACGGAACAAATTACGAGGAGGAATATGGGTTTAAACACCCAGAATTGACTCCTAATGAGACCGCTTTGGTCAGCGTTGTAAACAATGAGCCGGGCGCCAAGGGGGTTGGCGGCGCTTCGGTCATGCTAAAAGCAATTAAAGAGGGTGCTACTGCCTTAGACGCATATGCTGTACCATCTAAAAAACACCCGGATGGCTTTTTGCCATCGTTTTACAGGCAGTTTGGTTTTAAAGAGTTAGGACGTATTCCGTTTGACCCACAATATTCTACCGATCAACAACTTGAGGACCTGAAGCATTACTGGCGTTCCACCGGGTGGGACGAGTCGATGGGAATGCCTTCTGTGTCCATTATGAAATGGGATGGAAAAGATGAAGATCGACAAGACGCATTACGAAAGTATCTCGCACAGAGCCGTGCGGGTTCTAGGCCGGGAGACGGTAAATCGGATGTCCGATCCGCAAGTGGGGCTCCTGAACAAGGAACTCAACTATCTGGTGGAGAAGCGCCAGTCAGCGGACAAGGTGACGGACGCGGAAATCGAGGGGGCGTACGAGATGATAGTCAAGCACGCCCTGCCGACAGGTTCACACGAACACTTACTGGGGTAATGAACATGACGCCGCAGCAGGCACAGGCCTACGGCGTTTCTCCAGAAGACGTGTCAGCCGCCCGAAATAAGTTAATGCCGAAGGCGGGCGGAGGTCTTGTTGACCATGCCCTCCGTATGGTCGCACACTTGACAAAACCAAAAGCGCGGTAAACCCCCCGCAGGAGACTGACATGTCCGAATTAGCCAAAAAGGCGCGGGAAGAGCGTGCGGCGAAAGCCAAGCGCTACAGCCGCACTCACGACGAAGGCAAGGTTGACGCCAGTGACTTTAAACAGGCAGAACCTCTAGAGGCAGAAGCCAAGACGGGCCTGCGCCCGATCTCCCGTCGCCAGTTCAAGCGCGGCGGCAAGGTTGAGGGCGAGCACGCCCACCATCACGCCGGTCGCAAGCCCCGCAAGAGCGGCGGCAAGGCGCTGACGGCGGACAGCCTCCTGAACCGCGACATGAAGGAAGCCAACGAGGGTCGCGCAGGCACCAAGCACGTCGGCGGCATGAAGCGCGGCGGCAAGGCGCACAAACTGGGCGGCGGCGCTCTGGGCGTGCTGCCGGACAAGGACGCGCCGGGCGGCGTGTTGGCCGGTGAATTTCGCAAGCGCGGCGGCAAGGTTAAGCACGACGACGCCAAAGAAGACAAGAAACTGATCCATGAGGTCGTCAAAAAGGACGCCATCAAGCCGGGCAAGAAGCACGGCGGCCGCGCCCACAAGGCTCGCGGCGGCACGGACGCTCCGGGCGATGATTTCCTGAACGACTACCAGTTCGCGCACGGGCACAGTTACTACAAGGACTACCCGAATGCGCCGGGCGCCCCGAAGAAGCCGAAGGCCGCTCCCCCGCCGCCTCCGCCGAAGTCGGGCGCGAAGCAGCAGATGCTTGGCTCGGACGACAGCGGTTCCGACGACACCATGTCGGATGACTCGTCGGGCATGAAGCGCGGCGGCAAAGTGCATCCGAAGGGTTGCCGTTGCGCCAAGTGCGGCGGCGGCATGGCGAAGAAGAAGGGCGGCAGCGTCTCTGACGGCACTTTAGAGGGCACGCGCCCGACTGGCGGTCGTCACGCCCGCAAGCACGGCGGTCGCGCCAAGAAGACGAACATCAACATCGTCATCGCGCCGCACGGCGGTCATCAGGCTCCGGCAGGCGGGATGATGCCGCCCCCGCCGCCTGCGGGGGGTCTTCATCAGGGCGTTCCCCCGGGCGTTCCTCCCGGCATGCCGCCGGGCGGCATGCGCCCTCCGATGCCGCCTCCGGGCGCTGGCGCTCCGCCCATGGCTCCGCCTCCGGGCGCCATGGGCCGCAAGCGCGGTGGCCGGGTTCACTACCCGATTCACCACGCTTCGGGTGGCGGTAAGGGACGGCTTGAAAAGGTTAAGGCGTACGGCCTGAAGCCTGCTTGATGATATAAGGGCGGTCAGAAATGGCCGCCCTTTTGATTGGACCTACCTATGCAAACGATCAGCATTCGATTTGAATACGAATTGAAGAAATTGGTTCAAGAAGAGATTGAACGCTTGACCGAAATCCTCAAGTCAGGCGCAAGTATTCACGAAATCGCAGACTACAAACACCTCACGGGGCAACTCGCGGCGTGGCGTAAACTTGACGATTTGTGCGATGAAGCCCGCTCTATAGTCGATAAATTGTAATTGGAGTACCTATGCCGCATACACCTATGCAACACGATACCGACCCGAAAGAAGATCTGATCAAAGCCGTAGGCTCGATCGACGGTTTGGACCTGTACCACAATCAGATCCTGTGTGCCGTCTACATCCGGCCGGAAAAAACCAAGGGCGGCATCGTTTTGCCGGACCAGCACCGCAACGAAGACCGCCATCAGAGCAAGGTTGGCCTCATTTTGAAGGTTGGACCTGATGCTTTTGTCGATGACAGCGGTGTTTGGTTCAAAGACGTCAGCGTTACGACGGGCGATTGGATCGTTTTTCGTCCTTCAGACGGCTGGAGCATCACTGTTAACGGCATTTTGTGCCGCATCCTGAAGGATGAGAACGTGCGCGGACGTGTTTCACACCCAGATTTGGTCTGGTAAGGGGGCAATCATGGCTGATGAACCGGAACAGATTGAGATTGAGATCGATCCGATTGAAAAAGACGTCAAAAAGGACGAAGTTGAGGTCGTAAAGGCCGAAGAAACGCCTCAAAAGGCTGAACTTTTGCCCGAAGATGGCATTGAAGCGCTGAAAAAGCAGTTGGAAGACGAGCGTGCGGCGCGTATTGCAGCCGAAAAGGCGGCAAACGAGGCCAAGCAGAACGCTTTTAAGGCTCAGAGTGAAGTTGCAGACACCAATCTGCACCTGATCAACAACGCAATCGACACCGTTAAGGCAAATACGCAGAACCTGAAGGCTGCGTACTCGCAGGCTATGGCTGCGGGTGACTATGACGCCGCTGCCGACATCCAGCAGACCATGGCGGAGAACTCTGCCAAGTTGCTGCAGTTGGAGCAGGGCAAGCAGGCGATGGAACAGGCGCCTAAGCAGAAGGCGCCGGACCCGGTCCAGAGTGACCCGGTAGAGGCGTTGGCCTCACAGTTGTCGCCTCGATCGGCGCAGTGGGTTCGCGCCCACCCTGAGTACGCCCGCAACCCCAATCTGTACCGCAAGATGATTGCGGCGCACGAATTGGCAATGGCGGACGGGCTGACGGCCGACACTGACGACTATTTTGATTCGATTGAACTGACTTTGCGGGTTCGCAAAGAGGCAGCGCCTGCCGCTGACGCCTCTGCGGACGCTGCCAAGGTCACGCAGCGCCGTACCGCACCTCCAGCAGCCCCTGTCTCGCGCAGCGGCACTGCGGGCACTGGAAGCCGTTCTAACGTGGTCCGTTTGACTTCGGACGAGCGCGAGATGGCCAAGATGATGGGTATGACCGATCAGGAGTACGCCAAGAACAAGTTGGCTCTCCAGCGCGAAGGCAAATTGAACTAAGGAATCACTATGGATACCGAAACACCGAAAGAAAAGCGCCAGAGAGCCCGGCACAATCGCCTGATGGAAGCCATCGACGAGGTGGAGTCCGAAAGCATTGACGACATCCTTGCTCAGGAGGAGGCGCCTGCCTCTATCCCGCGTGCTCCACTGCGCGAAAATCCGCGTGACCGCGCTGCCCGCCGTGCGGCGGAATTGCGCGAGCACCGTGGCGCCATGGACGAGGGGACTGACGAGTTCTATATCCCTCTCGATATCATCCCGGACGGCTGGGACTACGAATGGAAACGCAAATTGCTGCTTGGGCAGGAAGATCCGGCGTATCAGGTCCAGTTGGCCCGTAACGGATGGGAAGCCGTTCCTGCCGATCGCCATCCTGAAATGATGCCCAGCACGGGCAATTTTGCCGTGATTGAGCGCAAAGGCATGATTCTGATGGAACGTCCGAAAGAGATTACGGACGAAGTACGTGCCGCTGACTTGCGGCGCGCCCGCCAGCAGGTTCGTCAGAAGGAAGAGCAGTTGAACTCGGCGCCAGATGGCACGCTTCAGCGCAAGAAGAGCGACGGCAGCAGTCTTGCCAGCGTCAAAAAATCCTACGAAGCCATTCCAATCCCAGAATAATAGGCGGTAAATGCCTTTTTAAGCGCCCTACGGGGCGCTTTTTCTTTAGTGTTGTTGCGCTTGTTAATATGCAGGGGTAAATTCCGCTTAACCTCCTGCCCGGCGTGGGAGTTGCAGAAAACCCCCGGTCTAAATCGCCCCGGTGCGCGATGATGGCCTCCTGTAAGGAGAATCCGTCATGGCGAATACTTCAGCGCCTTTCGGTTTTAGTCAGTACACGGGTACGGGTTCGCTCCCGACCTATGAGCAAGTGCAGATGGCGATCTCGCCGTCGAACACTGGCGGCATTTTCTTTGGTGATCCGGTAATGCAGGCCGCCAGCGCCACGGGCGTCGGCACGGGCCTTATTACGCAGGCATATGCTCCGGTCACGTTGACTGGCTTGACTGGCGGCATTGTTACGTCTGCTGGCGGTGTTGCGACCATCACCTTCTCGGCGGCCACCCCGGCCAATAGCGGCACGCTGCCGTCTACGCCGAATGCGTGGGCTCCTCCGGTTGGTTCGCAGATTGTTGTCTCTGGCGCGGCTCCGGTTACGCTGAACGGCGTTTACACGGTAACCTCGTCCACCACGACGACGGCTGTTGCGATTTACAGCAGCGGTAACGCGGGCCCGGCTTCGGTCACGTCCACCACGTTTGGTACTGTCACCATCTACGTTCCGGTTGCTGGCATTTTTGTCGGCTGCAAGTACCTGTCGGTCGCTCAGAAGCGCACCGTCTGGTCGAACTACTGGCCGGGCTCGGATGCGAACACCAACGCAAACGTCACGGCATACGTGGTCAACGACCCGAATGCTCAGTTCGTTGTGCAGACCGCCAACTCGAATACGACGTCATCTGCTGTTGGTATTGCCAACATCGGCCAGAACATCGGATTTGTGTACGGCAACTACTACAACACGTCGGGCACTCAGGTTACTGGCTTGACCAACGGCAACACTGCCACGGGTCTTTCGACCGCCTACGCGGATCAGTACTCTCTGAGCACGCCGGGCGGCTATCAGCCGCTTCTCCCGTTCCGCGTTGTCGCCCTTGCCAACTACACGCCTGACGGTTCAAACCCGCTTCAGTCGATCAACGGCAACGACTACACCTCTGCTTACAACCGCATCGTTGTTGCATTCAACAATGCGATGCTGAAGCAGTCCTACGGCGTCTAAGGAGTAACTAAAAATGGCCGTTAATTTAAGTGCTATTAAAGACCTCCTGCTGCCGGGACTTCGTGGTGTAGAAGGCAAGTATGAGATGATCCCATCTCAGTACGACAAGATCTTCACCAAGCATGACTCGAAACTCGCCCTCGAGCGTACCGCCGAAATGCGTTACCTCGGCCTCGCGCAGTTGAAGTCGGAAGGCGCTCAGACGTCGTTCGACAACGGCGCTGGTGAGCGTTTCGTGTACAACCAAGAGCACTCGGAAATCGCTCTCGGTTACGCGATTACGCGCAAAGCGATTGACGACAACTTGTACAAGACGCAGTTCCACCCGTCTAACCTCGGTCTGATTGAATCTTTCCAGCAGACCAAGGAAATTTACGCGGCGAACATCCTCAACACGGCGACGACGTATAACCCGAATATCGGCGGTGACGGTGTTGCCTTGTGCAGCACATCTCACCCGATCGACGGCAATACGATCGCGAACAAGCCGACGACTGACGTTGACCTCAACGAGGCGACGTTGTTGAACGCGATGATTGCGATCCGCACCAACTTCCGCGACATGGCGAACCTCAAGGTCTTCGCTCGTGGTCGTAAGTTGATCGTTCCTCCGCAGTTGGAGCCTGTTGCAATTCGTCTTCTGAAGACGGAATTGCGTCCGGGTACTGCAGACAACGACGTCAACGCAATCCTTACGACGGCTGGCGGCCTGCCGGAAGGCTACATGGTCAATGACTTCTTGACCTCGTCCTTCTATTGGTACTTGCTGACGAACATTGACGGCCTTTCGTACATGGAGCGCGTCAAGTTTGAAACGGACATGCAGGTCGATTTCGTTACGGACAATCTGTTGGTCAAGGGCTACGAGCGGTACTCCTTCGGGTACTACAACTGGCGCTCGATTTACGGTTCGTTCCCGACCTCGTAATACGGAAAGGCTCCCAGCAATGGGGGCCATTCTTAGGAGACAAATATGTCATCGACTATTTTTACGGGTCCGCTACTTGCAGGTAACGTCCTCAACAGCGACGGCACGGGCAACCTTGCTGGCGTTGGTGGTAGTTCCGGCACGCAGAACGTGGGCTTTGCGGAGATGGTGCAGTTTGCGCCTATCACGCAATCGACCTCTTCTGTTGCTACGACTATCGTCATTCCTGCGAATAGCCTTATCACCAGCATGTATGTCAACGTGACGACTGCTTGGTCGGGCGGGAACTTGCAGATTGGCGTTGCTGGTACGGCAACGGCGTTTGCGAATGCTGTCACGGCGCCCGGCGTAGGCCAGAACTCTGTTACTCCGACCACTGCAACTCAGGTTGGTGTTTGGAATAACGTGAGTTCGACGCAAGACCAGCAGGTCGTTGTGAGTTCTACCGCTGGTACAGCGGGTGTTGGCGTTCTCATCGTCAAGTACCTGCAGGCGGCTAACGGTTACACCAACGGCCAATACGCGGCCTAATGGGAGCATGATATGAAAGGTCATAAGAAGCATCACAAGGCCAAAGGCGGCCACGTTGGTGTCAACGAAGCGGAGATGGACCTCAAAACCCGTCCTGAACCGCGCACCAATGCGAAGGAAATCGACAAGGAAGCCGAAGAGCGTAAGCATGGTGGTCGCGCCAAGCGTAAGCACGGCGGTAAGGCGCCTAAGCACGAGATGATGGTCGAAGGTCATCACGGCAAGCATCACGCTGGCCGTAAGCCGCGCAAGCATGGCGGCAAGACCTCTGGCAACATCTTTGCGTTCACGGCCCACAAGGGCACGGAGCCGAAGGCGCATACCGTGGAAATGGGCATGAAGTAAACTGGGACCCCCCTCTACCCAGTTTTTCTTGCACTAACGGGGGCCTTGTGCCCCCGTTTTTCCTTCGACTTGAGGACATGCCATGCGCCCAGTAACAGTCACGGTTGGCCCACTTGCTGCTGCGAGCGCCAACAACATTTGCACCACACAGACGCCGACGACGTCGTTCACCTTGAACGGTGCTTTAGTCGTCAATGGTGTTGCTTTTTTGGATACGCCTCGTCGAATCCTTTTCACCACGTCGGCCAATGAGAGCGGCAAGAATGCTGTTCTGACGGGAACCGATTACAACGGCAGCGCGATTACCGAAGTGCTGGCATTGACCAACATCGGCACCAGTTACACCAACATGGACTTTGGCACGATCAAGTCGATCACCATCAGCGCCGCTGCGGCTGGCGCAATTACGGTCGGAACCAATACAGTCGCTTCGTCGATGTGGGTTCGCCTTGATGAATATGCGTTACCGCAAACCTCTATTCAGGTTACGGTCAACGGAACGGTCAATTACACGGTTCAGCAGACCTTGCAGGATCCAAACAGCCCGACCAATCCGGTCCTCCCTTATCAGGTGGCGTGGGTTAACAGCGCGGACCCTGCTGTAGTCAATTCGACGGCGACGGTTCAGAGCAATTATACCTACAATCCAACATGGGCTAAGGTGACGCTCAACAGCGGCACGGGCTCTGTTTCGGCAGTGTTTGCCCAATCCGGCAACGCGCCTTACTAATCTGGAGAATGACCCATGGCTGGTTTATCTGAAGCCGCGCAAACTCTTCCCGCAGATCCGACATCCAATATCACTGCGGCTCCGCAGCGCCTGCGTGACAACGTCGGCAAGTTAGAAGTTTCGGAAGTCCAGAACCTCTTTGAGGCCGACTTTGAATACGGTGGCCAGCCGATGCGCTGGGAACAGGTCATTATTGGCGGCGCGACAATTACCCCTAACTCTGCGTTGGGCGGCGTTGTCATGTCGGTCACTGCGGCTTCAGGCGACATCGCAATTCGCCAGACTCGTCCGTATATTCGGTATCAGCCGGGCAAGACTCTGTACATGGCCAGCGGTCTTTTGTTTGGTGTCGCCAACACAAACCAGCGCCAGCGCGTAGGGTTTTTTGACGATGGTAACGGGTTGTTTTTTGAACAGGCTGATCCTACTGCAACAAATCCTTCGGGCATGTACGTTGTTTATCGATCGGACGCGAATGGTTCAGGCGTTGTCGATACTCGTATTCCATCTAATAATTGGTCGGATCCTCAAGGCGTTTTCCGTGGTTTAAATCCTGTTGTTGGCGCTTTCAACGTCAACAACATTCAAATGTGGTGGGTGGAATTCGCTTGGTACGGGGCCGGGTTGCTTCGTTGGGGCGTCATGGTTAACGGCGAACCGTACGTCCTCCATCAGGTCGGTATAGGCAACTTGTCTGCCCAAACGCTTGCATGGGCGCGCACGGGAAACTTGCCTGTCCGGTATGAACTTCGCAACATCGGCGCTTCTGCTGCTGGCAGCATGACGCACTATGGCGTGTCGGTTCTTGCCAAAGGCAAGATTGATACTCAGCGTGGGTTTACGTACGGCTACGGCACCAGCGCCTCCAGAACCGTTACCACAGGCACTCGCTATCCGGTTCTTTCCGTCCGTTACCGCAACATGGGCACGTTGGAGTATGGCGTTGATTCGGCCTACTCTGGCGCCAACGGGACTCTCCCTGCAGGTGGCGCTGCGATTGCCAGCGCAACCAACACCGCTGCCTCTAGCACCGTGACGCTGACGGGAACTCCGCTTGTCGCTAATGCATGGGTTGGCAAATACATTTTCTGCCGTGGCGCCACGGCATCGATCACGGGCATTACGATTACGGGTAGCGTGGCCACTGCCACGACGGCGGCGAATCCCAACTATTTGACTGTTGGTCGTTGGGTGACGATTAACGGCGCAACGCCAGCGACGGGCACGTTTCCTACTCAAGTTCAGATCACTGGCGTCACGGCCAACACGTTTACCTTTAACACGACGGCTTCGGGCACGGTAACGGGCACGATCACTTACCAAACGGGTCAGGGATCTGTTGGCCGCATTACCGCAAACACGACAAGCGCCCTGACGGTCGTGGATAACGTGCAGGGTGGCCCGATGCCTGTCCTGCCTGCGGCTGGCGGCAACTACATTCTCGGAGTCATTGACCGTGGTCAATTGCTTCCGCAGATTCTGTCCATTTTCTCTAGCGCCAACTGCACGCTGGAATTGATTGCGTCTACTTACTCTTCTCCGATTGCGTTGACTGGCGCATCGTTTGCAACGATGTACAGCCTTGGATCGCTGAACAGTTTCGCAGAGCGTGACGTTTCCGCTACGGGGCTTGTTGGCGGCGAAGTGGTCTATAACGCACCTCTGCCCTCTGGTGCTCTGCAGAACTTTGACCTGTCGAACTTTTTCCCGCTGTACAACAATGTGCAGGGCAATCAGCCAGACATTTTGACGGTCGCCATTACTGGTTCTGCGAGCATCAATGCCAGTATCATTGCTCAAGAAGCAATGTCTTAATCCTCTGGATAGGAAGGCCAAATGAGCGCTGGCACTTACAATTTAAACATTGAGCAAGGCGCGACGTTTATTCGGGTCTTCCTTTGGCAGGTCGGCGGTACGACGGACTGCGGGGGCTGTAGCACCAGCACATCGACGGCCACGCCCGTTGATTTGACTGGGTTTTCTGCCGACATGCAGATTCGGCAGACCCAGCAGTCCACCACGATCCTGTATGAGGGCAGTACCGCCAATGGAAATATCGTCCTTGGCGGCACTGCTGGGACGATTACGCTGACAATCCCATCCACGACGACAGCCGGGTTCACGTGGCTGCGTGGCGTTTATGACATGAATCTCACTTCTGCCGGGGGTATAGTTACGAGATTGCTGCAAGGCACAGTCGTCGTTTCTCCAGAAGTGACCCGGTGATATGTCTGGATCCACAAATTCACCGAATCAAGTCTCCTCTCTTGGGCCTGATGATCTAGTACAGGTTACGGTCACTGAGACGCCTCAATTTGAGGTTTCGGTCACAGAATCGCCCACCACGGTCGCCGTATGTGATGGCGTCACCGACGTCGTCATTACGCAGGCAACTTCCGAAATCGTCTCGATTGTCGAAACGCCACAGCCGGAAATCGTTTCGGTAGCGGTTGTTGGCCCTCAGGGCCCACAAGGACCTCAGGGTCCACAAGGCCCTGCAGGACCGTCTTTGCCGGGCCCTACTGGCGCCACTGGACCTACTGGCCCTACTGGCCCTGCTGGTCCCACAGGCGCTACGGGCGTTACTGGAGCCATGGGTCCGCCGGGGAATGACGGGTCTGACGGCGATGAAGGTCCTATTGGGGCTCCCGGCCCACAGGGTCCGCAAGGCCCGACAGGAGCCACGGGCGCTACTGGTGCCACGGGCGCTACTGGTGCCACGGGTGCTACTGGAGCCACTGGAGCCGCAGGACCTGTTGGACCTCCGGGCATTGACGGTAATGATGGCGATGATGGCGCAATTGGACCGCCGGGACCGCCGGGACCGCAAGGCGCCACAGGCGCTACCGGAATTGCAGGCGCTGCTGGCCCAATGGGCCCTCCGGGCATTGACGGCAATGATGGCGATGATGGTCCTATTGGCCCGCCGGGACCGCAAGGACCCATAGGTCCTACTGGCCCTACTGGCCCGGCAGGCACTGCTAACTACATGACGATTTCCGCCGGAGCCTCATCCGGCACGTTTTCGGCCATTACGTTTGCCAACAGCAATAACGTAAGTTTTGGCCTCAGTTCAGGCGTTATTACGGCCAGCATTCCGGGAACTTCTTCGCTATCTGGAACCGGAATTGTCACGATCGCGACGTCTGGCAGCACCATCAGCATTGGCGCATCTCAATCCGTACAGACTCAGGCATCAGGCGCTATAGCGGGGACAGGATTCTCGACCGCTGCGACGACTGGATCTTTGTTGATTGGTTCGCTTGGCACAAACGGGTTAGCCCTTTCTGTGCCTCCTTACATTACAACTTATACAACCCAGTCAGTTCCATCGACGTCTTCTATCAGCGGCACTGGAATTATCACCATTGCTACGTCTGGAAGCACGATCAGTATTGGGGCATCTCAATCTGTACAGACTCAGGCATCAGGCGCTATAGCCGGAACAGGGTTTTCAACCTCAACGACGACAGGAACGGCGCTTGCCGGATCTCTTGGCACAAATGGCTTAGTGCTATCTGTGCCTCCGTATATCACGACATACACAACTCAAACGGTTCCAGCGACTTCTTCAATTAGCGGAACTGGCCTCGTTAATATTTCGACAAATGGCAGCACTATAAGCATTGGCGTTCCTTCGCCTGTTGCTTATGCGGCCTCTAATACGGTCTTATCTACTTCTGGTTCTTTGAACCAATCTAGCCTTATGTTTGCTGGCGCTGGCCTTGTCAGCGTAGGCGTTAGTAACGGCTCTGTCTTGATCTCAGGCAGTACGCCTGCGGCGCCTACATCGTACGTTGCTCAGGTTAACGGATCTTCTGGCTCTGTCAGCGTTGCAGGAACAGGCTTTACCAGCACTTCGACCAGCGGCTCAGTAATTACTGCGGCGTTGGGAACGAACGGTCTGTCTATGGCAGTCCCTGCATTCCTGACAACTTATGCTTCTCAAACAGTTCAGACGCAGGCTTCAGGCGCTATAGCCGGAACTGGCTTTACGACAACGACGAATACGGGAAGTGTCATAGCAGGCGCTCAGGGTACTAATGGCCTGATCTTGTCTGTGCCTCCATACATCACCACGTATACGACTCAGTCAGTACCTGCTACGTCGTCTATCAGCGGCACTGGCATAGTCAGCATATCGACAAATGGAAGCACTATAAGCATAGGCGCTTCTCAGTCAGTGCAGACTCAGGCATCAGGAAATATTGCTGGAACAGGTTTTTCAACCGTTTCAACTACTGGTTCTGTTCTTCTTGGAGCGTTAGGAACTAACGGTATAGCGCTTTCTGTTCCAGCGTGGGTGACATCTACCGGGACTATTCCTGCAACTTCGTCTATCAGCGGTACTGGCATAGTCAGCATATCGACGTCTGGCAGCACGATCAGCATTGGAGCGCCCGCATTCTCAGTCGGCGTTTCTGGCGGTAATACGTCAGGAAATACTGGGATAGTATCAAACCAATTTGTTTTGGCTGGTGGAAGCAACATAACGCTTTCCGGCTCAACAAATGCCGCTGGCATGTCAGTAACCATATCGGCCAATACCGTAGCGGCCGTCCCTCTTAGCGTATCTGCGGGAGCAAGTTCTGGCGCTTTCGGCGGAATTACTTTTGCAAACTCAAACAATGTTTCGTTTGGGTTGAACAACGGAACAATCACCGCTTCAATTTCTGCTGTCCCCACTTCATACGTACAACAGGTCAATGGCTCTTCTGGCTCTGTCAGCGTTGCAGGGACAGGGTTTACCAGCACTTCGACTAGTGGTTCAGTCATTACGGCATCGTTGGGTACAAATGGACTGTCTATGGCAGTTCCCGCGTTCCTGACTACATATGCTGCACAGACTACGCAAACACAGGCTTCAGGCGCTATAGCCGGAACTGGCTTTACGACGACGACTAATACAGGCAGCGTCATAGCAGGCGCTCAGGGCACTAACGGCCTGATCTTGTCTGTGCCGCCATATATCACGACGTACACGACTCAGTCAGTGCCTGCTACATCGTCTATTAGCGGTACTGGTCTTGTCAGCATCTCGACGACTGGAAGCACTATCAGCATTGGTGTTCCAGCGCCTTTTGCGTACGCCGTCTCGAATACGGTCCTGTCTACTTCAGGATCTCTGAACCAATCTAGCCTTATGTTTGCTGGCGCTGGCCTTGTCAGCGTAGGCGTTAGTAACGGCTCTGTCTTGATCTCAGGCAGTACGCCTGCGGCGCCTACATCGTACGTTGCTCAGGTCAATGGCTCTTCTGGGTCTATCAGCGTTGCAGGGAC
>Ga0208379_1000030_pt1 | contig 66274 bp, 83 predicted proteins | sample CryBogCBE02Aug07_FD_184559 | JGI IMG/M metagenome (GOLD analysis project Ga0208379, IMG submission 184559) | Freshwater microbial communities from Crystal Bog, Wisconsin, USA - CBE02Aug07 (SPAdes) | ecosystem: Environmental > Aquatic > Freshwater > Lake | place: Crystal Bog, Wisconsin, USA... | reverse complement strand
ATCTTCCTTCACAGATATATCTTTTGTGCTTTTCCTCAGTTGGCTTGAGGCGATCGGCCTCTGCCACGCAATCAGCTATGGTTGAATAGCGGCGAATATCCTCGCAGACTTCGCCGCTAGACGACATAAATGTGCATAACATCAGCACATAAATCATCCTGCTACCCATCCAATAACGACAGCAATCACCTCGTTAATGAAAGGACACTCAGTCGGCCAAGGCGCTGCAACGCCTTTTTTAACTACAGCCATAAGCATCATGCTATCTCCATAAGGTAGTCAGCCACACTCATTTTGAGACTTTCCTTAGACGCTTTAGCAATCAGCATGTCGCGTCTTTCTTGCTCGCCGAACTCAACAACCTTGGCGTCAGACCGTTCCCATGTTGTGAATGTGCCGTCAGGATTTTGGATGATAAACGCCACGCCAACTGGACCAACACCTTCTGCCATCCAGTAGCGCGCGCCACTTACCTTTGTTCCCCATTTCTGAGCATATGAGAAGACAAGCACATTGTTGAACTTGTCTCCCTGCCATGTCTCAAACTCAGGCAACAATTCCTCATACACAACAGTTTGTTCAGCTTCGGCAATGATTGTTGGAATACATTGCCAAGGGTCTGTCTCAACCTTGTTGTAGTAATTGCCGGGAACATACTCGACATTGCCCCAACCAATTGGCGGGTTCATCACAACGATACGCCCGTCTGGGTAATCGTCGCGCCATTCTGCAACGCCAAACGCAGTTCTAATCTGCATGAACCATTTGTTTAAAAATGTTCCATCGGCAGCATAGTTTTCCTGCGCCATAGAGTTGTGATTGCTGTCATAGTAGAAATTGGTGGTATAGGGCGCGACCGCCCCATCCTTTGTTGAATACTGGAACTGGCGAAGACCAGAGAAGAAAAACGGCCAGTAGTTTCCGATATAGACTTGCTGCGTCATCGGACTAATACTCAATAATCACAACGCCGCCACGACCAACGTAGCCGCCGCCGCCACCGCCAGAGTTGTTTGCTTCGCCAGCACCACCCGCGCCAGTGCCATAACCAGAGGTAGGAAAAGTGCCGCCAGATGTTCCCAAGAAGGAACTGCCGCCAGCGCCGCCAACAGTTTTTGGGCCATGCGGCGTCGTAACACTTAGTCCCGGCAAACCATTGCCGCCTGACACTGCATCAAGATTGAACATTACTGCGCCGTCAAAGCCATCGGTTTTCACAACACCGCCGTCGCCCGGCTTTGTGAAGCCTTTCTTCTCACTGCCTTGCACATAGCCACTCTCGCCGCCTTTGCCGCCCTCGCAGTAAAGATACGATGATGCCTTACTTGCAAGACGGAAATAACTTTCAGTTCCGTCGCCTAATCCTTTGTAGTTTGAACAGCCAACGCGAACCTTAAACGCATCGCCAGCCTTAAACTTGTAGCCGTAGAACATTGAACGGGCATAAGCACCGCCGCCACCGCCAGCGCCGCCAGAACCTTCATTCGCGTTATTCGACCAGCCGCCACCAGTGCCGCCGCCGCCAACAACCGTCACACGGAAATACTCAACTCCTTCCGGCAACGTCCAATCATAATCCTTTTCGTAATATGTGTTGTTTTCAAAAACCCTGCGGTTTAAGAAGCCAACTGCGTCAGTCGTGTTAATCACGCCATTTGCATCGACCTCCAAGCCTTTGCCGATTTGAACAATGCCGAGGCTTTCCGTTGTCGCAATCGCAGGCGTTACAACACCCTTGTTCACGTTAAGGTTGTCGCCAGCAATCATCAGACCAAGGTTTGACTTGTCAGCCGTCTTAACGCTGATGACGCCTTTGCTGTCTACGTCGATGTTGCCGCCAACTTGAACAACGCCGAGTTTCTTGCCCGTTGCGTAGCCGATTGCATCAACTAGCGAGCCAAAAGCAACGCCAACAACTTCGCCAACGACATTGGTCACAAATGGCAGAAAACCAGTTTTGATATTCGGGCCATTGGTGAAGGACAGATCATAATCCAGGCTATCGTTAGAAATGCCGAGACGATACTTGCCGGTCTTATCGAGGATCGTAACCTGACCGCCGAATGTTACCTCTTCGCCAGTTGGCTTGCCGTTCTGATCGGTCGTTGGCTGAACGCCGCCGAGCGTTAGATTGCCGTTACGATTTTCCATCGTATAGCTTGGAATGATCTTGCCAGTGTCATCATACTGAACGACAGCGAACGGACGGCCAGTAAATGGCTTGCCGGAAAGCAAACCGCTTGGCGACACCGTGAAATTATCATCCGGCATAATGCCGCCAACAACACCATCAGCCGCAACAGACGGCGGATAGACATCAGGCTTGCCAACAATTTCTGTCCAATATGGAGCCGAAGACTCTGTGCCGAGCGTGCCGTCTTCCTGGATCGTCAGACCATTGCCCACCTTGATCGCGCCGAGCGTAAATGAAGAGGCAATCGGAATATCAATCGCAGCCGCATTGATCGTGCCATCTGGATCAATCGAAATATTCGTGCCGGACTTGACGCCACCAACAACAGATGAAGACGCAATAACAGGCGGGAAATATTCCGGCTTGTCCGTGACCTCATCCCAAGCAGGAGGCGTCGTGCGAACAGAAATTTCGCCAGCCTCAGTGATCGAAACACCGGGACCAGCAATCACACCGCCAAGCGTGTCATTCGTTGCAATCGCAACCGGGAACACCGCAGGCTTATCAAGAACCTCATTCCAGTAAGGCGCAGCCTGCACAGTGTTAATCGTGCCGTCTGCCTCGATATTGATACCAGCGCCTTCCTTAACGCCGCCAAGCTGTTTGTCAGATGCAATCGGAGGCGTGAACGTGGCAGGCTTGCCAGTAATGTCGTTCCATGTCGGAGCCGCGCTGCTTACGCTGATAACGCCAGAGCCGTCGATATTAACGCCCGTTCCAGCAATAACACCACCCAATGCAGACTTCGTTGCAGGAGCCACAGGGAATGTTGCAGGCTTGCCAGTGACCTCTGCCCATGTTGGTGCCGTTGCTTGCGCTGACAATGTGCCATCGGGCTGAACATTCAAACCAGCGCCGACCTTAAACCCGCCAAGCTGATCTACGCCACCGATAGCAACAGGGAATGTTGAAGGCTTGTTAGTGATCGCTGTCCAATCAACTGAACCACCACCGCCATTGGCGCTTAATACGCCGCCAGTAACCGTCAGGCCGCTACCGATAGACGTAAATGGCTTGTTGGTGATGTTGCTCCAATCGGTACCGAGCGAGCCTGTCGCTGAAATTGTGCCGTCAGAAGCAATCGTAATGTTGGTGCCTTGCTTTACACCACCCAATGTCGCGCCATTAGCAGGCGTAGGCGTGAATGTCGTTGGTTTATTCGTAATTGCAGACCAATCAACCGATCCGCCGCCGCCCGTAACATTCAATGCGCCGCCCGTGACGGTCAAACCGGTGCCGATCGTGTCAAAAGGCTTGCCAGTAACATTTGCCCAGGCAGAACCAAGCGTTCCTGTAGCGCTGATTGTACCGTCAACATCAATTGTGATGTTTGTACCGGCTTTAACAGTGCCGAGCGTGCTATTATTCTTGCCTGGAGCGCCAATATCGTCGCCGTTTAACACGACAGTTGGTCCAGGCTTGCCATTTACGGTCGTAACGGTCGCATTCGGTTGAGGACCGGCTACATTTTTGACTTCGTCGGACATTTAGAGCTCCAAATTGCAAGAAATCTGCAAAAAACGCGGTTATTTTCGATCAGTAAGTGACATTGCCGGTCTGTACGAACGTCGCGCGGAGCGATCCGTTACCGGAATTGAGAAGAATTCGTGCAAAAACGGGTGGCGGATAAACCTGCGCTTGCTGGTTTGTCGAAGCATTCACCACATTTGCGTCAGATGAATCGAACCAAACGACATTTGCTGAGTCTATTGGCGCAACAGGGTCGTTCGGGTCGTCAAATGTTTGCTGCAAGGTGTAATTTACTGTGCCGTTGACGATGATTTGGACGTTGACGTCTCCAACTGTCCATTGATCAAGGCGTACCCATTGCGAAGATGTGCCAGCCGGTGAATTCGCAGGGATGGAAATGTGTATCGGCTGCATAAATATCTCCGTGGATAAGATCGCGGGTGGATTGGAGCCCACCCGCACTCGCTATGCGAGCATCGCTGTCATCGAGCAGCGATTAGTAGTGAGACTGTTTTCCGCGAGGCGTACCAGAAGCAGCCGCAGAGAACACAGCACCGCCTGACTTGCGTGCAGGACGATCCGCGCGCGCAGCGGCTTTGCCGCCTTCGCATTTCATTTCCTTTTTGGAAACTTTACCGCCAGCTTTCTTTTTCACTTTGCCACCCTTTTTGAATGACTCTTCCTTGGACTCAGCTTCAGGAAAGTGATCTTTGCCTTTGTATTCACCCATGATCGTAATCCTTATTCAACGAAGTTAAGCGCCTGCGCATACGTGACGGAGATGTACCCAACGCCTATGCCGGAAGCAGCGCTCTTGGCGTAAACCTGCAAGTCGTTTGGCCCTGTATTCAGCCAAACCATCGCGCATATGTCCGTGCTAGCATTGATCTGCGTAACACCCGCAGCACAGATGCCATCAGTCACAAGTTCATTCGCAGCCGCTGTCACGCCAAGTGATAACTGAGATGCAAAGTCAGTCTCAGCATAAGAACTGATGGCGACGATTGTGCTGTTTGCTGGAATGACAATGTTGATTGCTTGAGCAACGCCAGTTTCAGTGATCTTGGCGACTTGCGTAAGCGTAGCATAACCGCGATTTGATACATCTACACCGACTGTTACGCCTGACGTATCACGGATGCTTCCTGCCGTGATCGGGCCAGAGAAGTGGGTTCTAGGCATTATAAACCTCCTGTGCGAGGGTTGGCCGCGCAGTCTGCACAGCGTCAGCCCGGACTGTCTGTGCGGCTAAATCCCGGGAATATTGAAGACGGGAGCATGAAATCAGAGGCTCCCGCCGTGTTTCTTAGACAGGGAAAGATCCCCAGATACTACGAAAATTGTAATACCCGAACGAATACCGCTCATATCCCTTCACTAAGAGATTATCTGAGACGAAATCGACACTCATGTCAGTTTCGAACTTTACGCGCTCCATGTACGACAGGCCGTCGATGTTGGTGAGCAAGAACCAAGCTGATGGTGACGTTAGGAAGTCTGCCGTCATGAATCCTTCTGGCAAACCACCTGCGGTCTCGACGATCGCGTTGACGTCGTTGTCCGCTGTGCCTGGGCGCAATTGCGTCTTCAAAAGACGAATAGCAGTTGGCTCAAGTGCAGGTGGAACGATCAAGCGACGACCGCGCGCAAACACCTTCAGGCCAGCCTGATCACGGAAGCCCGTACGGATGCCGATCATTGCGTTAAGCAATGTTGCTTCGTTGAGCTGAACGTCCGTTGCAGGACGGTTAGCAACAACGCCACCGTCGATCGGATGGTTGAACGAGCAAAGAGCCTGGCCGTCACCGCCAACCGCTGGGTTATAAACCGTTGCAGTGTTGAGCAAGTTTGCGCCATAGATCTCTTTCGTTTGCGCGAAAGATTCCATCAGGCCCAGGTTGGATGGAGCGAACTGACTCTTGTAGAGGTTATCGTCCACAGCCTTGCGCGTTATACTGTAGCCCAAAGCCAGTTCCGTATGCTCTTGATTATATACGAAACGCTCACCTGACGCATTGTCGAACGCTGTCTGACCGCCTTCGTTTTTCAACTGAGCGAGACCGAGGTAACGCATTTCAGCGGTACGCTCGACAGCCATTTTCGAGTCATGCTTGGTGAAGATCTTGTCGTACTGACTTGGGATCTGCTCGTACTTTCCTTCAATGCCGCGAAGGCCAGGAAGGAGCAGGTCTTTAATCTGCGAGAGATTAATTGACATGTTTCATTCTCCCCTTACGCGATGCCGGTCACAGCGCCGTTATTGCGCGTGATGACGTTGTTGAAGGCGACGATCACGCGGTTGTACGGTGTCGTCGGATCGGTGCCAGGCGCTCCGGGTGGGAACGTGTCGAGAGCAACGATGCGGAAAGGAAGAGTCGCAGCCGAACCTACGTTCTCAACATAAGCGCCGGACGTACCGGTGTTCACGTTGCCAACGCCAGCATTGAACTGGATGTTCTGACCGATCTTCGAAGCGTCAATTGCTGTCGCGCCAGCCTGTACGAGGAACTGCGCATTCGGATCGTTGATGAGGTAAGCCTCAACATCGCCGTTAGCGTCAGAGCCCGGCCAATAGCGGGACCAAACAGTGTGCTTCTGGCTGACAGAAAGATATTTGCAGCCAATGAAGATGCCAGCGATCGTGTCTGTGCCTGGCGTGCCTTGCTTAATGTAGCCATTAGCAGGCGTCACGAAGTCAACGACGTCGCCGTAGAAGATTGGAGTTGTATTGTTTGCAGCAATGCGCGCAACGACTTGCTCATAAGTCGGTGACGAACCGGTGCCGCGATATTGTAGGAACCCAAACGGCGTATTCAAGTTCGCCATGACGGATTCTCCCTATTACGGAAGACTCAGTCATCACACAGCGGGGCGAATCCTGTAGCCTAATGATAGAGCCGACAGTGCAGCTCTGGGTTTAACGCCTCACAGCGGGGAGGCGCGACAGCATTTAGCTCGTTGAAAATTATTATTAGTCCACCGAGCTGTAAAGAGCGGCAACGATGCCGCCCTTCATGTCGAATCCGATATCAATCTGGAATCGGTATCGGCGCATAACCCTTCTTAATTCGTGGCTTCGCTTGCGCATGGTCGCGCGGCAATGTGCCATCAGGCGTACCGGCAATTGCTTGCTCTTTCCAGCGTACCTGATCACGAGCGGCTTTCAGCTCTGCCTGGGTGTACTCGTCGTAGATCTCGCGCGGAATGCGCATGAGGATCGAGCCTTTCAGCATAATGGCCTCGCCATCGTAATCGCGTGGCATCATTTCTGGATGCTCTTCGAGCGGTACAGGCTGCCACCCACGCGCCTCAACGGACATCATGTTTGTTACCTGGCGCTGTTCATAGACGGACCAGGTACACCACTGATATTTCCAGCCTGGCTTCTCAATATGAGAGACGTCGAATTCGTCTTCGCTTGCATGGAACTTTAGCCCATGATCGCGGAGCTCTTGCGCGCGTCGTTTAGCCGATGCAAGCGAATCTTCTTCGCGCAATGGCGGACGCGCTGGCCCCGCTTGTTTTGGCGCGACGTTTTCATCGCTTTCGTGACGGCGCTTGAGCACCACCTTGATCTTGTCTTCTTCGCTCATTAGCTCGCCCTTTTCTTGTCGCGCATTTTGTTCGCGTAATATTGCTCATCAGTGAGGCCGGATATCTTTGCGATCTCACGCTCCTCTGCCGACAGCGTGATCGTACCTCTACGCTGACCGCCCCTGGAAACAGGCGCAGATGGCGGGGATACAGATCGACGCGCCTGGGGAGCCGATGCGCTCGACATTGGTCCATCATCGTCCTCGTAATCGTCGTCACGTTTTGCGCTGCGACGCGGTGCGCCACGCAACCCGACCTCTTCTTCGATGAAGGCAAAGTAATCAGGCGTATCGACAGTGATGCCGAGTGCTTGCGACTTGGTATGCGCCGCTTTCACAAGCAAGTCATTGCGACCCGTTGATAGGAAGTCGCGATGCGCACGAATCCACGCAGCCGACGATGGCGACATCCTCGATGCAGCATCTTCGATTGGGTCAGCAATTGGAGGAGCAACCGGTTGGACCGGACGCTTCATCTCGTTCTCTAGCGCATCCTTGCCTTTGTTGAGACGCTCCAGGTAATTCGCAGTGACCAGCATTTCTTTCTGGATCTCTGCTTCTTTCTGGTAATCGCCCATGCTCTTGGCTTCAGCCCAGGCAGCCATGAGAGACTTCTCACGTTCACTAAGCTGATTGATCGTGCCAACAATCTGGTTGTAGTTGGCGTTCTTGGCCTCTTGCGAGCTGCGCTGCGCCTCTATCTGCGCTTGATACGCACGCTGTTCTGCCTCTGCACGCAAACGCTGCGCCTCTTCTACCTGGCGCTTTTGCTCTGCGAGACTGCGTTTTAGCTCTTCGATGCCGTCTTCAGGATCAATCCCGTCATCTTCTTGCGAGACAGAGTCGGTTACTTGATCGTCGATGTTGTCTTCAGCTTCTGCCTTTGGATCAGCGTCAGCATTCTTTTCGTCAGCCATAGCGCCCTCCATCAGTAAACCGTGTCACAGTCGTTGATCAGCATTTTGATCGACGTATCTGCGACAAGACGACAGAGAACGCCGTTCACCAGCATGCTCGTTGCGGCAGCCGGTGGCAGTACGACCCAATCGTGCAGTTTGACTTCGATGCCCTGGAACCATGTTCCATCTTCATCGTGGAATGCGCTTGAACCGAGCTTTACGATAAGCCCGACCTTGCTCTGATAACGATCTTCATCGACCGTCTTGTCAGAGAGGTGAAATTTCTTGCCGCCAAGCGTCATCGTCGTCGGGCGCTGATACACAGCAACCAGGACGTTATTGTTGAAGACCTGTATGCCTGATAGATCTCCAATGTCTGCTAATAGTTTTTCTTTTGGATCGACCTCGTGCTCGATCTTTACATACGCCATTGTCCACTACTGGTTAGGATACTCGTTTACGCGCCAATCTTCTTGTTCGTGATGTGAGCTGCCTCATCCATCAGCTCCAAGGCTGTGCGCAATCCAACGATTTTTCCAGTAACGTGCCGATAATCTTCAAAAGATTTCAACAGACCTGTGGCCATCTCGTCTTTCAGGCGGTCTAGCTCATCTGCAAGAAGAACGCGCAGCTCGTTCTCGTAGACGTCAAATCTCGTAAAGCTTCCCATATGAATCCCTGCTTGTGGAAAGAGCGGATCAGAACCCCCTGCTCCGATCCGCTCCAGCTCTCGCCAGATGTCCGCCCTTAACGCGAGAGACTACTCTTAGATTGCACGCGCTTTCTGCAAGCGACCAAGTCCAGAACCAGCGCCAGCCATTACCCGTCCGCCAGCCTTGCGCATTGGAGGAGGAGCGCCTGCGCCTGGAGGCATTGGCATTCCACCTGGAGGCGGCATTGGAGGAGCACCTGCGCCTGGCGGTGGCATCATTGGCGGTGGAACAGCGCGAGGGGGAGCAGATTGCGGTGCTTGCGCAGCCGCGTCTTGTCCGCCTTGAGGCGCAGCAATGACGATATTGATATTCGTCTTGCCACTCTTTTTTCCTTTGCCTTTATGATCGCCATTGAGCGTACCGCCGAATGCGCGTTTTGCACGACCGCCACGATTCATCTTATCGTCAGCGTCATTGTCGTTCTCTTTGTCTGGGCCGTCATTCATCGTACCGCCGCAAGCACGCTTGGCGCGACCGCCGCGCTTCAACGCTTCACCGCTGTCGTTTGTGTCTTCATCAGACGCCATCGTATCGGCAATTGCTTTATCGTCGAACTCTGGATCCTTGACGTCCACAGGCTTTGTCTCTGGCGCAGCCTTCATCGGCTTAACGTCTTTCTTCGGCGTCAATGCTTTCTTGACGGCAGAGACCTTCAACGCGTCATCAGCGCCTTTCTGTAAAGACATGCTTTTTGGCGAGCCAACCTTTGTGGCGATCTTTGAAGTCTTCTCAGATGTCAGCCCATTGATTGTTGTCTTCGCTTTAATACGGCCGCCAGCTTTGCGTGCAACGCGATCGGCGCGCGCTTCGGCAGCCTTGCCTTCGACCTTGCCGCCAACATTGAATTTAGGCTTCGTTGTTGGCTGTTTGCCGGTTTTCTTATCTGCATCAAATACGCCAGCTCCATAGAAAGGCTTTTGCGAATTCGATCCGCCAGTAAGACGCGCAGCTTTTGCTCTCGCATTCTCCTGGGATTGTTTTCCTGTAATTAACGACATCGTACTTCTCCAGAGATTAAAGCGGCGTCCCGCTATCAACGCTTGCGCGCAGATCCTTTTGTTACTGGTAACGTCCACCAATCCTCGATCTCTTTCTTGCCGGTATCGACAAAGTGATCGTGGTTGTGGAATTGTTCCATGAATGTAGCTTCATCGACGCGCGGCTTAACGCGTCCACCCTTCGCAAACTGGTTCTGATCAGGAACAGAGACGGTGTCGCCATGCTTCTTTGGGTTGTAATCCCAGTAGAAGCCTTTCGAGTTGCGCGGCGCTAATTCGGCAGACACACCCTGGTTCTTTTTGCCCAGGCCGATGATCACGCCTTGCTCGCCATCTGGCGTCTTGTCATGCGGTCTAAAGTCATGCGTATCGCCATCGACAACCTTGTACCGACGACCGGTTTCTTCGTCGTGGATCCACTCTGGCTTAACATTCTTCTGACTGAACGGTACGGCAACATTGTCGCCGGCATCTAATCGCGCGCGCATGCCGTTTGGTCCGAGCCAATTAGCATTCGGATTGTGTACCGCTTTCGTTGATATGCCGGAGCTCGAATGCGTCAGATGATGGTTTGAATCACGCGCAACCAGACCTGGCACCTTGGTGTAGTCGTAGAACGTCGCCTCTGGCAGGGCATCGCGGAACGGTTTCCATACGGATGGGTGCAAGTCAGAAAGCGTGTTCAGGCGCGCGCCAAGCAATGCGCCTTTCATGTTGGCCTTGTGACTCGTACTGTTCAGCTCATCCAACAACCGTACCGCAAATGCGCGAGGTTCTTGCATCATGGCGATCGTGCGCGCCATGCTGTTACCGCGCGGCAGATTCCACTTGTAACTATCGTTCATGCCGCCTTCGAGCGCGTAGCCGCCTGACTTTTTGCCCAGGCAGTCAAGCCAGCATGGTGCGTGATGCGAGCACAGATTCATTTTGCCCCACTGCATCGCAGGAGACAGTGACAGACCCCAGGTGTCGATACCAAGGCCGCCTGGCATAATCGGTCCGAGCTCTTTGGCTGACTTTGCAAGCTTGGCGTTTTGCGTCAGCAAATCAATTGGCTCGCCATCCTTCTTGCCGATGTATGGGAGAAGCTTATCGAGCGCAGCCTTGCTGTTAATCGCACGATCCATGCGACTCATATTCAGATGCTCTTTGACAGCGTCACGGAAATTGCCGGCGAGCGTCGATGGCGTCTGAATCCTGGCAGGCTCATTCATACGATCAAAGAACAACGCGCTTTCTGGAATATCCGTATAGCCATTGCCGCCCAGGATATGGCGGATCGTTGGCGTATCAATCTCGTTGGGGCGTATGATCTTTGGCGCAACAGGCTTGAACGCTTCGCCGACCTTTGTTGTATCAGCAACCGCATTGGCAGCTTTGGCTGCATCAGCAACAGCATCAGCGCCCTTGAGAGCCTTAGCGCCCTTGGCGACTTTGGCAGCCACACCGCCTGCGCCAGGCACAAGCGCGCCCATCGCCTGGAAGCCAGCGTCAGCGTAATTGCCCTTGCGGATATTGTCGTATAGCGACGGATTATAACCGCCTTCGCCATCTGGCATTGCGCCGAGCGCGTCTTGTACGCCGCCAGCATTCGTCATTCCGTAACCCGTAAGAGCCGCCTTGGTTGCGGTCTTAGCGCCAGCGTCAGGATCGTATTGCGGCACCTGTTTCTCACCCGTATTGAGCTCTTGCTGCACGAATGAATGCGCGTCGGGTTGCGGACGGTTTGCGATATCGAGTGCTTCGTTGATGTGCTCTTGCGGATTGTCGCGCGCCATGATCGGAAGGTCGTTGGCGTACTTCTTATGCGACTCTTCTGGCGCAGGCATATCGTCTGGCGCGAACGACACTTCACCGTCTACTGCGCCATTCGTTGCATAGCCGCGTCTTGGAACAGCGCCGCCATCAGCGCGATAATGGATGTCTGCCGGATCAGCAAAGTGCTCGGTCTTTTTGTTGCGCTCATACGGCGTTAATGGGATCGTCAGGTATGGATGGTTCTCATCCAGACGACGCTCTTCCATCGTCATCTTTTGACGCAGTTGCGTATTGCGCGACTGTGCCTCGCCGCCATTAAGCAGGTAGGTCATTACCTGGCTGTATGTTTTATTGGGCTCTGAACCAGTCTTGTCTGACTTATTCCAGCGTTCCCAGTGAGGACTCGTTGCAGGATTCTCGCCGGCATTCTTCCAGTTGTCGCCCTTGCCTTGCCAATCTTCGTGCTTTTGGATGTGATGCTGGATCTCATGCAGAAGCGTCGTCAGGCCTTCATTCGGCGACATACCGACAGCCTTTTTCAGCGCAATGACATTCTCTCTTGTGCCATCGGGCTTTGGGTAAGACTCATGGTGATACGCGCCGCGCGCGCTTGGATCGAGCAGCTTCTGACGTCCGCTGCTTTTGTTTGGCGGATCAATATAGACGAGCGTGTCTTTAAGATGCGGATAGGCGTCATACAGCTCTGGATGATCGAGCATCGTATGAAGCGGAGCCATGAAGCCAGACTTGTTTGCTCTGTCTTCCAGATAACGACGCAGCGCAGGTTCTGAGACATTCGGGTTCTGGGTTTGCAACGACGGGAGATCAGCCTCAATCGAATGCGCCAGGCCTGCTTTCGGGTTGTACTTCGCCGTGTTGTCAGCAATCTCAAACGCCCAATCAGGTTTGCCGTCTGGACCCCAGGCATGCCAGCCGGTATCGCGCGTGATCTTGTCCATATAGGCAGGCTTCTCTTGTATCTGCCCTTCAAACAAATCACCGTATGGCTTTGGCTTTGTTGTGCCCGTCGCCATCTCTTGCGCGCGCTTTAATGCATCGAGGTCTGCCGTCTTTGCACGTTGGCCGGCGAACATGCCGATTGCGCCATCGGGCACCTTGTTAAACGCCGTACCTGAACCAAGGCCCATCATCGAGATGCCGACGGCATCCTTCACTGCCTGGTCAGATGCACCAACGCCTCTACCGCCGCTTGGATCATACTCGCCACGCAACGCCTCTCCAGGCTTCTTGACCTGATCCCACATGCCATTGGCAATATCGCCAGCCATGCCTGCGCCCATTGCGCCGTAGCGTTTCATCGGCTCTTCGCGCGGATCATGCGCGATGGCGTAGAGATCTGTGCCGTTGTCTGGCTTTGGATAATGCTCTTCGATGGATCTGCGCTCTGGGGCTGGCGCAAACTCTACTGACTCGCCAAGCGCACCGTTGTTCTTGTCACGCGGATCAAGATCGTCACTGCCGCCATCAGCAAAACCGATGCGTCCGCCTCTGCTTGCAAAATCTATCGCATCAGCAATGTCTGAACCGCTATCAGCGACGTCAACGCTATCGCCGCCATCATCAATCACATCACTCGCGTCTGATGAGTCCAAGCCATCAGGCTTGCGTACAGGCAGATCTGACTCAGGCGTCATGCCGCGCGATGGCAGATCTCCGCCAGACGGCACATTGCCCTTCATCCTGTCGATATCGGCAGGACGCGGCGGCGGCATCGGCACGCGACCAGCGGCGGCATCAGCTTTAGCGGCCAATGCTTCTAGGTCGTCAGGGCGCTGCATCGGGCCCTTGGCTGCGATCTGATCAATGCGGTTATCAGACACGCCGTTTGGCGTACCGCTATTGTAGTCGTAGTTGGACATCGACTTTTCCCACTGACCAGGCGGGAAAGGATTGCCGTTGTTTACGCGCTGAGTAATAGCGTCGCTGTAGGCAAGGCGCTGCGGCATAGAAGCAGCAAGGTTTTTTGGCTTCTCCCATTCAGCGCCGACAAGTGCTGTGGCCTGATGCGGATCTGTCGCTTGCTGGATCTGGTTATCAGCGCGCGCAATGACGGGGTTATTGGTACGCTCTTCGTTGAAGAATTGATTTTGCGCCTGGGGCAGCTTCCATGCTGGACCGTCAGAGTTGTTGAAATTGGCATTCGAATAGTTGATCAGGTCTTGCTTGCGCGGACCATCCCATTGTCCCTGGCCGATTGCCGGTCCGTTATTCTGCGCCTGGCCAAAGTTAAGGCCCGTTGGTGATTGTGCTTCTTTCGAGAAGTTGGCCGCATAACCATTGGCGGCATTGGGCGTCATGTTGCCGGAGTTAAGCTTGTCGTAATAGACCTGCATGCTATTCGTGAAATCGTAATTCTTCGGTATCCCATTTGGGCCCGTCGAAATCGGCGTCATGTTAGCGAGCTGGTCGATGTTATGCGGCGCAACGCCACCGCGTTTCATATGATGCTGAACAACATGCAGCGCATCGAGGATTGCCTGGTGATGATGCGCAGGTATCGGTCCGCCATTAGCGTAACCGTTCGCCAAACCTGACAGGAAGCCAGACATATTCGCCTGCCCTGTCAAGTTAGACTCGTCCAAGAGATTGCCCTGGCTGGCTAGGTCCGTGCTGTAATCACCAAAGCTTGGCGACTCCATACGCGTACCGCCTACTGGACCTGCAACATTGTTGCGCATGGCTTGCGAGTTATGGCTGGAAGACATGCTCCCACCATTCAAGCCACCAAATCCAAATAAGCCGCCAGAGCCTGACATCACGCCACCTCTTCGCCTTTAGGCCAATTAACCAGGCTGACCGCTGCGCTGTAGATGTCGGAGTAAACGACTTCACCGCTTGGCAGGCGTGCAAGGAATTGCTGCGTCACTGGACCGCGTGCAGGCGCAAACCAATAGATTGCGCCGCTTGCATTGCCGCCATTCCAGGCCTGGTAATAACGGAAGCGAACAACGTCGATCCAGAAAGCGCGCGCATTCTGATACTCATCGTACTTGCGCTCGAACTCTACGCGCTGATCGCCATAGGCAACGCTCGGCGGTATGCACTGATCGAACACAAACGCAGGCTCATTCTCGTAAACGCTGCCAATTTGTTGAACATCGCCCCAACCTATCGGCGGATCCATGACGACAACCTTGGTGTCGCCCCACCATTTGCCAGGCGATGGATAATCATCACGATACTCGGCAATGCCAAAGCCTTCGCGATATTCATAGAACCAGCTATCGCGCCAGGAATACGATCCGTCTTTGGCGACGTCGTACTCTTTGTAGCACATCGCCTTTTTCTCGGCGTCGTAGAAGATCTCGGCATAGAGATGCGGCGTCTCAGGCTTGATGCCCGTGTAGTAGTAAGTGATCTTGCCGCCGTGCGTGAATAGCGGCCAGTAATCCTTCATGCTGACAGTTGCAGTCATCACGCTGTTTCCTTCTGCGCGAGGTAGTCAGCGACGCTGATCTTGAGCGACTCAGTTGAGGCGCGCGACAAAAACATCTCGTTCTTTTCCTGCTCGTTGAACTCGATGACCTTTGCGTCGGAGCGTTCCCATGTCGTGAACGTGCCATCAGGATTCTGGATAATGAATGCTACGCCGACCGGACCAAGGTTCTCGGCCATCCAATATCGTGCGCCGCTGATTTTCGTTCCCCACTTCTGGGCATACGAGAAGACCAAGACATTCTTGTACTCAATACCGTGCCACGTCGTGAACGTCGGCAGGAACTCTTCATACACAACCGTCTGCTCGGCAGATGCGATCGTGAAAGGCTGACACTGCCAAGGATCTGTTTCGACCTTGTTGTAGTAATTGCCAGGCACATATTCGACATTGCCCCAGCCAATTGGCGGATCCATCACAATGATACGACCATCTGGATAGTCATCACGCCACTCAGCAACGCCGAAGGCTGTGCGGATCTGCATGAACCATTTGTTGAGGAACTGCGCATCAGCGGAGTAATTCTCCTGCGCCATCGAGCTGTGGTTGCTGTCGAAATAAAAATTCGTGGTGTAGGGAGCGACAGCGCCATCCTTGGTTGAATACTGGAACTGCCTCAGACCGGTAAAAAAGAACGGCCAAAAATTGCCAATGTAAATCTGCATCGGATCTGCCTTATCGCTCATGCCGCAACCCCTTCCATCTCTGCTTGTTTGTCGAACAGCACATTGACGACTGTTCGATATTTTGCTGCACGCGGTGATGCGCCTGCATGCAATCGGTCTGATCTGAAAAGGATCGCCCTGTTCTTTTTCGGGCTTATGCGATGCGCCAGCTTCAATGGCTCATCAGTGAAATCACGCTCTTCAAACAGAAACGTGTCGCCATCCGCGTCGTTGGCGTAATACAGCAATGTCTCTGCCGGTGTTTTCAGATCTGGATGCGGAAAATGATGATCATCGACGCCGACAGTTGCATCTTGCATCACCATATTCGCTTTCATGCGAACGAGTTGTGACGCGAATCTCTTGCCCGTCTTCTCTTCAAGCGCGTCAATCAGCGGCTTGAACTTGGCGAAATAGTTCGAGATGCCTTTGTTCTGATAATGCCACAGCATATGCGAAAACTGTGGGCGATCGTTGCAGCCATACTCTGGATGCGTCTCAATATCCTGTTTTGAGCATGTCCCGAAATTCAGAAAATACCATTGGAAATCATAGCCGGTGAGAAGCGACTCAAGCTCATCGGCCTGAGACGCTGGGAGGAAATCGTCCATGACGATCATCACTCACCCTCGTTGGGATATGCCGGTGTTGTACCAGGGACAGGTGCTTCTTGACCTTCAAGACGCTGCAACATGCCCTTGTCGAGATATTGGTTTGCAACCTGCTCGCCACCTGGCGTTGCTGCAATCTTCTCTGCGAGCTGAACAGCGGCAATGCGCTCTTTGCTTTCACGGTCACGCTGACGGTTTGTGGCGTCAATGATCGCAGCTTGATGCTTGGCGATCGTTTCCAGATTCTGCGCATGCAACGTCGCATGCTGAGACTGCATGTCGTTGTCACTGTTAAGGCGGTTTGCATGCAGCTCGGCCATCTTGAGCTGGGCCTCACGCTGATGCGTCTCGCCTTCCATCTGCAATTCAGCCATCTTGGCCTGGAGCTCTTGCTGCTTCAGTTGCAATTCAGCCATTGCGACAGGATCAGGCTGCCCACCTGGTTGCGGTGCGCCATCCTTCTGCGCCTTCAGCATATGAGCCTGCGCCGTCATGCTCTTGGCGTCGGCTTCCTGCTTCTGGATCTTGAGCATCGCAACCTGCGCCTGCATCTCTGGCGGCGGCTGATCGCGCTTTTCTTCCGGCTGCATGAATTGTTCTGGATTGCTCCAGCCCATTGCCTTTAACGCAGCAATGTCGATTGCCACCGGGTCGTAGAGAGAAGGATTGCCGGCCTGCAATTCTTTCAGCGCGAGGACTTTCATCTGACGCTGTAGTTGGCTCGCCGTGTTTGGATCAGCTTGCGGTACGAGCTCATATGTGTTGATCGCACGGATAAACTCTTGTTCTGTCCATTTGCGCGCCGGACTCGACTGATCGTGCATGAACGACTCAGGATGCTCGCGGAACGTGCGAACCAGCAAACGGAATTCATCAGCCTGGGCGCGATGCAGACGCTTATGAACGCTGTTCATCACCTTGGTTGATTGATCAATCATCGCCAGCGTCGTGCCAACAGGCGCATCCTGCCTGCCTTCGCCCACAGCCATCTCTGCCGTACCGCCTACGCGCTGTCCTGTTTCAACCATCGCTTGTACGAGGTTAAACATGGCCGGCCCTGGCTCTTTATACGGGAGCGGCATCACAGCCTGGCTGATCGGTGCGCCGCCAGTGCGAACCATCGCAGCGCCGCCAGGCGGTACACGAAACTGATTTGTTTGCTGGCGCGCGCCGCTATCTGCAATCAGAAAGCCTGGGAAATTCGCAAACATGCCGGCGTCGAGCATCTCGCGCCACATTGCTGTTACTGCTTGCGTCGTGTTGCCCAGTATATGGAGGAGACCAATATCGTAAAAACCCAGACCGGGAACAAAGCTGTATTTGACAAAATTCTTGCGTGCTCTTGGAAGGACATCGCCTGCTTCGCCCGTCGGCTCATCATAATTCCTGACAATGGAAAGGATCTCACGGCTGGAGACGTCGATCGTGACGCGGTACGGGATCTCTAGCCCGGTTTCTTTGCCCTTGTGCTTGTGCTCGAAGCCAAGGATATCGAGCTCGCAATAGCATTCGTAGATCTCACGATCTCTGTCCTCTGGGTTCATTGCATCTGGCGCAATGCCTTGGACGTTAGCTTTTTCTTGCTGAACACTATCCTGGTCTGACTGCATCGGCGTAGTCAGATCGACGTCGCGATAAACGCCGAGGATCTGCAATCTCTTCACAGTGCTTGGACGCATAAACACACGATGCGTGACGCGCCTGGCGTCTTCCAGCGTCGTTGCCGCGTTATTGACGATCAGGTCATTGGCATCGACTGACTCAGAAACAGGACGATTGCGCAGCGGACAAAAGTAAACCTTCTTGAAGCTTGTGCCGCCAAAGCCAAGCATGAACAGCATGCGATCCGTATCTGGATAATACTCTGTCGCCGTGTCGGTCAGGTAATGGTTGAGATCGTCCTCAAGATCTGTGGCGAGCTCATCGTTCTCGATTGTTGAGCCGCCTGCATAGTCTACGCGGATCTTTACCGGACCGTCAGTCGGCAGCAATTCAGATCGAGCATTCGATTGAAAGCGCAACACCGCTTCTAGCAAGAGCGGATGACGGACCTTGGACATGCCTTCGATCGGTGCGCCGTCGCCAGATCCCTGGCCTGTTTGGCTATCGAGCTTTAAGCCAAGGAGTCGGATGCCTTGCGCGCGGTCGTCGACCCAATCGCGTCGGCTATCCAGGTCGTCTTCAATGCCGCGTAGGAGATCGTTGGCGATGCGTGACAGCTCGTTGCCGTCAATGTCCTCAACAAGGTTTGCGAACCACTCAGCGGCTTTCTCTGCCGTATCGTCTTCATAGACAGGCTTGCCGTCGAGGCTAATCGTGATTGAGCCATCGGGATGCTCAACGCGCAGAAGAGGCTTGCCTTCGAAATCGGGAAGATCATCGTTCGCCGCACTATCTTGCGGAGCATCGTCGATCTTTGTACCGCCAAGGGCGAGATCACCAAGACCGTTTGATGCTGGTAAGCTATGCTTCAGACCAGGCGTTAAAGACATTCATCATTGTGGCTCGATACGCAGGCACGCTGTGACAATGCCGCACTGTACTGTCAGTCACCTGGCAGAGCAACGAAGCGATTAGACTATACTGGGTACAACGGCGGTGGCGGCTTACCAGAATGCGATCGCATGATATCGAGCATGTTTGTGTGCTCTTTGCCGCGCATAAGGACTCCGCTCTTGCGCGCCCAGGTCAGCGCCTGACTCACCGTATCGACCAGGTCATCATGTTTGGCTTTCGGAAAGCTTGCCACCTGATTGATTGTGACGTCGGCCCAGGGACGATCTGGTGCAGAGATCAGACCATCGTTGAATAGATGCTGGACACTGTACAACCTGGAGAGCTTGTCTTGATTCTTTGGATCAATCAGCGTGACGCCAAAGTCTTCATGGCCATACACACGCCGCAGCTCTTGCGCCACGCTATGGCCGGCAGCCTTGTTCTCGATCAGGAGCACGTCGATCTGATATTTCTTGCAGACGTCTGCGACACGCTCGACAAGCTCATATAGCTCCAGGCGTTCTGTCCAGGCGTAGATCATCATCATCTTGGTGTGCTCTTGCGTGTATTGGCGCTTTAGAGCGGCTTCTACCTCTTCATCCTTGTTGATATACCTGGTCGGTGCTTGCGCTGTTTGCTCGCCGCCCGTGTAGAAACCCCACACCGTCATCGCACTCGGATCGTTCTCTTCTTTAAGCGTATAGGCTGTATCTAGACTCCCGATGACGAGATCGAAGTTGGGATACTCTGGCTTGTCATGTAGCACCCAGGCGTCACGCGGTATAATGCCTCCTCCACGCGGTACAGGCGCTTGCTGGTTTTGACCAGCGGTCGCCCACTTGCCCATGACGCGCTCATCGCGATCGACAACCTCTTCGGGGAAGCGATCAGGAAACAGGAGCTGTCCCTCGTACGTCCTGGGGTCTTCATAGCCAAGCTTGGTTGGCATGATACGCGAGAGCTCTGCGCGCATGGGCAGCATGATATGATCGTAGCCGAGCTGCTTATCCAAGATTACGCCCGATATGTCGTCCTCTGCCAGGCGCTGACATATCACCAGGATGGCGCTTTCCCTGGGGCTAGAGAGACGGCTTGGTACAGCCTCAAGGAACCAGTCTGTTGTTGTCTGCTTGATCTGCGCAGACATGGCATCCGTCACCGATAATGGGTCATCGCATACGACTCTGTCAGCGCGCGCGCCGGTAATTGAACCGGCAGCCGCGGCCATACGCCAACCAGTCGAGGTGTTCTCGAACCTGGTCTTCTGGTTCTGGTCTGAGGTTAGCTTAACGTGAGGCCAGAGCCTCTGATACCACTCGCTCTCGATAACGCGTCGCATGCGCAAGCCATCGCGTATGGCCAGATCCTGGCTATGCGAGACGCAGATATAGCGCATATGCGGCATGTTCTTTGGCCCCCATTCCCAGAGCGGCCAGAAGCAGTTCACAAGCAGGCTCTTCATGCAGCCAGGGGGAATGTTGATCAGCAATCTGTTGTATGGCGTGCCATCATCCAGCGTGACGCCATTTGTGATCGACTCCAGGTGATAGCAGATGAACTGTATATGCCAGTTAGGCGAAAACGGCATGGCAGGCTCGATGATCGGCCAGCACTCCTGGATAAACGTATAGAGATCGTCCCGGCAATTTGCGCGCACCAGATCATCGTCTATCTCGTCAACGTCGATATTGCGAAAGCTTGGATCGAGATCCGCCAGGCTCATCAGTGCATCCTGGCTTCAGACCACCGTGCGGAGCCGATAGAGCCGGCTTCTGACATGGACAGGTAAATGACGCCTGACAATGCATCACGCCATTGCTCGGCTGTTCTACGGTCTGGAGCATCATAGCAAAGCAGCCTGGTTGCAACGGCAGCCAAGACCTTCAGGCTTTCCTCTCCATCGAGACCATGCATATCGAGTAAGGCGTAGATCTCATGACTGAGGATAGCGATGACTTCACTCTGGTTCATGGCCACCGCCTTTAGCAATCAGGAGAAGCTGCTTGAGCTGATCGCGCTGTTCTGCCGTCAAGAGCTTTACATCGACCTTGGATACAGTCTCCTGGCCATTTACTGTAACTGCTAACTGATCACGCTTTTCACCGTAGTCCTCACGGAAACGACCAGCCACAACCTTGTTATACAGATTGCCGTTAAAGCCTGGCATTGTCAGTCCGCGCTGACCAGCTTCTTCCCACCAGCTCTGCGCTAATTCTCTTGCTCGCGATAAAGCGGTGAAAAAATCATCATGCTCCATTGCCCAGTTCTTCAACGTGTGTCTGTCAACATTGAAGTAGGACGCCATTTGAGCCAGGCTCTTTCCCCTGGAGCCGAGGTCTAATACTGCCTTGCAATGATCTGGGTGATACTTGCTTGGTCTGCCTATTGGCACCTTGAAGGACAAGCCTTCAGCGTCTTGCTCATCAGAGCTTATCGCTGTCTTGCCGGCCTTGTACGTCCTATCGGCGACATCCAGCTTTAGGTCTACTGCTTCCTCATTCATCACCAGCGCCATTTGAGTCTAGCGTAATTGGCCACGGTTGTAGCCCTAAGAAATCGCGGACCTCTGGATACTCAAGACACAAACGCACAAGCACGATCACTGGACCTGGTATGTCCTTATCGCCCTCTTCCCATCTGCGTACTGTACGATCAGACGCGATACCAAAAAGCTCTGCAAAATCACGCTGATTTAAGCCAAGGCGATGACGCGCGTCTTCAAACTCTTCTGGCGACATGTCGTACCGGATACCAGGCGCTTTCATTCAATTCCCCTTGGCGAAAAATGGAGAGCGCCGAAACGCCCTCCAAGATCACCTTTTGAGAGGCACAACATGCCGACCAAGACATACTGCGCTACGATTATCGTGTTAGCCCCGCTGTAAAGCAAGGATTTTGCTTGCCTTCAACAGATATCATCGACGTGATTGCGCAAAGGATGACGACACCAAATGCCAGTCGCCGTTCCTATCTTTCATATCTGCATGCTTTTCCTGGGTGTCCCAGTTAATGCAATGACGCACATCCTCATGCTCATTCATCGAGCACGCTTCACGCGCGATTCTTTCGCCTTCGATATTAAACGTCTCACGCAGGAAAACCGTCACGCCCCGGTCGTTCTTGTACGACACGCCGCTAAAGCATGAGCGCACCTCTGGCTGACAGAAATGCGTGTAGGATGAACTGCCAGTCTGCTTGATGGATTGCGCAATGGCGTACTTGGCATAGTCCAGCCAACCCTTATCCTGCGCCTCTGATGCATGCGCATGCGATGGCACAAACGCCATCAGGCTGCCAATAATACTGCCGCCGATAAGCATGCCTTTAACGATTGCCAGGGCTTTGGTGTTCATCTCTTGCTTTTGCTGATTCGAGTACATGATTCTCTCCATTTGTGGACATGATTGCCCGGTTAAACGACTCACTCTTTTGGTAGGCGTCCGAATTCATGGATGCCGTGTTCGCCTATCTTAGCGCCTGGGAAGAACCAGGCATTATGCTCTTGGACGACGGTACGCTCGCTATAGATCTCGATGTTGTAGCAACCGTCTTGGTTCTGCGATGGTACAATCCGACACTTGAGCCAGGGACGCGGTTTCTGGAACGCGTCAAACCGCGCCTGCGCTGCCTCTATTGTAGGAAAGTCATAGTCAGATTCATTCGCCACTATTTGTCACCGTCATAGATGTAATCGAGGCCATAACCAGACAGCCGCTTAATGCGCAGCGCATACTCGACCGGAATGCGAGCACCACCGCTTTCCCAATTCCAGTAACGATTGCCCTTGTCCTCGTAATCATAGATGTCCCTCGCAAACGCAACCCTGGTGTTGTAGCCCATTACCTTGCGGATCTTTTCCAGGCGTTTACCGATATCTGAAAACTCTGCCTTCTTCATTTGCTTCTCCTATTAGGCGGACATGATTGCCCCGGTAAATGAGGTGGGGCCGAAGCCCCTACCCTTATGCAGCGCGCTTTGCCTTTGGCTTTGCTGCGACCTTCTGTGCGCGTTTATACGCGTCCTTGATGTACTTGGCGATATGAGCGGCGCGTGCCTCTTCGGTATGGAAGAATGAGTCTGTGCTCGCCTGGTAATCTTTACCGTTGCGCAGCGGCTGCAAGGTCAGGCCGTATGGGCCTTTAGCGTTTAGTTGTGCGAGGTAGTTGTTTGCCCATTCCATTTGGTGGCCGTAAAACTCGTCAGCTTCTACAATCGAATGCTCTACCTGGAACGTGCTAATGCGTGTACCGATCTCGCGGCACCAAGGATCCGTCAGCGCCCAGGTTTCTGTATGGCTGTCGTTGAGGTTGAAGCGGCTGGTTTCGACGCGAAACAATGTAGTCATCTGTTATCTCCATGTAGGTCAGAAGCGACCATGCACAATCTTATGCGCTACATTTGTATCCATGTCAATTGGGAAAATACAAAAGAATTCAAAATAATTGGCGGCTTGCGAGATTGAAGAGTTTACTAGGTCAGCAACGCTTAAACCCGGAGAGGCTCCATCCCGCTTTTCGTTATTGGTCTGCCGCCATCGACCTCAACTTGTCCTCTCCATCAATCCCACCGGACGAACGCCGACACAGCGGGAATTCCTATTTTTGAAGAGCCTTTAACAGCATATGAATTATCTCCATAAGAACCTTGTTTTCGGATCTTAAAGAAGCAAACTCATCAACGTGGTTTGTTGGCTCACTTTCAAAAAGCAATTCATGCGGCTTTACACCGATATGCGGAGCAATCTTAGACGCCCATTGTGGTGTCATTTTCCGACCGCCCTTTTCTGGCCACGCCGCTAATCTCCATATTTCGACAGGCTTACAGCCTATCAACTTGGCTAATGAAGGATTTTTTAACCCCGCATTTTTGATCAGTAATTTAAGATTACTCACTGTAAATAACCTCAGTTGCATATTCATCGACAGTCCAGCCTTCGCGGAAACAACGAAGAGCATGGATGGTGAATGATGCGTCTAGGTCATAGCCAAGAAGCGCCTCAACTTGCAGGAGCCATGTAGTGAACTGCATCACTCTCCCTCCTCATCAAGGCGCCAAAGCAAATCCTCAATCGCCTCTTGCTCTGTGTAACCGTAACCGACGGGGGAACCTTCCCCGTCGTATGTCTCATCATCAATGGCTGACCAATCCATGCAGCGCATCGGAATAGGAGGCTCGTAGAAGAATGTCTTGATACGCATAGCGCCCTCCTCACAGATCGCGCCAGTAGATACGCTTGGTCATGTCGCTATCGAGACCGAAGCAAACCTTGACCCAATGCTCTACGCGTTCATCTGAACCGCTGATGTAAATGCGGCCCTTGCCAAGGAAGCGGCCGAATAATTCGCGCTGTTCTTTTGCTGACATGCGGCCCGACCAGGATCCAAAAATTGTGCCGGTCTTTTCTTGAAGGAAGAAGGCGAGGTTTGCAGCGTAGTCCATGTTACTCTCCGTAGCGGCCATAAGTGACCATGTGTTATCTGTAGGCTACAATTGTATCTGTTGTCAAGCGGGAATAGCAGCTAATTTTCTACGGGCGCGTTCTTTTCTATGGCGAGCGTTATTGGCTTCTCTACAGGCGTCGCACCTACATTTGTGCTTTTCGTATCCCTGCCTTGTACCGTGCTTCCACACATTTAGCCTTATAAGCTGGATGGCGCGAAGACAGGCACCTATTGCGCATAGCTCGCCAAGAATTATACTCAGGCGAATAAACTGAATTAACCCACTTACTTCGCGGCATCTTTTTCAAGTCTCCGCACAATGAGCATGGCGTATCCCGCCGTGTCTAGCCACGAATCTGTGTGGTTTGGATCCCCGGAAACAATGCGTCCAAGCTTATGCGCAATCATATCCAGAGCCTCTAACTGATCGACATCGAGCGTATCGAACGTGTAGTTGCGGCCCATGCGCATGACATCCTTGATGCCCTGGGTTATGGCGGCATGCTGCAAGAAATTGCCGTGCGTTTTTCCACGCTCTTCAAGAACGGTATCGACGTCGGTCATCTCTTACGACCTTCACACTTGTAGATCTCGTTGTAGCCTTCGTCTTTCTTGCGACGGTTTGCTTCCGTTATGCAGGCATCGAGCGTTTGATAGGTCGCTACGTCATCGCAGGACTCGCCGCCGGACGACATGAAGACGCATAACATCAGCACATATGTCACTGCTTCTCTCCTAATGCCTTACGGGCTTGGCGTAGGTTGATCATAATAAATGCTTCCAACTTTTGCCTAATTTAATTAAAGATATGGCATAATTAGAAACATTATATTGTTTTGCTAAATCAACACCTAAAACTCCCTGTTTAAGTCTTTTTCTTATTTCAATAACGTCGCAATCTTTCAATTTGCTTACACCGTTTTTCTCTCCTTTGGGTGCGACATGTCTACCTTTGACCATCATATCAGTCATGTTGTCTTGGTGCGTCCCTGCAAATAAATGCTCAGGATTAATACAAAAACCATTATCGCATTTATGCAAAACAAAGCCATCAATTGGTTCGCAAATAAATGTTTTATAAGATAATCTGCACCCATTTTTATTAGTTTGCCCAACTTTCAATTGCGGTCTTCTATGTTTTCCCTTCCCTCTCAGCGAACCTAACCACAGCCAGCAACCACTGTTTGGTTCTGGTATGCAATTATCCAATAATCTTTCTTTGATTGTTAAATTATGCCTAGTCATTTTTGATGCCCTTGGCTTTGGCCAACGCTGCCTCTAGTTCAGCGATACGAGATTTCATGTCAAATGTAGTCGCTTCAATATCGAAAAAATCATTATTCGCTATCCTTAATAGTTCTTTCAATTCCTCAATCCGTTCAGCCGCCTCACCGAGCATCCTTTGCCCGGTTGTAACATGGGCGAGGCGTAGTTTTTCAAGCAGGGATAATTCAGTCATAGGCTCTTGCCTTCCAGAACAGCCTTGGCGCGCAGGATCGCCCTTTCTAACGGAATCTGATATTTGTCAGACACAAAACAATTCAGACATTCAATCAGCTCACGCCGCTCTACAGCGTATCGGTCACACGCATCGCGCATAACCTCTAACTGATGATCTTTTTCATTCAACATCATGCGGAGCCGCTCGATGTCCATCAGGCAACGTCGCTCTATCTCGCTTTCAGTCATTGTCTATCTCCTGGCTTTTCTTGGCGACCTCTTTATCTCGACGCATCTTTTTACGAGCTGACGAAACATAGCTTCTGATAGCGTTCTCGCTAGCGCCCATGATCATGCTGATCTGTGAATAGCAAAGGCCGCGCTTGTAATGCTCGTACGCTTCTATCTCGCGCCTGGCGATAGGACTTGCCGCTCTGCGTTCTATACGCTTCTGCCTGGCAGTAGGCGTTTCATCTAACGGTGGAGGTACGACATATTCAGGATCTCGCTCTAACCATTTCACCCTGGGCAACGACATTAAAACCTGGCGCGCACAAGACGATGTTGAGCTCGACCTGGAAACATTATGGACCTCTACGATCCATGATATTTTTTCAATAAACATCGAGCTGGCCAGCTTTCCGCAGCCGATCAATACGCCCGGCAATCGTGTTACGGGTTAATCCGAGAAGCTTGCCAATTTGAGATCTGGTCATCCTTTTTCGCAAACAATCGCGGACGATCCCATCCAGCTCCTGGGTCCATACAATGCGACCGCAGCGCAAAACCTCGACAACAATCTCGGTCATTTATTTCATCCAGTCGAAATGATAGTTGACGCCAGCGCGCGCAATCACACCTTGATAACTCGCCTTTGTGGACATGCTGCTCACAACTTGGTCGATGAAATACTCCTGGTTGCTAACTGACTGCGTTCCGACATTGTAATAAAGAGCCTCACCCTTCACAGACCAATTCTGCGATACCATCCATTCAGCGCCGCCACCCGCAGTCCAGCCAGACACAAACTTGTTAGCTGTCGATTGCGACCATAGCGTCGGATAACCCTGAGCTAATGGGACTAAAAAGAAACCAGTGTCAGGTGATGCCTGTAATGACGCATTGCCATAAGCAAGACCGCCAGTCGCATAAACCAACACGCTCGGCGTAAAGAGATAACCGCCTCTAATCCTGCCCGTCCCTATCCATGAAATAGCTTGATTGACGCGGGTATTAACAACCCAACCGCCAGTGCCATTCTGTAGATTCAGCGCGCCAACGCCAGCAATGTTTCCAGATCCGTTAATGCCAGATCCCTGCATGTCGGCCTCAACGCCAAACACAAACTTAGGCGATACTTGATAATTATAACCAACCTGACCGCCAGCAACGACACCGCTCTGCGAGATATTAGACCCGCTATTCAATGGTGACGTTGTTGCCAGGCCCGTCAAATAATCAGTGCCAGTGTAAATAGCTGCCGTCGAGCTGCCGGTATTATTCACGCTCTGATCTGTTGCAAAACCATAGCCGACATTCAAACCACCATAGAAACCCATCCATAATGGCGCAGGTGCAAGTGGCGCTGACTTAACGGATGGAAGATCCGCTGCAAATGAAGATGTCGAGCACAACAATGCCGACGCTAAAATAATCCGTTTCATACCCGACAAGCCTTTCTTAAAAGCCCATAATCTCTCACCAGTTTAGAAAGTTGCCCGTTCGGATTCTTTCGAATCTCCGCAGCCGCCGCTTTTTGCTCGGCGATTGAATAGTTTTTAAGGGATGGGCAACCAGAAGCGCGGTAATCGCCAATACGATCATTGCAGCCGGCAAAATTAAAACTCGCCACGGTCAAAGTCATCGGCAGTATCAGTCGTTTCATAATGTGCATCGACGATCTCCTGCATTTTTCTGTATCGCTCTTCATCGCGAGCTTTGTTTTCCGCTTCCTCGTACTCAAGAAGCCAATGGCCGATTTTCGACCGGATCCACGCTATTATCCAATTGAACATTAGGCCCTCCTCCTTCGTCGGAACCGCCTTCGCCACACATGGACGGATCAAAATGGCAAACCATGTTGGAAAGCAGCATTGCAATCATGCGACGACCAAAAGCATCCGAAGGCTCGCTGCTAATCGTTGCGCTAAACTCTGTCGTGTTCTTGCGTTCGATTGTGATCACATATGTTTCGTCATTCATCGGAACCTCGCTAATGAAATACCTGCCAGACCATGAATGTTATTGTTCCCAGGTACGCGCCAAGAGCGACAAGCACCAAAACGGCCAGTATTGATTCTTCGTCTTTGGGCATAAGGCTATGCAACAAGCGAACGCCAGAGCGTCTTAGCTCCTCCGCGAGAACTCGATACAGGAATGAAACCGCCAAACTCGATATAGCCTTCGCGCAATGCAGCGCGCGCTATTGCTCCCCAAGCGCGGGGTTCTTTCGGTGCCAGCTCTTCATTCGAGAACCGCACATCCTGAGTCGTGAACTGCTTGTGCTTCTTGGCATATTTGACGAACGCTTCGAAGGCGCTCGCTTTCCATTCTTCACCAGCATGATCTGCCGCTTGTTGCGCTTTCTTGTGACCCAGGTCACGCGCATCCTTCAATGACTTTGCCATGATGTTTTACGGTTCGGTACGCAACGCTTGTCGATGTTTGCAGAGTCTCACACATCGTCATTCCGACCAAGGAATCATTGAGTCTTCCACAGCTTTGCTGATCCCGTACTTGCTCAGATCAACCGTTGCCGGATCAATCACGCGCACACCAGATGCAGCTCCCATCTTTCCAAGCTTCGAGTCGCGGTAACGGGCAGCGGCCCTCGCTCTACGGCTAGGCTTTTGCTTCGTCTTGATCGGATACTGTTCGTCAAGCTCTTGAAGACAAGTTTTCTTCATCTCGGAAACACTCCTTTGCGAAGCGACCTTTTCCAATTTGCAGGAGGAGGCCATGCGATACCAAACGAGGCGAGTGCTTCGCGTGTGTATCCGCCGCTGCTCGTTATCTTGCTTTCAATCTGAGCCTGAGTCGGTATCTGACCGCTTGCTCTTACCTTGCGTACCATGTCTTCCAACATCGCTACTTCATCTGCGCTATACTTCGTCATTGCATCATCTCCCGGTGTCATGCTGGAGGGTTCGGTGATCGGGTGGCACACTTATCCCTGGTTGAGAGGGATAAGGTGTCATGCTGGATGGGACAGGTAGACCATGGGACATCCGACACACTCGTAGACGCGCCTAGTCTCTAGTGAGACAGGATGGTGGTCAGCATTTACCATCCCATACACGCGGAAATCTCTCTGACGGTGACTCTGTATGCCTTACGACAACATACAGAGCTGCATTCGCTTGCATGCTCTTGTGCGAGCCATATTTAACGCCTTGTGCTACGGCGCTTCTCTCGTTCGGTCTGGTTGCACATTCCCCTTCGGGCCTTCACGGTGTGCTTGCAGGCTGGTCTAGCAGCTCATTTCAACGAGAGGTGGTAGGGATACGCCCTTACGAGATCAGGCAATCAATACTGGCCGCCCTCTCTCATGAAACGAGCAAAGCGGTCATCCTCTCCGCGATTAGCCGCTTTCTGCCTGGCCTTCGCGTATGCGATCTGACCAGCCTTGATGTAGTTGAGAGTCTCTAATGTTGGCGGCGCTGGATTGACGAAACTGCAACCCAATGCGTTCGGCCACTTGCCGTACCGCTCTTTGAACTTCCAATCAGCCCAGGAGTCCTTGTAACCCTTTTGACGACCATAGAAGCGAAGACCTGCCATGAATTCCTGGCGCTGCTTTTTGGCGAGCTTTTCGTCGCTGTAATCTTTTATTGGTCCGCCAATCCAATGGAGCTCGCCGTCGCGGTGTATGACCTGGGTGAACTTTTTGACGAGCGTACCGCATTCTGGACACGACTCATGATGCGGAGCCATAACGACCTTGCACTCTTCGCAGAGTCTAGGCTTTGGATCTTTCTTCTCTTGTTCCTTGCGCTTGGCTTTGCTGTTCTCATCGCCATTGCACATGGTATCGCGCGTAATGCCCTCGACCAGGCCGAGCTTTAGCGTATTGCCTGCATGATCAAGAATGATCGCGTCTTTCTTTCCCGGCGCGGTACGCAGAACCCTACCCGTCTTCTGGACATGCAATGTCAGAGACTTCGTCGGGGCGGCGTCAATCATGCAGGACGCCTCTGGAGCGTCGAATCCGGTCGTCATCACGCCGACATTGCAGAGCACCCGGATATCGCCATTGCGGAAATCTTTGACGATCTCCTTGCGATCCATATCCATTGTGAAGCAATCAACGTACCCGGCTGGTATGCCTGCCTCTTCGAATCTTTGCTGAACATGCTTGGCGTGCGCGCGATCGACGCAGAAGCAAATCGTCGGGCGGTTCTCTCCGTATTGCTGCCAATGCTTGATTATGTCGCCAACAATCTCACGCGTGTTCACCTTATCGGCGAGCTGGCGCTGGTTATAATCGCCGGCTGTCGTCTTGACGCCTGACAGGTCGATCTCTGGCGCTGGCGCAAGCACACGTCCCTGGACAAGGTATCCCATGTCGATCAGGCCCTGCGTCGTACCGCCAACAATCAATGTGTCGTAATGCTGTCCCAGGCCTTCGCGCCAGGGCGTCGCAGACAAACCAATGACAAGAGAGTCTTTGAAATGCCCCTTCTTGAGCTTCAAGAAGGCCGTAGACGTCATATGCGCCTCATCGACGATCAGAAGATCAAACCGCGAAAGATTGTGCCTGCGCGTTAGCGTCTGCAATGACGCCACCTGCAAGGGCTTACGCCAATTGGTACGTGGGTGTTGTCCCTGGATAACGCCGATCTCGTTGTTGAAGCCTTCGTCGATGAAGGAATCAACAGTCTGATCAATCAGCGTCAGGCGCGGCGCAACAAAGCATGCGCGACCGCCATTCTCGATAACATTGTTAATAAGATGCGCGGCCGTGAGCGTCTTGCCAAAGCCGCAAGGCGCTTGCACCATGATGGACTGATATCCCTGCATGGCAGCATGCTGGATCTTTTCGACCAGCTCTGCCTGATGAGGACGTAGAGGCCGTAGGTTAGCCATTGCTTGCGTCCTTGAGCTCTTTGTACGTCTTCATGGCTTCACGCATTGTTGTGCGCATCAGCTCGATCTGCGTCTCAAACAGCCGATCATCACCGACGGTGATGGCGTGACAGGCATTCGTTGCAACGCGCGCAACATGGTCGAGGCATTCGGCCAGGAAATCTCGGCGAAGCGGGTCGTCAGGACGGTGAAACGCGGTGGAGCAAGGGAGAGATGCATATCCGGTGGAAGACTGTACCTCAGCGTCAAAAGTATCTTTCGACTCCACTTGTAGCTTGGCGGAACGTGCGCTATTTTCAGAATCAGAACTAGGGATCATGCCTTCGGAATCCTCTGGTTTAGGTAGGGGGTTGAGCGTCCTTGCGCTCCCCCCCACCGAATCTCAATCCCACGACTAGATCTGATTCTGTAGCCTGTCGTCAACAATAGTATCCACTACAGGCATGCTTTTTCCCCAGCCTCGGTTAATGCTTTATTAACAGTGCCGGATACAGCATCGGCAAATTCAATTGCGCCGCGTATTGCATTAATCGCTTCCAGTATCTCCTGATCTTTATCAGCAATATATTTCTCCAGGCGACGGATGCCTGAGAGGATCGTTGTATGATCCCGACCGCCAAAGCCTTTGCCAATTTGTGGCAGCGACTTGTTGCAAAGCTTATGGGCTAACCAGTAACCAACCTGGCGCGCGCGTACGTAGTCCGCACGATGAGAATGGCCAAATAGGTTTTCCTGCGAGACATTGAAATACTCGCTGACGCAATAGGCAATGAAAGCGATTGTTGGCGCATTGTTCAAAGCCTTTTCACCATTAAAGCTTTGTGTGACCCAGATCTTTTTGCGGATCACTTCCATAGCGCGTCTTTTCTTATCCATGTCATCGGCGAGCTCTTTTATCTTGCGACGCTCTTCTTCGATTCGACGGCTTTCTTCGATCTTTTTGTTGAGCTCCTGGCGCTTAATTTCCATCTCACGCTGCATGGACTTGTAAAACATGGGCCCACGACGGATCATTGTTGCGCCATTGATCATTGTTTCCTCCTACTGATTTGATGCGGTGAACACGATAAGAGATTCTGCTTCATCACCGCGTGTAACGATAAGCTTCTTGCACAACCTGTCGTTGGATATGACGCCATGTGTTTGCGCCAGGTCTGAATAGGCCTTGACGCAATTGTCGAGATCCGCCTTGCATTTCTTTGCGACAATTACTGTCATCTCGTATGCGCCGTCGATGCGCCCAGGATTTTGTGCTGCTAACATCCACCCAGCCTCTTTCTGCCAGGTGCGATACTTCGCGGACTTGATGTTGCGATTGCCGAATGCGCGCCAGATAGCATTCGTGCTAATCGGTGGCGGCAAACGTAGCGACACATAAGGAACGACACGCCTGGTCATTGCGCCTCCGCGCCCCAGCTATGCCAGCCAGGGCGACCATTGCGCGCAAAGAGCTCGATCTTTGGCATGTTGGGAAAATACGTCTCGATCATCTCGTAGAAGACGTGAGGCTTGGCGCTGTGCGCGCCGACTGGCGCCTCGATGACGGATGCCCATTGCGTACCGGGAGCCGGCGCAGGAATATTGCCGCGCGTGCCGATGAGCAGGATCTCATGCTTGTTGCGTGACCAATATCCAAGGCCGATGCGGTTCTTAACCCAGACCATCTGCGACTTGTATTTGAATCCCCATTCATCAAGGACGTACAGCGCGTCTTCGATCATCGGCACGGTCGCCCAAAGAAACAGAACGCAATTGTCGGCAGCGATCGTCTCGACGTCGAGCGAGCCTATCTTCGCAGTTGCTGTCGTTGCGTAATGGTTTTCAGGCGCGCGATCCATGCCGGTCTCGCGGCTGTATGGCTCGAATCTCCAGGGCGGGTCGGCATACACAACGCCAAACTTTTGATCAGGCAGAGCCAGGATCTGGTTTGCGAGCGCCGCCTCTTTCTCAGCGCGACGCTGTTTCTTGATCTCAGTCCTGGTCTGCATGCGTATCCTTTATTTGCCGCCAACAATGATCGGCATTGGTTTGCTTGAGTCATGCATGGACATGACGAATTCTATGTATCCCAGGCAGTACGCCTCCTGCCCTATTTGCTGTACCGTTGCGTCGATCTTGCGCCTGGTCTCCCACATCACCCGCTCGACAAATTCTTTCCGGCGATCGGTTGACCAGTGCGCGAAAGGCTCTGGACCGAAAAACGACTTGTTGAACTTGATGCGATATTGCGGACAAACCTTTTCGGAATAGACCGCTGCAAACAATTCCTTGTCGTATTGGCTCAGTCTGAACGCGAAATCCTCACTCTCGGAGTTGAACTCTTGTGCCGATGCGGCGGTGATAGATGTTGCCAGTGCTAATGCTGTCAGTAGTTTTTTCGTGGACATGATGGCCCTCCTTTAGGCTCTGGTTATGAGCGCGTGACTCTGCGCCCTAATTCGATATCGGTAGCAAGACGATCTGCTTCTCGAATTGCATCTAATGTCAGTGACGAGAAATCGACGCGAGCATCGTAATAAGCACGCGCGCGTTCTTGGGCGTCATTAATGTCTCCTGTCGCAGACAGCGCTTCGACTAGGCTATCGACGATTGCTTGCGCGCCATTCATCGTCCAATTCTTTCTTTCGTTTGCGGATGTATGAAGCTGCATGCTCTTCTCCGTGGGCTAATGCGCAATCACAAAACTCGACAGTAAGACGCTCTGGGATCCACCCAGGGATCTCGATGCCCTTGGCGCGTACGCGTGCAATCATGGCTCGGCGGATCTTTTCGGCGGAGGATGTCACGACCTGCGCACTCCTATGCCTTCGTGGATCTGCTCCAGGTAGCGCATGGATACACCATCGATTCCACGTTTCCTGGCTTTTGACACGATCGCATGCCAGTAAGCGCGTGGAATCCGACCTCTGGTCTTCATCGTACGACTGTGAGAAATCTGTTTAAGGCCAATGTCTTCCGCGAATGCGCGGTTAGACGGCCATTTTTCCATTAATTCTGTTATTGCTATTGTAGCCATGATCGTCTACGAATCACCTTGCTGCACATTTGTAGCTGTATCGCTACTATTGCAGCCAAGAAAAATCAAGCCAGTTCCATTACAGGTGCACAAAAAATAGCTAAACTACGGAAAACGATAAGAATCACTTGAGAGTACAGCCATGACCAAAAGAGAATTCGAGGCCTTTGGGCTTCGGCTGTCTAAGGCTGCTTATGCGGCTGGATTCAGGGGCCCGGCGGAACTTGCCGTCGCCACAGGACTAAACAGAGTCACCATCGGCGCATACATGCGCGGTGACCGCCAAGCGTCTTTGGAGGCCTGCGTCTTGTTGGCCGAGGCTGTCAAGGTCAGCCCGACCTGGCTACATTCTGGTCGCAACGACACCAAGGCAGATACAAAGATAGGTATAAGTACTCGTGCCAATATTGACACTGATCGTACAATTGGTGTTACTCGCTACCTCCCGAATGCAAAAACGATCCAAAGGGATACAACGTCGGAACTAGGTCCGGCACAACAAGCCAGGCAGATCCCCCTGTATAGCAGCGCGCTTGCGGGGCCTGACGGCAGCGTAAGCATAGGCGTAACACTGATGGAACTGATAGAAGCCCCGGCTCCAATAGCCGCCGTACCAGATGCATATGCAGTACGGGTTGTCGGGGAAAGCATGGAACCGCGCTATTTCTCCTCCGAGATCGTCTATGTCCACCCGCGCATGCCAGTGAAAAAAGGCGACTTTATCCTGGCGCAAGTCACCGACAATGGAGGTGGCGATGTCATGGGCTATGTAAAGCGACTCGTGTCCATTGACGACCGCAAGCTTGTTGTCGAGCAATTGAACCCAAAACGCGAGATCTCGTTTTCTAGAGACCGGGTAAAGAGCGTACACAGAATTGTTCTTGCTGGATAAACTGCCCCGATAAAATATTTTTGCGTGTTGCCGACTTTTGTAGTTGACTCCCTTTATTGGCTACAATAGTATCCCATCATCGAAACAGATGGAGGGCACTCATGCACACGCTTCCTTACTCAGAACTTAAAACCGCTATCAACGAGGTCAACGATCTCGGCGTTCTCGCTGACAACATCGGCGAATTAAAGCAGCTCATTGCAGAGCTCGAAGCCAAGCACGATCTTTTCTCAGACGCATTAAAGGCAAAGCTTGCTGATGGCGAGCGCGCTATTGGCACAAAATGGTCGGCTCTTAAAACACAGCCAAATGTGAAGCCACGTCTTGACGCCAAGAAGGTCGAAGAGGCTCTTGGTAAAGACATCCTGGCCGACTTTTACGTCATGCCAAAGAGCTCTCCACGTCTCACGGTCGATGCGACCAAGATCTGGGAACAGGCTGCTTAACGCAGCCATTCCCTACGCTTTACCACGTCTATCGAGGATACAATCATGTCCAAGTCAGTTACTTATGTTTTCGACGAGATCTTCCCCTTCACGGCCGGCGGCAAAACTCTTGATGTCTGCATCAGCGGCGAGGCCGAGGTCAGCTACAGCGGCGACACCGACGCAGCCGACTGGCGCGTCTCAGAGATCTACCTGAACTCTCACGAATTCGTTGACGGGAAGGTCAAGCGAGACCGCCACGTCATCGACACCGATCACCCGCTCTACAGCGTGATCGAGGATCACATCGAGAACGATAGCGATGGAATCTACGAGCTCATCTCAAAAGACGAAGACGACGGCTACGACGCTTGGATGTCTGACGCATACGACCGCGACCGCGACGACCGCATAACAGGAGATCTCTGATGCTTACCAATACCGACATGCACTTAGAAGGACGCCTCACACTGGAGTCGTCTGTACGCTCACTGCCTAACGGCGATCAGTTTGGCATGGTCCGCATTCACGAAGGCAACCGCCATATCTGGAGCGCCTCGATCTTTGTCGTACCTGAAGACATTGATCGCATCGCAGAAGCAGTTGCTGCGTTCAACGAGGTGATGCAGCGCCCTTCCCTGCTTGCGGCGGCGGAATGACACCGCTTCCGCACATCACAGACGACGAACACACGCCAGTAAACCACAGAGTCTACATGGCGCGGTTTAGTCGGGAGACGGCGCGATCGTACCTGCGCCGTCCCACAATCTACGGAAAGGATCCTGCGCAGTTTCACTACTACATGCGTGAAGCCATTCGCTGGATCCAGGCTGAAAAGCACAGACGCAGTCAGGCACATTAAGCGCATTCGCGTGCGCTTATTGGGCAATGACGCCCCACTAATGGCTCGGCCATTGCACATAAGGAGAGTAATATGTCTAATAATGTAGCTACGCTTAATCTTGTGAACATGCCATCGAACTCCGCCGCTTTTGCTGCGCTGTTTGCCCAAAAGCCTAAGATGCTGACCGATGAGGTACAGTCTTGCGTGACAAAAGCATACGATGGTTATGACGAGTTGCGTAACTTGATCGGCGCTGACAACGATGCGGACGCTGTAGAAGGTTCTATCAAAGACAATATCGAAGGTGTCGTGACAATTCTGCGTGAATATTCGCAGAAATATCCGGCTGACTATCCACTTGCGGCAAAAGCCACACGTCGTCAGCTACGTCACGCATATATGGTTGTACGTCGCCGTATCTTTGCGGCTATGCAAGCATCTAATGCCCTGAGTGCTCCAACCCAAGCGGCTGAGTAACATTAACGGGTGACGTATTGCGCGTCACCCATTCCCCGCCGGAGCACAACCATGACCGACAAATCAGTCAAACCAGATGAGAAACTGCGTAGCGCAGATGTCATCGCTAATGAAATGCTGCGTCAGTTCAGGGAAGAAGGCATACCGCTTCCAAAGAACGGCCGCGACGTTATCAACCGGCACGGGAGCGTAAAAGCCAGCGTCGCCAGCGATGTCGTTTACTCCATCCGTCACAAGCTTCTTGCTGAAGAGAACACCAGGAAAGCTGTCGAAGCCGCTATCGAGAAGGCAAAGGACGAGGCTGTATGCCAGCCAGAAGACTTGCCGAAATCATGGCGCGATAAATTCGACATTGCCTTGCGTAAGCAGGTCCGAGAAATGCAGGCGCAATTCAACGACGCTGTCAGCGCAAAGGCAAAAGAGCTTGTCGAAACATACATGCTCCCAGCATGGCGTAAAAAGATAAACTATGCCGAAGAAATGCAGCGCAATTGGCGTACCGATACATATGCCCTGACGCGCGACGAGTACAAGAAGATCTTAGTCTGCTTGCATCCTGACCGTGTTCAGGACGAGGCGCTTAAGCTTCGATACTCCCAGGCCTTCGACATCTTTAAGCAGAAAGAAAAGAGTCTGGTTTTCCCAGAGCCGCCGACAGAGGCGTCTCCGCCCGTACCAGATAAATTCGACGACATCATTCGCATGAAGAGGAAAGCATAGTCATGGCACGTCAACTTGATCCACGCGGGACAATAGAGGAGCGTATTTATAGCCGCTTCGTTGTTGACCCGTTTACTGGCTGTCACAATTGGACAGGTGCTCTTTCAGCGGGAAAATACGGCAGTATTTATTATGAAGGTCGTATGCAGAAAGCGCACCGTGTTCGATACCAACTCGAATGCGGTCCTGTAAATCCAGATCACGATCTGGATCATTTATGCAGGAATACTCGCTGCATAAATCCGGCACATTTAGAACCAGTGACTCGCGGTGAAAATTTACGCCGCAGCCCGTTAATGGACCGTAATTCCAAAAAAACGCATTGCAGCCGTGGGCATGAGTTTTCACCAGAAAATACTCGCATAAGAGCCAATGGTTGGAGGACGTGCAAAGCGTGCATGCGAATGCACATGAAGGAATGGAGGAAGAAAAATGTCGCGTAACAATATCGACCCGCGTTTGTTGAAAATATTGGAAAAGTATCACGACAATCCACGCGAGGCAGTTTGGAATTGCCACGGGACGATAGTGGCATACCACAGAGCCATTGAACAAATGGCTGCTAAGGCAGGGATTAGATTTGACCCTCCCGTGATCATACAGGCAGACGCGCTGAAAGATGTCGCGGTTGTTTGCGTGACGGGTTACTTGGGTGATCAGTCTGTTTGGTCTTTTGGTGAGGCAAGCCCAAAGAACAATAAGAACGCATATTGCTTTTCAATGGCAGAGAAGCGAGCCGTTGACAGAGTGACGCTAAAGCTTCTTGGTCTGCATGGCGAGATCTACTCTGAAGAAGAAGCAGACGCTTTCCGTGATGTTGTTGTTACTGTCACGCAGAAAGAGCCAGCGGTAGACGCAGCGACAGAGGACGAGTCTCAGTCAATGCGTGAGATCCTTTTCTTTGAGATCGACGCCATTAACTGCCCTAACGAGCTGATGAATTGGGGCAAGAATAGCGCAGCAACAATTGCCGGGCTGACAGAAGAGCACCAGAAAGAGGTCCGCGTCTATTTCAGCAAGCGCAAAGCCGACCTGAAGCAGGCTGCGTGATGGCTGTACAAGGACACAGGCAATGGAAGATGCGACGAGTCGGTAAAGCGACTGCCAGCCGCATCTTTGCAATCGTCGATCTCGACTCCAGGGGGAAATACAAGGCGTCGCGCGCCAACCTGATGCATGAGCTGGCCATCGAAGAAATAACGCAGGAGCCCACTGCATTCTTCGTCAATCAGTTTATGGCTGATGGCACCAGGCAAGAGCCATATGCGCGCACGACATACGCCCTGGAGAACGATGTCGATGTTGAGCAAATCGAATTCGTGGATCATCCCACGATCCCACACTCCGGCGCATCGCCTGACGGCCTCGTACCGCCAGATGGACTAATCGAGATCAAGTCGCCGCAGTTGAAGACGCATGTCGAATACATGCTGTCCGAGACCGTACCGCCTGAATATCTCGTACAAATCCATTGGCAATTCGCCTGCATGCCAGAACGTAAATGGTGCGACTTCATATCGTACTGCGAGAAGATGCCACCAGAAGGCCGCATGTGGGTGAAGCGCGTACCGCGTGACGATGCTTTCGTGAAACGCCTAGAAGACGAGGTAACAAAATTTGTCAGCGAACTTGAAACACTCACCACCACCCTACGACAGAGACTCCAACGAGCCGGTTGATAGCGAGACATCGAAAGTAATCTTGTTGATCCTGGAATTCGCGCTCGACATGGCCAAGGACACACAGGAGCTTAAGCAATGGTTTGATTACAACTCGAAGGAGGTCTTTCGTTTGCACACGGAAGACAAGGACACGCTGCGAGAAAAATACAAAGCCAAGGCAGAACAACTAAGGAGAAATAAGAATGGCGTACGACAACACGAACACCGGAATACTGTCGCGGAACACCAAAAGACGGTCTGAAAAGTCTTCCGAGTTTTCCGGCAACATTAATGTCGAAGGCGTCGAATACTGGCTCGATGCCTGGGTGAAAGAACGCAAGGCCGATGGCTCCAAGTTTTTCTCACTGGCGCTAAAACGCAAAGACGGTCAGCAAGCAAAAAGCAATGCGCCGTTGTCTGAACAGCTCTCGGATGAGATTCCATTTTGAGGTGAGCCATGCCTAATTGGGTTCAGATCACGAACGATAATAGGCAAACAGTCCTGGGGTGGATCCAAAAGGCCACTCCAGGAATCTCTGTCGCGTTTAAGCGCCCTAACCGACGCACGCGCGATCAGAACGACTTGCTTTGGCCGTACCTGCGCAAGATCGCCAAAGAGGTCACATGGAGCGGCAATAAATTCGACGAGCACGCCTGGAAAGACATTTTCGTCAACTCGCTCTGGGGCAATATGTCTGTACCGGGAATACATGGCGGTATTGTCTTTGTCGGGAACAGACACTCCACTAGTGCATTGACCAAAGCAGAGATGTCGGAGCTGCTAGAGATGATCGTTGCATTTTGCGCAGAGCATGAGATCAGCCTTGACGACTGATGTCACCACAACAAAACGCAAGCCGCTGACGCCGACGCAGAGGTTAAAGCTGTTTGAGGTCCACAAAGGGATTTGTGCGCTATGCGGGATGAAGATCAAAGCAGGGGAACCGTTTATCGACGAGCATATTATCCCGCTGGGGCTGGGTGGTACAAACGATCTCAGCAATCGCGCTCCCGTGCATGTCCAGTGTGCGCACTCAAAAACGCATGGCTCTCAGGGCGACGTGGCGAAGATCGCAAAAGCCAAGCGCCAAAAGATGAAGCACCTGGGGATCGAAGCGCCGAAGCAGAAGATTCACTCCAGGGGCTTTCCTAGCAGCCGCAAAACAGCACGCATACAAAAGGCGTCACTGCCGCCGCGAGCAATGTTTGAATAATCCCCGCTAATCACAGGCACCTGATTATGGATATGGAAAAATATCAGTCTAGGGCAAAGCTTTCGCAAGAAAGGGCTCGTCTAATGATAGCGGAGCTAAAGCTTTCTGGGACGGTTCAGGAAAACAGACGCCGGAAGCTTATGGCAGAGATTGATGACATCAAGATAAACGTAAGAGAGGCTTATGAGGCTCATGCCGCGCATTGTATGAACCAAGAGCATGAAAGCGAAACAGGATACCATCCTACCGCTACAAGAGGCCACATATACTTTATTAGTGACGGAAAGCTGGTTAAAATTGGTTTTAGCAAAAACGTCAATAAAAGGCTGGCAACTCTGCAAATAGGCAGCCCTAAAATTCTGACTTTGGTAGCGACCATAGAAGGAACGCAACGTGATGAGTTGCAGTTGCACAAGAAATTTGAACGGCTCAGAATTCACGGTGAATGGTTCAAATATACGTCCCCTATAAAAAAGTTTGTGGGGTCTCATCGTGTCTAAAGGGCCAGCCGCATTCAAGCAATCTGATGTCGCTAGGGCTATCCGAGCGGTCATGCAGACAGGTGCGCCTATGGCCGTTGAGATAGCAAAGGACGGAACGATTCGACTTGTTCCAGCTACGAATGTTACGGTAAGCACTCCAAAGGCAACCCGACCGAAGACATTATTCTGATGGAAAAGCCCAGGCCTCCGTATCTGATTAAACGCAAAGGCTGGAAGGGACAGACGCTCTGGTATTACTGGAAGCGTCCCGCCAAGCAGATCCGAATTAAAGGCGACTACGGCTCACGCGAATTCTGGTCAAACTACGAGGCGGCAGCGCAAGGTCACAGATCCGAGCAAAAGACAATCCGAGAACCTACTGGATCTTTGAGATGGTTGTTGGACAGATACCGCGAGACAACCGCTTGGCTGGAATTATCCAACTCTACCCGCCGCCAGCGAGATAATATCTTCCATCGCATACTGACCGCCAACCCAAAGCTATCCTTTGGCGACGTAGACCGTCAGCTCATCGTCGATACCCGCGAGGCAAAGAAGGCAACGCCTAGCGAGGCAAACAATTTCCTAGACGCCATGAGAGGTCTGTTCAGATGGGCTGTTGATGCACAGCATGTCGAAAGCGATCCCACAGCCGGAGTTAAGAACCTAAAGCGTCCTAAGACGGAAGGATTCCGTATGTGGACAGAGGAAGACGTAACAGCCTTCCAGAAGCATTGGCCGATAGGCACACGCGAACGTCTGTGCTTCGAGATATTCCTAAACACTGGATTGCGCCGTGGCGACGTAGCAAAGCTAGGCAAGCAGCATATCCGGCATGGCAGGCTAAAGATCACCACAGAGAAGACAGGCACGGTCGTGAGCCTACCCGTCCCACAGGCGCTACTGGACGTTATTGCCCAATCCAAGACGGGTGATCTCGCTTTTATCGCCAGCCACAGAAACGGTCAGCCAATGCGCAAAGAAGCTATCGGGACATGGTTTCACAACATAGCGAAAGAGGCTGGCATCGACGGCAATGGACATGGTCTGAGGAAGGCCGCAGCAACACGCCTTGCACATGCTGGAGCCACTATTCCAGAGCTGAACGCCGTCTTTGGATGGACAGGTCATAGCATGGCGTCACGCTATACAGAGAAGGCTGATCGTGAGCGTCTTGCAGATAACGCCGCAGCCAAGCTAAAGAACGCAAACTGAACAGACGCTGTTACAAGGCGCTAGGCTATTGTTACAAGGTCAAGAAAAAGCCTCGCAAATCCAATGACTTACGAGGCTCAAATCTCTGTTTGGTGCGGCCGAATGAAGTCACATACACCAGTAAAATCAACGGATTCCTTGTTACAAGGTCGATAAACGCGCTATTGTTTTTTAAGGGATTTTTCAAACGCTGTTACAATGTTTTTTGAGGCTTACATGCGCGAACACGAAGTAAATGCAGCCGACAATTTTATCTGTGGCTGGTATATGGATGACACCTCACTGTGCGACAGGATTGTTAATCACTTCCACGCCTCGCCAGATAAGCAGCGCGGCATGGTCTACGTCGCCGGAAAGCTGCAATTTAACGACGCCAAAGAAAGCACAGACTTATACATCTGGCCTGGCAGCCAGCTTTGCCTTTAACGACGAAATTTCTGCACGCAGCTCTGCGATAAAAGCGCCGAGATCGACGGTCTCGCCATCAACCGGTACGCTGACGCCGCCGGTCGCATGGAACTTGCCGTTGGTGACATCGAGGTACGCCCCGACAGCAAGGTTATTGTCGGCATAAAATCCGATATGGTTTGCAGCATCATTGCGGATCATGCCAGCGCCATTGATCGGCGGCACAAAACGGATCGAGGACGTACCGTTGACGACCGTACCGCCATTTAGGTTTACAGTCGAGCCAACTGCATGGTTGACGACTGACCCAGATGGGAACGAGGTCTGACCGTTAATCGTGTTGACCGCCTGGTTATTTTGAACCGACAGATTCCCCAGAGACAGGTTGATATTGCCGCTGGTTATATTCATGTCGCCGTTATGCTGCGAATTGCCGTAGACGGCCATCACAGCGGTGCCGACAGGAGCCGTACCAACGCCAAGGGTTTGAACTGACAAACCGCCTGATCCAGAAAAGTCGATGAGGCCGTTGATCTTTACGTTATCAAGGATCGTCAGGCCATTTGGTACGCTAAAGTTACCCGCGACAGAAGCAGACCCATTGCAGACGATATCCTTGTCTACTTGCAGGCCGCCCGTGATCTCGCCACCAGTTAAAGGCAGGTAGAAATTTTCAGATCCAGAGACGGCCGAGTAGATATTCTTGCCGTCGGAGAAAAGCAGGTCAGAGCCGCCCGTTGGAACCAGGATCGGCTTATTCGAGTAATTGGCTGTTCGGACGTAGATATTGCCGCCTGACGCCGTTGTGTTGTTTGAGACGATCCAGCGACCACCAATGTTGTTTGGTATAACGAGGTAATAGCTGCCGCCACCAATGTTACCCGTCAGATTAAAGCGCATGTATTGGAGCTGCGAGGGAGATAGTACCGCATCGTAGCCGTAGAAATTGACGTTGAGAGTCGATCCCAATACGGCATCGAGGATCGAGCTGTTACTGTTAAGAGGCGTGTTCCAGTTCGTGCTGTTATACGGAGGAAGGTTTAGTCCGATATTCTGTGTAGTTGCCATGACAGCCTCAGAGTTGTTGACTTGCTATATCGAGAGCCCGAACGACCGTTGCGTCTGGCTTGCTAAGAATGACTTCCGTGCTTTTTTGCTGATCTTTACGCGTACGCTCTAGCGCCGTGATCAACTGGTCAGGCGTCATTGCAGAACGACCGATTCTACCACCCGTTGCGCGCGCTTTACGCTGTTCGTCCTGCATAACAGGAACGCCGCTTAAGTACGACCGATAGATTGTCCGGTGTATTGCGTTCTGGATTTTATCTGCCCAGCCTTGCGGAATTTCCTGGTTTCTAACCGGCACCTTGTTCAGCAATTCACGCGCGAACTCTGGATCGAGCATTGCCTGCTTGACGACGTCATTGACGGATTGCATGCCGCTTGCACGCATCTTCATGCCCAGCTTTACAAGGGCTGCCGGTACGCCGATCTTTAATGCGCCAAACAATCCACCCGTATGGAATCCTTCTGCGACGCTTGCATAGAGAATACCGCCAACGGTCATGTTTGCGATATCAGATCCAGCGGCCTTCAGATGATCAGCCGCAGCGCGACCAGATCCAGAGGTATTGGTACGATCTTTTGTCGCCTGGACAGATCTGTCCGACAGCATCAGATCGCGATTGACGTTATCTAGCACTGACATTTGCTCTGGCGTAAATATCGCCTCAAGCATCGGACGCTTGTTCTTCAGCATCGTATCAAGCTTTGCGTACGACAGCGCGCGCGTCTCGCCAACGCCAGGACGCGCAACATTTGTCTTAGCGCGCAGGATCCAATCGACTGCCGCCTTGCGCATGCCTTCAACTGCATCTGGAGGCAGGTCTTTTACGACATCGCGTACGCGCGTGACGCTTTGTCCGTCGATGAGCTTGCCGACAGCATTCTCGATCTCGACAGGATCATGCAGGCCAAGGAACTTGGACGCCGCCTCTTTTTGCAGAGCATCGAGCGCCTCTTTTCTATTCTTGCAAAACGCCGCCATAGACTCAGCCGCTTTTGCCGGATTCTCCAATGACTGCGCAAAACCAGGCGAAACCTTGTCGATCGCCTGTATTGCGCCATCAAAACTTTTACGCACTGTGGCGAATTTCCTGGCGTCCATCGTACCGTCAGGCTTTACGAGATCACGGAACTTGTTAAGCACAGCCTCTTTCATCGCGCTGACTGCGCCTTCGCCATTCTTTGCCGCTTTCAAGAAACGCGTCGCTGTTTCGAGTCCTGTATCGCCAGGCTTTACAGCGCGACCCGCGACAGCCGAATCCTGAACGGAATACTGATCCTTGAAACCGGTCGTCTTCAAGACATCGCGTACCTGGCCATTCTTGTACGTCTGCGCATATTCACCGTACCGCTTGTTAGCCGTCTTCAGCTTGTCAGCTTGACCAGGCTCCATGTTAGGACGCGTGCCAGGAGGCGGCTCATTTGCGCCTGCCTCAAACGTACCAGTGTCGGTTTGTTTCTCTTCGACCTTTGGCGCTTCTGGGGCAGGCTCTTCGCCACCCTTCCCGCCAACTGTTTTCAAGATATCGTCGGGAGTAACCGTGTCGCCGAATAAACCAGGTCCAGACTCATTCTTGAGCGCCTCAACAGCATACCGCTGTAGCCGCTCCGCGATAGCCTGCCGTCCAGCGACACGGTCTCCGTTAAACAGAAGCTTTGCGACGAGCTCTGGCGTATCACCGCCGAACATGTCCTTCTGTTTGATCACTTCACTGACAGGACGACCTTCGTCGCGCGCACGCATGATCTTATGCACCGCGTCGATCAGTTCTTTCGTCACGTCGTGATTAGGCGCGATATGTCCAGCTTCTGCCGCTGCACGCATCTGCGCCCAGGGACCAGCAATATCAGACAGCGCGCCGGTAACATTGCGGATATTGTTGTCTGTGCTTTCAAAGCCACGACGCACAATGTCGTCAGAGCCAAACGCACGCGACATAATTGCAGCCTTGAGACGCTGTACGCCAGATTGCGATAACTTGCCGTCGCTTGTGCCGAAATCGCCACGCTCATTAACCGGCAGTTTGCTCATCACCTCATTAACAAACGCAGCATTAGCAGCGGAATTAACATCGCCCATTTCTAGCTTTGAAAGCACTTCAGGCGTCAGGAACTTGGCGTCGGCTGCGCCTTGCTCCACCGCATTCATCGCTAGGCCGGTTTTCGAGTTAGCGTTTTGCGTGAAATACTCGCGCTGCGATGGCGTCAATTCGCTGGTACGTCGTGCAATCAATACAGGGTTTTTAATGCCCGTCGTGTCGTAGCCTTGCGACTCAAGCCATTTGCGATAGCCGCGAGGATCCCCCTTGGCGTAGTTGTTACGGATGGCCATCGAGCGACCATTGCCGCTTTCAACAACGCCATCAGGACCAACGACAGGAGCGCCCGTATTAGCTTCTGCGCTGATACCGAGCTGATCAGGATTGAGATTGTTGGTGTAGTGCAGAACCTGGTCTTGCGCAGGCTTGCCAGAACGATCACGCGGCTGGAGCTCTTGCGGGAATTTTGGATTCTCAGTGAAATCGGAATTGTGTGAGATTGTCAGGTCATTCAGATCGACGACCTGATGCTGAACATCTACATTTCCACCTGGGTAGTAAACCTTATGCCCACCGGTTGGTACTTTTTGCGATAATCCCGCACCGCCATTAACATTTCCAGGTCCGCTTCCTTCTTGCCGCGAATTTCCAGACGCTGGAGGAACAGGGCGATCTCCTCCGGCGGTCTGTCGTACCGATTCATCACCCTCTCCAGCACTTGCAGCGGCCTCTCCGGCAGCGGCAGCTCTAGGGTCAGATTGTCCAAGTCGTCCTTCAAGGGTGTCCTCTGGCCGTAATTTGCCCTCTTTGACCGCCGCATTCTCCCAGGCGATCTGGTTCTCGATAGCTTTATTTATGGCTTCTTTTGTAGCGCCTTTCAAGGCCGCCAAGTGACGCCAGCTCGTTGTTTCACCATTTGCCCTGCGTTCTGCCGACATTTTTTCCGACAGAAGGCGGTCTAAATCCCTGACATCTTTGAACGTATGGACGTCTTGCAGATTCTCCAGGCGATTAAGAACGCCCGTCAGCTCTGGCGAATGCTCTGTGAACGCGCCCTTGTCCGCCAGGATTGCATCACGCGCTTTTTGCACCGGGCTTGTCAGCAACGACATGTCGCCGTTGGGATCCACCTCGTCGTATAGTTTGTCGATATCTTTCTTCTCTGCGTCGCGAGACTTCTGGATATCCTCACGCAGACGCTGACCGATCTCTGACGGATCTGCACGCTCGCCAAGCGCCGCCATTTCTCGTTGCGCACGCTCGTATAGAGCTGCTTCTGCTTGTTCATATCGTTGCGTGATCGTTGTATGTCGATCGCGTACCGCATTGGGAAGATCAGTCGTGACGGCCGTATCTTTTGGCACATCAGCAAGAGCCTGGTGACGCGCCTCGTTTTGTTGCGACTCGCGCTTGTTGATCTCAGATCCGAATTCAGGATCGCTTCTGAACGAACGCTCTGCTTGTAAAATACCGGTGTCGCCGTACCGCTGACCGAGCGTCAATGGCGAGCCAGGAACGATCTGATCTTTTACCGGACCTTGCGCATCGCCGAAAACAAGCGATTGTTTCAGAGCCTCTGGATCATGCGCATAGCCTAAGAGCTGTTCAGCGGCTTGTGCGTCGCGTGCGCCTTTTGAGAACTGCGCCTTTATTGGTTTGCCAAACTTGTTAAAGCCAGCCTCGCCAGCATGCGCTGCGCCGCCCGATAAAACGCTTGCGCCAAATCCGTACAGCGGATCGCCAGTGATATCCGTTACGCCTGCGCCTGCGCCACCGCCAAGCATATTCAGCGCCGCAGCTTTTGGTGCGATCGTTTCAGCAATAGCAGGTCCAGCTTTTGCGCCTGCTTTAAGCACGCCACTACCTGGACCCATTGCGCCGATGCCGGCTTCTAATGCGCCCTGCGCAATCTTGCCGCCAACAGTATCTGGATCATATCGACCAGTCTTTTCTTCAATAGGCGCAGCAAACGTCTCCGTGTTTGGCATACGCGGACGAAAACCTGTTTTCTCGCCAATCCAATCAGCCAGGTCTTCATCGTAACCTTTAATGCGTTTCTTCTCGATCTCTTCTGGCGTCGCGCCTGTAATTGCGCCAACTGCACGATCAGCGCCATAGCGACCAAAGTCTCTAATGTTGCCTGCCGTACCAGGGATAGACGATAGGCCATGTATCGTTGCCGTCGCTGCGCCTTTTAATGCACCGGAGCCATAACCATCGTCTTCCGTGCGCGTCAGTATTCCTTGAGGCGCTTCTTCTGGGCGATGCTGTGCATGCAACGCCATGAGCTGGTCATCAGACAAGATCTCTGACTTTTGAGCCGGCGCAGACTCCTCTGGCGCGAAAGAGACATCTGCTTTCGGCTTCTCAAGTGAAAGGAGCTGATCGTCGCTTAGAACTTCTGTCATTGCGCTGCCCAACCTTGCCCATTCCAGAGGTACGTCTTGCCGCCAATTGTTTGCGCCGTTTTACCTGCAACACGCTGATCGACAGGAGGCAGAACAGTTGGTTTAGCCGGTGGATTATGTGAACCGACAGCCGTTGCTTCGTCGGCTGCGCGGTTTTCGTAGTCATGGATGTCGTGAGTCTTCATCCATTCTTGATCGAACCGCATTGTGTCGATCGTGTATGGATTCTCGCGACGCCAATTGACGTAATCGTTCAGATAGTCGGTGTTGTATTGGATCTGACCGATTGAGCGCGCAATGATCTGACGGTTTGCTTCAGGCGTCAGCGCAGCATTAGCATTTGCTCTTGCCAGGCCCTCGATCTCTGCGACGAGCGGACGACCGCCCATTGCTTTGACTTGCTCGAACGTGTTCGCAACACCGTTCTTGAGGAATTGCTGTACTTCTTCAGCGGTACGCAAACGCTTCTTGTCGATCGGTATGCCGAGAGAGTCGAGCGCAGCGTAGATCTCTGCCTTTTGCGGCTCGAACTTGCCGGTCTGAAGGCTTTGCTGAATTTCCTGCATGCGCTTTAATCGCGTCAGTGAAAGCTGAAAACCTTTCATCTGGTTAGGAATCTGGACTTCTTCTTTTGCTTGAGCGTTACGCGTCTCTTGCACCCAGGCAGGCTGTGACTTGATGACGGTAGGATCGACGCCAACCTGCTCTAGCAATTTGTCTTTGCGAATGAGCTGCTTTGGTCCGCCAGGTATCGGCTCGATCTCTTCGTAAGAGTTGCGGTTTTCGACATCTTTGCCGGCTTGCATTTCTGCCGCCTTGATAGATGCGCCTGCTTGGCCTTCCGTTTGTACCGCCCAGGGATTCATCTGCACGGTGCCGTCTTTCATCATCACGGTGCGCGATGTTGCAGCGTCTCTTGCTTTTCCAAGATAGAACCGTTGCGCCTCTTCCCACTTCGCAGCCTGGTCGGCCGTGTATGGGCTCTGACGAAGCTTGGCAGCCATTTTGCCAGCCTCATCAGCTTTGGCGCTGAAGAAATACGGATTGCTGTGATTTTCTGAACCGGGCCAGAACTTCGCAGGATCTGGCGTACCGGCAGGCTTTGGCGCAGGCTCGACAGGAGCTGGAGGTGCAACAGGAGGCTCTGTCGGCGCATTGACCTTGCTAGCTACGCCTGTAGCATCGCTTACCGGATTCTGTTCTGGCGGCGTCGTGCCAGTAGGCTCAACCGGGACAGGAGGTCGTTGGACAGGCGGTTGCGTGCTCTTAACAGGCTCTTCAGGAGCAACCTGGATAGAGTTGTTAGGCGTAGGCTGTACAGGTGGAGATGGAGGCGCGACAGGTGGCGCATTTACACCGCCCGTACCGCCAACACCGCCAACACCGCCGACTCCACCTTTGGGGCCATAACCGCCTTCTGGCTCAGATGACGACGGATTCTGTTTGTAGGCGTCTTCAAGAGCTTTGCGCTGCGCTTCTTTCGCTTCGAATTCACGCTGCTTGATTTTCAGCTCTTCGTCCTGGCGCTGATTTTCACGATCTTTGTAACCGTAGCTACGCTCATCGTTGCTCATATCGCGATCAAAACGCTTTTGCTCTAATTCCATTTTCTGGCGCGCGCGCTCTTCTTCGAGACCTGCCGTACGCATGCCACCAAGCGTTCCCAGGCCAGAGGCGAGCGCAGATGCAGCGGCAGCGCCTGCGCCGTGATAATGCCTATTCACCGCATACTGCGCACCAGCGGCAGCTAAAGGCAGGATAACATCGAGCGCACCAAGACCGCCGCTTTCTTCTGCGCCTGGTCCAATTTGTTGCTCATGTCCGTCAGTAGACGCCATCATCGAGCGGTCAAGATATTCTGGACCACCACCCGTGTTACGCGCAGGATGACCGTTTACTTGCAGATTGCTGATGTCCTTAATGCCAGCGAGTTGAGCTTGCGCGTTTAGACGGCCATTCCATGAATTCGCATACTGCGCATACTTGCCAGGATTGCGATCAACCAGACTCTGATAGTGCTCCTGACGAAGCTTGTAGAGCTTGTATGGATCATCGCCAGCTTGTTGCGCCCATGCGCGCGCACGACCTGGTCCCTGATTAACAGAAGCGTCAAACGCAAGACCGCGCATATGCTCCGGCAAATTACCAATGCCAGCGCCGTCCCAATATTCTCTGCGATAAATATCTCGCGCCTGACCTTCAGAGATATTCTTGATGTCCATGCCGGGATGCGCAGCGGCGTTAATGCCGCGATTAGACGGACCGTGTCCGGCGTCATCTGGTGTGTAACCGCCTTCAACTTTCAACACCGTACCGACATGACGATTAAATCCATCGTCTGCCGGCGCATCGCTTCTCGATGTCGCTGCATCTGCAACCTGCACTGCTTGCTCAACAGGCGCTGGTTTTTTCTTTTCGACCTCTACGAGCTCTACTGGCACGTCAGGCGTAGGCGTATCGACAACCTCTGAAACATCGGACGTTGCTTCCGAATCAGGGCCGCCAGTACTGAGCTTTTTGCGACCTGATGAAACGCGACCGCCTCTCTTAAGAAGGAGAAGACCAGCAAGTGCGCCAAGACCTTCAAGGCCGCCACCGGCAGCGCCAGCGGCAGCTTCTGCACCCGCAGCGGCAGCATCAGCGCCAGCTTCAGCGGCCATATCACCCAGACCGGCCGCAGCATCTTCAGATGCGCCCATAAGGCCGTCGCCGGCTGCATCAGCAAGGCCTGCGCTTGCATCGCCTGCCACATCTCCGAGACTGCCTCCTGCGTCGCCAAGAGATGATCCGAGATCTCCCAGGCCTTCAGATGCGCTATTCTCCAGGCCACTAGCTGCTTCGCTTGCATTGTTGCCAAGATCTTTGCCAACCTCGCCAAGACCTTGCGAGGCGTCATTCTCTGCGCCATTAGCTGCATGCTCGCCAATGTTGCCAAGACCGTTTTCAGCTTGCGATGACGTGTTTTGAACACCGTCGGCTGCGTGCTCGACGCTGTCGGCGAGCTGAGTCTTATCGGCAGCATCTTGTACCGGCTTGGTGGCTTGTTCAGTGATCTTTGTTGGAGCAGCTTCAGCACCTTTCGTGCCTTTTTCCATGAGACCTTTCATCTGGTCCATGCCCTGCTTCATCATTTGTTCGGCTTGCTTGCCGCCTTCGCCGCCGCCTTTTTTGCCGCCACCACCCTGACCAGACATCTTCATCATATCCGGTGGTTGAGAAACCATCATTTGTGGGTGATGTTGATCGTTAAGCACTGAGGCAGGAACGATGTTGTTTTTCATTCCCTGTTCAAACGGCATGCTTCCGCCGTTTGGTGCAAATGGCACGCTGCCACTTTCGTTGTTAAATGGCATGACGCCGCCGATTGAGCGACCGATACGACCACCGCGTGCAGCAAAATCGAGCATGCCAAGATCTGCATCAGCCATTTGCGAGACGCCGCCGGCTCCATCTGTGCCGTAATCCGTGCTATCGGTCGCATCAGCGACAGAAGAGAGATCCGATGGACGTGCCGGCGGCAACGGAGCGCTGTCGGTGCTTGCCGGCGTTACTTTCGGGAACTCTTCGCCAGATGGTGCAGGCGTCGATGCGACCTGGGCTGCCGTTGTTGCGGCAGGAGTTGATGTGCTTGCAGCCGTATCAAATGCACCGCCTAATCCGCCTGATCCGCTGCCGCCAAACAGATTGCCTAATCCGCCGCCTTTGCCACCTAATCCGGCGAGGCCCTTCATCTTTTCCAGGGAGCCAGCAATATCTGGCGGTGGATGTTGAACTTTAGGCTGAGTCAGCTCTGCTTTTGGAACATTGATTGACGTTGGCGTTAATGCGCCATGTCCGCCGCCCTTTCCTTGCGGGACGAAACTATTGCCGCCAGGGCCTGCTTGGCCTGGATGCTTATTGGCATACATCTGCGACTGCGCAGCAAGAGCGCCTGCTAAACCGCCGCCGGCAAAATGCTCACGATGATTAGCGCCCAGGTGATGACCGATGCGTGCAGCGTCATCAGTTGCGCCGGCATAATCCATCGCAAGCAAGCCATCGACGTTATAGACGTGTTCTGGTTGTTTCTGAGCGACCTCGTCAGCCATCAGACCGAGCTGTGGCGCACCACCCATCATCGAATAGCGATAGATCGGTTGGTCATCGAACGTCTTACCGATGACCTCCGGCTTGTCAGCATCACCACCGCGTGAGAACCCGCCAACGCCGCCCTTCAAACGCGGATCGGAGAAACCAAGCGGCATTGACATCGACGTACCGCTTTGCGTCGTCGTTGAGCCATACAATGGACCAAGACCGCCATAGATATCCGCCAACCATTGCGTGGTCATGAAGGGGTATGCCTTCATTTGCAGCCATTGGTTGTACATTGCGTCTTTGCCGGCCTGCTCTGTTTGTTGTTGCAGCGTGCCTGCGCCGAGTTGCGACTCGAGTCCCTGGTTGATGCTATTGTTAAGGTTTATACCCATCTGCGCTTGTGAATTACCAAGGTTTGTTAATCCAGAAGCATTGTTCGCCAATTGCTGAGAAGCAGCCAATTGACGTTGCAGATCTTGCTGTTGCTGGGCTTGTTGCGCAGTGTAATTTTGATATTGCTGCGTACCGATTGCGGCTTCTTGCTGACCGGCAGCCAGTTGACGTTGTAGATCAGATTGCTGAAGAGATCCGGCTTGAGAGCCGATCTGACCAAGGCCTTGGCCTGCTTGAATAGCACGCTGAAGATCTGCTTGGTTCTGTCCACGCTGACCAACGGCCGTGCTTAACGCCTGGCTGTAGTTTTGATTTTCTAATCCGCCAAGCACATTCGCATTTGCGAGCTCTTGTTGCTGTGCAAGGTTAGCCGCCGCAATGCCGGCGCGATCGCCGCCAAATCCACCACTTTCGATCGCATTGCCCAACGCGCCAGACATCGCCTGATTGTTTTGCTGACTAAGCAATCCCATCGTGGAGTTGATGACGTCGTTTTGGTACGGCGACAGATATTGGTTGATGTCCTGCGCACTGACTTGGTTTGTGCCTTGGCCACCATAACCGATTAGCCCAGCACCGCTTTGAAGATAGGGGTTTGCAACATCATAGCCGCCAGGAGCTGACGCAGCATCAGCCGTCAGATTCATTGCATTGTTGTAATAGGGGCTCGCAATATTTGTTGCGCCATAATTTGCGACAACGCCATTTCCTGCCGCCGTCGCTTGATCGCTCGATGCGCCATATAGATTCGAGGCGCTACCAAGAGATCCCATGCCCTGGTTCGTGTAGGGCTGCGCAGTATAGATATTGTTATCGAGCCCCTGGATAGCAGAATTCTGCGTATCGTTGATCTGCGCAACAAAGCCATCAGGCGTATTGCTATAGTTCTCCCACGGGGTAGAAGCCGCCTTCTGCGCCAGAGGGTTAATCGAGCGATACATATCCAAAACTTCAGCGGGTGGCGTCACTGTGGACGTACCGTTGAAGCTTGTCATTGATGCGCCTTGTTGGCCCCCACCGCCGCCACCTGCACCCATACCCATAGCGATAATCCCTTTATTCTGCCGCAGCTAAAGCGGGAGCTTCTTCGGTTGCAGGGGCAAAACCATCTTTGTGATGCTGTCGCCCGTACAAGAAAAACGCGCCTGCTTGCGGTCCAAAGAAATGCTCGTACATGCGAGCTTTTCCGCGAAAGCCAATTGCCGTTGATATGCCGACAGCAAGAGGCATTTGCATTTCATCAGATACTTTCTTGGCAAACTCGATCAGCTTTCCAGCGCGAGACTTGATACCAAGCGATCTGCCGCCACGACGATATTCAGGACGCACATAGACAATGCGCTCTTCCAGAAATTCTTCGTCGCTGTACCAGAGGTTTGTGATCTTCAGGACGATACCACCCTCGATGCGCTGCCCCGGCTTTCCGATGACGCCAATAATGCCAGACTGCCGATGCAGCGCAGGCCAGATATCGAGCAAAAGCTTTTCAGGATTTGCTTTCGCAATTCCGATCTCATCATTTGCAGCTATGCCCATCTCCATGAGTTGATGGACATCTTCAGGTGTTGCTACACGCACTTTGAATTCGTCAGACATGGTTGCCCCACTAATCCCGTTTAGGTCCAGGCAGTTTCTTTAGAGTCTGGATCGTCTTCTCCCGATACTTCACGACAAAGCCATCGAGCGTATTGTGACCCGCCTCTAAATCACCGCCGCCTATTCTATTAGCGATTGTTTGAGGTGCGAGGATGTACTCGCCCCCAGCGACAACAACTTCTGTTACGTCGTCCCCTATTTTCTTCTGCTTTCCGAAAAACTTGTTAAGCAGCTCAAACCCAGCAATCGTATTCCCCTCTCCAAGACCTGAAACAACATCAGCGGTTAGGACATAAGATCCAGCCGGCACATTGATCGGCAGATGATCTGTCCTTCCGCACACGTTGCTTGGTATGGGACCAACCCAGACCTTGTTAGAGTTAACAATCATCATCAGTCTTTCGAATAGGTCACTGTTACGGCCTGATCTTTGCCAGGAGCAACGACAAGACCGTTCGTGAAGCGAAACGAAGCTTGGTAGATCCCTTGCGTATTAAGGATCGCCTTTAGTCGCGCGCTTGGATTGAGATTTTCGACTGTGGCAGCGTCATAAATGAATCCGGCATCTGTCCCTGCATCGACCACAGAAACAGACACAAGGTTTCCAGAACCAGTACAAACAACCGTTGGCACTGAAATGCATGAAGACGAAACGTCGCCATAGCCTTTGCGCTGGTAATCATTCCACGATTGATTCAAGAGACTTGTCGCAACGACAAGATTCTTCTGCGATGTGAGAAAATCAGCTTGTGACGCCATCAGAACTTCCCATCTTGAATTGCGCGGTACCGCAATGCGCCGATACGCCAGAACGCTTGCGTGTTTTGTGGGCCATCGACCTCGTTGATCTCAATTGCAACAAGACGGCCTCTAAATCTTGGCGTGAGATATTCTGTTGTTTTATCGAACGGCATCGGACCAAATATCTTTGGTGTATCGCCAGGGTAATCAGTGACCCAGAACGTGATATTCAGGTTTGCAGCCGTTGAACCTTCGTCAAATCCCCATTTGAAATCGGGCCAAACCTGATCGAGGAAGATCTTGAACTCGCCTTCGCCTACCTGGGCATAACCCGTCTTGAAAAATGACGGCATATTTTGGCCGTCTGCATCGAGCGCGGTCTCATGCTGGTAAATGAACTTATCTGCGCCTGCGCCAATTGGCGGACCGAATACTGACTGATTGATCCACGCGGTACGATCGAGAACGCCGTAATCCCAGCATTGCAGAACAGTGTTATATTTGACGTAGCGACTATTTTCACCGCTCGACAATGTCGTCGGGTAGTACCACATCACCTCGTTGAAATTGGAATTCGCAGCAAAGCGGATCTTATCGACGTTATCCAGATCCATGTCTTGGAAAATCACGTCCCATATCGGGCATGGCAAAGGCGTCGGGCCTTCACTGCCAAGAACGAAGAATTGAGATTGTGACATCCAGTAAACAGCGCCGCCAAGAGATCCGGCCGCTCTACGCGAGATCAAACCGCAGCCCGTACCAATTTCTGTGAAACTATAGACGTACGGCAGACCAATGTACTGCATCGACCACAATGCAATATCGGTCCAGATCAGAGCTTGTTGCGGACCTTGGATGCCGCCGACAATCTTTGAGCCTTTTGATATGCGATAGCTACCAGCCTGATTTGTTACTGTGGCTGACCAGGTCGTATAATCATTAACGTCGCACCAACGTACAAGCAGCGGATCTTTAATACCGGTAAAGGAGCTCCCCCAGGCAACGATCTGACGTTGAGGCATCGCGACGAAGCAACCGTCATTAACGAGCGGACCTTGTGAAATAACAGCCGCTGTCGCCTGGTTAGCGATAGGAGACCACTGAAAGATAGGTCCACCTTCTGGACAGGCGATGAGAATCTCGCCCCAGTTATCCAATGACCAGCTTGTCGCTGTAACGGGGATCTCTATCTTTGGCGTCGGCGGAACAATTGCGCCAATACCATAACCGCCAACACCGTACCCACCGAGACCGTAGCCGGCCTGAACAGGGACAACATAAGCAGAGTTGAAATACTGATATATCGGGCGACCGAGATTAAGAACGGTGTCCTTAACGAATAGCACGCCAATAGACGTGATCGAGCCTGTGACGGTCGTGTCTATCTCTACGCTGTAGTATCCAGCGCCTGTGACCTTCCATTCGCCGTTATAAGCATTCGGTACGAACGAAGACAGGTAGATCGTATCGCCGACATTGGCGTTATAGGGAGAGCTATACGCAATCTCCAGCTTCTTACCGTCACCGCCCTGGGACTTGTAGAAATAGCCAGTATCAGTCTCGAAATTCCAATTGTTGGTGGATGCTACGGTGAAGAAAAACTCGCCAACTGATGTGACTGTATATTCTCCATCCAAGCTTGGCTCTGAATCCTGCACGCGGATCTTGTCGCCAACATCGACGCCATAGGGTGCAGATAGATGAAAATATGCGTTCTGACCGTCACTGGATAAGCTTAATGGGCGGCATGCCAGGGTTGACGTCGTTGCAACATTAGACGCGGTGATCGTAAACGTGTTGACGGGATCATTAACGTCAAGCAGCGAGACAATATAGTTGCCGTAAAGGCTAACGGTGCCGGCATATACAGGTACGATAATTGGAAATGTATCCCCTTCCGCATAGCCGTGATTAGGCAATGTCACGGTCACATAGGGAGAGCCAATCGCGAAGTCGAAGATAGGCAAAACGCCGCCACCGCCAACGGTCGCCGTTGCAGGCTTTGGATTTCCTAGCACGTCCACAGAAACGATGCTGTAATGCGTCGCATCGACATACGTGACATCGTATGCGCCAAACAGAACAATGCCGCCAACGCTGATATGCGTCTTGATGTAGACAGAGTCGCCCGTCTTTACCTGAATTTCCTTGTCTTCAATGATACAGATAGGAGATCCGCCGGTCGTCGATATATGCACATAAGGCTCGGTGAACTGATAGCCTGGCGTAATATCGGCCAATGAACCGTTCGTTATTACCGACAATGACGTGCCGATAAAGACTGAGCCCAGCGTCGTGCATGCGCCTGTATAGGTCGTATCAACGGCTAAATAGCCCTGCGTCGATACAAGCACACGATGAACACCATTTAGCGCTTCTGGCTGAAAGCCATTCAACGTGACATATGCACCGGTCTGAAAGTAGTTCTCAGGAGCCGTGTAAGTGATGATAATTTCTGCGCCATTGGCGTATGCCGTGTCAGCATTGACGAAATTTGTCTGACCACCGCAAGCAAGATGCTGCCCATCGTTTGTATCTTGCCAGGCCCAAAGCGTACGCGTGATCGTGCTTAAGCTGCCCGTGAAGAACTTTTTCCACCCACCAAGCTTTTGAACAAGACCCAATCCCTGATTGTCAGGCACAAAACGGATCAGGTTTGACTCGGATAGCTGCGTCTCGTTGAGCGCAGGCGTCCTGTTTCTGTTTACGCCAGGAACAAATTTGAGCGTAGCGTGGGACATTTATTATCCCCGCGACGGTGTTGATACTGGATATATCGACTTATCGGACCAGGCAGCGGCCTCGAACTTTTTGCGCGCCTCTTCCATCATCGCCGCTTTCATCGCTGTCTGGTACAGCGTCTCATAATTGACCGGCATTTGCGGATCATTGGCGGCATTCGATGAAAAGTTACGCTGATAGCCGCTGACGTAGATCATTGCGGCATTGATCATAAGATCAGGCAGGAATTGACTGATAAACGTGGTCGGATTCGTTGTCGAAAGGCTGTCCGGCCGGATCGTGCCAACGATCTCAAGCTTGTACGGTGCGTCTGGATACGGACCAACGATGAAGGACAGATTGCCCTTCGCCTCGCCTACAGGTGCAAAATACTTTGGCAATCCGACGTATCTGGAATCACCGCATGTGGCGTCGATAAATTCTCGCGTCGCTGCCAGTAACGGTACGCGTATGCCGTTATCAGGCCCTGTCGCTGACGATGGCGCGATGACGTTGATCTGTTCTGGAACGACAAAGGTACCGGCAGGAATCGTGATCTGCCGATTATTAGCCGTCAGGGCAAAAGACGTGTTCGCGACAGACGTGAAAAGTAGGTCCAGCTCGCGATATATGCGATTCTCGGCATAGGTTATCGCTTGCGGCAAAATCGCAAGGAAATTGGCGTCTCCAGATGAAACGACAGCCAATGTCGATATCTGATTGACGAATCCCTGATAGTTTAATCCCGCTGTCATTCAGCGACGTGGTTAGATACGCAGTTACACGTTGAACAGATAGATAAAACTTGTACCGTAAGTCACCGCGTTTGTAACCATCTAGGCTACTTTCCGTCCCTTTTATTGGGCGTAGGGGCCGGCTTGGTGATTCCTTGCGGGAATTCCAATTGCGGAAAAGCTTCCTTGTCTAAAGGCTTGTCACGGCACTTCAGCGCCATCTCGATCATGCGATCGTAGAGCTCCGCGCGCTGCAAGTCTCTCGCGGCAATGTATGCGTAGATTCTCGCGTCGTTATACATCATATAATAACCCAAGCCGCCCAAAATGATTAGAAGCAAGAGGACCATAGCGATTAATGTTGGGTTCACCTTGTAGGCATCGAACACCCTGTTAGCGACAGTCGTTACCGTCCCGCTGTCCCGATAAATGGTTTCTTGGGTGTATCTAGGCTCACGTCTTGGTGGAGGCGGTTTATCCAAGCCTCTCATCCCTGTCATAGTCAGCGTCAGCAAAAGCTAGCCCAGATTGCGCGCCATACTCGTCATGCAGTTCATCCATGGGGTCTAGCTCTGCGACTTGCTGTTCATCGTCAGGGAACACAATTGCGATAATCTCCTCCCGAACAGCATCATCCTGTAAAGCAAGCTTCAACATAGCTATGAACTCGGCGCTTGCTACGTCCGGCATTGGCGGAGCAATAGGCTCCTGCCGTTCAGCCGCAATCAGCGCAGCGCGGAACTTCTCCGCATAGCCAGCAATTAATTGAGCGCGGTCTGTGCCGTTAATGATACGGCGCGCATTAACATAATCCCTGCGGCCTTTACCGATATAATCTGACAGCCGCTTACCAGTAAACGCGCCAGTGACCATGCCCTCAAACGTGGCGCGCAAAGCAATCGGCCAAGACAGGCCATCATCAATCGAGTTAATGCCCCATCGCTTCCAGTTTGCCGCCCACGTTATCTGAATGAGGCCGACACCGATATGTGGAAAATATTTTTTGCTTCGTAAATATCTTTCGCCGCCACCTTCTTTGACAGGCCGCATAACCTTGCCTGTCTCATGGTAGATGGTCGCTAACACATACGCCATTTCATCAAGCGGCATACGCGGCCAATTCTCTTGCCAATAAGCAATTATCTTTTCCATCCCATCGACCTGACCCTTAGTCAGACCGTTAGGAAATAACGTCTTACGGACAGCGGAAAAGAAGACGGCGAGATCAATCATTCCGCAGCCTCAGATACGTCCATCTCGCCAAGATACCAGCGCATATTCTCTTTTAGGCGCTCGTCATCCGGCGATAGATCTATTGCGATCTGGCCTTGCTTTAAGGCCTCGTCTTTCATGCCGATGTACCATGCAGATAGAGCAGCATAGTCGTGCGGCTTAGACCCCCAGGACTCTGGATCGCTTGTGTAGACTTTATCGCGCTCTACGATCGACAGAGCTCTCGTTGCAGCGCTGTAGCACTCAGCCCAGCGACCGCTTGCATAATACAGTCCTGCAAGCGCAATCCACGGTTCACGCGTGCATGGAGCCTCTGCGCAAGCGCGCAGATACGACTCTTCTGCCTTCCAGGTCATACGCAGATGCTCGTAACATTTTCCCATCACGCGGTACGCAAAGCACCGCTCATTCGCCCAATCAGCTTTTGGCAAAGCAAGATAGCGATTGCAGGCGTCGATTGACTCTTGCCAGCGGTAATTAAATGACAGCTCACGCGCGTAGTAGAACGCGTTTCTAGGGCAATCTGGATCCTCTTTGACGGAGAGCTCCAGCAAATCCATGTAGTAACCGCGACTCTTCGTATTGTCCGGCAAATGCGCCACAAGAAGCTGATGCGTTTCTGCCCAGACCTCCGTGATCCGTGCATCTGGTACGGGATATTCGTGACAGGGGTGATGCCAGTAATAGCCATGACGCGCATGGATCTTCTCGTAAAGGAACTTAATCCCCTTACCCCAATCATACATATAGCGCAGGCGCGTTGTCCCATCGACCCAGACGCGCTCGATCTCTTCACGCCATCCAGGCTCTAGCACCTCGTCAAGATCAAGGGAGACGCAAATATCAATGTCGCCGGGCACAAGAGCCAAAGCAGCATTACGAGCGTGATCAAAGCGCCAAGGTGTAATACAGATGATCTGCACTGTCGCACCGCATTCTCTTGCGCGCGCAACCGTCCCATCCGTAGAACCCGTGTCCGCAATGAGGATAACATCTGCTCCCTTTGCTGATGTGACAAATCGCTCAACAAACTGCTCCTCGTTCTTTGATATGGCGTAAACGCAGATCTTCAGCTTCTTGTCAGTCATCACTGCATCCATGTTATCAGCGCATAACGTCGGCCTTTTGTTATCGGCAGAACTTCATGCGGGTATTGAAAGCTCGATGGGAAAACCAGGCAGTCGCCGACACCAAGGCGATAACTCAGCTTCCGATCAAAGAAAGCAAACTCTCCACCTTCAAACTCATCATTCAGCGTAAACGCGATCGTCAGAATCCGTGGCGTCCTAGCCGTGCTATCAACATGCTGCGTGAACTTTCCGCCCACATCATAACGTAGCAAGTCGTAACCTGTATCCCTTGAGCACTTTGCGTATTTGAACTTGTCGTAATAGGTCTGAAATACGCTTGATACGATCGTCATCACACGCTGATCAAGCTCTTTCCGTTTTGCGCTTTCCTGCAAAACCTCCGGCACAGATATTGGTATGCGATCGCATTTACGGACGTCGTCAGAGGCGTAAACATCGACCCCCTTTTCCGCGTTACCAACCTCGATCTTTGACGCTTCCCATAAGTTAGAGGGACCATATTCATTGATGAGCTCGATGCATAAAGACTCTGGCATGCAACGATCTAATTTGACGATATAGTCCTCTATCTTGGTCACGCTCATTCTTTCATTTTGACGGCTCACTTAGGTAAACCGTAAATCCATGACCGTCTTTCGACGCAGGATTAACTGATGGCGCTGGAGGGAGCTCTTCAGCATAAGCTTCGTCCGTACCATCAACCAAGATCTTCTGCGCTTTGGCCATGATACTTGTTACTGTTTGGGACCACTGTTTCAAGGCAAACTGACTGTCAGGCACAATATTATCCCAAACGCCCTGCGCGAAATAAAACGCATGCTCATTCAGCGCGTACGATGCTTTGAGCATTGTGCGTGTCGTAATCTCGCTCGGCGTTGGCGGCTCTGGTGGCGGTGGTGGTGGAGATACAACCCACTCTAATTCGTTCCAATGCGCTGAATATCCTTCTGGGATAATCGGCCTTGTTGGAACGATGTTCTTTCTTATAGGACCAATCTCCCATGCAGTACCGTTCCACTCAGCGACGTGACCGGCAGGAGCATTTGGTGGATTAGGAATAGCAGTCATTTTATCACCCTAAATATTGAGCAAAGATCAGTGCGACGTATGGAGGCATGTAATCCTGTCCACCGCCTTCTGAGTTGATGATTGCAGTGTAAGAATGCGTATGACCCTGATTGATATCGCCTGTCGTACCAGAGACGCTAACGGACCCACTAAACGTATGAGCGTGATCACCGACGCCCTCAATGCCAATGCCGGCATTGACGTTTTCGGTTCTGGTTCTGATGGCTTCAGGGTTAATCAGCCAGCCACCGCCGCCGCCGTTCGCGTTTGGACCTGTACCCAACACGCCGTGATCGTGACCGCCGCCTGATACACCGTGACTGTGAGCGCCGTCTGCGCTTGTCGTTCCACTAAATGGAATGCCGCCTTCGCCGAACGTATGCGTATGGCCATTACTTTGATCGCCTGTTTGGCCAGCCGAGCCGCCACCGTGATTATGCGATGGCATGTTTTCGACAGTGATCGTTGTTGAACCGCCACGCTGATCGAGCGAATATTTGCCCCCTGCGCAAACGATGAAGCGATCACGCAGATCGACAGTGCCATTCGTGCCGTCGCAGACCTTCCATCCGCTCGGCAGATATTGCGGACCAGCAAACATCGCGATCATGCCAACGATCGCTGGGCCTGGAATTCCGGTTGTTCCCGTAGGGCCGGTAGGTCCGATATCCCCTTGAATTCCTTGGCTTCCGGTAGGCCCGGTCGGTCCGTCGTTTCCATCGGGTCCAGGCGGTCCAGGGACAATTGACTGAGGACCGGTGGGGCCCGTCGCGCCGCGAGGTCCGGTCACGCCGACAGCAACAAGACCATCATCGTACCACTTCGTACCGTCAAAGATCCAAAGATGATTTGTGTCGGCAGTGATGTAACCATCAGCCTTGTCTGGCGAGCCAGGAAGGTTTGCGTATGTTGGAACGACACCTTGGAAATTGATGCCTTTACCGGCAGGCCCTTCAGGACCAGTTGGGCCGGTAACATTTGACGGATCTCCTTTAGGGCCGGTTGGTCCGGTGACAGAGTCGCCTTTTGGACCCATCGGTCCAGGTACGGTCGAGGCAGCGCCTTGTGGACCAGTAGGCCCGGTGGCGCCAGGAATTCCCTGCGGTCCGGTGATGATGCCAACATCAGCCCACCCAGAAGGATTAAGGCTGCTTACGCTGACATATTCAAACGTGTGACCTGTATTCGACGGTACGCTTGTACCTGTGTAGAGCAAGCCATCGCCGATAAGGAATTGTATGTCCGTTAAAGGCTTGCCTGGGCCATCAAAGTTTGCAGGAATTAAACCGTTTTGCGGCAAGCTTGATGGCGACGCATTCTGGAATGTTCCGCGAAGGTTTACAGTTTCGCCGGCTGCGCCTGTCGGGCCTTGTGGGCCAGGAATTGTTGATGCTGGACCTTGGGCGCCGGTCGGCCCTGTCGTTCCAAATGTTACTGGTCCGCTGTCATTCCACAGAGATCCGTCCCACAGATACAGATGATAGTTTGCGCGAACAACATATGCCCAGCCAACCTTTTCACCTGTTAATGGCAGATCATTAACGGTTGCGACTTCACCTTGATAAAGAAAGCCAGAATTCGGACCCGTTGGACCTTGTGGGCCTGTAATGCCGACAGATGACTTGCCGAGGTTTGTCCAACCGACAGGAACAGCGCCAATGCGCTTAATACGTCCCGCAGGAAATGGACCAATACCTTTGAACGCCCAAAGATCGCCCGTGTTCAGCGTAACGTATGCATCACCGTCGTATGCTTCCGCAGGCAATTCGTTTTCAGTATCGATAACGCCTTTGTAATTCATCGCAGCGCCGCGATCGCCAGTTGGCCCTTGTGGGCCTGAGCTTCCGGTCGGCCCGGTTATTGAATCCCCTTTTGGACCTGTAGGGCCCGTTGGTCCGTAACCAAGCGACGCAACCTGTTTTAGCTTTACCTGAACAGACGTGCCGCCTTGAACTGCTTCAATCGACTCATCACCGTTGATCGCTGTCACTAGCGGTAGTTGTGTAATCTGGACGTCGCTCATTTTATCTCACCTTGCTTAGTATTTGATGCACGCAAGCAGCTCGATGTTTTTTGGTCGCGCTTCACAAACTTGCGCGCATAAAGATCATTGCCGTTTTGCTGCGTGACACGATCAGCGCCGTCATTAGTGACGCGTGTGTCGCCTGTGCGTGTTTTTATGCCTGTAATCGGATCAACGACTGTTTGACCCTCGGTGATGCGATAGTCGTTGTTCATCGCATCCCAATTCGGTACGCGAGGGTTTCTGATCGGCACTGGATCCGCAGGTACGACAATGGTGCGCAATTGATGCTGTGGCTTGTCTTCACACGTCGCACATACCAGGAGACGCTTATTGATCAGACCTGCGCCTGCATAATCATGCTGCCAGCGAAGATCGACATGGTTATGCTGGAACCCACAGCGATCGCAGATAGCAAGCGCCTGGGGGCTTCTCGAACTAATGCGCGCATGCTTACCCTGCCTGGACGCATAGCTCATCTGTAGTACCCCGCTAATTGCGGTGTAATGTACGTGTTGCCGTCTTCAATGTTTTGCTCAGAGGCAATGTTGTAGGCTTCATCAGCCGCCTGCTTTAATGCAACCGCCTTATCTGGAGCCCAGATCATCGCCAGGCGTGCAGCAACACCAAGCGCAAATGCTTCCAAGAAATACATCGGGATAAACGGACCGCCTGCGCCCTGTAATTGAGCTGCCGGCAATTGTTTCATGTAGTAATAATTCAGCGTCAGATTGTCGTATTGCGGCGTCGGCCAAATGTAGAGCTGACCATCCAGAGGCTCTGTAACGCGTGTATCGAGCGTTTGCGTGATACGCGTATCCTTAACCTGGGTCACGCGCGTGTCGCGGTTTGGCTCAAGCAATTGATTGAACCAGTAAACCGTCGGAAAGCCTTGCTGCTTCTTATTCGGATAGCTCGCATACTCTGTCCGGCTAATCGGCATGATAATGCGATCAATCGTTGCACCGCCGCCATCAGGCTGCGAGACATATGTATCGAGTAAGCCAACAATGTCGTCAGGCAATTGATACATGCCATCGCCCTTAACGAGCGCAATAGACTTCTTCTGTATCTGCCAGAGATTGATGCCTTGCGCTGACCAGCGCGACAGCAACATATTCGTTGCCATGCGCGCAGATTCAACATGCTCTTGAACGAGCGACGATGGACGCAACCCAGCAAGCTGAAAAGCATACAGCGTTAAATCAGCAACAGATGGGTTTATCGCATTCGTCGCCATGTTGTGATCAATACTCGATAATCACAACGCCGCCACGACCAACGTAGCCGCCGCCGCCGCCTGAGTTGTTTGCTTCGCCAGCACCACCCGCGCCAGTGCCATAACCAGAGGAAGGAAAAGTGCCGCCAGCCGAACCTAAGAAAGAACTACCGCCAGCGCCACCAACAGTTTTTGCGCCTTGTGGCGTATTAACACTCAGTCCCGGCAAACCATTGCCGCCGGAAATAGCGTCAAGATTGAACATTACTGTGCTGTCAAAGCCCTCGGTTTTTGGTTGACCGCCATCTCCCGGTTTTGTGAAGCCTTTCTTAGCGCCATCTTGGACATAGCCAGTTTCGCCGCCTTTGCCGCCCTCGCAGTAAAGATACGATGACGCCTTACTCGTAAGACGGAAATAACTCTGTGTGCCATCGCCAGCATTGTTGTAATTGGAACAACCCACGCCAACCTTAAACGCATCACCAGCCTTAAACTTGTAGCCGTAGAACATTGAACGGGCATAAGCACCGCCGCCGCCGCCAGCGCCGCCGGAACCTTCGTTAGCATTTTTTGACCAGCCGCCACCAACACCGCCGCCGCCAACAACAGTCACTCGGAAATATTCGACGCCCTCTGGCAGCGTCCAATCATATTCCTTTTGAACGTAAGTGTTATTTTCAAAAACCCTGCGGTTTAAGAAGCCAACTGCGTCAGTCGTGTTAATCACGCCATTTGCGTCAACCTCTAAGCCCTTGCCGATTTGAACAATGCCGAGGCTTTCCGTTGTCGCAATCGCAGGCGTAACAACACCCTTGTTCACGTTAAGATTGTCACCCGCAATCATCAGACCAAGGTTTGACTTGTCAGCCGTCTTAACGCTGATGACGCCCTTGCTATCTACGTCGATGTTGCCGCCAACTTGAACAACGCCAAGCTTCTTGCCCGTTGCATAGCCAATTGCATCAACAAGCGAACCAAATGCAACGCTAACAACTTCGCCAACGACATTAGTAACAAATGGCAGGAAGCCTGCTTTGATATTCGGGCCATTGGTGAAGGCCAAGTCATAGTCAAGGCTATCGTTAGAAATGCCGAGACGATACTTGCCGGTCTTATCGAGGATCGTAACCTGACCGCCGAATGTTACCTCTTCGCCAGTTGGCTTGCCATTCTCATCCATCGTTGGCTGAACGCCGCCAAGAACGAGATTGCCGTTACGGTTTTCAGCCGTATAGCTTGGAATGATCTTGCCAGTGTCATCATACTGAACGACCGCAAATGGACGGCCAGTAAATGGCTTGCCGGAGATCAGTCCGCTTGGCGACACCGTGAAATTGTCATCCGGCATAATGCCGCCGACAACACCGTCAGCCGCAATAGATGGCGGGTAGACATCAGGCTTGCCAACAATTTCTGTCCAATATGGCGCCGCAGACTCTGTGCCTAATGTGCCATCTTCTTGGATTGTCAGACCATTGCCCACCTTGATCGCGCCGAGCGTAAATGGAGAGGCAATCGGAATATCAATCGCAGCCGCATTGATCGTGCCATCTGGATCAATCGAGATATTCGTGCCGGACTTGACGCCACCAACAACAGATGAAGACGCAATAACAGGCGGGAAATATTCCGGCTTGTCCGTGACCTCATCCCAAGCAGGAGGCGTCGTGCGAACAGAAATTTCGCCAGCCT